>WNFW01004089.1_pt1 | contig 13175 bp, 5 predicted proteins | sample 5400131 | NCBI WGS metagenome assembly WNFW01 (sample SAMN13153362, study PRJNA577476) | soil metagenome | isolation source: 20 cm soil or saprolite under grassland replicate 1 | place: USA:California | collected 2016-06-15 | reverse complement strand
GGCCGCCGATCCCGATGCGGTCTTGCTGGCCGTTGAGGATGCACGGGAGGAAGCGCTGCGACGAGAACTGGGACGAGAAAGCTAGAGGCTGGCCATCTTTACGATTGCCAAGGGCGGTGCGATGGTACAAGCGGCGGCCGCGGGTCAGAAGTTCACGTACAAGCCCAAGGCTGCCAGCTAGGTCCAAGGCTATCTCAGAAAGTGGGTGAATGCAGTCCCCAGGGTGAAAAGCTACGACGTAGCCCGGCATCTCTCACAGCATCCGCAGCTGCAGAACCTCAGACTGATTGCACTGACGGCTAACAGTGAGCACCCTGGCCGGGAACTCGCGCGTGAGGCGGGGATCGAGCGATACCTGATCAAGCCCGTCGGCGCCGCGGCCTTGAACGAGTTATTCAGCTGATCTTGTGACCCACGGGGTGATCCTCCGCGTGCTCTGGTGTTGTGCAGCCGGCTGCTGGGCAGATGCAATCGCTGAGTGCACGCCTGCGCGCGAAACTTCGGCAAGACAGGGCGGGTTGCGGTAGCCTGCACCTTAGGAGCCGATGGCACGCGCGCCGCGGAGGCCTTGAACGGTACGGACTTCGGAGGCCGGGCCCTCAAGGTCAGCGAGGCCCAGGAGCGCGCCCGCCAGGCCACAGACGCACGCGGACCGCGGCGCTAACGAGGTTCGCTCGGCGACTGCATGTGCGACGACGGTCATGCCGACGAACACCGGCGGCATGCCCTTTGCGCTTGGCCGCCATCAGATCTTGCTGCGATCGACAATCGGCAATCGGCGCTGGTGATCTGTTCCCGGGAGTGCCCGCGTACTTTCGTCGCGTACGCTCCCGGACCGGGTCACGCAGCACCAGTGCCCCGCGTTCGGTGGTCAGCCTGAAGTCTGCCGGCAACCTTGATCCACCGGTTGCGGTTTGTTTGGCCTATATCCAGACAGAGAGACGTATCGACGCGAGTGCGCCCGGAGACTATCCCATGTGCAACTCGACAAACCGACCAAATTGAAATCACCTTTCCGTCGCGCCTTTGAGCGCCGGTCTCCGCTCTCACCTTGGAACAGTGACGAGATTCTGCGCGCGGAGCTCTTTAGCATGGAGCGCCTGGAGCAACATGCAGCGAGCCTCGCCGCCGCACAGCAAGTCACGGAGCGACCACCACCCCGCCAGTCTCTTCACGCACGGCTTCGCGACAACGAATCGGTGCTGCTCGCGGCCTATCGGGCCATCGCAGCAGCGGCGGGCGAAGGGCGCCCGATCTCTCCGGCCGCTGAGTGGCTACTCGATAACTACCACCTCGTTGAAGAGCAAATCCGCGAGATCCGCCAGGATCTCCCGCCGAGCTTCTATCGAGTGCTACCCAAGCTGGGGAATGGACCGTTTGAGGGCTATCCGCGCGTGCTCGGCGTGGCCTGGGCGTTTGTTGCCCACACCGATAGTCGCTTCGATCCCGAATCACTGCGTTCTTTCGTGCGTGCCTATCAGCGCGTTCAACCGCTGACCATCGGCGAGCTGTGGGCGGTCGCGATCACGCTGCGGATAGTACTGGTGGAAAACCTGCGCCGCGCGGCGGCACGCATTGTGAGTAGTCGCGCCGCGCGCCAGGAAGCGGACGCCCTGGCAGATCGACTTCTCGGCGTCAACGGTTACACCGCCGAGCCTGACGCCCTGCTCCGGCGCGACGCCGACCGCGAGTCCTTCTCACCTGCATTTACCGTCCAGCTGCTCCAGCGCCTGCGGGATCAGGACCCGCGAGTGACGCCGGCGCTACATTGGCTGGAGGAGCTCCTTGCGGCGCAAGGAACAACATCGGACGAGATTGTGCGTGATGAGCAACAGCGACAGGGCGCGTCAAACGTGACAGTACGCAATCTCATCACGAGCATGCGGTTGCTCTCGGATGTGGATTGGCCGGAGTTCTTCGAAAGTGTCAGCTTGGTCGACGACCTGTTGCGCTCGGGCAGCGCCTTCGCCGAATTGGATTTCCCCACCCGTAATCTCTACCGTCGGGCAATAGAGCGCTTTGCACGAGGCTCGAAACTGACGGAACTCGAAATTGCAGCCGCGGCCCTAGCAGCTGCGAATGAGTCCGACGCAACGGACGACAGACATGCCGGTTGCCGCCGCACTGATCCGGGTTACTACCTGATCGCAAACGGTCGGCGCGCCTTCGAAGCGACCATCGGCTATCGAAATCCGCGCTTCACCTGGCCCCGCCGGTTCGAACTCGCGGCCGGGGTTGGGAACTACCTAGCTGCGATCGCCCTGGTGGGAGCCGTCGCGCTGTCGCTGCCCTTATTTGTCCTCAACGCCTGGAGCATCCCCCGCGTCCACCTAGCGCTGCTCGCTCTCCTCGGCCTGATTCCGTCCCTGGATGCCGCCATCGCACTCGTTAATCGCGCCGTCATGAGGGCTTTCGGCGCAACAACCCTACCCGGTCTCGCGCTGCGTGACGGCGTTCCGTCACATCTGCGAACCATGGTGGTCGTTCCCGCTTTGCTCACCACTCGCGCCGCACTCGAAGCCCAGATCGACCGCCTCGAGATTCACTACCTCGCCTCACCCGACGGCGAACTGTACTTTGCTCTGCTCTCGGACTGGACTGACGCCCCGACGGAGAACGCTGCCGGGGATGAAGCGCTGCTTGCGGTGGCGGGCGAGGCAATTGCGCGACTGAATCGACTTCACGGCAACGGTTCAGCCGGCGAACGCTTCCTCCTACTCCACCGTCGCCGGGTCTGGAGCGACGTGCAGACGCAGTGGATGGGATGGGAACGCAAGCGCGGGAAGCTTCACGAACTGAATCGCCTGCTACGTGGAGCGACCGATACGAACTTCCATGGCATCGATGGGCGGGCCCCTGAGGTTCCGTCGGGAGTCCGCTACGTCATTACCTTGGATGCCGACACCAGACTGCCCCGGGACGCGGCACGGCGCCTGGTCGGCAAACTGGCCCACCCGCTAAATCATCCCCGGTTCGACGGCGCCACCGGACAGGTCGTCGAGGGGTACGCAGTCCTGCAACCGCGGGTCGCGCCGTCTTTGCCAGTCGGACGCGAAGGCTCGCTCTTTCAGCGCGTCTTCTCGAGCTCAAGCGGTATCGATCCGTACGCCTCAGCCGTCTCGGATGTCTACCAGGATCTCTTCGGTGAGGGCTCGTACGCTGGCAAGGGCATCTACGATGTCGATGCCTTTGAAGCGTCACTCGCCGGTCGTGTATCCGACGGCACGCTGCTTAGTCACGATCTTTTCGAGGGCGTCTTTGCGCGCGCGGGTCTGGTTTCCGATATCGAGGTGGTCGAGGAATTTCCGGCGAGGTACGACGTCGCTGCGGCACGCCAGCACCGCTGGGCGCGGGGCGACTGGCAACTGCTGCCCTGGATCTTTGGAAGGGGCGACGCGGCGGGCGCCACTCGGGGCCGGCGCAGATTGCCGCTGATCGCCCTGTGGAAAATGTTGGACAATCTGCGGCGCACATTGTCGGCGCCAGCGAGTATCGCGGCCCTGCTGGCCGGATGGATGTTGCCAGGCAAAGCCGCGCTCGTCTGGACCGCCTTTGTCGTATTGGCGATTGGCGTGCCGGCGCTACTGCCAATTTTCGCAGCCATCGTACCCCGCCGCGCTGGCGTCAATGCACGCAGCCACCTGCGCGCGCTGCGCAAAGACATCTGGCTTGCTGCTTCACTGACCGCCTTCCTGATAACTTTTCTTGCGCATCAGGCCTGGCTCATGCTCGACGCGATCGGCCGAACGCTGTTTCGTCTGTTCATCAGTCGGCGGAATCTGCTCCAGTGGGTCACTTCGGCTCAGACGAACCTCGGGCCCGAGCTTGATCTCAACGCCGCCTACCGTCGCATGAGCGGAGCCGTGGTCATCGCGACAATCTCCGCCGCGCTCATCGGAGACCTCCGGCCGGACGCCTGGGGAGTAGCAACCCCATTCGTGATCCTGTGGATTGCTTCCCCGGCCATCGCCGTATGGATCAGTCTTTCCCCACGCGTCGCGGGTCACCTGGCGATCTCTGATACCGACGCCCGGGCGCTGAGACTGGTCGCCCGCCGCACATGGCGCTACTTCGAGACGTTTATTACAGCAGACGACCACATGCTGCCCCCCGATAACTTCCAGGAGGATCCGCGACCGGTCCTGGCGCATCGAACCTCCCCTACCAATCTTGGCCTCTATCTCCTGTCCGCCGTCAGCGCCCGCGACTTCGGTTGGGCCGGGACGAGCGAGACCGTTGATCGGTTAGAAGCGACGCTCGCGACGATGAGCCGCCTTCAGCAGTGTCGTGGTCACTTTTACAACTGGTACGACACACGCGATCTGCGCCCTTTGGATCCGCGATACGTCTCTTCCGTGGATAGCGGCAACCTCGCGGGGCATCTCATCGCACTGGCGAATACTTGTCGAGAGTGGATTGACGTGCCCATAGCCAATCACTTGTCTTGTGTCGGGGTAGTGGACGCTCTACACCTTGCACGCGAAGCCCTTCAGGAGCTCCCTAACGACCTACGAACAAACACCACCGCCTGCGCACACCTTGAATACGCCCTCGATTCGCTCGCCGCCGCACTTGCCGATGAGGCGGGACCCGGCGACTGCGCAGCGCGGTTGGCGCGGACAGTCCCGCTGGCCGCGACCCTTGCCGATATTGCGCGGGCGCTGGCCGGTGAGCTGGGCGATGACCTGGGCAGCGAGATACTCTTCTGGACAGAAGCAACACAACGATCGATCGAGAGTTGGCAGCGGGATCTAAGCCTGACAGCTGAGGCCATCCGGACTCTGCAGCAACGGCTGGCAATACTTGAATCAACAGCGCGGCGAATGTACGAGGCGATGCAGTTCGGCTTTCTGCTTGATCCCGAACGCCGGCTTCTCTCGATCGGCTACCGCGCGGCCGAGGGCACACTCGATCCGAGCTGCTATGACTTACTCGCCTCCGAGGCGCGTCTGGCAAGCTTCGTGGCCATCGCCAAGAACGAAGTGCCGGCCCGCCATTGGTTTCGGCTCGGACGCGCGGCCACACCACTTGGACGGGGCGCAGCGCTGATCTCCTGGTCGGGATCGATGTTCGAATATCTGATGCCCTCGCTTGTCATGCGTGCGCCGTTCGGGAGTCTGCTGGAACAAACCAATCGTCTGATTGTTCAACGGCAAATACACTACGGTGCTGAGCTCCGCGTTCCCTGGGGCGTTTCCGAATCTGCTTACAACGCGCGCGACGTGGAGCTCACCTACCAGTATTCGAACTTCGGCGTGCCGGGCCTGGGACTCAAACGTGGCTTGAGCGAGAACGCGGTGATCGCGCCGTATGCAACCGCCCTAGCCGCGATGGTTGATCCGAGTCGCGCGGCGCTCAATTTCGCGAGACTCATTGCGATTGGCGCGCGCGGTCGATACGGCTTCTTTGAGGCGCTCGATTACACCCGCAGCCGTCTGCCCGAGGGATCCCGGGTTGCCATCGTTCGGGCGTTCATGGCGCATCATCAAGGCATGAGCGTGGTTGCCATCGCCAACGTCCTCTTCGACGGGAGGATGCGCGAACGATTTCACGCGGAGCCCCGCATCCAGGCAACGGAATTGCTGTTGCAGGAACGCGCGCCACGTGACGTCTCGGTCGCTCATCCCCGCGCCGAAGAAGTCAGCACGGCGGCGCGAGTTAGCGAGGCGCAACTTCCTGAAGTGCGGCGCCTGAGAAGTCCGCACGAATTAACGCCGCAAACTCACCTACTTTCGAACGGCCGGTATTCGGTGATGCTCACGAGTGTCGGGTCCGGTTGCAGTCGCTGGCACGATCTCGGCGTGACACGCTGGCGCGAGGATTCCACGCGCGACGATAGCGGCAGCTATTTCTTTCTGCGTGACATCGAAAGCGGCGTCTTGTGGTCCGCCGGCTACCAACCAAGCGGCGTAGAGCCCGACAGCTACGAGGTGAGCTTCACCGAAGACCGCGCCGAATTCATCCGCAGCGACGGGGCGATCAGTACGATCCTGGAAGTGCTCGTTTCGCCGGAGGACGACGCCGAGGTCCGCCGTATGTCCATTGTGAATGCAAGCGACCGAGTGCGCGACTTGGAGATCACATCCTACTGCGAACTCGTGCTTGCGCCCCCCGCCGCTGATACGGCACACCCGGCATTCTCCAAGCTCTTTGTACAGACCGAGTATGTGGCAAAGGTGGGCGCGCTCCTGGCGACGCGGCGTCGGCGCTCACCCGCCGAGCCTGAGATCTGGGTTGCACATCACGCAGTCATTGAAGGCGAGACGTTGCGCGAGCCGGAGGTCGAAACTGATCGAGCTCGTTTCCTCGGCCGTGGGCGCGACATTCACGCACCCATCGCGATGATGGACGGGCGGCGTTTGTCAAACACCGTGGGTGCAGTACTTGATCCGGTGTTCGCGCTTCGGTATCGCGTGCGCATACCGGCGGGCGTCACTGTGCGTATTGGGTTCTGGACCAGTGCTGCTTCTTCCCGCGAAACCGTTCTGGATCTCGTCGACAAGCACCAGGAGGCAAACGCCTTCGTACGCGCGGCCACATTGGCGTGGACGCAGGCACAGATACAACTTCGTCACATCGGCATCGACGCCGCGGAGGCCAGCCTCTTTCAGCGGCTTGCAGGCTATGTGCTCTACGCTGATGCGTCGGTGCGGCCGTCATCCGATAGGATACGCCGCGGAGCTGGCGGGCCGGCGGCACTGTGGACTCACAGCATTTCCGGCGATCTGCCGATCGTGTTGTTACGAATCGCTGATGTCGAAGACATCGCCATCGCGAGGCAATTACTCCGCGCTCACGAATATTGGCGGATCAAGCGCCTTTCCGTCGATCTCGTAATCCTCAACGAACGCACCTCCTATCTTCAGGACCTACAGATGGCCCTGGAGACGCAACTTCGAATGAGTCAGTCGCAGCCACAGATCGGTGCGGACAACGCGCGCGGCTCGGTATTCCTGCTGCGTGCGGATCTGCTCTCGGAACAGACGAGCGCGCGGCTCTCATCCGTTGCACGTGTCGTTTTGGTCGCTCAACGCGGCAACCTGGCCGACCAACTCGATCGTCTGCGAGCACCCGCCATATCTGCCACGCGGCGACCGAGGAGCAGCCCACATCTCGAGGCAGTGACGACCGCTCCCGTCGCGCAGGATCTCGAATTCTTCAATGGACTTGGAGGATTCTCAGCAGACGGACGGGAATACGTCACGCTCTTGGGTCCAGGGCAGGCGACGCCCGCTCCGTGGATCAATGTCATCGCCAACCCCGGATTCGGCTTCCAAGTCGCAGCTGAGGGGGGCGGGTTTACCTGGGCGCTTAACAGTCGGGAGAACCAACTGACGCCGTGGTCAAACGATCCGGTCACGGATCGTCCGGGTGAGGTGTTGTATGTGCGCGACCAAGAGAGTGGCGAACTGTGGGGACCGACGGCTGCGCCGCTCAGGGATCACCGCGCGCACTATACCGCGCGGCACGGGCAGGGCTATAGCCGGTTCGAGCACGCCTCACACGGCATCGACCTCGACCTGATTGTGCACGTCCCGATGGGCGATCCCATCAAGATCTCGCGCCTGAAAATCCACAATAGCTCACAACGGTCGCGAAGACTTTCCGTCACGGCCTACGCCGAATGGGTACTCGGGCCTTCGCGAGCTGCCTCGGCACCGTTCATTGTGACGGCGATCGACACCGCAACAGGCGCGATGTTCGCCCACAACCCTTGGAACACGCTGTTCGGTTCGTACGTTGCGTTCGCGGATCTCGCCGGAAGGCAAACGCAGTGGACCGCCGACCGTCGCGAGTTTCTCGGACGACATGGCACGCTCGACAGCCCGGCAGCACTTACCCGACAAACACCTCTGTCTAAGCGGGTGGGCGCGGGTCTCGACCCTTGCTGCGCGCTGCAAACCAACGTCGATCTTGTGGCGGGCGAGACCATGGAAGTGGTCTTTTTCCTTGGTCAAGCCGCGAGCACCACGGAGGCGCAAGCTCTGCTGGTCCGTTACCGATCGGTCGATCTCGACGCGGTCTTCCGCACGGTGGTTCAGCACTGGGACGATGTGCTCGGAATGGTTCAAGTGAAGACGCCGGACCGCTCCCTGGACATCATCCTCAATCGCTGGATGCTCTATCAGACGCTGGTCTGTCGCATGTGGGCACGATCCGCCTTTTATCAGGCTAGCGGCGCCTACGGATTCCGCGATCAGCTTCAGGATGGAATGGCGCTCGCACTTACCCGGCCCGCCCTGACGCGCGAGCATCTGCTGCGCGCAGCCTGCCGACAATTCATCGAGGGTGACGTCCAGCATTGGTGGCTGCCGTCGAGTGAAGAAGGCTCGAACGGCCCCGGCGTCCGCACCCGCATTGCTGATGATCGGGTCTGGCTGGCGTACGCCACCGCTCACTACGTCGAGGCGACTGGTGACTTCGCGATTCTGGATGAAAGGGTGCCGTTTCTGGAGGGCCAGGCACTGCGACCGGGTGAGCAGGACGCGTACTTTCAGCCCGTCACCTCCGACGACACCGCTCCGCTGTTCGAACACTGTGCGCGGGCGCTGGAGCGGAGCCTGTCCGTTGGGCAACACGGCCTGCCTCTGATCGGCGCGGGCGACTGGAACGACGGCATGAACCGGGTCGGCGAGATGGGGCGGGGTGAAAGCGTCTGGCTCGGGTGGTTCCTGCACGCCACGCTCGTGGCGTTCGCGCCCCTTGCGGGCGCACGCGATCAACCGGTGCGCGAGGCCGAGTGGCTGACCCATGCGGCGGCGCTTAAGAACTCACTGGAGCGAGAATCCTGGGATGGCGAATGGTATCGACGCGGCTATTTTGACGATGGGACACCGCTCGGATCGGCCAAAAGTACCGAATGTCAGATCGATTCCATCGCCCAATCCTGGAGCGTCATCTCCGGAGCCGCCGACCCAACCCGCGCTGCGCGCGCGATGTCCGCCGTGGAGAGTCATCTCATTCGACGTGATGCGGGGCTAGCGTTGCTCTTCACGCCGCCTTTCGATCGGACCGAACTCGACCCGGGGTATATCAAAGGATATCCGCCCGGGATTCGCGAAAACGGTGGTCAGTACACACACGCCGCCACATGGTCAGTCATCGCGTATGCCCTCCTCGGCCAGGGGGGCAAGGCCTGGGAGCTATTTTCACTCATCAATCCCATCAACCGTACGAGCACACGCGCCGATGTGCATCGCTACAAGGTCGAGCCCTACATTGTTGCCGCAGACGTGTACTCCGTCCCTCCACACGTAGGGCGTGGGGGTTGGACGTGGTATACGGGCTCGGCCGGCTGGATGTATCGCGCTGGCCTCGAGGGGATCCTTGGCTTTCGCGTGCATGGAGCAAGCTTGGTCCTCACTCCGTGCATCCCCGAGAAATGGCCCCGATTCGAGATCGTGTTCAAGTATGGGTCTGCGCGCTACGAAATCCTTATCGACAACCCTCTGGCCGTCAGTCGCGGCATAGCGCGCGCGCAGCTGAATGGCGAGACGCTGCCCTCGGGTTCCCAAACACGCATCCCACTGGTGGATGACGGCAACACCCACAGCGTGCGGCTAGTCCTCGGAGCGTAAGGCGCTTGTCGGTTCACCCGGGCGGAGGGCAGCAGAATCGCGCCAAGGAAATTTGCGCTGAGGCTGCGCAGTTACTACGGTAGATCGCGCGCGACGCACGCCAACGCCCGGCGCGGGTTTCGCACTGATTGCAAGTCGAAGCGAACAGTCTCGCGCAGTGAAGGGGCTTCGTGACGCCGCTACTCCGGCAGCTTCATCTTGGACCATATTTTCTCCGCACGAGCGTTCCACCGGTACAGCCTACGAAGGGAGACTCTGATGATCCGCAAGGCGAAGGCGATTTGGCGCGGCACCGGTCGCGATGGAAGCGGGAACCTTTCCACCGACTCTGGTGTGCTTGCCAAAATGCCCTATTCCTACGAAACCCGCTTCGAAAACGAGAGGGGCACGAATCCGGAGGAACTCATCGCCGCTGCGCACGCGGGATGCTTTACCATGGCCCTGGCCTTTGGGTTGCAGAAGGCCGGATATACGCCCACCGAGCTCAGCACTGAGGCAGTTACCCTCATCTCCGAAGGTCAAGGCTTCCGCACTGAGGCAGTTACCCTCATCTCCGAAGGTCAAGGCTTCCGCATCAGCCGCTCGGCTCTGTCGTTACGTGCCAGTGTGCCAAACATCGATGAAAGGACGTTCACTCGCCTAGCGAGCGACGCCGAAAAGACCTGTCCGGGCAGGATCCACGGCGAAGCCATCGAGGTGCCGGTTTTGGAGGCAACAGGCGAGTCGCGTATCGGGCGTTTCGGCTGGAAAGACCAGCACAGCAGTCTGCTCTCGTTTATCGGCGACGCCTACTTGAACGAAATGGGCGTGACCAACCGACTGCGCCCGAAGGACACCACGACCGTTGGCAAGGTGACGGTAGACCCGGAGGACGTCCCTGACGATCTCGGCCTCGCCGATATCGATCATTTTGCGCAATTCATCCGCGGCACGAAGGTGCCTCCCCGCGATACAGTCCTCGCGAAGACTGCCCCCGTTCTCGCTGGAGAACGTTTGTTCGCCAGCATCGGCTGCAGCACGTGCCATGTTTCTTCGATCACCACGGCCCGTCCCGGAACGGTCATTGATGGCGGAACGTTCGTCGTACCCGAGGCGTTGGGCAACAAGATCATTCATCCATACAGCGACTTCCTGCTGCATGACATCGAAACAGGTGATGGAATCGTACAGGCGGGGCCGCAGGATACAGCGAACAAGCTGCGCACGGCGCCTCTTTGGGGCCTGCGCATGCGCCCCCGATCAGAGCCCATGCAGTGCCGTGAGTCCTTGCGCGTCCAGGCTAATTTTGATGACCAGGTGGACGCGGTGACCGCAGCCGACCTTGAGCGGCACATGGAGCACTGCGCCGAGTGCCGCGCGCTGCATCAGGGTCTCGAACAAGCACGCACCGCGCTGCGCTGGGACCTGCCTTATGCCCAGACCCCGCCCGGGCTACGTGCTCAGGTCATGCACGCCCTCGATGAGGAAAGCGCGACCGACACCCCACAGCCGCAGCGCCGCGCTCCTCTCACCTGGCGTATGCGGCCGTTCTGGGTGGGTGCCGCCAGCGGCCTTGGCTCGGCGGCGCTCGCGGCGACGCTCGCGTTCTTGTTACTTGCGCCGCCGTTCACGACCCGCGTGGTTGACGAGTTGTTGCGCGCCCATGTGAATTCGTTGCTGTCGACGCATTTGATCGACGTCGTGTCCACGGACCAACATACCGTGAAGCCATGGCTTGCCGGTCACACGGACGTTTCACCGGTCGTCGCCAACTTTGAACCACAGGGGTACAAGCTCGTTGGCGGACGTGTCGACTATTTGCAACATCAACGCGCCGCTGTAGTCGTCTACCGGTACGGCCCGCATGTCATCAATGTGTTCAGCTGGGCCGCCACTCAGCGACCCTTGCCGGTCAAGGTGACGCGGAATGGCTATCACTTAGTCCTTTGGAAGGCCGACAGTCTCCAGTATTGTGCCGTCTCGGATATCGCTTGGCGTGAACTGCTTGGACTCGTGCGGCTGTTGCAGGATCCGGGCGCCCGGGACGCTCGACAATAGCAAAGTTGAACTGAACCCGGGAATAAAACCGTCCGATCAGAGGTCCTCTCTCCTGAACACCCATCTAAGGAGACGGCTGTGTCGGATGAACAATTGCTGCAATCCCGTCGCAACGCCCTCAAATGCATGGCCTATGGCGGGGCCGGCACACTTTTCGTCTTGGCGGGCGGCGTCTTTTCACCAGTGGATCTGGCCCTGGCGGCGGATGACAAGCTAGGCACCGCACGGCTGGGCAAGCCGCTGTTCGTGCAGATCAGCGACACCCACATCGGTTTCAACAAAGAGGCGAATCCCGACGTCAACGGGACCCTCACGCAGACCATCGATCTCGTGAACGGGATGGCCGAGCAGCCGGCGCTCATCATCCATACCGGCGATATCACTCACTTGTCGAAACCTGCCGAATTCGATCTGGCGCAGCAGCTGCTTTCGCGTTTGCGTACCACCGAGCTGCACACGGTGCCGGGCGAGCACGACACCACCGATCCGACCGTTACCGAGTATTTCAACCGATTCGGCAAAGCGTCGGACAACAAGGGCTATTACAGCTTTGATCACGCCGGCGTGCACTTCGTGGCGCTCATCAATGTGCTGCAGTTCAAGCCGGGCGGCCTCGGCACCCTGGGAATGGACCAGCTCGCCTGGTTGGCGGCCGACTTGAAGGGCCGTTCCGCCAGTACGCCCCTGGTGGTCTTTGCCCACATGCCGCTGTGGACCATCTATGAGCCTTGGGGCTGGGGTACGGGTGACGCGGACCAGCTCATGGAGCAGTTGCGCCGTTTCGGCTCAGTAACCGTCCTCAATGGACACATCCATCAGATCGTGCAAAAGGTGGAAGGCAACGTGACCTTCCACACGGCCCGCTCGACCGCCTATCCGCAACCCACCGCCGGCATGGGGTCGGGACCGCGCTCACTGGCGCTCAGTGACACGACGATTGCCTGACAGGTCCTGAAAGGTTTGAACCAGGAGAACACTCACATGGCGCTGGGACGATATCGATCGCCGCTGACGGCTGTCAGCGTAGCGATGCTGTGGTGGGGTGTGACCTGTAGTCCGTCGACTGCAGGAGCCTCAGATCCGACTAAGATCCTGGTGAAGAATTTCATGTTTGCGCCGACGTCACTGACGGTCAAAGCCGGCTCGACCGTGACCTGGGCCAACATGGACGATGAGCCGCACACCGTAGTCAGCGACACGGGAGTGTTCCGCTCGGGTGCCATGGATACCAACGAAAGCTTCTCGTTCAAGTTCGACAAGCCCGGCACATATCACTTTACCTGTTCGATTCACCCGCGCATGGTCGGAACGATTGTCGTTCAGTAGATCTCATGACCAGCATAGCGAAAGCGGGTCTTGTCGTTGCCGGTACTCTCGCGGCACTGGCGATCGGCGGCGTCATGTTTATCGGCTCGGGGATTTACAACATCGGCGCCGATGACCACCATACGAAGATCGTGCTGGCAATCATCGAGCAATTGCGGGAGCGCTCCATCGCCGTGCGCGCCCGCGCGACTGACGTTCCCAATCTTGAGGATCCCACGAGAATCGTCGCCGGCG
>WNFW01009207.1_pt1 | contig 13176 bp, 6 predicted proteins | sample 5400131 | NCBI WGS metagenome assembly WNFW01 (sample SAMN13153362, study PRJNA577476) | soil metagenome | isolation source: 20 cm soil or saprolite under grassland replicate 1 | place: USA:California | collected 2016-06-15 | reverse complement strand
AAGCAGCTCAAATGGAAAGCCGCCAAGCTGGGATTCCAAATCGTCGGAGCCCCGGCCGCTTAAGAAGCAGGAGTTTCTGGGGAGGAGTTGAGCCGTAACAATTCCTTCGCCTAACCGCGGACGATCAACGAGTCAGGTGCCCAAAAGTGCCTGAGACACATCATTTGATCTAGAAGTGCTTCTCGCCATCTTTCGAAACCCTTGTGGCGTGACGGCCTCCCGCCGGTGAAAAGTGCGGTTAAAAGTTTTCAAACTGTTAAATCCAACTCCAGACGCTACTCTGTAACAGGAGACATCCGTCTCCAGAAGGAGTTGCTTAGCACGCTCAATCCGGCAGCGGGCGATTTCTGAGAGAATGGACCTCCCTATCGCCATGGAGAAGTGCCTTTCCAACGTCCGGCGGGAGGCCCCTACTTCTTCTGCCACATCGCTGACCGAAATACCCTGTGCGAAGTGATCACGGATGAAACGTAGCGCGCTCACCATCAGCCGGTCGTCTTGCGCGATCACATCGCTGGATCTCCTAGTAACCACGTGCGTCGGTTTCACGTGCACCACATAGCCCTCTTTGATTCGTCCGGACATCATTCCGTCAAGGAGTTGCGCCGATTCATAACCTGCGCGCTCCACATCGAGTGCCACGCTGGACAATGGTGGATCAGAGAGTTCGCAGATCAGGTCGTCATTATCTACTCCTACGACCGCGACGTCGTCCGGCACACGCAGTCCCGCCACCACGCAGGCCTGTAAGACCTGCCGCCCGCAAACGTCATTGCAGGCCATCAACCCCACAGGTTTCCGTAGCGATCGGAGCCAACTCACGATTCCAGGCTGCTCGTGCCTCCAAGTGTCCAGCCAATGTGGTTGCTGAATCCAACTTGCCATGTGGATGTGCCGCGTGACGCACGGAAAACTCTTCTCGCGCAGCAGGCTGACATATTCCATCTCCCGCACGCTGGACCAGTGACAATTCATAAAGCCGCAAAACGCAAAACTCCGCAACCCACGTTCCAGTAAATGCTTTGCTCCTATTTGAGCGATGGCTTTTGAATGCGTATCGATTTCGCCAAATCGTTTCCCTGCTTTCGGCGGGCTCGATTCCCCGATCTGCGAGGCGACAAATGGAAGTCCTGTCAACCGAATCTGTTTCTCCATTTGAGGCGACCGGATGCGCGCGATGATCCCGGTGCCATTCCAGGAATCCGCTTCTGGAAGGACTTGATCTAGATGTCGAGGGGCGACGTACATCGACCACGGCCCGTGCAGACGAGAATATCGCAGAATTCCACGAAGGAGTCCTCGACCATACTCCGTCGAAGTTTCCAACAATAAAGCAACTTGAGGCGTCTGGATGCCGGAAGGACCCTTCCTCATGGCCGTGAAGGAATCATATTGTTTCTGCAAGCCCTTGCAAAAATGGCACTTATCCGGCCTCCGTCCGAGGATTGCGTCCTCCGGAGGTCACCCGTGGGACTCGGCCAGATCCTCGCCAAGTTAGTGGCGCAAAGTGTCGAATCCCCAGCTATTCTAGATTTGCTGCTTCTACATTTTCAATAGAAATAACGATGCAGCCCCAAGCTGCATGTCGCAAAATGTCCATTCCGTGTCGCACTTTGGGGCTGGACTTCTTCCAAAGCAAGGGATATGGTCCGCCCCCATTGGCCGGGTGTATTCGCTTTCTGAATGGAGCGGATTTGAATTTGTCGAGAATCGAGTGCGCCAGGTGCATGACGCACTCAGGCGAAAAACTCCGTCACGCAAATTGGACTCAGGGATCCCGGCGCCAATTCTGCTCTCGGGAGGCGACTCGAAGACGGCTTGGGGAGGATGGAAATGAAATTGTTTCAATCGCGATTTGAAATCTCACCTGTGGTGCGTGTTGGAATGACGCTATCCATTGCCCTGCTCCTTGTGCTCTCGCTACAGCCGGCGTTCAGCCAGACTGTGACCAGTTCGTTGAGCGGCACGGCCGCTGATACCAGTGGCGCGGCTGTTCCTGATGCCAAAGTGGTCCTGACGAACGAAGGCACCAAGACGTCCCAAACCGTCACGGCCAGTGGGACTGGCTACTTTTCTTTCACGGCCATTCTGCCCGGAACGTACACCTTGACGATCACGGCAAAGGGTTTTTCGACTTGGCAGGAAAAAAGCATCGTCATCTACCAGCAGGAGAGCCGGACGGTAACGAACATCGCGTTGAAAGTGGGTGCAGTGAGTGAAACGGTAGAGGTGACGGCGGCCGAGCAGCCAGTTCCAACGGACAGCGGCGTTACCAGCACGACCCTGAACAACACGCTGGTAAGCCAGATTGCGATCCAGGGCCGGGATGCGGCGGAGCTGATCCGCTTGATGCCCGGGATGGCCATGAACAGCGGGCTCGGGAACACGCAGTGGAACAGCGCGGTGACGCAGATCAACAACGGCCCGATCGGGAATTTTACGGCAGGCGGCGCGCAGCCGAACGGCGGCATGCAGTTGGTCATGGACGGCTCGGTGATTACAGACGCCGGAAACCAGGGAACCCAAATCGCCAACATCAACCAAGACATGACCCAGGAAGTTACGATTCAGACCTCTGCTTTCGACGCGGAGCATGCCCACGGCCCTGTTACCTTTAGTTCTACGGGCAAGAGCGGCACTTCGCAGTACCACGGCGAGGGATACGTCTACACGCGGAATGGAAGTTTCAACGCGAACGACTCCTTTTTCAATGCCAAGGGGCTTAGGAAGCCCATTGACCACTACTGGTATGAAGGTTTCAATGTCGGCGGGCCAGTCATCCCTCATCATAATAAAGCATTTTTCTTTTTCGGTTTCGAGCATCTCAACCAGAAGCCCGTCGGTGCTCTTCATCAGTACATCGTGCCAACCGCTGCAATGATGTCCGGCGACTTTACCAATAGCACCTTGGCGCCCTACCCGGGCTGGTCGAACTCGGCTACTGTCCCCTGTGCCGACAACAGCAGCTTTTGGAACTATGGGACCTTTTGCCAAAACGCGGTGCAGAATGGCCAGATCACGCTCTACGATCAGAACGGAAGCCCGATCAGCGGTTCTGCGTATAACGCTAACCCCAGCGCCTTTACAGTTTCCGGGAGCAAGATTACTGACCCAGCGCTCATCGATCCCAACGGTCTGATTCTGATGAAGCTACTCGCCAACGCGCGAGGACTGCAGGCCATCGATCCTGCCACTAACAATGGTTATAACGCGCAGTTTCTCGATCAAACTCCCGTCAGCAGCAACGAGATGAACATCCGGGGCGACTTCAACATCACGTCTAAGATGCGTGCTTTCGCCACCTTTACCCGCCAGCCGGAGACGGATATTAACAACATTGGCTTGTGGTGGTGGGCGCCGAACGCGGTCCCTTACCCGTCCCAGACTCCCGCATCCCAACTCGCCCGCGACTACAGCTTTGGAGTGACCTACACATTCAGCCCAACCCTGATTAACGAAGCCACTTTTGGCTACGCCTATTTCATCAACCCGGTTACACTGGCAACACCGTCAGCGGCGAACCCAACGACCTACGGCTACAACGTGCAGGGACCCTATTCGCAGCCAGTCCCACAGGTTCCGGATATCGTGAGTTGGTGCTGCAGTCCAGGGGGAGGCGGTGGCAGCAACAGTGCCACGACCTCGGCAGGATTTAACGCTTCTTCCTTCGGTACGACCCCCAATTGGTACGGGAAGGCTGCCGGGAAAGACAGCTACACGCCGGATTTCAGCGACAATTTCACCTGGACAAAGCACACTCATACACTGAAATTCGGGTATTTCTGGGCCCGCTACGCCAATGTGCAGACGGAAGGCGCTTGCTGCGGCGGCGGAACCGTCGGACAGTGGGACTTCGATAACTACGCCTTTGAATCGACAAACAATATCTATGCGGATATGTTGCTCGGCCATGCGGCCGGCTTCACCCAGGCTAGCACGAACTTTGTCGATAATGTGGTTTACAACGAACACGACTTTTACGCTCAGGACGCCTGGAAAGTTAAGCCCAGGTTAACCCTTCACTACGGCGTGCGCTTTGAGCACGAAGGCCAATGGTACCCAACGAACGAAAACCAGGGCATCATGGTCTGGAATCCAACCAATTCCGTACAGCCCTATGCGGGTAGTAGCGCGGCCTTGGCGGGCTTTGATTGGCATGGCATCGACAACAAGGTTCCCATTTCCGGATGGCGCTCTCACAGCTTCTTCGTCGATCCGCGCATCGGCGTGGCCTATGACCTCACTGGAAATGGCCGCACCGTTCTGCGTGGCGGGTTCGGAATCTACCGTCACAATGTTTCTTATAACCAGGTTACGGCAAACGGCCTGCTGGACGCGCCGTTGGGGCTCAAGAGCTTCAGCAGCAACTGCACGTTCACATCGCTTGCCAGCCTGAGCACCTGCTCTTCAGCAACTGCAGGCTCAAGAACATCACAGAACGTGGAGGGCATGCTGTTCGGCGATGACAAGGCCCCGCACACCCAGAACTGGAACGTGACCATCGATCAGCAGGTGCCATGGCACTCCATCCTGGAGGTGTCCTATCAAGGGAGCCGCAGCCGGGATTTGTTCCTCTCCCCCAACGGCGGTGGCGGCATACTCATGAGCAACATCAACTACATTCCCGTGGGCGCCTTGTTTAAGCCTGATCCGGTGACGGGCATCACCTACTATTGCCAGGGCACGGCGAGTGCGACGTGTGTGGCAGGTGCTCCACCATCAGGTGCCATCCCGGATTTCAGGCCCTGGGGCTACAACCAGCTCTTCGTGGCCCGTCATGGCAGCTACTCGAATTACAACGGATTAATCGTGCAGTGGATGAAGCAGACCGGCAGAGCCGTATTCAACGTGAATTACGCTTGGAGTCACACGCTGGGAATCCGCGGCGGAGACAACGACAATGGACAAGGGTCCGGCGCTGCGCTCGACGCCTTCAATCTGGCGAATAACTACGGCACCTTGGCCTTTGACCGGCGGCATATCTTTAACGCCGCCTATGTGATCAACCTGCCGAGCCCCGTACATAACAACCTCTTCGGCGAAGAGGTTGTCAATGGGTGGCAGCTTACCGGCACCGTGCAATACCAAAGCGGCCCGCCACTTCAACCTTTGACCGGCATGGGCCTCAATCCAAACTTTGGGGGACTCAGCAACCAGCGCATCCTCGGCACCGACGGCATTGCTCTGGAGCCCTACCTAACGTGTAATCCGGCAAGTGGTCTGAAGGCCGGGCAGTACTTCAACCCTGCGTGTTTCGCGATGCCTGCAACCCGCGGCCAAAATGGACCGCTCATCTGGCCAAACATCACTGGCCCGGCGTACTTTGGCAGCGATCTAGGCATGTACAAAGACTTCAAGGTCAAAGAGAGCCAGAAGATTGAATTCCGGTTCACCGCGTTCAACTTCATGAACCACCCCAACGCGCAGTTTGGTTTGGGAAATGACATCAATTTGAGCTTCGGCTGCCCGCCCTCAGCTATCAGTAACGGCGCGTGCCCTGTTCCTATCTCTCAGTATGTCAACGTAAACGGAAGTACAAACGGCAAGCCAGCCTACACTGTCGGTCGCCGTACTTTGGAGTTCGCACTGAAGTACCTCTTCTAACCCGACCCAAACATGCAGTAACGGAAAAGGGGATGGCTCCACTCCATCCCCTTTTTCTTTGTCCGTATGACAGAATAAGCTCCGCAAGAAAATCTCGGAGGCCGGTTGAAATCGCACGGACGCTTTGATCATAAGCCTTTTTGGCAGCGAGCTCTAACTCGGCGTGAAGCGCTCGCCATCCTTGGCGGGTCCGTTCTGCCTTTCACTTTCCCATCCTTTCCAGCCATAAAGTCTGGGGGCGCCACGCCTCGGATCAAATTCGAGCTCCAACCCTTGCCTTTTCGCCTCGAGACCGACGAAACGCTCTCAAGCCCGCACGCCCCTTCGACCATGGCTGGAGGAGCGGCCGTTTTCGACTACAACAAGGACGGTAGGCCGGATATTTTTTTCGCCAATGGCGCGAACATGACCACACTGAAGAAAGATGCCCCCAAGTTTTCCAATCGCCTGTTCCGCAATGAAGGCAAAGGAGTGTTCAAGGACGTCACCAAAGAAGCGGGCCTGGCCGGCACGGGATACGACATGGGCGCGGCCGTCGGCGACTATGACAACGATGGCTACCCGGACCTCTTCGTTGCCGGCGTGCATGGCCGAACGCTCTATCATAACAACGGAGACGGGACGTTTACGGACGTCACCAAGAAGGCCGGGCTCGACAATTGGCGCGACCCCGAGTACGGCCCTCTGTGGTCCATCGCCGCGGCCTGGGTGGACGTAAACAACGACGGGTTGCTCGATCTCTTCGTTTCCAACTATGTGCAGTGGGATTACGAAACGGAACACGTTTGCGGCTTGCCGGGGCGATGGGACTACTGCAGCCCCAATTTTTATAAGGGTTCGCCCAACCAGCTCTATTTGAACAAAGGAGACGGTACGTTTGAGGATGTGTCCGAAGCGTGGGGCCTCCGCAAGCACATTGGCAAGGGGATGGGCGTTGGCGTAGCCGACTACGACCTGGACGGCCGTCCGGACCTATTTGTCAGCAATGATCTTTACTACAACTACCTGTTCCACAATGCTGGCGGCAAGTTCGAGGAAGTCGCACTCGACAAAGGCGTGGCGCTCGTTGAGGACGGCCAGTTCATTTCGGGGATGGGCGTGGACTTTCGTGACATCGACAATGACGGCTACCCGGATATCACCACAGTTGCCTTGAACAACCAAACGTTCCCAATATGGCGAAATATCCAAGGAAAAAGTTTCAAGGAGATCACGGGCTCGAGCGGGATGCGTCCTCCGAGGCTGGATTTGCGGCGGCCTCGCCTGCGCGGCACCGGGGGTGTGCCTTCGGCGACTTCGACGGCGACGGGAGAATGGACGTGGTGGTGACCGCACTTCTGGAATCCACTGAGATTTGGATGAACCGCACAGAGGACGCGGGACACTGGCTGGACGTTGCATTGCAAGGGACCAAGAGCAACCGGGACGGAATCGGCGCGGTGCTGAAAGTTGTTACGAAAGCGGGCACCCAATACAATCACATGACTACCGCTGTGGGCTATGCATCTTCGAGCCACGGGCCGGTGCATTTCGGTCTGGGCGAGGAGAAGCGAGTCGAACTGGTTGAGACTCGCTGGCCTTCGGGAATTGTCCAAACGTTGCGCAATCTGGACGCAGATCGCGTGCTTACGGTAAAGGAATCCGCGGGCTAATGACGCGGTTCTGCCCGCGACGGTCTTGCTCCTCCGTTCGAAGCCGGTTCACGATCTCCTTTTCACGATCGCCATCGCTGGGACGTTGCAGGCGATAATAGAGCGCAGATAACTCGACGTGAGGCGGCAGCCATTGCGGGTCCTGACGTTCGATGGCTTCAAGATCCTTCAGTGCCGCCGCTAAGTTTCCCTCAGTGCGCTCCAGGCGCGCCAGTTCGTAGCGCGCTGCGAGCGAATTGGGTTCGATGGCTAGCGCCCGGTCGATTTCCTGGCGCGCTTCGTTCAGTTTACGATCAATGAGAAAGGCGTTGGCAAGCTGGAGACGTGCTTGGATGTCTTTCGGGTCGATTTGCAAAGCCTTCCTGTAATTGTTCTGGGCATCTTTCTCATTTCCGGCGAAGTCGTCAATCATGGCGAGGACAACGTACGCCTTGGCGAGATTGGGATTCAGGCGAATAACGGCCAGGGCGTCTTCTTTGGCTTGATCGAATAGCGTGAGGCCGAGGCAAAGATCCGCGGCAAGTTGGTAGGCCTCTGCGCTGTGACCCTGGTCGGCGACTTTCTGGATACGTTTTAATCCTTCCAGGGATTGTCCTGTCCGGATAAGCGCATTTCCCAGAGCCCACTCGAGATCGAGATTGTCGGGACTATCTTTTTCCAATGGCTCGAGAAGCGCGGCCGCCTGACCAGCAAGACCAAGTTGCACCTGGCAGTTGCCAAGCAGCGTTGCAACGCGAAGATCGCCGGGGTTCTCCTTATGTAGAGATGCGAACTGCGCGGCAGCACCGGCAAAGTCCCCTTTCTTGAAACGGGCAAGGCCAAGATTCAGCACGAGTTCAGAGTTCCCGGGCGCCTCCGCGAGAGCAATGTGATACTCCGTGATCGCCTCGTCGTAACGGCCAAGCGAAACAAGAACGACTCCAAGATTAGCGTGCGCAGCAACAACGTTGGGGTCCAGCCGTATCACCTCTTGATACTTGCTCACGGCAAGCGCAAAGTCTCCGCCCTGCTGCGCCCGCGCTGCCTCCTGAAAGATTTGTTTGGGATCAGGCCCCTGCGCTCCCGCGCCGCTGATATATAGCAAAAAAACCAAAAACACTGTCGCACGCATGATTTTTAGTATAACTCGAATTTCGAACACCAAGTCGACTGGCAGACCAAATCGCAAGGATGGTCAATCTCTTGAGGAAATCGTATCTGTTCATCATCCCGGCATAGTATGTTTGACCCTCGCTAGAAGCGGCAAGACTCCCGTGCTTGCCGGAATGATTGTCTGTGGCCCCCGAATCATTTCCGATGCCGGTGCAATGCCTCTTTCTTCTGGGGCTGGGAGGCATCGTAGCTGCGGGCTTGCTTTCAGCGTTGACGGGCTCGTTGGTTTGCGTATTCAACGCGTACTTCTCCGCAGATCCTCGTTCCCCTGGGGCGTGAAGAAAACCCAAAGAACGGCAAGTGCGCCTATCGAAACTGTCTCATCCGAGAGGTGCAGTCGGACAACCGGGGAACTGCAAGCCCCAAATACCGTGCAAAACGGTGATGCAAGACGCAAGAAAGAGCCAGTAGAATCAACTGCATGCATTTTTTGGAGTCATCGGCAGGTCGCGGGTTCAAGTCCCGCCCTCGGCTCCAGTTTTTTCTGGGTCCCCATTTTTCAATCAGTTTACGCTCCCATTTTCTGTACTCGCTGAAAACTCGGGAACACTAGGGAACAATAAGGCGGCAACTTTGTCTACGGGCGTCTTTGGGACTCTGGGATTGCGTGCGTGTAGACGTTAGCGTTGTTTTCAAGTTCTAATGCACGAGGATGATAAAGAATCTCGAAAGAATCTCACCTCCAGTCGCCCCAAAATGCAGCACAGGTGTAGAATCAACCGCTGAATGGCTGAATGCTCGTCCGTGCTGGCGTCAATCGTGAGCCGTGGATCGGGCAGTAAACGATTCGTCTTTCTTGGGGGGCGCAATTCAATGCGTGCTTGGCGAACTTTGTTAACTCTTTTCTGCTTTGGATCGTTCACTATCGTGGTGGCAGCCCAGGAAAAGGCCGCCGTCGCAACACCAGAAGTCACCTACAACAAAGACGTTGCGCCTATTCTGCAAAAGCACTGCGTCGCTTGTCATCGCCCGAACGACATTGCGCCCATGTCGCTGATGACCTACGAGGAAGTGCTGCCTTTTGCTCGCATGATCCGGGAAAGTGTGGTTCAGCGAAAAATGCCCCCGTGGCATGCGGACCCTGCTTTCGGTGAGTTCACCAATGACTCGCGCTTGACCGACCAGGAAATCTCGGCGATTGACGCCTGGGTGAAAAACGGAACAAAAAGGGGCAAGGTTGAGGCGTCCTCACCAGACCCAGTGCTCACGCCGGGCTGGCATATCAAGCCGGACGTTGTTCTGACGGTTCCGGAGTTTTTGGTCCCCAAGACTATGCAAGACGACTATGAATACATCTACGTCCCCACAAATTTCACCGAAGACAAATGGATACAGGCTGCCGAGGTGCTCCCCGGCGATCGTCGTGTGGTTCATCACGCGACAGTTTCGGTGATCAATGCCTCGGAAGTAGCGAAGCATTTGGAACAGCACGCCAAGACCAACGAAGGCGAGGACCAATATCACTACCGAACCGGAAAAGTGTTGCACCTCCGCGCAGACGCACCGGTCATTGACGATGGGTGCGCCGCGCCAGATGGAGGCGGCATTCCCGGCTCACCCTCCGGCTATCTAAATATCGTGCCGGCGATCTACCTTCCGGGCCATTTGGCGGAGACGCGGCCACCAGGTTATGCGCTGCGCATACCTGCCGGCGGCTATCTGCAATTTCAGATTCACTACAGCAATCATCATGGACTGGAAATAAAGGATCGCACCAGCATCGGTTTGGTATTCGCGCGGGAACCTGTCCAGCATGAGATTGGTCAATATGAAATTTGGAACAACATGTTTCTCATCGCTCCCAACGAAGATAATCACCGCGTGACTTCCTGTTTTACTCTGCCGAAAGATGTGATCGCGGTGGCATACACGGCCCACATGCATTTCCGCGGCAAAAACATGTTGACCAAGGCCATTTATCCGGATGGTCGCGAAGAGGTGCTCCTCTACGTCCCGCACTATGATTTTCGATGGCAAGAGACGTACTTCTTGAAAAGGCAATTCTTGCTGCCCAAAGGCACGAAACTCATGACCGTCGCCTATTTCGATAATTCCAAGAACAATTTTCAGAACCCCGATCCCTCCAAAACAGTTCGTTGGGGCGAACCCAGCGATGAGGAGATGATGGGCTTCTGGTTACAATTTGCCGATCCACATGTTGTCACTGCGCAGGCGTCCTCGGCGGCAGCCTCTCAGAAATGACCGCCACGTCGCTTTTCCATCGTCAGACTGCATCACACATGGCGACGCCAGACCAGTTGACAATTGGCTCACTTGAACTCAAGGGATCCTTAGCGCCATGAATTTCGGCCGCCGTAGGTTTGTCCAACTTGGCGTGGGAGCCGCACTGTCCTTTGACGTTAACCGCTTGCTGGCACAGGGTGTTTCAACTCACACCGCAAAGCCGGTGCCAAGACCTGCTGCTTCCGGGCGCCCCTTCAACGCCCATTTCGTGGACGTCGCGGCTGCCGCGGGCCTGTATGCGCCGGTGGTCTACGGCGACACAGAAATCAAGAAATACATCGTGGAGTCTACCGGATGTGGTTGCGCCTTCATCGATTACGACAATGACGGCTGGATGGATGTATTTGTACTCTCCGGCACTCGACTTGGAGGTCCTCCGGACGGCACGACGAATCGGCTTTACAAAAACAATCGCGACGGAACGTTTACGGATGTTACAGAAAAAGCGGGGTTGCGCTTTCTCGGATGGGCCTGTGGAGTTTGCATCGGCGACTACAACAACGATGGCTTTGACGACATCTTTTGCACGAATTTCGGGCAGAACACTCTTTACCGCAACAACGGCGACGGAACTTTCACCGATGTGACCAAGGCCGCCGGCCTTTGGAGCGATCAACAGAGGTTTGGAGCAGGCTGCACCTTCGTGGATTACAACCGCGATGGACACCTGGACCTGTTTGTTTCCAACTATGTTCGCTTTTCTTTTGAAAATGCGGCTGTTCCGGGCGAGAACGCCAACTGTCGTTGGAAAGGCATTCCCGTTGAATGCGGACCGCGGGGACTGCTCACCGGAAAGCATTCACTTTATCGCAACAACGGGGACGGAACCTTCGCTGATGTAACTCAGCAAGCCGGCATCGCACGCGCCGCAGCCACCTACGGCATGACCGTCGTAGCCGCCGATTTTGACGAAGACGGGTGGCAAGACATCTACGTCGCCTGCGACTCCACGCCAAGCTTGTTATTCATGAACAATCGAGATGGAACTTTTCGCGAAGAAGGCGTGCTGCGGGGTGCCGCCCTGAGTGATGACGGCATGGAGCAGGCCGGTATGGGCGTGGGCGTCGGCGATTATGACCTCGATGGGCATCTTGACCTGTTCAAAACGCACTTCGCGGACGATGCTAACATCCTTTATCACAACGACGGCAAAGCGAACTTTGAGGATGCCACTGGGTCCTCACATCTGGGAGTTGAAACTCGCTACGTCTGCTGGGGGGCTGGCATCATCGATCTTGACAACGATGGTCTCCCGGACCTCTTCATGGTTACAGGCCACGTTTACCCGCAAGTAGAACGAACGCTGCCACAATATCCCAACAAGACACCACGCGCCGTTTTTAGGAATCTCGGCAAGGGTGTCTTTGAAGAACTCATCCAGGAGGCTGGTCCGGGTGTAGCGGCGGCACATTGCAGCCGCGGATGTGCCTAAGTCCAACTGGCTCAAAGTAAAGTTGGAGGGTGTAAAGTCCAATCGAAGCGCCATTGGAGCCAGAGTGCTTGTCCACTATGGCGGCAAGACCCAGGCGCAAGCGGTCCTGAGTCAGTCCAGCTTTTATTCGTGTAATGATCCGCGTTTGCATTTCGGTCTAGGGAGTTCCACCTCAGCTGACATCGACGTATATTGGCCTAGTGGGCTACACGAAGCTTTTAGGCAGACCGTTGCCAATCGACTCATCACCATAAAGGAAGGGGTGGGTCTAGTACCGAACCGCGGTTGGGCCAAAGCGTAAGCAGGAACTCCCAAGATCTTCAACTTCAAGCAAGTCCCGCGGAGGCAGGCCCTATTGCTACCAATTCCCGCAACCGTTGTCGGCGAAACAAATTCAGTAAGTTTGCGAGTGCAGAGGCACACACAAAGCGAAACTCCAGATACCGCTGGCAATTCTCCCCAAAATTCGTTTCTCTGATTTATTTCATAAGAATAACGAAATTGTGCTTGACTATTGCGCCCCGTAGGTCTACAAGAGGGCGCAAATGGGGTTTCCCCAGTCTGATCTTGTTTGGCTCGTGACGTTATAGACGTGACCTTATAGAGATGTTTCGTGGCCGATTGGTGCACCGGCCGGCGATTGTTAATGAATTTGCGATAGGCATTGCTGGAGGGAAAGATGATGCATCTGAGAAAGCTTGGTTTCGCATTTCTAGCAACGATTGTCGTTTTGGCGCTCACTCCTACGCCTGGATGGGGCCAGAACGTCTACGGCACCATCGCTGGAACCGTCACGGATTCTAGCGGCGCTGCGGTTACTGGCGCCAGCGTTACATTAACGAACATGGATACCTCAGAGAAGCACACTATGGAAACCGACGCGTCCGGCAACTATACGTTCGTGAATATTTTGCCTGGCCGCTACAAAATAGAAGGAGAAAAGACGGGCTTCAAGAAGTTCGTGCGCCAGCCAATCATTGTGCAGATCGAAAGCGGCCTGCGAGTCGACATCTCACTGCAAGTCGGGGCGCAAAACGAAACGGTCGAGGTGAGCGCGGAAGCGCCGTTGCTCCAGCCGGAAACGAACTCGCT
>WNFW01005136.1_pt1 | contig 13178 bp, 7 predicted proteins | sample 5400131 | NCBI WGS metagenome assembly WNFW01 (sample SAMN13153362, study PRJNA577476) | soil metagenome | isolation source: 20 cm soil or saprolite under grassland replicate 1 | place: USA:California | collected 2016-06-15 | reverse complement strand
TAAGATCGAGATGAGATTCATTTTCTTCCTGTCAGTGCCGCTTTATGCGCTCGATCAATGGACCAAACATTTGGTCCTGCGGTTCATTAGCCCAGACGAGCCGCGCATCATAATATCCAACTTCTTCCATCTGGTGAATGTCACCAACACTGGCGCGGCGTTCGGCTCCTTCAGAAACAACAATACCTTTTTCATCGCGATTTCATCCCTCGCGTTTTTCGTCGTTCTAGTGCTCCTGGTCCGGCGGCGGTCACGTGATGTTTGGCGCGATGTGTCGCTTGCGCTTTTGCTTGCCGGCATTCTGGGAAATCTTACCGATCGTCTTCTTTACGGTCACGTAATCGATTTTCTTCTTTTCGATCTGCATGTTCGGTTCGCCCATCCTTGGCCGGCTTTTAATGTCGCCGATTCCTGCATCTCCATTGCGGTCGTCTGCTTTATCATTGACTCGTTCTGGCAGAGTAAAGGCGTCATCTCGCCGGGTAGGGACGATTGACCTCAATCGCCTGCGCTCGCAAGATAGATGAGCGGTTTGGTCAACCGGTTCTACCAAAATGAAAGCTACTTCGCCGATGGAAAAGACGGCGCGGGAAATTGCCGCGCGTTTGCGCGAGAGCGGTCATATCGCGTATCTCGCCGGCGGCTGCGTGCGCGACATCGTCCGCGGCGAGACCCCGAAAGACTTCGATATCGCCACCGATGCCAAACCAGAAATTGTGCAGAAACTCTTTTCGCGCACCTATGCAGTTGGCGCGCATTTTGGGGTGATCCTCGTGGTGGAAAACGGTTTCCAATTCGAAGTAGCGACCTTTCGTTCCGACGATGCTTATGTCGATGGCAGACGGCCGAGCGCCGTGCATTTTTCATCACCGGAAAAGGACGCAGAACGCCGCGATTTCACGATCAACGGAATGTTTTACGATCCGGTTGCGGAGAAAGTGATCGATTTCGTCGGCGGTCGCGCCGACATCGAGGCGAAATTGGTGCGCGCAATTGGCGACGCGGCCCAGCGTTTCGGGGAAGATCGGCTGCGAATGCTGCGCGCAGTGCGCTTCGCCACAGTGCTTGATTACAAGATCGACACTCAAACGTGGGAAGCGCTGGTCGCGAATGCGGTTTCGATCAATGAGATCAGCGCAGAAAGAATCCGCGAAGAGCTTGTCCGCATTTTTCTTTCCCCAAACAGAGTGAGTGGCTGGGATTTGCTCGATTCGAGCGGACTGATGCGTGCCATTCTCCCAGAGGTCGACGGGATGAAGGGTTGCGCCCAACCAGAACAGTTTCATCCGGAAGGCGACGTTTTTCAGCACACGCGGCTGATGTTGCAATTTCTTCCGGAGAAAGTTTCCGTGCCGCTCGTTTTCTCGGTCTTACTTCACGATGTTGCAAAACCGCGTACCGCGACCGTCGATGAAACGGGCCGAATTCGTTTTAACGCCCATGATCGGATCGGCGCGGAAATGACCGAAGAAATCATGCGGCGTTTACGATTTTCCGGTGCTGAGATCGACGCCACGGTCGAGATGGTGCGGCAACATATGGTTTTCAAAGACGTGCCGAAAATGCGCGTGGCGAAATTAAAGCGTTTCATGGCGCGCCCGACTTTCGGCGACGAACTCGAGCTGCATCGGGTCGATTGCGAGGGCAGTCACGGTATGCTCGACAATTACGAGTTCCTTCTGCGGAAGCGTGAAGAATTCGCGAACGAGCCGATCATTCCGCTGCCTCTGGTGCGCGGGGACGATTTGATGGCGCTCGGTTTGAAGCCGGGTCCGAAGTTTGGCGAAATTCTCGAAGCAGTCGAAACCCGACAGCTCGAGGGAACGCTGCGCACACGCGAGGAGGCTCTCAAATGGGTGCAACGCGAATACTCGTTAGGCAAAGGAGGATAGAGCGCCGGCGCAAACATCAAAATTATGAGAATCCTGATGATTAGCGCGGAAGCGCCACCTTTGCAGCGGACGGGTGCGCTGATTGATGTGATGAATGCGTTGCCGCACAAACTGCGTGCGCGGGGCCACGCGATCAGCGTGGCGCTGCCGTTCTATCGTGAAATTCGAGAAAAAGCGGCATTCAAAGCAAAGGATACGGGAGTGACCGTCGATGTGCACGTGGGTAAGAAAACTTATATCGCCGGGTATCTCGAGGGACGGAGCGCAAGCGGCGTGCAATTATTTCTGATCCGCTGCGACAAGTTTTTTGATCGCCCGGGAATTTACGGAGAGCAGGGCAAGCCGTACGAAGACAACGCGGCGCGCTTCATTTTTTTTTGCAAAGCCGCATTGGAACTCGCGCGGCGATTGACGCCCTCGCTGCAAATTCTGCACGTCCACGATTGGGCGGCAGCGCTGGTGCCAGTCTTTGTGCGCGCGCACCATCTGCCATTCGCAACGGTGCTAACGATCCATCACCTAGCTGAGCAAGGCAGTTTCTGGGGCCTGGATTTCAGCCTCACGAACTTGCCCGAGCGGTTTTTCACTCTCCATGGCGTCGAGTTCTTTGGGCGCCTGAATTTTCTTAAAGGCGGAATTCTCTACTCCGACAAGATTACAACGGTAAGCGAACATTGCAGGCGGGAAATACTGACGCCGGCCGGCGGTTATGGTCTTGATGGAGTGCTGCGCGAAAATGCGCATCGCCTAACAGCGATCCTGCATGGTGCGGATTACGCACGCTGGAATCCGGCGTCGGATCGTCTGCTTCCAACCCATTACGACGCGCGCACGCTTCGGGGAAAGGAGATTTGTCGTGCCGCCTTGCTAGCGCAAATGAAGCTAACACCTAAGCCGCGCGGACCAGTCTTCGGGATGGTCACGCGCTTGGTTGAAGAAAAAGGTTTCGAGATTCTGATGCCGCTTCTTGACCGACTTCTTTGGGATGATGTCCGCCTAATCATTCTCGGCGAAGGCGATCCGGCCTATGAAACTGCGCTCGCTGTCGCCTCGCGAAAATTCCGGACCAAGTTCGCATATTTGAAGAACTACGATGAGAAGTTAGCCCATCTGATTGAAGCGGGGATGGATATCACTCTCATCCCGTCGCGTTTCGAACCGGCTGGTTTGAGCGCGATGTATAGCTTGAAATATGGCGCGCTCCCCGTTGCGCGGGCAACCGGCGGCATTCAGGAGATCATTGAGGATTACGATCCAACGGCGGATAGCGGTTACGGTTTCCTTTGTTACGAATATTCCACCGAAGCGTTCTGGGATGCGATCAAACGCGCGCGGGGAATCTTCCGTGATCGGAATGTGTGGACCACGTTGATGAAACGGGCGATGGCGCGCAGCTTTTCATGGGGTGCCGCGGCGCAAAGTTACGAAGCGCTTTATAAAGAACTTGTCGGCGCAGACGACCAAGTAGCGGCGTAGTCGTCGCTCTCAACCTCTTCGAGTGGTGCTCACGGCAGGCTCTGTGGCGGCCTGATGCGCGCTCGAATGGATCAATCGACGCTGCAATTCGCACCGGGACAAGGAGCGATGTGACTGAAAGATGCCACAAGATGTCGCGAATAAACGGAGCGCGGGATCGTCAAACCCTGCCACCGAAACTAGCGTGCACGAGCCGGAAAAAATGCGATTTGAGATTGCTCTCGCCGAGAGATCGACAAGTTCTTGCAATCTTCAGAGCTTTGCTATCTCCTCGGCGCTTCCCACTTGTGACGTCATGACTCGCTCCTCGTCCGCATTCAAGCCATTGCTTGCGGCTTTGCTCGTGACTTCGATGCAGATCGTGATGGCGGTCGGCCTTCTAGCGCCAGATGGGCCGCTTTCCTACCGATATTCCACCCTTATCCAACACGATAGCTATTGGTTCATGAACATCATCGACCGCGGCTACCAGACGATCGTGCCTCCCATAAATCATAAGGTGATGGAAGTTTCCAACGTTGCTTTCTTTCCCGCCTATCCCGCAATTGCTGCTGTGCTTCGTTACGGACTCCACTTCGATACAGATAGCGCGCTGCTGATCACCGCCCAGATGGCCGCCTGGTTGGTTTCATTTATTGGAGCAGCGCAGAGGGTCGTACCGCGAAAGTGTGGGCGATGTTGCACGGTATCGTGATGTCCGCCACGCGGATTGTCGGAATCTTGTGTGCAGCGTTTCCGGTGGTACGCTCGGTGTTCGCGAAAGGATGGCGCGGCTGGCGTGGGCCGCTGGCATGGTTTCACGACCACGCGTCGGCGATTGGTTTAAGCTTTGCGGCGACCTTGGGCGCGCTCATGTTTTTCGTTTGCTGCCAACTGCGCTGGGGCCACTGGGACATTTATATGCTCACGCAAGCGGCCGGCTGGGGGATCGTCCCCGATTACTTAGCAGTGTTTAAGCCGTCGAGTTATCGCTGGCTCGTCCCGGCACTAAATAATCCGACAGAGGCGAGCCAGATATCGATGACTGTGGGCGCATTGCTCTTTGGCGTAATCGCACTTTGCGAACTGCTCCCAGCAATTCGTCGGCTGGCTGGCTGGCCGACACGAGCCGGCATCTATTTCTGCGCTGCCGTGATCTATTGCATTTCAGTTAGCGGCGTGGCCTGCGTGGGGATGGAAAGCATGCTCCGCTATGAATTTTGCGTCCACGCCCTAATCGTGCTGGCGGTTGTGAATTTTCTAGGTCAACTTCACAAGTCGCCGATCTTTCTGCGAGCGTTCGGGATGGCGGCAGCAGTGTTAGTCGGCGCTGCTGGGTTAAGCATACAGGGTTGGTACATCTGGAATTTTACCCGAGGAAATTGGGTCGCGTAGCATGAAAACGAAGGTCGCCATCATCGGTGCTGGGCCAGCAGGTTTGACCGCGGGTTACCTTTTGTCGAAGGAGGGCATTGAAGTCACTGTTCTGGAAGCCGATCCGATGTACGTTGGTGGAATTTCGCGCACGGCCACCTACAAAGGTTTTCACTTCGATATTGGCGGACATCGTTTCTTTTCCAAATCCAAAGCGGTAGAAGATTTGTGGACCGAGATTTTGCCGGACGACATGCTCGTGCGGCCGCGTTCATCGCGTATTTTTTACGGCGGCAAGTTTTTTTCCTATCCGTTAAAGCCGTTTGAAGCATTGGTGAAGCTCGGCATCTTCAAATCGGTTCTCTGCGTCCTCTCCTGGTTGAAAGCTCGCGTCTTCCCAATCCGCGATCCTCGTAACTTTGAAGAGTGGGTAAGCAACCAGTTCGGCAGACGACTCTTCAACACTTTCTTCAAGAGCTACACCGAGAAGGTCTGGGGCATGAGCTGCAGGGAAATTTCCGCAGACTGGGCCGCGCAGCGCATTAAAGGGCTTTCGCTTGGCAGCGCGATCAAGAACGCACTGTTGCCGCAGCGCTACAATGGCGATCGAACGAAAGTGATCAAGACGTTGATCAATTCCTTCCGTTATCCCCGCAGAGGTCCAGGCATGATGTGGGAAGCGTGTGCTGAAAAGACGAAGGCGATGGGTGGTAAGATCGAAACAGGCTGTAAGGTTACAGGCTGCTGTTACAACGATGCCTCCAGCAGTTGGACGGTCGAGTTCAAAGATCGACAAGGTGGGTTGCACGCAATCGAAGCGGAACACGTCATTTCATCTGCACCCATGCGAGAATTGATCTGCGGATTGTCGCCGGCGGTAAGTGAGCGAGCGAAACGCGCGGCGGAAAGCCTCAAGTACCGTGACTTTCTCACCGTCATGCTCATTCTGAAGGATCGACACATGTTCGATGACAATTGGATCTATATTCATGATCCAAGCGTTAAGGTTGGCCGCGTTCAGAACTTCCGCTCTTGGTCGCCAGAGATGGTGCCCGATCCCGATAAGGTCTGCTATGGCCTCGAATATTTCTGCTTTGAGCACGACGGTCTTTGGGATTCGAGCGATGGCGATTTAATCGAGTTGGCGAAACGCGAGCTGATTAAGATTGGTCTGGCCAGAGAGGGTGATCTTGTGGACGGCTGCGTCGTTCGCCAGAAGAAAGCGTATCCGGTTTACGACGACGATTATGCGCGCCACGTCGCCACAATCCGCCAGGAGCTCGAAAACCGTTATCCGAACCTGCACCTCGTCGGGCGCAACGGCATGCATAAATACAATAACCAGGATCACGCCATGATGACCGCCATGTTATGCGTCGAAAATATTCTGGCCGACACCAAGCTTTACGATCTCTGGCAGGTTAACGGAGACGCTGAATATCACGAAGCCGGCGCACCGGCCGCGGAAGAAACGACGGGCACTGCCCTGCGACTTGTACCAACACGTGTCGTGGCTGCTCCCGAGCTCGCGCCGGAAGGTTAATTATCCTTCGCTGAAATCTTCTACTGGCGGACAGGAGCAGAATAAATTTCTGTCCCCATAGACATTGTCGATCCGCGCCACGGCCGGCCAGAACTTGTGCTCGTGTGTCCACGGCGCGGGAAAAGCCGCTTGTTCGCGTGAGTAGGGTCGGTCCCATTTATCGGAAGCAATTTGCCGCGCCGTGTGCGGCGCGTTTTTCAAGACATTGTTTTCCCGATTAATTTTCCCATTCGTGATCGCTTCAATCTCTGCGTGGATCGAGATCATCGCGTCGCAAAAACGGTCGAGCTCGTGTTTTGGTTCGCTCTCGGTCGGTTCGACCATCATCGTCCCGGCCACTGGCCACGAAATCGTCGGCGCGTGAAATCCGTAATCCATCAAGCGTTTTGCGACATCCTCCACTTCGATTGCTGCATTCTTCCACTGGCGAAGATCGAGAATGCACTCATGCGCAACGAGGCCGTGTTTGCCCTTGAAGAGAACTGGGAAATAGGGATCGAGCCGCTTCGCGATATAGTTTGCATTTAAGATCGCGACTCTTGTTGCTTCCGTTAGTCCGGCTGGGCCCATCATCCGGATGTACATCCACGAAATTGTAAGAATGCTCGCGCTGCCGTACGGTGCCGCCGCGACCGGCCCGACAAGCTTATTGAGATCGACATCTTGATTCAGCGAAGCCGCGGCCGGCAAAAACGGCACAAGATGCTTGGCAACGCCGATTGGCCCCACGCCAGGTCCGCCACCGCCATGCGGAATGCAAAACGTCTTGTGCAAATTCAAATGGCAGACATCCGCGCCGTAATCACCAGGGCGACAGAGACCGACCTGCGCGTTCATGTTTGCGCCGTCCATGTAAACCTGGCCGCCGTGTGAGTGCACGATCTGGCAAATCTCGCGAATGGTGGTTTCGAAAACGCCGTGGGTCGAAGGATATGTGACCATTAATGCGGCGAGGTCGCGCGCATGCTCATCCGCTTTGGCGCGCAAGTCGGCAAGATCAATATCGCCATCTTTCAAACACGCAACCGGTACAACTTTGAAACCGGCCATGACCGCGCTGGCCGGATTCGTCCCGTGCGCGGAGGTTGGGATGAGACAGATATTGCGATGCGCTTGGCCGCGCGATGCATGATACTCGCGGATGGCGAGCAATCCGGCGTATTCGCCTTGGGATCCGGCGTTGGGTTGCAATGATACCGCCGCGAAACCGGTCATCTCAGCGAGCCATTCTTCCAGTTGCGTGCACATCTCGATGTACCCGGCGGTCTGATCACTCGGCGCAAACGGATGCAGCTTGGAAATCTCCGGCCATGAAATCGGAAACATTTCCGCGGCGGCATTTAACTTCATCGTGCAGGAGCCGAGCGGAATCATCGAGGTGGTCAGCGAAAGATCGCGTAATTCGAGCTTTTTAAGGTAACGCAGCATTTCCGTCTCGGTGTCATGCGTATTGAAGACTGGATGAGTTAGAAAATCGGAGGATCGGATGGCAGATTGTGGAACCTGAAATTCCGAACCGGCAAGCTTGTCATTTTCGAAATCGCGCACGTTTGTGCCGCGTAACGCCGCCATGAGAATTTCGAGATCTGCGTCCGTGGTGGTCTCGTCCATTGAAATGCCTAACGAGTGCGGCCCAAGCGCTCGCAAATTGCAATCGGCTTTCTCGGCGCGCTCCAGGATGTCCTGGCTCGACATTTTGCCGACTTCGATCCGGATGGTGTCGAAAAATGCCTTATGTGCGATTTCAAATCCGAGTTGGCGTAAGCCCGATGCGAGCTTGGAAGCGAAGGAGTGGACGCGTCTCGCGATCGAACGAAGACCGTCCGGCCCGTGGTAAACAGCGTACATCGACGCGATGACAGCGAGGAGGACCTGCGCCGTGCAAATATTGCTCGTTGCTTTATCGCGCCGGATGTGTTGTTCGCGCGTTTGCATTGCGAGACGATAAGCGGGGCGACCTTCAGCGTCGTGCGAGACGCCCACCAGACGTCCCGGCATGTGACGCTTATATTCGTCGCGTGTGGCGAAGTATGCCGCGTGCGGACCGCCGAATCCGAGTGGCACACCGAAGCGCTGCGTGTTCCCGACCGCGACGTCGGCGCCGAATTCTCCCGGCGGCTTTAATAATGTCAGCGCGAGGATATCCGCCGCGACCACAACGAGCACGCCGGCCGTGTGCGCTTGTCTGACAAATTCAGTGTAATCGTAAATTGCGCCGTCCGTGGCTGGATACTGCACAAGTGCGCCAAAAACGGTGTTGTCGAATTTGAAGCGCGAGAAGTTGTCGATCTTGATCTCGATGCCGAGCGGCTTCGCGCGGGTACGCACGACCTCAATGGTTTGCGGGTGGCAATTGTCTGCGACAAAAAAAGTTTTTCGCGCAGTAGCGACAGCGTGGCAGAGCGCCATCGCTTCGGCGGCGGCGGTTGCTTCGTCGAGGAGCGATGCGTTGGCGATGTCGAGCTTGGTAAGATCGACAATCATTGTTTGAAAATTGAGCAGCGCTTCGAGACGGCCTTGAGCGAGTTCGGCTTGGTACGGCGTGTAAGCGGTGTACCAACCGGGGTTTTCCAGGATATTTCGCTGTATGACTGGCGGCGTGGTGCAATCGTAATAACCGGCGCCGATGAACGAGCGTGCGACTTTGTTCTTTTTCGCGATCGCGCGCAGTTCGGTCAGCGCTTCGCTCTCCGATTTTGCTTCCGGTAGATCCAATTGCCGATCCAGCCGGATATTTTTCGGAATCGCTGCCTCGATCAGCGCGTCCAGATTTTCAAACCCGACTCTGTCTAACATGGCGTCGATTTCTTCTCGATTCGGACCGATGTGACGCCGCGCGAATGAATTGAGATGAGCGTCGGTTTCACGCATTTGCATCTAATGAGACTACGGAAGGCCAATCGCGCTTCAAGTCCTGTAGCGGCGCTCTACGAGCGCCGGAAGAATTAATGCGACGATCACAGACCGCCGCTACAGAAGATCATTTTCAGTCGTGGGTTTCGACACCGTGACTTTTCAACTGCGCGCGAAGCTGAGCGAGATGCTGATGATTTCGCGTCTCGACCGTGCAGAGGACGTTAACGGCCGAAACGTCGGAGCTGGCAAACGCGCGATCGTGCACGACCTGTTTGATGCTCGCACCAGTCGACGCGATTTGGGCCGCGAGATCGGCAAGGCCACCGGGCCGATCACTGATTACAGCCGTGAATCGGCAAAGCCTGCCATCGGCGACCAGACCGCGTTCGATCACGCGACTGAGCACGTTAGGATCGATGTTGCCGCCGCAGAGTAAAAGGACCACTCGCTTGCCCTCGAGATCCTTCAATTTTCCGGACATACACGCGGCGAGCGGAGTTGCGGCTGCGCCTTCGACGACACCCTTCTCCAACTCGACCAATCGCAAGATCGCGAGCGCAATCTGTTCCTCGGTCACAGTGACGGCAAGATCGACAAGTGGCCGCGCGATCTGAAACGCATTCGTCCCAACCTGGGGAATGGCCAGCCCGTCGGCCAGCGTTGGGTGCATTGCAACCTTTGTCGGTTTCCCCGCTTCAAGCGCTGCCGAAAAGCTTGCGACGTTTTCCGCTTCAACAGCGACAATTTTTGCTTTCGGCCGCAAGGTTTTGACGGCCAAAGAAACACCTGCGAGCAAACCGCCGCCGCCCACGGGAACAATCACCGCATCAAGATCCGGGGTTTGCTCGACGATTTCGAGCCCCATTGTTCCCTGGCCGGCAATGATGGCCGGATCATCATAGCCATCGATATAAGCGAGGCCTTTTTCTTTCGCGATCACGTGTGCGTGCGCTTTAGCTTCGCCGAAATCTCTCCCGTGAAGAACAACCGTCGCACCGAGTTTCTGGCAATTGTTTACTTTAACGAGAGGGGCAAATTTCGGCATCACCACCGTCGCGGGAATACCGAGCAACTTGCCCTGATAGGCGAGCGCTTGAGCGTGATTGCCGGCCGAGGCAGCGATGACCCCGCGCGTTTGCTGCTCGGGCGACAGTTGCGCGAGGGCATTGCGTGCCCCACGTTCCTTAAAACTTCCCGTGCGCTGCAAGTTGTCGAGCTTGCAGAAAATTTCCATACCCGCGACTTCGCTGAGCGGGATGGAAGGCCGGCATGGCGAATAGTAAACTGCGCCAGCAATGCGTTCGCGCGCCGCTCCGATGTCCTTAAATGTGACCAAGAGTTTATCTCTCGAGCGCGGCTTGGGCCGCTGCCAATCGTGCAATCGGAATCCGAAATGGGCTGCAACTCACGTAATCCAGACCGAGCCGGTGACAGAATTTGACGCTCATGGGTTCGCCGCCGTGTTCGCCGCAAATCCCCAGCTTGATGTGCGGCCGAGTCTTGCGTCCCAAGTCGCGCGTAATTTCCATCAAGCGCCCAACGCCTTTTTGATCGATCGACGCAAACGGATTCGTATCCAGAATATCAAGTTCCGCGTAGACAGGGAGAAAACTACCAGAATCGTCCCGGCTCATTCCGAGCGTCGTCTGTGTGAGATCGTTTGTGCCAAAGCTGAAGAACTCCGCGTCGCGCGCGATCAGATCGGCGACGAGTGCGGCGCGCGGGATTTCAATCATTGTCCCGACGAGATAATTGAATTTCGTTTTCCTTTCCTTTGCCACTTCGTCGGCAACGCGCCGGACGATGTCGATCTGAAGCTTTAGCTCGCGCGGAAATCCCACCAGCGGAATCATGATTTCCGGACGAACCTTGATCCCTTTCGCTTGCACATCCGCAGCGGCTTCAAAAATCGCGCGCGCCTGCATTTCGGAAATTTCAGGATAAACGATGCCGAGACGACAACCACGATGGCCGAGCATCGGATTGAATTCATGCAGCTCGTGGACCCGCCGCGCGATTTGTTCAACGGGTACACCGAGTTTGTTCGCCAATTCGTTTTGTTGTGCGTGATCGCTTGGCAGGAATTCATGCAACGGAGGATCGAGAAAGCGGATTGTGGCGGGCAACCCTTTCAAGGCTGTAAAGATCCCGATGAAATCGCCACGCTGGTAGGGGAGCAACTTGGCCACCGCTCGCGCCCGCGCCTCTTTTGTGCCGGCAAGAATCATCTCGCGCATGGCGTCAATGCGATCGCCTTCGAAAAACATGTGTTCCGTGCGGCAAAGCCCAACTCCCTCCGCGCCGAATGCGACTGCGTTTGTCGCCTGCTCGGGTGTGTCGGCATTTGTGCGGACCCCCAGAGTGCGAAATTCATCCGCCCATTTCATTAATTTTGCGTACTCCTGATAGGTGACGCTCTTTTTTGGGTCGAGAGAGCGATCGACGAGCACCTGAACAATCTCGGACGGTGCAGTTGTGACTTCGCCGGCAAAAACCTCGCCCGCGGTTCCGTCAACCGAGATGTAGTCTCCCTGCTTTAACGTTGTTCCGTTGGCGCTGAGCGTGCGCTTTTGGTAATCGATTTGAATTGCCGTCGCGCCGCATACGCACACTTTGCCCATTTGCCGTGCGACAAGGGCGGCGTGCGAAGAAACTCCGCCGCGCGAAGTGAGAATTCCCTCCGCCGCGATCATGCCGCGCAAGTCTTCCGGCGAAGTTTCAATTCGGGCGAGCACGACCTTGTCTCCTTTTTCCGAACGCGCCACCGCTTCTTCTGCGCTGAAAACGACATGACCCGAAGCCGCGCCCGGCCCAGCGGCCAAACCGCTGCCGATCTTTTTTGCTTCGCGCGCTGATTGTCGATCGAAAATAGGCGCCAAAAGGTGAGCGAGCGAATCCGCCGGGATGCGGCGCACCGCCTCTTTTTTGGTGATTAATTTTTCGTCGACCATATCGACCGCAATCCGAACGGCAGCGTGTCCGGTGCGCTTGCCGTTCCGGGTCTGCAAAATATAAAGATGGTTCTCCTCCACCGTGAACTCGAGGTCCTGCATGTCCTTGAAGTGACGTTCAAGGATCGCGCGGACCTTCATCAGATCTTTGTGTGCCGCCGGCATTTCCTTCGCGAGATCGGCAATCGGATGTGGCGTGCGTACGCCCGCGACCACGTCTTCGCCTTGCGCATTGATCAGATATTCGCCGTAAAACACTTTTTCGCCGGTTGCAGGGTCGCGTGTAAATGCAACTCCGGTCGCGCTCGTTTTTCCCATGTTCCCAAACACCATTGTCTGAACATTGACCGCCGTGCCCCAGTCATGCGGGATTCCATATTTCCGGCGATAAACGATGGCGCGATCGTTCATCCACGAGCCGAAGACCGCACTGATCGCACCCCAGAGCTGCGCCCGCGGATCTTGCGGGAAGGATTTCCCAGCCCGCTCCTTGATCAACGCCTTGAACCGCTGCACCAGCTCGTTCAAATCGGCGGCGGTGAGTCTTACATCCGGGAAATCATGCTTGCCGTAACGTTCGTCCTTTAGATGTTCGATTACGCTCTCGAACGGTTCGTGGTCTTCGCCCGGACGTTTTTGGACGCCCATCACGACATCGCCGTACATCTGCAAGAAGCGCCGATACGAATCCCAGGCGAAGCGTGCGTTGTTTGTTTTTTTTGCAACAGTCTCCACCACCTCGTCGTTCATCCCGAGGTTCAGGATCGTGTCCATCATTCCGGGCATGGAATCGCGCGCACCCGAGCGCACCGAAACAAGCAAAGGCCGATCTCTGTCGCCGAGTTTTTTTCCGGCCGACTTCTCAACCCTGGCCAGGGCATCCGCCACCTGCGCTTCCAACTGCGGCGGGTAGGTACGTTTGTGATCGTAAAAATAACTGCAGACTTCAGTCGTAATCGTAAATCCCGGCGGCACAGGCAGACCGATGCGCGTCATCTCGTGGAGGTTTGCGCCCTTCCCTCCAAGGAGCGGTTTCATGCTGCCCGACCCATCGGCGTGCCCGTCGCCGAAGTAGTAAACGTAACGCGGTATTTTCGTTTTTCTTCC
>WNFW01002241.1_pt1 | contig 13179 bp, 11 predicted proteins | sample 5400131 | NCBI WGS metagenome assembly WNFW01 (sample SAMN13153362, study PRJNA577476) | soil metagenome | isolation source: 20 cm soil or saprolite under grassland replicate 1 | place: USA:California | collected 2016-06-15 | reverse complement strand
AAAGACATAGGTACAAGCGGAGCATGGAGATGCGACTTCCGATTGAAATCTAGTGTTGGCTGTTGAAATTCAATTTGAACAATGTATAGTGCCTCTAGTGTCGTTGTGAGCTGCTACGCTCAATCTAGGAAAAGAGGTCATCCGGATGAGTGAGGTCACCTCATTGGACGAGATGATGCGCCAACGTTGCCGCCAGATTCCTGTTCTATGCTTATCTCTTTTCAACGCACCCACAGATGGTAAGAGATCGTTCGCATCAGGAGAAACATGCCTCGCACCACAAAATCGTTGATATCAGTGACGGCCCCACTTGGGGTCATCTCTAAGGTTTTCAGCATACTGGAGGCGATCCACGGGGCTCCCTACGGATCGACACTTAAGCAAATTTGTGAAGCAACTGCGATCAACAAGAGCACTGCCCATCGCTTTCTCAAGCATATGGAGCGCGAAGGGTATCTTGTACGCACGGAATCAGGCTCGTACTTGATCGGTCCCAGGCTTTCAGAAATGGGTACACACACAAATAATCGGGCCGTCCTACAGGCTGCGGCTCGACCCATCCTCTGGGAACTATGGAAGTCAACACAGGAGACGGTCAATCTTGCAGTTTTAGATGGTGGAACTGTCCTTTATGTCGATGTAATCGAGAGTTCTCATGAATTCCGACTCGCGTCGCGAGTGGGTACGCGACGCCCTGTGCACGCAACAAGCCTGGGGAAAGCAATCTGTGCTTTCCTTCCAGAAGAATTGCTGAAGCGCACCCTGGAGGGACTTGTCTTGCCATCACTGACGCCTAACACGGTTATAAACTTGGTGCAGTTTCGGCGCGAACTCGATCGTGTTCGGCATAACGGCTATGCGCTAGATGATGAAGAGGTAACTTTGGGAGCGCGCTGCGTCGGTGCACCGATTCTCGGTAAAAATCAGGAAGCTGTTGCAGCGATAAGCATTTCTGGACCGGTGACAAGAATGGGCCGCGAGCAACTGCCTTCGCTTGCGGCTGCGGCTATTGAGGCGTCAAGCAGAATCTCCGCAGCGATGGGCTTAACACAAACCTCTGCAGTAAAAAATACGTCTGCGAAGGAGGTGCCATCTGTTGCGTCTGGGCGTATGTAATGCGAATCATTGTATACCTCGACGTGAGCTTGCTTTGGCGGAGATCGAAGAACGCGGAACGCGCGTTGCTCAAATTATTGTAAGTGTTTGATTCAAGAGATAAGCGGTGCGCCCGGAGAGACTCGAACTCCGGCCTTCTGGTTCGTAGGTATACAGTACAAAACTCTAAGTGCTGCTTCTGGTGTCGCTTGCGAAACTCCACCGACAGACCCTGTCTCTGGCGAATTGTTATTTCGCCGATGATTCTTCAGGATTCCCCCTCCTCTTACGATTCTGCGATGCGCCATCTGGTGGTTCTTTTCCTCTATTCCTTTGCCAAAACTCCGCAATGGCTAAATCTCATCCATGTAACGCATGTTACACGACCTCTTCGTATGTCATTCATTTTTCAAATCCGCTTTTAATTTTGGCGAGCCACAAAGCGGAAACGGTATGGATGGGCACCCCAACCATTTACCTCCTTAGGCCGAATAGGCCAACTAGCGACCCTGTTGCGAAAGCTAAGTGATTGCGGCACCGCGTCTTAGCTTAGAATTTACATCGTTCGCAACGAGGAGGGCGGGGGTTCGAATCCCCTCTCGTCCATCGTTTCAATAACTTACGCAGTTTTCGTACAAAGACTCAGATCTTCACTCCCGGAACTTTCAACTTGATGCGGTACACACTGGTGCTGGCCGTAATGTAGAGCGTCTTGCCATCTTTGTCGCCCCAGGCCACATTGCTCACGGTCTCGGGGACTTTGATTGTGCCGAGGTGTTTCCCTTCGGGAGAAATAATCCACACGCCGCCGGGACCGGCGCCGTAGAGGTTTCCTTTGTTGTCCACACGGATGCCGTCTGGCCCCCCAGGCGCACTATCGTGGGAGGCATCGAGAAACAATGCGCCGTCCGTAACCGATCCGTCAGGCTGCACCCGATAGCGCATCCAGATCTTCTTGCCGGAATCCGCGATGTACAAGTACTTCTCGTCCGGCGAAAAACAGATGCCGTTCGGTCGCGGAAGGTCCTTAATTACAAGCTGGAGTTGGTCCCGTGCCGGTTCTGTCCCAGGTTTCTGGTGCCGTGCTCCAGGAATGAGATAGACACCGTTGACCTGCAACTCCTTTTGCGGATCGTTGTCCTCCTGGGTGGGCAGACCGTAAGGAGGATCAGTGAAGTACAGCGAGCCATCAGATTTGTACACCAGATCATTGGGGCTATTGAACTTCTTTCCTTGATAGGAGTCGGCCAGAATCGTGATTTGTGCTTTCGGGTCGAGGGATTCCATGCGCCATACATTGCGTCTGGCGTGTCCCGCCACGCTCACTCGACCGTCAGGATCCAAGATCATTCCATTTGAGCCTGGCTCCGGCCCTTTGAATGGCTCTGCACCTGTATATCCGCTGGGGTGCATGAAAACGCTCGCGCCCGTACCCGGGATCCACAGGTCGATGTTGTTTGCTGGGATCTCCGCAAACAGGAGAGTTCCTTCGTGCGTCCAAACTGGTCCTTCAGTCCACTTGTTGAAACCAGTGGCTATGCGCTCCAGCTTGGAATCAGGCCCCACCAACTGCTCGAGAGCGGGGTCGAGCTTCCGAATGTCCTGCGCCAATGCGGACACGGTGAAAGCCGTGACAGTCACGATCAAGAGAAAGAGCCGGTGTATCGCGATGGAGGTCATGGTGCGTCGAAAACCACAGCGTACTGGAAATGTGTTCATGTTTCCTCCTCGAGACTTGTAACCTACATCGAGTAATTAACTTACTGATATACACGACTCTGCCGGTGAACACCACTTCTTTCACCGCAGCACTGAAGGTCTGCTCCGATCCGACGGCCTTTGCAGCGGGCTTAGAGATCAGCGCGAATCTGCGTAAGCCGGGCGAGCTGACCAATCCACCTGTCGAAGGGTGCCGACAATAAATATCCAGGACAGCGAGCCCAACAAGGCGATGACCGCAGTGATGATGAAAGCCCAAAAGAACCGTCCCGTCTTGTCCACGACCAAACCCGTCACCACAGGCGCGATCCACCCAGCCAGATTGCCTAAGAAGTTTTGCAGCCCGGTCCACTTGCCAGCGCTGATTCCCCAGAACGCCGCCGCCAACAGAAGACATACTACCGGGAGCGCTGGCCCGCTGACGACGCAGGCAGCAAGCGAGATCCCAGCCCCCACCTGTCCCACGACCATAAACGTCTTGCGAACCAGGGTTAGAGTTTTTCCTGAGGCAATGCCGCGATCGGAGACCCATCCGCGGACGTGGCTGCGACAGCCATCAGGAAATAAGCCAACCCAGCGATCTTCGCCATCGCGGCCAAGGAAAAATGACGTTCGTGCATGAGGTAGAACGGCAGCCAGGTCAGGAGAAAGTACATCAAGTAGTTCATACAGAAGAGACCTACACACGTTCCCCATGCTGACCGCTGCTCCAAAATCTGCAACATGCCGGGCGCGGAGAGTCCCGATTGCGAGGGGGAATCCCTATGGCCTTTTGGCATCCAGCGAAGCCATGGCAGCAGCCATAACAGGCTAGTCAGGCCCACCAGGAGAAAAACCGGGCGCCACCCAAATCGGCTTATCAGAATTCCGTCAGCGAGCGTGCCACACGCTGGCGCTGCAATCGAGAGATTGCCGCGGTCCAAGTAATTGATGAAAACGGAAAGCGCGAGCAGGAGCAGCACGCGCGAGAGCCGGATCTCGTCCACTGCCGGTTTGGCAGTCATAGTGTCACAATCACGGTTCGACAATTATGCTTCGCCGACACGCTGCGGCAATCAGGCAACGCTAACACTCAAATCTCAAATATCTCTTCGACGAATCCGTTACGCATTCCATACATCTGCCGATTGCAGGTGGAAAGTCGCGTCATTGTACGAATCGCCGACTCATTTCACGGTGCTCAGTTCAGCAGCTCGGGATCCCGCAACCAGAACAGGCCGATAGCCGCGCACCGCGAAGTAGAGCACATAGGCCTGGCAGATTAGGGGCACTATGAAAGCCACGCGAATGTTGCTGTGGTCAGAAATAAATCCCATAATGGCGGGGCAGATGGCCCCACCGAGGATCGAAGCCACCAACAAGGACGACCCAAGTTTTGTGTATCGCCCAAGCTGCTTGATGCTTAGGGCAAAGATGGTTGGGAACATGATCGAATGAAAAAAACCGATCAGGACGACCGCCCACAGGGGAGCCACGCCGGAGCCGAGAAGAACCACGAGGAGACCGATCAGAGTCGAGAGCGCAAACAATGAAAGCAGCCTGGCAGCAGGCACGCGCTTCATGATGTAGGAACCGGAGAACCTTCCGAGCATGAATCCAATCAAATGCAACTTCAAATAGAACGAAGCATCCTTTTGGAGCATTCCAGGAATACTATGCTGCGCCAGTCGAATGACGAAGCTGCCCACGCCGATTTGAGCGCCAACGTAGAAGAATTGTGCGATAACTCCTTTTACCAGGTGGCCATAACGCCAGATATCGCGCAGCTCTTCCCCGGTTGACTCCTGCTTCACAGCTCCGTCAGCTGCGCCGACCTCTGGCAATTGGGAAAGAAAAATCACAGCAGCATAGGCGAGAAAAACTCCTGCTATGACGAGGTAAGGCATCCTCACGGTACTGACCACGGCCGTGCGATACGCAGCCGTCTCTGCGAGCGTCATGGTCGTCAACTGCTCACGCGAATACTCAAGAGCCGATAGGATAAAAGCCGCGCCAATGAACGGCGTCACCACTGCGCCCACCGCATTGAACGACTGTGCCAGATTTAATCGTCGCTCTGAGCTATCTACCGGCCCCAGCAGTGTCACGTAGGGGTTAGCAGCCACCTCGAGGACCCCTTGGCCACACGCCATAACAAATGAAGCAAAAAGAAATAATCCATACACCTGAATTGAGGCCGCGGGAATAAACAGTAGCGCGCCCGCCGCGCATGTAACCAAACCAACGACTATTCCATTCTTGTAGCCGATCCTTTCCAGCAGCCGTCCTGCAGGCAACGCGGAAAGGCAATAACCGCCGAAGAATGCCACCTGGATGAGTGCCGATTGAAAGTCGTTCAGATCGAAGACCTTCTTCAAATGTGGGATGAGAACATCATTGAGGTTGACCCCCAACGCCCAGAGAAAAAATAGGGTGGTGACGAGAATCAGTGGGGCGACATACCGTCGTTCGGTAATGGGTGCTGAAGTTGTCATTTCTTAAGTCAGCGCTCGATCGAGGTGCCCGTAGCCGCCATCCACGAACACATGCTGGCCGGTTATGTGCGCGACGCGGGCAGAGAGCAGGAATACTGCTATTGCCGCGATCTCGTCGGGAGAGGACACTCTTTTCTCCAGAGGGTTCTTGGGCAGTGCGGACTGAAGCCTCTGTTCGGGATCAGGGAATGCCCCGTCATTATTGTGGTTTTTGGGCCGCCGGACGCTGGCAAAGGAACTCAGTCCAGCATGTTGGCTAACCTTTTGCGGGTTCCCAATGGCTCGACATAGAGCCTGCTGGTCGTCCATTTCGGAGGATAGGGAAACTAGCCTGTGCACGGCGATCTCAAATAAATTTAGCTTATAAAACCATATATTTGGTAATAAAACTACTCAATTTGTATATTGGTCCAGGTCTCTGCTTGTCAAGCAGTTTTTATTTGCATACCCAATGGTTTTCAGTTGGGGCTGTGAAGTTAACCTTTGCCTGGTTGCATTAGGTCAGCCGCGCAAGACTTCAAGGCGGAATGAATCTTAAGACGGATGTACGCATAATGAACAGGAAGCGCGGCGGGAAGTTGATGGTTGGGACAGCCGATCAAGGCCGGCAATAGCTAACGAAGGAAGCCCGGAACCTATCGTACTACAATAAGTTAAGTTGAGGGCAGACTTGACCCCTTTCGGTCGGGAGACTCTGACAATTCCTTCATTCGACGGTTGCGGGCAACGAGGGCATGGAAGGCACGCCCGCACTGCTCAAGGCGATCACGGTATAGACGTGCTTGGCGCCAGATTGGGCAGACATGTCAACGTGCCTCATCTGAGGGATCGGTGCCACGGGTGTGTCGTGATATGAGAGCCCCTGGAAGAGTGGGCGCCCGTACACCACTTCTGGAGGTTGCGTGGGAAGCTTCGCGATCCCGTGCCCGTCTCGAAGCACAATGAAGCCACCAAGTCCACTGACGATATCGGCCTCGGCTTCCCAACTGATCTCATTGCCGTGATTTGCATCAGCGTGCGCGCGCACATTGACTGGAGCGGGGGGTGCTCCTGCGTCGCTTACGGTCCCGGTTCGGACATACTCTATCCAGATTTTTGCTGTGGCCTCATTTGGCAACCACGCGGCCTTGTTAGGATCACCTTTGAATTCCGCCGCAGCCGTGGCTGTATCCCCGAACGGAGTTGCCAGCCATGCAGAACTCAGGTCCACCGGTCTTAGGATGTTGCTCCATTCCGTTAAGCGCATTTGAAGGCAAGCGTCGAAGAACGGGATGGCGAGATAACGGGCATCCCCACAGAAGTGTCCGGTACGGGGATCGGGAGCGAACCCAATGGGAGCGCCCTGGGCTCGGTACTCCTGGAAAGTGGCAATGGAGCCGTCCCAGGGACGGTTTCGTCTTTCTCCTACGCCGAAGTTAACCATCGTGGGAATCTCATAGATTGCAGGCGGAATTTCAGGCTGGATAAACTCGGGCCTCGAACGAAACATCGCCGCAGTACCCGAACGAAGAAAAGCAGCGAGCACTCGGTCAGGGTGAAGAATGCTCATCACATTGGCCCATATCCCGCCACCAGAGTGTCCCCAGAGACACCAAGGAACCGTAGCGATTTCCGCATGGCCCGATTTTGTCGCAAACTCGTCCAGGGCCCGAAGGAAAGCACGGTCAGAACCCTGTCTCGGGTCGAACCAGAGCTCTGCGCCTCCTGGAGTTAAGTCAATGGCATCGTTCAGAACGTGATAGGAAGGTCCAAGAAGAACGCAGTTCCATTTCTTTGCAAGAGCTTGCCAGTGCAAATCGTAAGCAGAAGTTGCCCCCGCCTGAGCGGCTGGAATGCTTGCGCCGTGCTGGTGAACGATCACCGCCCTCACGGTCTTGATACTGTCAGGAATCCAGAGGGTGTATATGACACCAATCTGCAGCTCCCCTTTGGTCGTGGACGGCGGGTAAACAACTTGGAGATATCGACCTGCACCGCTCGATGGAGTAAAAGGTCCCCACCCAACCTGGTCTGGAGGTACCTGATTGCCAGGAGCCCCCGGCTGATGAGTCTGAGCAGCGATAGCCTCGGAGAGCGAGGAAGACACAAGCGTCGCCCCAAGGCCTGCCATCCCTTTCATAAGTAAGCGTCGCGTCGGCGACTCCAGACTAGATAGCCTTTCTGAGGCTATCCTCTCGCTTCGGGTAATCTCGTTCATTGTCTCTTGTCCTTATCCGGAAATTATGTCAGTGCACTTCCGCACCGATAAAGCGTCCGTTGGATGGAATTTCATGTTGAATCCTCTGCGTTGGCATCGTTACGGCGGGGGCCTATATTGATCTCCGCCCCGGTAATGCACCTACCGCTGGTGGCTCAGGATGAAATCCACCACCGGCTTCGGATCCTTGCGCGACAATGGGAAGTGACCCTCACCCTCGGCCACCAGCACCGTGATCTTCCCGCCGAGTTCCTTGTACCGCTTCTCCACCACCCGTGTCTGGTCCTTCAGCCACGGGTCGAGACTCCCGCAGTCGTGCAGAATAGGCACCCCGGCTTTGGCCAGCGGCGCCACGTTGTCGATCGGCGGCGTCTTCGACATCAAGCTGCGCATGAGCGGATTCCGGGCGTAAATCACCGAGACCTTGTCCGGGTTCGCGATCGCCCACGCGTACGACTCGCCCGCCTTCGCCCCGGTCCCCTCCATCACCACCTTCGTGGCAAATCCGTTGTCGACCATCCGCTGATAGACCTCGTCCCACTGCTTTTGCACGGCCCCCGGCCCCGAGATTGGCGGCAGCACGATGTAGTAACCGTTGGCCAGTAGCGCCATGGCCACCGCCGAGTCGCGCTCGAGAAAGCTCGGATCGAACACCCACAGTTTGCCCGGCGCCGGCTTCTGCGGCACCACGATCGACATGTCATCCGCTTCGAAGTTAGCCGGTGGACTTGAAGAACCGTTACGACTATAGCGATCATAGGAGGGAACGTATCCCGGTCCGCGCACGGTCGCGTAAGTATCCTCCTCCTTCAGGTACAGGTAGGAATTTTCGAGGCTGTAGTAGTGCGTCTTGGTGTAGGTTGAATCCGCGAACGCCGGCCGGTTCGCCTCGACCGGATGCATGTGCTGCTCGATCCAGTCCGCGATCGGCTTCGGGTCGATGAGACTGTGCGGGTGATGCGCAACGCCTTCCTTCATGATCACGGTGATTGAGCCGCCCAACTGATGATAAATCTTCTCCAGTCTCATAGTGTACCGTAGCACCCAATCCTCAGTGCCGACGACGTGCAGCAGGGGTATGTCATGCTTGGCCAACTCCGGGATCTTGGCGAAATCTTCATCAAAGAGCGCCGGATTGTCCGCGTAGATACAGGCCACCTTGTCGGGGTTGACGACACCCCAGTTGAACTCATTGACTCCGCCCTTGCTCATCCCGATGAAGGCCGCTTTCTTCGCCAGGCCGTGGTTTTCCGTCAGGAACTTGTACCACACGTCCCACGCCTTGCCCTGTCGGCCGGGGTCGGGCGCGACATAGGCGATGTGAAAACCGCGTCTCAGTAGCTCGATTTCGGTTTGAGGCTGGTGGTTCCAATAGCAGCCTTGCCATGACCACGGATTGCCGGGCGCCTCCTTTTTGGGGACGACTACGACGCAGCGGCGCTTGCCGTCCTTTAAACTCACGTCGATTCCGAAGCTCGTCACCTCGCTCGCCGGGGCCGTCATAGCCGTGATCGCCCCAGTGGCATCGTCCATCATGAAGTCATAGCGGTCGAACCCTTCGTGCCAAGTGGTTTTCTCGCCTTGGAAGGGGACGTACACGTCCGCTGCCGTGGCGTTGGAAGTCCAAACGATGGCCGCTGCGCAGAACTTCGCCCCGGTCTCAAGAAACTGTCTTCTTGAACTGTTCATGATCCTTACTCCTTCCGAATTCTGGCGAGGGAACGAAAACCGCAGCGGATGGCCCTGACGGTGCTCCTGCGCTGTTAATTCTTAGCAGGAATCCTTTTTTTTCGGCCCCAACTCCCTGGGATTCTATCGCTAATGGTGAAAGAAATTCACCATTAAAAGCATCGTTTTATGTGCGAAAATATGACTGGTGAGGATAGCGCGCACGTAAATGAGGATTTACATTACTGATCGCTTGCAATGCCCCTCCTAAGAGCATCGATGAATCGACGGGCAAATAGGACAAGCGCGTGGTCCCTATTCCGAGGAAGGTCGGAGGGATGTAGGAAGGGTTCAGGGGTGTTCCTGCTTCCGGGTGTTTTGGTGGCGACGGCGTTTGCTTTCGCGCAAGTGCCGAATGCATCGAAAAACAACCAGGCAACCGTCAAGCCGAACGCAGTCCACTTTGAGAATATCGCGCGTCAAGCTGGCCTGACGGCAGTTAATGTGAACGGGAACGACAATCATAATGTGTTCCTGATCGAAGGTACTGGCATGGGTGCGGTAATCTTCGACTACGATAACGACGGATGGCCCGATATTTTCCTGCCGAATGGCACTCGAGTAGAAGGATTCCCCAAAGGCCAGGAACCCACGGGGCACCTTTATCACAACAATCAAGATGGCACCTTTACGGATGTAACAGAAAAAGCTGGACTCGCGCATTCGGGATGGGCCCAGGGTGGCTGTGTCGGCGACTACGATAACGATGGGTATTTGGATTTATTTGTTACCTATTGGGGACAGAACATCCTATATCACAATAAAGGCGATGGGACTTTCAGTGAGGTGAGCGAAACGGCCGGGCTGAAAACTAGCAAAAGTGAATGGAGCACGGGATGCAGTTTTCTCGACTATGACCGCGATGGCAAAGTCGACCTTTTCGTGGCGCGCTACGTCGATTTCAGTTACGACACGGTGCCCAGGCCTGGCGAGGGCGAGTGGTGCAGATGGAAGGGAATATACGTTATGTGTGGACCGCGCGGCCTTAAAATGAGTGTCAACGCGCTTTACCACAACAACGGGGACGGCACATTCACCGATGTTTCGCAAGCCTCTGGAATCACCAAAGCCTCTGGCTGCTATGGGTTTACTGCGCTGTCTGCCGATTTCGACAACGATGGATGGCCCGATGTGTACGTTGCCTGTGATACGACTCCAAATCTTCTCTACCACAACAATCACGACGATACTTTTAGCGAAATCGGCAAAACGGCCGGTGTTGCATACAGCGAAGAGGGCTCCATGCAGGCGGGTATGGGCGCTTCCGCGGGCGACTACACGCACGATGGCTATCAGGATATTGTGAAGACCAACTTTAGCGACGACACGCCAACAGTCTTTCTCAACCGCGGCAACAATGCATTTGACGACGTCACACGTGCAGTCGGCCTGGGAAGGGTTACGACCTGGCTCGGATGGGGAGTGCAGTTCTACGATTTCGATAACAGCGGGTGGCCCGGTGTTTTGATTTGCAACGGCCATATCTACCCGGAGGTGGACGGCAAGAATCTGGGAACGAGCTATCGCCAGCCGAAAGTGCTCTACTACAATTTGCACGACGGAAAGTTTGCCAACATTACCGCGCACGCCGGAAACACGCTCAATGAGATGCACTCCGCTCGTGGCTTGGCCCTCGGCGACTTTTTTAACAACGGCCGCGAAGAGGCGCTCGTGAATAACATGAACGAAACTCCTTCGCTTTATTACAACACGGCGCCGGTGGGCAACTTCATCAGCATTCAACTGATTGGTGTGAAATCAAACCGAGCCGCTTTGGGAGCGCAGGTGACGCTGGAACAAAATGGCGACAAGTACCAGAAAGAAATTCGGAGTGGCGGCGGTTTTATTTCGCAAAGCGACTTGCGAGTTCACTTCGGTCTTGGGAAGGCCGAAAAGGCAGACAAAATCGTGATACGTTGGCCCAACGGACTGCTTGAAACGCTGAAGGATCTTGAGGCAAATCGGTACTACGTTGTACGCGAAGGTAGTGGGATGGATTCAAAACAGACCCGCAATGTCAATAAGATGCAAGTCAAAACCCCGGGAGGATGATCCTACGGAGGGTATGGAAGCGTGCGTTTCGTGGGGCTCAGCAGGTTAATAATTCTCGCGGGCGCAATCCCGGCTGTCGCGCAGAATCACGCGACTATCGGCCGCAGCGGGGACCCCACTTCCAAGCAGACACAGCAGCTTCCGAGGTCATGTCTGGTTCAGGAGAATTCGTCGGAGCAAATCAAAGGTTTGCTCGAAACGATTAACGATCACCCCACGGCCGATGCATACAACGCGCTCGGAGACTTGTACGCTCGGGGCCGTCACACAGAATGCGCCATCTCAGCGTTCAAAGCTGCGCTGCGCCTGGACGGTCAGAATTGGCAATCCCACTATAACCTGGGCCTCGCGCTTCTAACGAAGGGCGATCGGAGCCGCGCCGCCAGTGAATTACAAGCTGCGATTCGACAGCAACCCGATTCAGCCGCTTCCCATTTCGCCCTGGCTACTCTGCTTCAGGAAGAAGGAAGGCTAGACGGAGCCGTAAGGGAATTCGAAGCTGTCCTGCAAATTGATCCTAAATTTGCGCCTGGGTACCTGAGCCTGGCGACCTTATACACTCAACAAGGGAAGAATGCGGAAGCTGAAACCCTTTTTCGGCAGGCCATCCAGAACGATCCAAATAATGCACAAGCTCACGCGAATTTGGGCCTGACAATGGCGAAGCAAGGCGAATTTACCACAGCGGAACAAGAATTCCAGTCGGCAATAGGAATCGACCCTCAAATGGTAGAGGCTTACACCTCGCTTGGGATGGTGGAAACTAAGATGGGGCGGGGAAAAGAGGCGGTCGAAAACTTTCGAAGAGTAGTAGCGCTGCAGCCGGCTTCCGCCGACGCACACTTGAACCTTGGCATTGCCCTCATGGACCAGTACGATCGGAAAGCCGGATTTGAAGAGTTCACCAAAGCCGCGCAGCTCAATCCTAATTCCGGCCGACCTCACTACAACCTCGGTCGGTTCTATTTCGAAACCGGCAAATACGATGAAGCACGCAAGGAACTCGAAAGAGCCACGCGTCTGGAACCGAACTTCGCGAGCGCATTCTATTTTCTAGCTCTTACGGAGAGGCAAGATAATAATCTAGAGCGGGCGACAGAACTATTGCAAAAAGTCGTCGTGCTTAACCCCAACAACACGGACGCACAATACCTTCTGGGGCAAAACCTTGAGCGCATGGGAAAAACAACTGAGGCCATCGAGCACTGGAAAATGGCTGTCAAGGCCGATCCCAATGAATCCGAAGCTCTCTACAGTCTAGCCAGAATTTTGAATAAGTTGCACGACCCCCAGGCACAGCAATTTCAGGACCGGTACGACAAACTGCAAAGGAATGAGCAGACGACTGACCGGGTGGCCAACTTGGGAAATTCCGCGATTCAGTCCGCCAACGCCCAAAATTGGCCGCGAGCTTTGGCACAAATGAAAGAAGCCATTGCTGTTTGTGGGGAGTGCGCTGAGGCCGCTCACCTTCACAGGAACCTAGGATTGATGTACTGCCGCACCGGGAATCTCGAGGATGGAGAAAAGGAGCTTCGGGCAGCGCTGGAATTAGACCCGAGTGATGTTGCCACGAAGAAGACGATTGATACGCTTGAGAATCTGCGCGGTGCGAGTGCCAAAGGGACGGAAGTGAACAAGAATTAACTCGTTCTGGAATTTGAGTTCGAGCCAGAGAAGAGTGTCCCCGACCTCAAGTACGTAGTTTTGCGCAATTTCGTCGCCATGATTCCCCTCGGGCGCATGGGCACGCCCATCGAATGCGCGAAAGTGATCGCTTTTTCTGGCCTCCGATGCCGCCAGCTATGTAGTAGGCCTGACCATCGAAGTAAACGGAGGTTAATTGATGCTATAAAATTCGAAACTCGCGGATCCAGTCCATTATCGGTGCGACAAACGCGTTGCTCTACCGGC
>WNFW01012426.1_pt1 | contig 13185 bp, 7 predicted proteins | sample 5400131 | NCBI WGS metagenome assembly WNFW01 (sample SAMN13153362, study PRJNA577476) | soil metagenome | isolation source: 20 cm soil or saprolite under grassland replicate 1 | place: USA:California | collected 2016-06-15 | reverse complement strand
GAAAGGCCATAACCGGCCATCCCTAGGTGCCGATTTATCGCGCACACCGCCGATTTATCGGCCCTCGGGACAAGTTATCATGTCCGGTTTAATGTGTTAATATTCATTATCGGCCCTCGGCACAATTCCCCATATCCGCTTTAAAAGCCAACGTGCATTAACACCGCTTTATCATTGGGCACGTTGTATAATACATTTGGCTGCACAAACACTGGTTTACTTCTTCATACATGACCAGAAAACACATGGCGGAAAGGGGACACCATGACACAGACCAATTGGACTTCGCTAGGCAAGCCCACAGTAACTATCAAGTCAAGTCCCTCCCTGGGACAAAACTCCGATGGACGTCTCGAAGTCTTCACTATTGGCTCCGATGGAACACTCTGGCACATTTGGCAGACCATAGCGGGTAAGTCGTGGAGTAACTGGAACCCGCTGAACAAACCTCTCAACACAAACGCTCTTGTGATGCCAGGTGTGGGCAAGAATGCCGATGGACGCCTCGAAGTCTTCACCATTGCCTCCGATGGAGCTCTCTGGCACATCTGGCAGGCCTCGCCTGGACAAGGGCCCTGGTCCAACTGGTTCTCCTCTGGCCAGCCTGTCACATCCTTAGCAAACGCCCAGTTTCCTCCCTCGATGGCACAAAATGCAGATGGTCGCCTCGAAGCCTTTACCGTTGGTACAGATGGAGCTCTCTGGCATATTTACCAGGTGGCTCCGAACGGCACGTGGAGCAGTTGGACTCCCCGAGGCAAGCCCCCTAATCTGACCGCCATCAATGCTCCATTCGTGGGCAAGAATGCCGACGGACGTCTCGAAGCTTTCACCATCGGCTCCGACGGAGCCCTCTGGCACATCTGGCAAATCACCCCGAACGGCCTCTGGTCCAACTGGTTCTCCTCGGGTCAGCCTACCGCATCTGTAAGAAATACTTCGCTCTCCCTGGCTGTGAGCCAGAATCTTGACGGACGTCTCGAAGCCCTCACCATTGGTTCCGATGGGGCCCTCTGGCACATCTGGCAAACTACCCCGAATGGCACCTGGTCCAACTGGGCCTCTCTGGGTTTACCCAAATCAATGAGTATTACATCTCCTCCCACTGTCGAGAAGAATAAGGATGGACGTCTTGAGGTCCTGGTCAGTGGCCACGACGGTACCCTCTTGCATATCTGGCAAACGGTACCCGGAAGTGTTTGGGGCAATTGGGACTCATTGGGCTCGCCGCCCAACATTGCGATAAACTCTTTTCCTTTTGTGTCAATTAATGCCGATGGGCGCCTCGAGGTTTTTGTTAATGGTTCTGATGGAGCGCTCTGGCATTGTTGGCAAGTGACGCCAGGCGGTCAGTGGGGAAGTAGCACACCCCCAACTGGGGTAACAACGGCCACAATTAGCATTACCCCCATGAGTAGACTCTTGTCAGATACGTTTGCCATCACGGCTGTGACAGGAACAGCCAATCCAGTGCAGCGCCAGGTACAGGCAAGGATACTTAGCGAAACGTCACCAACACAGTCGAAAACCGTGCCTTCAACCGGGTCTATTCCAGGGAGTCGGGCATCGGGGGTTTTTACATTCGAAAATTTAAATAATTTTAGTACAGTAACAATTCAAAGTACTGTGCTTATTGGCAGATCTGGCGTCCCGGTATCGTTTAACGGGCCATTTGTTGCTCTCCCTCTAGTACAGTTCAGGCAACCTGGCTTTGCGGTTAATGTTGGGGCGAGTGGGAATATTCCCGCACTTGATATCAATGGAACTAACTTTATACCTGATATTATCGTGAGAAATGAAGCAGCATTCAGCGGCGGCCAGGATCCACAGCCCAATTCTATAGTGCAGCAAAGTGACATTGATGGCGCGGCAAATGCGCTCTCTGCCTCGCTTACTCCTGGCACACAGGCAGCCTTGCAGGGGCAGATACAGCCGCGTGAACAAGTTGTTCCAAACACACTGGCCTGCCAGAAGTCGAATTTCACTGCCAATCATGCAGCAGGAGACCATGCACCAAACGTAACTGTCACAGTGGCAATTACCTGCACAGAAGAGGTCTATGATCAGCAAGCGGCGCTTATGATGGCGCAGAACCTGCTGACGCAAAAAGCGGTTAATGAGCTTGGGCCAAATTACATGCTGACGGGTAATATAGAGAGCACAGCCACGCAAGCAACAGTGATCGATATCCACGGCACAGTTTCTCTGCTCGTTCAAGCTCAAGGCACGTGGGTCTACACATTCAACGCGTCTGACCAGCAGAACATCAAGAATCATCTGGCCAACATGAGCCAGCAAAATGCCCTGCAATATCTCACATCCCAGCCAGGCGTGGCTAGGGCCCAGATAGAGCTTTCGAATGGCAATACCTTACCAACCGACCCGGCACACATTACGATCGTTATCAAACCCGTCACAAGTGCGCCACCTCAGTTGACGTTGAGCGCAAACGCTTTGACATTCACGACAACGGCTGGAAATAACCCCCCACCGCAAACCATCAGTATAACGAATAGCGGCAGTGATGTACTGTTGTGGACGATTGCAGTGTCTTCGCCATCCTGGCTGACGGTAGTACCTGGCAGTGGTAGCATCGCTCCCCAGGAATCCATTATCGTAACGTTCGTTGCTGATGTAGCAAGTTTCACCCCAGGCACCTCCAGCACGATGGCGATTATTACGCCCACATCTGGTACGCCCGAGACGGTGGCGGTGATTGTGGAGGTGACATAAAATGAGGCCATGCCAACGCTATGGTCTCATCAGTGAGATTACTCTGCCTACTTTTCACCGTACATAATGCCATATCCTCCAACTTCCCCTTGCACTGCTTCATATTGTACAATTCCAGCTTTGCATCCAGCAATAAAAACGTAAGGTACTATATGAAGAACCGCTGCAATGACAATAAGAGGATACATAAATCGGCAGATGAGGTAAAATCTTTTTACTGATGGCAAAACTTCATGCGTTTTATCAAACACGGCAACATGCTTAAATCCCGTTTTTTTCATAGCATCTTCAAACTGATCAAAGGTATATAAATTAGGAAGCAACATTCCTTTATAAAAATCTGTAACTAACTGTTTTTCTCTCTCCGTTTTTGGTTCTCTTTTAATAAATCCGTCTGCAATAATAATTCTTCCTCCTTTTTTTAATACTCTATATGCTTCATCTAAAAAATCTTCCTTCTTCTTTGCATGACAAACACTTTCTATAGCCCATACAACATCAAAGGATTCATTTGGAAATCCTGTATGTAAGTAGTCAATTACAGAAAATGATACCAGGTGATCAACTTTTGCCTGTTTTGCTAATGTCTTTGCCTTTTCTATTTGTTTTGCACTAATACTTATTCCTACAACTTCTGCTCTCTTATTTTTTGCTAACCATAAAGCACTTCCACCGATACCACACCCTGCATCTAAAATCCGATCATTTGGGGTAATTTTTGCTTGCTCAGCCATAACTTTGTTTGTATTTTGAAGTGCATCCCCAATGTGTTTAGTTTTCTTATCCCAAAAGCCATAGTGAAGAGCAAAACTGTCTGAGTTTAAGTACCAGAAATATCGATACAAAGGACTGGATTCGTCATACCATGTCGCAATTGCTTGCTTATCCATACAAGTATTCGCTCCTCGAGGCAATGCCCTTGAGCGACTTGGGAAGCAAAAAGAAGCGCAACAAGCCTGCGCAAGAGCAAGACAACTTGGTTATACAGACTAGCAGAGAAATAACAAACGATAAAATTGGATTCGCTTAGGGGATAGTGAGTCCTTCGACAATCACTTCAAATGCGGGTAGATAAAGAACCATAACGAACTCACCCTCTGGCACGTCGCTCAATACGATGTGTCCAAGATCGTCAATTTTTGTACTCAGCAGTGGCTTTCCTACCCATGTATCACCATGTATCCAAAGCGGTCCAGGAGCAGTGTAGAGATCTACGTCCATTCCCTCAAAAGCATCGCTATTCTCACTCGTATCCCTGCTGGTAAGTATACCGAGTAGCAAATAGCTTCCACTACTGGAGCGTGAAAGGTGAAGAGAGATATCGAGAGACTCAGCCCTGTATAGGCGAGGATAATCCGATAGCGGTATATCGCCCCGCACTGTAAAAAGCGGTTCTTGTCTAACTAAAATAGCGTTTTTTCTCATTAGGCACCATCTTATAGTGTGAAGCAACTTTTCAAAGAACAATCAAGCCCTTGGACTAACCACAAAATGATATCCTGGCTCAAGCCTTACTCCACCTACTTTTCACCGTACATAATGCCATATCCTCCAACTCCCCCTTGCACTGCTTCATATTGTACAATTCCAGCTTTGCATCCAGCAATAAAAATGTAAATTGGCAACTTACCGCTTGCGATCCACAAGTTCCTTGCCCTGAGCCCACAGCGCGATCTGGTGGCGCGAGGGAACTCCTAATTTCGAGAGCACACTGCTCACATGGGTTTCCACCGTCCGTTTGCTCACCACCAGTAGCTCGGCAATCTCGGCATTGGATTGGCCCTGCCCAATCAGTGCTGCCACCTCCCGCTCGCGCTCGGTCAACCCGCCGTACTGGCTGGCAGCGGCCCGGCGCGGTGAGACGGATTTCTCCTGCGGCAGCGTCGCGGAGGCGGTCTGCCCAAAGTGCGAACGCAGCGCCGGGTCCTCGATGCTCTCCGAAAGCAGAGCAATCCCCTGACGAGCAGCGGCGAACGCTTGCTGTGCCTCCTCCTGGCGCCTCTGCCTCTGGTAGGATCGCCCGAGCGAGCGCTCGATCTGCCAGAGCAGAGAAAGATACTGCTGTAGCTTCGCTCCACGCCTGGCCTCCTCCAAACGCTGGACTGCTTCCTCCGTCTGGCCAAGCGCGAAGAACGCCTCGCCCTGGCACTTCCAGATTCGGGGAATGACGCGCTCTTCTGTCTCTCCTGCCCGTTGAGGAGCGGTCGAGAGCAACTGCTCGCAGCGTTGCAGAGCCTGCTCGGGCTGGTGTTGTACCAGAGCCAGTTCCGTCCAGGCCAACAGGAGAGAACGCTCCGACGCCTGGTGCGGGTTTTTCGCCCATGACCGTATCTCTTGCAGTACCGCCTCGGCCAGCTTCGGCTGGCCCAGAGCCGCATAGGCCTCTATCTGCATGGCGACGGACTCGGCGATCCAAAAAGCTGAACCCAGTTCTCGCGCTGCCCCTAGCCCAACCTCCGCATGCGAGAGCGCCTGCTCAGGGGCAAGCAAAGAGAGATAGATGCGCGCCAGCGTATCGTGCGCGCCAGCCACCCACTGCTGGTGATTGATCTCCGTGGCCAGGCGCAGTCCCTGCTGCGCATGCGCCAGCCCGCTCCCCATCTGTCCCAAGGGAACATATATCCTACCGAAGATGATTTCGGCAAAGGCTTCCCCGGCAACCCACTCGATCTCGCGCGCCAGCTGTAACGCCTCGACCAGGTCACGCTCGCATGCAGCCAGGCTCCCGTTGACGGTGCAGCTCGTGTCCCCGCCCCAAGGGGCGGCACAGGTCGCACGCATGGTCAGGCAGGAGCACAGCACGCTGCGGTTGCCCACCGCGCGCAGCAATTCGATCGCTCGCCCTTGCATGAACACCGCAGTGATCGAGTCGCCTGCAAGGTTATAGACGGTCCCCAGCAGATCGAGGGTTTCGGCCATCCCCGGCTGGTCCTGCTGCGCTTCAAAGAGCGCCAGCGCTTCCTGATTGGCTGAAAGGGCCTCGGCGATCTGTCCGATGTTCAGCAGCCAGTTGGCCTGCCGGTTGAGACTATGTGCGTGCAGCCCTGCCTCGCCCAGCTGTCTGGCTATGTCTACCGCTTGCTGAAAATACGCTCCGGCCCGTTTGTAATCGCGACCAGTCCACAGAACGCCCAGGTTCAGGATACTCTGCCACTCGAGGTGTCCATCCTCCGTCTGACGTGCTGCGTGCAGCGCCCGTTCGTAGTCGGCCTGCGCCTGCTCAAAGTCGCCCAGGATCGTGCTCGGCAGCAAGCCTCGCGTACTCCATGGCCTTGCTCCACAGTTCCGCTTCGGCACAATGATACGCCAGGTCCGCAAGATAGGCATCCAGGGCTGTTTCATGTAGATGCTCCAGGGTCAGGGCGATCGTGCCATGCAACGCGCGTCGCTCCCGCGCCAACAGTCCTGAAGAGATCGCCTGCCGTGTGAGCGCGTGGCGGAAGACAAACTGCTCCGCTGACTCCTCAATGACCAGTTGGACGGCTATTAACTCTTTCATGAGTTCCAAGAGAGTCGCTTCGTCATCCTGCGTGATTTGCTGGAGGAGGACAAAATCGAAGCGCCGTCCCGCCACGGCCGCCAACTGGACGACCCGCCGGGCCTCCACACTCACGCGCGTGAGGCGAAGTTCGATGGCATCCTGCAGACTGAGCGGGATGTGCCAGGTATCTGTCTGCTTCCAGTGCCAGCCATCCTCCCCCTCGACCAGATCTTCGGCCATCATCAAGGCTTTGAGCATCTCTTCCAGGAAAAAGGGATTGCCCTCGGTCAGGTCATAGAGGGCATCGAGCATCCCTGTGGGCAGGGACTCCGCCTCCTGCAAGATGGTCTGCAGCATCGTCTCGGTATCGGCCCTGGTCAACCGCACCAGGGCGATTTCCTGGCTCAGGCGTTCGCGGTCGAGCTGTGCCAGCAAGGAGCGCAGTGGCTGATCCACTTCATCACTCCGATAGGTCAGCAGCACGAGAAGCCGGAATGCGACCGTCTTGCGCGCGAGGAAGAGGAGAAACTCAAGGGTGCTCTCGTCGCTCCAATGGATATCCTCCACCACCAGCAGCACCGGTCGTGCGTTTGCCTGTTTCGCGAAGATCTCTGCCAGTGTCGCGAAGAGGCGACGTTTCTCTTGTTCAGGTTCCAGAGGCGACAGTGGAGGGAGGCTTGCTACTTCGGGCAGGTGCTGGACCTGCTCAGGAAGTAAGGGAAAGAGCGCACGTGCAGAGGCTCCCAACATCGTAGCGATCTGTGTGGCTGAGAGAGGAGCCAGGAAAGCACGCAAGAGGTCAAGCAGGGGGGCATAGGGGCAGGAGCGGTCGGCTGGGAAGCACTGGCCACCGAGCAGCTGGAACCCAAGAGTTTCGGCAGACCGTTGCAGTTCCGCCAGCAGCCGCGATTTGCCAATGCCGGCTTCCCCAGAGAGCAGCACAACGCCCCCCTGCCCATGCACGGCGGCTCCGAGGCGTTCCTGCAGCGCGGCCATTTCTGCACTGCGCCCGACCAGAATTGGGCAAACAACAGGCTGATCAAGCAGGATCGTCATTGAAGGACCTCTCTGGTAATCTCTCGCAACAGGACCCTCGCACTTGTCCAGTGTCCCTGCGCGTGATTATGGTGCTTCCTCCGTGAGCAAGCCGATGGCCGTGGGTTGCCTTCAGCAGCACATAGGATGCATAACTGAACCACAGTATAGCACATCTCTACGTATCTCTTCCATAAAATCTCCGTGGGTCCGTGTGATCTGCGCACAAATCATCAGTGTGTTCACTGATGCCAAATCGATGATCGTAGAGCATACTCTCTGGTAGGGCAGTCGATTGGGACAGCCTGTTCGTTTCGAGAGAGAGCATACCAAGGAGAAAGAAGCTCATGACAACGCAACCGACAAACGCATCCTCAGAGATGGGAGATGCCGCACGAACCGGCACAAGCAGGGTCAAGATGTTCTGGTTCGAACACAACAGCAATCGTATCTACTATGAAGAACAGGGCAGTGGCGCTCCGGTGCTCTTACTCCCAGGGTTCACCCAGAGTATCGAGGAGTGGTCGCCCTTCCGGGAAGCCCTGGCGGCTGCAGGCTACCGGGTCATCGCAGCCGATCTCCCCGGTTCCGGCCGCTCGGAGCCACAGCCCCGCGCGTACACGGCCACCTACTTTGAGGATGATGCGCGTTCATTTGCGGCCCTGCTCCAGCACCTGGGGAACGGACCGGCGCACCTGGTGGGCTTCAGCGACGGAGGGGAGGTCAGCTTACTGATGGCAGCTATGATGCCTGGTGTGACACGCTCGGTAATAGCCCTGGGCGCAGCGGGGGTGATCAACGATCCCAGCGGAAAGCTGCGGGAGGTACTGTACAACGTGGTTGACCATCCCATCCCGCAGCTTCAGGAGTTCCGCGACAAGATTGTCGCCGCCTATGGCGAGGCCAACGCTCGCGCCATGATGCAAAGCGAGATAGGCGCCCTCAGCGACCTCATCAAGCAGAGCGGCGGCGAGCTCAGCCTCTCAAAAGCGGGCAATATCACAGCTCCCGTGCTCCTGATCGTGGGCGAGCATGACATGTTTGTCCCGCCTGCGCTCGCCTCCCAGTTAGCCGCTCGTATACGCACGGCGGAGGCGCTGGTGGCAGAAGGCGCCGAGCACAATGTGTATGGGGACCGCCCCGAATGGCTGACGCAAACGATCCTCGACTGGTTGGGGAAACGCTAGAGCCGGCACCCTTCTATCAGCAACCAGGAGGCGAAAAAAGCTTCTACACACGCTCGTTGCCATGCGAATATCCAACACTGTTGCCAGATCACGTCGCCCGGAGAGTGGCTGGAGAACATGAGCAACGAGCCGTTCGCGAGACCGCTTGAATGTTCGCGAAGCAAACACCAAACCCTACTCCCACCTACCAATCTTCACATACCCCTTTAGCAAATCTCTCGCAATAATAAAATGCTGAATCTCATCAGTCCCCTCGTAAATCCTTGTCACACGCAGGTCGCGGTACCAGCGTTCAATAGGCATCTCACGCGTATAACCCATACCGCCGTGAATCTGCATCACACGGTCAACGACGCGGTTCGCCATATTCGAGCCATAAAGCTTCGCCATGCTGGCCTCGTGACGGTTATCCAACCCCTGGTCAACCTTCCAGGCAGCATGCATCGCCAGCCACTTTGTCGCCTGTATCTCAACAGCAGAATCGGCAATCATCCACTGAATTGCCTGGCGATCAGCGATCGGCTGCCCGAAGGTCACCCGCTCCTTAGAGTAATCTACCGCCATTTGTAGCAACCGTTCAGCAGTACCGACACAGCGTGAAGCAATGATCCAACGTCCCTGACCGATCCATTGCATACCCAGCGAAAAGCCTTTTCCGACCTCCCCAAGGATGTGATCTTCTGGCACTCGCACGTTCTCAAAGAACAATTCCGCGGGAGACCACCCACCCATCGTCGGCACCGGACGCGAGGTCCAACCCATCTCGCGGTCCACCAGGAAGCAAGTCACACCACCATTCTGTGGTGGTTTTGTGCGATCAGTGACGGCAAAAACCATCGCAAAATCAGCTTCATTGCCACCTGTAATAAATACTTTCTGCCCATTGATAACCCAGTGGTTACCGTCCTTGACAGCGGTCGTACGAATAGCGGACGGATCGGAGCCTGCTCCCGGCTCGGTAAGCGCGAAACACGACTTACGTTCCCCTTCTATAGTAGGAATGAGATATTCCTCCTTCTGACGTTCATTGCCATAATAGAGGATATTATCGGCGCTTCCGGCAAACATAAAAGGCACAAGCGTTTTTCCCAACTCCATGAATATCAGTGCAGTCATAACAGCGCCCAGGTTTGCGCCACCATATTCCTCTGGAGTGTTGATTCCCCAGAAGCCCATTTCTTTAGCCTTCATCTGGAGCGAGTGATAAAGAACAAATTGCCGTACCGTTTGTTGAATCATCTTCTGTTCTTCGGTGAGCGAGAAATCCAAGGCGACCTCCTTCGTTGAGCCATTGCGCCATATTTGAGAGCTTAGAATTATCAGTAAGACAATTATAACATGTTAGACACCAATCTCGGCAGCAAAACGTCAAGATCGCTTATACTGCCTGAAGTCTTCAGGGCATTAGAAAGCTACCTGGAAGCTACTGGTAGGGATATAGCATCACTCGATGACCCGCTGTTCGTTGGCATTAGCCAGCGCTGGAAAGGGAAACGCATAACCGATAAGTTCATTGAACGAACCATTGCAGAATGTGGCCAGCGTATAAGCATCACATTAACACCTCACGATCTGAGGGCCTCATTTATCACCCTGGCTATTGAGGGTGGCGCGACACTCTTACAAGCACAATATGCCGCTGGGCACTCTGACCCAAGAACAACAGAGCGGTATCATATCCGCAAGGTGAATTTAGATGATAATGCAGTCGATTATATCAAGCTATGAAAGGTGAGTAATTAACGCCTGCTTAGCTGTTTGCTACATTGAAGACCTTAATGTGAAATAACTCCCCCATTGAGACACAAGGCCACTAGAAACTTCATTTCGCCGTCGAGAGACCAAGGTTTAGCCATTCTAATCCTCCTGCTGCGATTCGTGGTGACCATAAGCTCGTAATTTATTAGCTGTACAGAGTGGATTGACAGATTGGTAAGCTGAATATGTGAGAGCAATAAGATCTCAACTTGCGTTTCTTGAGAGTCATATTGGACGGTGGATTCTCGCGAAACAAAAACTGTCGTAATCTTCACTTTTAACTTTGGTTCTGGATGGGCTGCCCTCCAGGCAATCCATTCAGCCGAATATTTATCCCTCTTCTCAGGTGCATCTCAGCCTTTTCACAGGCTCAGTTCAGGGAGGGAGGCGATACTGTATGGAGTGAGTCAGTCGCGTTTCTCTAACTTACATCCCGGGGGGAGACTGATTCACATGGAAGCGGTAGGGCTAGCCACCACTCACCATTCTAGCCCTTCCGTTCCCTCCCTCTCATCTTCACGCCGTTCACGTTGCCTTGCTATCTGCTTCTCTACCAACTCAACCGCATGTTCATCGGGAAAGCACGGATGACCGAAAAGGAAAAGATGAGAGCTGCCAGTCAGCAAAAACAGGCACAGGAGTAATTGACACTTACCTGCTCGTTTGCTATCATGGACACATCTTCGTCAACTGAAGATCTTATCAGAAGAAGAGGCCATTTCCAGAAAGAAAGCGAGGAGTAGCACTATGGCAAGGAGGAGGAAGAAGAAGAAACAATACCTCTCACCGAAAGAAATTCAAGCAAAATTAATGCGGCTCCCAGCTCGTTGAGACCGGATGCAGGAGAACCTATCCAGGGCAAGGACCAGGACTCTATTCACTGAGGGCCCTGGTTTTTGTTTTCATCGGAATGATGATTTTCGATGGTGGTCACTGGTAATCATTGCCAACAATCTGAAAAATTCCTTTTCTCAGGGTGTTCACAGGTGCATCTCAGCATGATGGTGCATACTGTGTGAGTGAGAAGGAGCATCTCACTCACTACACGGCTGGGCTAGACTCCGCGATTGCTAGCTCAGCCGAATATTTACCCCTCTTCTCAGGTTCATCTCAGCTTGTTCTTAGAAAGATCTGGCATACTCGTATACAGATGGGTCGAACTTTGACTTACCCGTCTGCTACGGCTGGGCTAGCAATGGATGGCTAGTCCAGCCGATTACTCTTTTGGCTCTATCGCATAGATCGGATTTCCGTTCTCAGCTTCATCTCAGGGTGTTCACAGGTGCATCTCAGCATGATAGGGGATACTGTGTGAGTGAGTCGGTCAACACATCTCTACTCTAACTACCTACTTACCCTCGATCTGATTCACATGAAAACTGCTGGGTTAGTCTTCCACCCTTTCTAGCTCAGCAGTACTCTTACTCCTCGTTTTTACGCCGTCTCTTTTGCTGTGCTATCTGTCGCTACTAGCTCCACCGTATGACCTGTCTGAGGGATAGGTATTCCTACTGATGTATTTCGTGTGTTCTTTCACTATACTAGTTCGGCAGTCCATGAGGTTTACTCTGCACCTCGTAACTTACTTCTCCTGATCTGCCTCTTCTGAGTGAAGACTGCGCGGGAGGGAAAGAGGGGAAATGATGCCACCAGTACAAACATCGTCATGTCCTATTGGCCCTGCTCCTCACAATGCAGGTGGTCAAATAGCTGCTTCTGTTGGGGAACATCTCGGTCAGAAGATGAGCATCACGTTTACCCCTGCTTTTGGTCAAGGTGATCCTGACGAAGCCTGCGCACTGATCGGGTTAGTTCAAACAGCAAAAGACCATCCTACTCTCGATATGACCCACGCATGCCGGAGATGCTCGCGTGCTCTACGAGTTCAATCTGTTACATAGGACCTTCTAACAGCAATGAAGTTCTTGGGTACCTTTCACAGAAGGCGATGCCGCTCCAGAGCGACTTTCATCCCTCTTCTTCTGGACGCCGTTCCCGTTGCCTGGCTATTTGCTTCTCTACCAACTCAGCCGCATGCTCGTCTGGAAAGCAGGCTATGTTGAGCCCATATCTCACAACCTTGATCACTGCATGGCTATCTCTGTGTATTAGGTTCGCAGCATACAAAGTATGCTCTTGTGTGTACGCCTGCAGCGGTTCAAACCAATGACCTTCGCCAGTTCGCGTTCACGGCAGTCTGTTGTCCCCTCGACCTTTCGGTTCCAGGTCAGCAGGTGACCCAAGAACATTCCTCCAAGTTCTTCCTGGTTGCACCAGGGATCTCATCGTGCGTAACATGGCGCACCCTCTCGGCGGGTAGGCGATCCCGTGTTTCGTCTTGGCTCTACGTATCGAGCGCACCGTAGGCGGCCCACTCATTCCCTTCAATGACCTCGTTGGTCATCGTCCATCTCGTAGAAGGAACAGCGATCTTACGTAGAAATCGTCGTTCAAGGTGGCATCGACTTCAGATAAGGTGTCGATGGGAGGACAGATACTCCCCTGAGAATTGGGCTTCAGGCACTCCAGCTCTCGCCGTAGTGCGCGGCTCTTGCAGCACATGAGCCTACATATCTTCAACTCATCGCTGCGTTCCGCAACATGCTCTTGTCCCCTTTGCCTTATGGCTCCAGGTGGGTTGGGTGATCCAGGCACCTCCTTCTGAGTGCTTCCTGGCTGAACCAGGGATACAGGTCAAGCGCGACACGGCGCACACGTAAGCTGTCACCAGCCGCAAAGTGGCTGATGAGTTTATTCTTACCTCTCGCGCTTCAAGCGAGGCGCTCTCCGAAGAATCTTCGCCCATTCCGCCTGCAGGAGGAAGGTCAAGGGCCAGAGCGGTTTGGAGGCGGAAGCTCAGAACCCTTCGCAGCCTGTTGAAAAAGCCCTTTCCCGTCAAAACCAGTCGTTTCGTTTTTCGATAGATCCCGTCCTTCACCGGCGGTTAGTTCATCCGTGCCAGTTTCAGCAGTTGACCAAAGCCCGGCTTTT
>WNFW01003753.1_pt1 | contig 13192 bp, 8 predicted proteins | sample 5400131 | NCBI WGS metagenome assembly WNFW01 (sample SAMN13153362, study PRJNA577476) | soil metagenome | isolation source: 20 cm soil or saprolite under grassland replicate 1 | place: USA:California | collected 2016-06-15 | reverse complement strand
CTGATGATGCCGTCACCCGTCGTGGTGAAATCGCGAAAGATCATGTGTCCGCTTTGTTCGCCGCCCAGATTCAAATTTTGTTTCATCATTTCTTCGATCACGTAGCGGTCGCCCACTTTTGTGCGCAACATTTTGCCGCCGTGCGCGGCGAGCGTTTCATCCAAGCCGAAATTGCTCATGACGGTGGCGACCAGCGTATTGTCGCGCAGTTGGCCGGAGCGCAGAAGATCGACAGCGGCAATGGCGAGGATTTCGTCACCATCGACAATCTCGCCGTTGTCGTCGCAGAGCAGGACGCGATCGGCATCGCCGTCGTGAGTGATGCCGACATCGGCGTCGCTCAGTTGCACAGCGCGCTGAATTTCCTCCGGGTGCGTGCTGCCGCAACCGTCGTTAATATTCACGCCGTTAGGCTGATTGTGAACGATGGCGACATCGGCGCCGAGCTCGCGCAGAATGCACGGCGTCGATTTGTAAGCGGCGCCGTTGGCCACATCGACAGCGACACGCATTTCTTCGAGCGACATTTTTCTGGGGAAACTCGCCTTGGCGAATTCGATGTAGCGGCCAAGGGCGTCGTCGATGCGCGTGGCGCGTCCGATTTTGCCGGCGGTCGGCCGGATTGAATCGATCTCTCCGGTGAAAACGAGCTTCTCGATTTTTTCCTCGACTTGATCGTCAAGCTTGTAGCCGTCGTGCCGGAAAAATTTGATGCCGTTATCTTCGTAGGGATTGTGCGAGGCGGTTAGAACAATGCCGGCATCGGCGCGTAACGAACGGGTGATGTAAGCGACGCCCGGCGTCGGCAATGGCCCGATAAGTAGAACATCAGCGCCTAACGATGTGATTCCCGCGACCAGCGCGTTCTCAAGCATGTACCCCGAAAGCCGCGTATCTTTTCCGAGCACAATCTTTGGCCGCGCGCCCGCCGGAGTTCGGCGCGGATTCAATTCGGCAAAAACGTAAGCAGCCGCGCGCCCGAGTTTCAGCGCAGTCTCGGCCGTGACTGGCTCGACATTGGCCACACCGCGGACGCCGTCAGTGCCGAAGATTTTTCTTGTTTGCATGAGGTCGGCACAACGCTCGCGCCGCGTGCCGAACTAAAGTGGCGACACCGCGCCCGGTTGTCGATTGTGATCGCTCAAGAAAATGCATTCGTTATCCAGCCCGAGCAAGACCGCCCATTTCAGAGGAAATGTCGTTAGGTTCATACTGCGCGAAATCACCGGGGCCCATTCCTTGTATTCGCCCTTAACAATATCGGCGAGCGTGTTTTGGCTGCCGCTGATTGGCGTCATATACAAACCATAAACCGGTCCACCCAGAATTCGGTAATCGCTGATATCGGTCATCAATTTGACTGTGTCGGGCACAAAAAGGGCGCGACGATCTGCATACCACGCCACCGCCCAGGGCATATCGGAGGCGGTGACTTCATCTGGTTTCATCCATTCGTGTAAAATCGCAATGTAAGGCGGGACGTATGGCGGCCAGCGGATCGTTGTCACTGGCGGTTTGAAACCGGGCATCTTAAACACCATCGGTGTGGCGCAGAGCAGGAAAAGCAAAGTAATGAATCCGATTCGCGCGAGGCGAATGTCGATCTCCAACCGGTTCCATTGCACTAACAAGTAAGCCAGGCCATAGCAGGTCATGAGCGGCACGAAAATCAAATGCAACTGGTTCGCGGCGAAACCTTGCTCTTCGTTGATTCCGAAAATTGTCATACCGGCGACGGCGCCACACCACATGGCCAGAATCATCCAACGGAGCATTCCAGTTTCGCGTCGCTTGAAAGCGTAAAGTAGTCCCGCAAAAAACATCATCGCCGCCACGCTCCAGCCGAGATATTCAAAAATGTGTCCCGATTGGCCAAAAAAATTCCGGACTATTTTATTGCGAAGCGCCGTTGGCCCTGCGCCTTCGAAATCGAGCGTGATACGGCGCATCCAGCCGGCCTCACTGTGCCGGATTCCATCGAGCAGGGAATAAATGGCGATGCCTCCGGGATGGCCGCAAATGAGAAAATTCCGGATCAACCACGGAAAATAAACGATTGCGAATACGGCTAACAAGCCAGCCAAACGCCGACATGGCCGCCGCCATATCGGGCTTCGACCGCTCGCAACAGCGCATATACGGTGCAGTTAAAAAGAAACAGCAACAGTATTTGTGGCAGACCGGAGAGCGAATACTGCCAAAACATGTCGCAAAGCAAAACCAAGGCACAGGCCATCAGAGCAAGCCGTTGGTCGAATAACCGGCGCGCGATAAAGAACAGAACGACGACGGAAAGCAGGAAGAGCAACATCGACATCGCCGCAATGGCCCTGTCGCCGGGATAAATGACATCCTGCGGCGTCATTATTAGGCGCGACTTCATCGGGAACAGCGCGATTGCGTTCACCAACGGCGGCAGCGGGGCATTGTAGGTGTCGTACCAAATTTTTTGCGGAACGTCTTTTCCATGCGCCAGGAGCTGACCGATTCCCCGGGGCCGAGCAAAGTTCGTTCGCCATCCATGGCCGCGGGCGATCTCGCGGCCGATCTGGGCTTGGTCCATCGCCTGCGACGTCGCCAATCCGCGAAATTCTTTGGCCATATAAAACCAGGCAAGGGCGACGATCAGGAAAACAATCAGAGCGCGACGAAGCCAGATTACAGGCGAACCCGTCTCAAGGGTGTGCACGACATGCTGAACGAACTCTGCAGGACCGGGCATTTGTTCAGGAGTTAAAGCTGCTTTCGTTCCTCGACGGTTGTGCCGGTTGCGGCCTCAGATTTGGCTACATTCATCTCGTTGATCTTTCGATGGAGTGTTCGCCGGCTAATGCCCAGCTTTTTTGCGGCTGCGGTCACGTTCCCATTTGTCGCGGCGAGCGCTTGCATGATTAACTTTTTTTCGGTCTCGCGAATATCGAGTGGGCTGGTTTTTTCGCCATAGGCTTTTGCTGGCGAAATCCCGCGGGGCAAGGTGGCGCCAGCTGCCTGGCGCACAGCTGTCGGCAAATCGCGCAGAGTAATTTTCGGGCCAGTAGCCATGACCACGCCGTGCTCAATCGCGGTGCGCAGCTCGCGGACATTACCGGGCCAGTTATAAGTTAAAAGAGCGTCCATCGCGTCGGGCGTAAGATCGACAAGCGGTTTCTGGTTTGCTTGACAGAAATGACGCAGAAATGCGCGCACTAGAAGAGGAATATCATCTTTGCGATCGCGCAACGGCGGCATCGTGATTCGGACCACGTTGAGCCGAAAGAAAAGATCGTCGCGAAATTTTCCTTCGCGCACGAGCGCTTCGAGATTCTTGTTGGTCGCGGCAATCAGCCGCACGTCGGCGCGCAATGTCTGATTGCCTCCGACCCGCTCGAAGGCGCGCTCTTCGCTGATCACGCGCAGTAATTTTACCTGCGTGCTCGGCGGAATCTCGGAAATCTCATCCAAAAAAATTGTGCCACCATTTGCTTCTTCGAACCGGCCGATTCGACGCTGGTGCGCACCGGTGAAGGCGCCTTTTTCGTGACCGAACAATTCGCTTTCGAGCAAGGTCGGCGAAAGAGCGGCTGAATGCACAGTCACGAATTTGGCCTTGTTACGCCGGCTCAAATTATGAATGGCGTGCGCGGCCAGTTCCTTGCCCGTACCGCTCTCGCCCTCGAGCAGCACATTGGCCGATGAAGGCGCGACCTGCTTGATGGTGTCGAGCACTTCGTGCAGAGCGAGCGATTGGCCGATGATATTTTCAAGCCCGTAGCGCTCGTCCACTTGCTGTCGCAATGTGCGATTCTCCTGCTCGAGTTTGCGGCTTTGCAGCGCACGCGCGATTAGCAATTCCACTTTGTCGAGATTGAGTGGCTTGGTGACGAAATCGTAAGCGCCGCGCTTCATCGCTTCCACCGCGACATCGACCGAGCCATACGCAGTCATCATTATGCAGATAGGCGGTTGTGACATTTTCAGCGCGCGATCGATAAGCTGCATTCCATCTTCGCCGCCAAGACGCAGATCGGTTAGAAGAAGATCGACAGCCTCGCGCTCCAGGACGCTCATCGCGCCGGCACTGTCTCCGGCAACGTAAACGTCGTAATCATTTTCCAACAACTGCCGCAGCCCGTCGCGAGTGTGTTTTTCATCATCGACAATGAGGATGGTGGGCTGGAGATCCATCTAGTGATTCAACGGTTTAACGCGCTACACTGTCGCGCGGGCGACTAACAAGATGCTGGCACCAGCCGGAAAACGGTAGCGAGGCAAAATGTTCCGCTCGATGGCAAAGATGTGGTAGAGAATGTCGTTCTGCCATTCCGGCAGCGGTTCCACGTCCGATTTGTACATGTCGCGTGGGCGCAGTAGACGTTTGTAAAGAACGGCGGCAATGACCAGAGGAAGCAGAAGCGAGTTAAAGTAACTGCACCATTCGATGGCGAATCCAGCCTCCTCAATTCGTTTTTGCAACACTGGCTTGTTGTATCGGCGGAAATGATCGGAAATGTAGTCCTCTCCGCTCCAAAGAAAATCGTAAGCCGGCACGGCTGCAATCAACCAACCACTGGGACGCAACGTCAGTTTCAATTTTCGCAACAAACCGACGTCATCTTCGACATGCTCCAAAACATCGCAGGCCAGCACACAATCGGCGCTTGCCGGTGCGGGCCAATCAGTATTGAGGTCGAGCGTATTGAGTCCGCGTTGGCGACAAGCCGCAAGGGCGGGCGCGGAGATATCGGCAGCGAGAACTTTGAAACCAAGATCGACAAGATGCCTGGCAATCACACCCGAGCCGGAACCGAAATCGATGATGTCGCTCCCAGGCCGAACATATCGCCGAATCGCGTCTGCAATGATTTCTCTTCGGGCACGGTACCACCAATATGTTTCTTCAAGATCGACAGGTGTAGTATCTGTCGATTGAATCAAACTTTCCGGACTCACTGGACAGCAACCGGCACACCGGTTTTTCTCAACACGTAAACCTTGTCCCTGCCGCCGGGGATCTTGAATGATCGCTTCAATTGCGGGGCATAATCGGCAAACAATTGGTCGAGTGTTTCCTCGCTGAAGCGCACTGAGTCAGTTCCTTCCGCTGAGCCCGCCAATCTCTTCGCCAGATTGGAAACTCCGGGGATTGTGCTGCTTGAAAGATTGCGAATTGCTTCGGCAATTATGAGTTCTTTGTCCGCGGCGGCGAGCATCCGATCGATGAGCGGTGATGGGTCCGGCAGAAAAAAATAGAGCGCGCCCTGGATAATGACATAGTCCGCGCGCGGCAAAGGTTGATCCGAGCGCAAGTCCCACAAGATTCCATGGCCGCCATGCTTGTTGAGCGCGTCGACAAAACTGGGGCTGACATCCAGACCGGTGTAGCGAACATTTTTTGCTCGGAGAAAGCGATGATAGAGAGTAGCCGGACCACAGCAAAGATCGACAACGCTCGAGCCCGGCGGAATCAGATCGGCAATCATTCGATAACGGGTGCGGTGGTGGCGGCCATAGAGCAACCAATTGATGATTTCATAAAGCGCAGGGCTTTTGTAAATCAACTGCATGGCCGGAATTTTTCCATTTCCTCAACGACGCGCGTCAGTTCCGCAGTCGTTAGGGTGTTGTAAAACGGCAGCCGCAGTAAACGTTCAACGATGCTTTCTGTGACTGGGCAATCACCTTGTTTGCCGCCGAACGATTGTCCCATTTTCGAAAGGTGAAGCGGCAGATAATGGAACACGCTTTGAATTCCAGCCTGGCGCAAATGAACCATTAAGGCGTCGCGCTCCTGGCCGGTTTTCATCAGCACATAAAACATATGATAGGTCTGATCGGTGTGGCTCGGCACTACCGGCAATCGCGCGCCGCAGCGCTCGGCCCATTCGCGTAAATGCTCGGCATAAAAATTCCAGATGTCTTCGCGCATCTTCTGGATTTTCTCCCGGACCTCCAATTGCGCCAGCAGATACGCCGCCAGAATGTCTGATGGCGCGTAGCTCGATCCCAAATCGACCCACGTATATTTGTCCACTTCGCCGCGAAAAAAACGCGCCCGGTTCGTCCCTTTTTCGCGGATCATTTCCGCACGTTCGATCAATCGTTCGTCGTTGATCAAAAGGGCGCCGCCTTCGCCGCAGCTGACATTTTTCGTTTCGTGAAAGCTTTGCGTGGCCAGGCAACCAAACGTTCCCAGGTTGCGGCCTTTGTACTTTCCGAATAATCCGTGCGCGTTGTCCTCGATCAACGCGATAGAACGCTCGCGGGCAAGATCGACAATGGAATCCATTTCGCAGCCGACGCCGGCATAATGCACCGCGACGATGGCTTTGGTGCGCTTGGTTAGGAGCCGTTCAATTTGTTTCTCATCGATGTTCAGCGTGTCCGGCCGAATATCGACAAAGACCGGCTTCGCTCCGCGCAAGGCGAATGCGTTGGCCGTGGAAGTAAACGTGAATGAAGGCAGGATAACTTCGTCGCCCGGTTGCGCGTCGATCAACAGCGCCGCCATTTCCAGAGCTGCGGTGCAAGACGTCGTTAACAGCGCTTTCTTTACCCCAAGTTCTTTTTCCAGCACCGCCTGACATTTCGCAGCAAATCCGCCTGCGCCGCCGACGCTGCCCGTTTGCACGGCCGTCGTGACGTAATCAAGTTCGCGGCCCATCGCCGCGGGGCAATTAAATGGAATCTTGGTCACGGCGAGTTGGCCTCGTAGATTTTTCGGATCACAGTGTAAGGCCGGTTTTTCGTCTCGATGAAAATCACGGCCAGATACGCGGCAATGATCCCCTGACAAAAGAGAATCAGGCCGCTGAACAGGGAGATCGAAACGATGAGCGAAGTCCAACCGGTAGTCGCGATACCGAAGGCGAAATATCCGATCACCAAAACGACAGCATAAATTGCCGATAGTACCGTTACCAACAAACCGAGGTAGGCAATCAGTCGCAGTGGCTTGCTGCTAAACGCGGTAATGGCATAGATCGCCGCGGCCATTCGACGGCCAAACGTGTAGGTGGTTGTCCCCTTGAATGGACTTTTTCGCACGCCCACTGCCACTTGTTTGAACCCAGTCAATTCCCACAGGCCAATCATGTTTGAGAGATGTTCTTTGTGCTGCACGAGTTGATCGACATATCGCCGCGTCATGAGCCGCGCGGTAAGCGAATGCGGCGGGATCCGATAATCGGACAAAAGTTCGAAGACCCAATAGAACAAATTTGCCAGCGTGCGTGTGAGCCACGGGCCGTGCCTCGGCGATTGCACGCCGTAAACCGCATCGGCATTTTCTTTTTGGAGCGACTCGAAAAACGACGCCAGGATTTCCGGCGGTTCCTCAAGATCGACATCGATCAGGAAAACCAGATCGCCTTTCGCCTGCTCCAGGCCGGTCATGATCGCTTTGTGATGGCCAAAATTGCGCGACAAATCCACCACCCGGATGCGTCCATCCTCTGTTTGCAGGCCCAACGTGACATCGAGCGAGCGGTCTGTGGAGCCGTCGTTAACAAAAATAAATTCCAGCTCCGACGCGATCTTCTCCGCTTCCGTCCGCATCCGGCGGTAGAATTCGTCGATATAGGGAGCGGACTGGAACAATGTCGTGACAACTGAAAGCTGCATGGCGGAGGTTGAGACTCGGAGGATTTTTGATCAACGCAAACCTTGTTGGCGTCAACCGGAATTCAGCCGGCCACATCGCGACGCTTTTTACGGCAGAAAAGAACTAGCATTTGATAAAATGCTTCTGTGAATTTTCGCTTTTGCTCGATCGCAAATTCATTGCTTAGCAGCGCAACATAATCTTCTTCGCGACGAAACCAACGCCCCTCATCGAGCCATTCGAGCAGCATGGCGATCGGTCGCGGCCGCGCGATGGGACGGATGGCATCGGCAAGAAAGAAAACGCCCTCGTCGGTCATGACGCGTTTGACTTCGCGGAAGACGCGCAGAAGCGAATCGTCGGGAAGATGATGCCCCACACTCAGGCACAGAATGGCATCGAATGTCTTATCGGGAAGATCGAGATGTTCCCCCGACATCTGTTCGAATTCACCCGTGCGGTTTCGCCGGCAATAGGCGACGTAACGTGGATTCGGGTCGACTCCGAGATAATTATGGCCGAGGAACGCATAATTTCCGCTGCCGCAGCCAACTTCGAGAATTCTTCCCGGAGCAAGCTTCTCGATTTCCTGCCGAAGCAGCGAGCGCAGCGGATAAGGCTCGGCGCCGCTGGTCAGCGCGCATCCGCGATGAAACGCTTCCTGGATGCAACCGAAGAGAAAACCGGTCTTCATTCTTTTTGAAATCTACGAATTACCGACTGAGCTACTTATTCTCACTCAATCAATAAATCTCTCAACACCAACGAACGCCCGTCCCGGGAATGGCGATAAAGGCTGAGGTGAGTATGTTGCCCGATGCTGTGGCGAATTTTCTGTCGCCGATTTCGTGTGGGAGTTGCTCCGCGGATCTGGTTAACAAATGTGCTGATGTCGATCCTTTTCCTGGTCGGAATCGCGAGCGCGTCTGCTGCTGCTGAAGCTCCCAACGCTGTCGATCCTAACGAGGGCTGGAAACTGGCGCATCAAACCAAACAGGTCGCCATCTATAGTCGGCCGCATCCCGACTCGCACCTCAAAGAGTTCAAGGCCATCGGTGCGATTGACGCGCCCACTCGCGCCGTTCATGCGGTTCTCGACGATTTTGTGAATTATCCAAACTTCATGCCTTATACGGTCGAGTGCCGGATGGTGAAACGCGAAGCCGATTCCATCGTCGGTTATCAGCGGCTTTCGCCAAAAATTGTTGCCGACCGCGATTACACGTTGCGGGTCTGGAACAAATCATGGCCTGCCGCTGATGGTCTCGTTTTCCTGATTCGTTGGGCGTCGGCAAATGAACTCGGTCCGCCGGAAAAGAAAGGCGTCGTCCGAGTAAAAATTTGCGATGGCGGCTGGTTGCTCGAGCCCGATGGCGCGATCAGAACTCGTGCGACATATTCGGTTTATACCGATACCGGTGGACTGATTCCGGCGCTTATCGCCAATTACGTCAGCCAGACAGGAATCAGCCGGCTCTTTGAGGCGGTTCGCAAACAGGTGAAGAATCCTAAATACGCGACGGCTGATGGGACTTAGAAGCACACGGGTCTGTAGATTGTAGGCGTCTGTGTCAGACGCCGATTTGGAGAGCGCCCAACGAGGCATCTGGCAGCCTCAGGATTTTCTTCTGTGAATAACTAATTTTGTTAGTCGCGCATTTTTATCTTGACGTTTTGCGCGGAAATATTCAGAAGGAGGCGCGGGCTAAGAAATACTCCCGCTGCCCATTGCGCGAAGTTCGCGCGTCGGACGCCCCAATTAGAAAGCCATCCCCAATGAAAACGAAAACCATTCAGTCACTTCTGAAACTCACGTTCTGCAGCGCTGCTATCATCGCATTGTTTGCAGCGCCGCCGGTTGCAGTCAATGCCTCCCAAAAAGGTGAAGGCTCAACGAAATCGCAGTCCGTCAATCTCGAGACGGCTTCACCAAATGCTTTGAGCCAGGAGGCCACCGCCGAGCAGGCACAAGAAGCAGCGAAACTCCAGCTCGCTCCAAACGTCCCTAAGGTGCCAGCTGCGCCTCGAAGCGCTACCGCCCCGAAAACTGCGCCGGCCGTGCCAAGTGGAGGTGGACCAGTCATAGTCACTGCCACCGCGGGCGTCGTGGGTCCCACCAACTACGCCAATGTGGGCGCTGCTTTTGCAGCCGTTAATGCTGGTACGCACCAAGGTGATATTACTGTCAGCATTCAGGCAAATTCAGTCGAAGGCGGGCCTGCGGTTTTAAACAGCAGCGGGGCCGGCTCAGCCTCCTATACATCGCTTTTGCTTCGCCCAACCAATGATGTCGTGTCCATAACTGGGGCGACGACTACCGGACGTGGCTTGATTGAACTTAACGGCGCCGACAACGTGACCATTGATGGTGATAATCCCAATTCGGGTGGCACAAACCAAAACCTGACCATTCAAAACACTGCGGCCAATACCATCACGTTTACTTCGGTGGTCCGCATTGCGCTCGCTGCGACCCTTGTCACGACCGCAAACAACGACACAGTCAAAAATCTGAACATTATAGGGAGCTCGCCCGGCAGGAACATCGCTGCGGCGACCAGCACTACCGGCACAGAGAACACGACCTTCGGATTCTTCGCAGGTCCTGGAGCCTCGACGACCGACCCCACGGCCGCGCCTGCGGCAATTACTTCGGTGTCTCTCGGCGTCGGCGCCGGAGCCACGGCCAGCAATCTTCTCGTCAGCAACAACAACTTTTCGGGATCGATGGCGCGCGCGATTAACGCCAACGGCTCTGCTACGACTGTGTTTCCGGGGCTCCTGATCAAGGGGAACTTCATTGGTAACGCAACGGCTGGCTCGGTGGATCAAGTCACGTCAATTGGCATCACCGTCCAAGGTTCAACTAATGCCTCGGTTTCCGGCAACACAGTGTACGTCGAGGGTTACATCGCCTCGAGCAGCGCAACGCAGGGCATCAATGTCGGCGTGAACAGCACTGCGGTTTCGGGAGCAACCCTTGACAGCAACAAAGTAAGCCGGGCTCGGAACAATAACGGAGGGACTTGGTCGGCCTTCGGAATCAATCTGGCTGGCGGCAACAATCACATCGTCCAAAACAATTTCGTATTTGATGTTCTGAACAGCCAGGTTGCCGGGACTGGCGGATTCGGCACGACCTTCGGCGCCTATGGTATCCGCGTTGTCAGTGGCACCGGCCACAAAGTCTATCACAATTCAGTTCACCTTTTCGGCGTTCTGCCTGGGACTACCAGCACTGATCTAACTGTCGGATTCATGATCACCTCTACCACGTTGACCGGTATGGACGTGAGGAACAACATTTTCTCCAATCAAGTGACCGGTGGAAATCCGACTCCCGTTAGCGTGCGGCACGCCTGCGTTTATCTGCCATCGGCTGGGACAGCCGCGATGAACCTGACTTGGAACAACAATGACTACTTCCAAGGGCCTAGTAATGTGGAGCCAAAGGACGAGCTCGCCCAGGTAGGCTCAACTGCCGGTACCGGCGAGTACTACGCGGCGGATTTCGATCCTACCATGACGACACCTCCAGCGAACTTCAGGGCGTACACCAGCACGTTGGGTAACGTTTCCAACGACAACGCCAGCAAAAAAGTCGATCCCCAATTTGTTTCCAACACCGATCTGCATATTGCAGTTGCTTCGCCGATGGTTGACATGGGCGTGGATGTTGGCGTGACCAAGGACATTGATGGCCAGTTGCGCGTGCCGCCGCCAGATATCGGCGCGGACGAACCAAGTGGCACTACCCCACCGGCTAACGACATTGCCGCGATCGCCATTGTCAATCCGCCGAATGGCTCCCTGCGTCCGGCTGGTTCGCCTTTCACCGTGCAAGCCTCGTTCAAGAACGTTGGCACTGCGGCGCAGGCCAATGTGCCGGTCCGCTTCAAGATTTTCGATGCCGGCCTGAACGAGGTCTATAATCAGACGGCGACCATTGCCGCGATTGCCCCAGACCAGACGGTCACGGTAACCTTCCCGCCCGCGACGTTGCCGGCAGGCAGTTACACCGACCAGGCAATTGCAGAAAATCCTGGCGAACAAAACCCAGCTAACGATTCTGTGTCAGGCTCGTTTACGGTAGCTAATCCGCTATCCGGCACTGTCACAGTAGGCACGGGCGGCAATTTTACCTCGCTGACCAATCCAGGCGGTCTATTTGCTGCCATCAATGGCGTTGGCCTAAGCGGCAGTCTCACTGCTGACATCATTTCAGACCTTACTAGTGAGACGGGCGCAATTCCTCTTAATCAATGGACCGAGGTCATCGATCAGGGTGGATTTACAGTCACAATTCGGCCTCGAGGGGGCCCCGACTCGCCAGATGGCGGCGTCCCCCGCGCCATTAGCGGTTCCTTTAACGGAGCGCTCATCAGGATCCTCGCCAGTCGCGTGACGATCAATGGCTCGATCGGCGGCGCTGGTTCAGACCGCAGTCTGACAATTACAAACACCAGCGTCACCACGCCAAGCGTGCTTCTGTTCGGCTCAGTGGGCACCACCACGACCGCGAATGACACGTTGAAGAACTGCGTCATCATCAACGGCGCCAACACCAGCTCCGCCGTGGTGATTTCCGATAGCGGCACGCTCGGGAACCCGGGCTTCTTCAACAACATTACGATCCAGAACAACAGCGTGCAGAAGGCCTACATTGGCGTTTACGCCAATGGGGGAACGGCGCCTCAGAACGGTTCCAACCTGATGTACATCAATAATGACCTGAACACGACTGGCGCCAACGCCATTCGATTCACCGGGTTGTACATGCAGGGCGTCAATGGCGCGCTCGTTTCTGGAAATAACGTTGGGAACTTCAGCGGGACCGAGTCCGAAGGCTACGGCGTTGCCGTTTCATCCGGGCAGACCGTGGCTAACGACACTGTTGCCAATAACATGATCTACAATATCAGCGGCGACGGGTTCAATTACACCGGTTCCTTCTTCGGTGATAATCCGTTTGGCATTTATGCCTTCGGCACGCAGACAGGAGTGAACATCTACTTCAACTCCATTGATCTGTTCGGTAACACGTTGAACCAGTCCAATGCTCTCTCTGCCGGCATCACCCTTGCTACTGGAACGACGGCTGACGTTAGAGATAACATCATTGTTAACAACCTCGGCTTGTTAAGTGCAACTGGGTACGGCGCAGTCGGCACCTGGCTGCAAACTTCGGCCGCACAGTTGGTCATGGCGAACTACAACGATTACTTCGTCAACCCGTCGGGAAGCGGAGTGAAAGCGGTGGGCCAGATCGCAACCACGCCCAGCACAACCCTTGCCGACTGGCAAACCGCTACCGGCAAAGAGGCGAACTCGATCTACGGCGATCCCTTGTTCGTCTCGAACACAGACCTGCACCTTACCTGCGGTTCGCCGGCTAATAACGCTGGCACACCTATTGCCGGCATTACTACTGATTTCGATGGACAAATGCGCAGCGCTGCCACTCCAGATATCGGTGCGGATGAAACTTCCTTCACGGCACCGATGGCGACTAACGTAGTTTCCCGCAAGATACACGGCGCCGCCGGCACCTTCGATGTCAACCTGCCAGGGGTTGAACCTCGCAGCGGCGGAGCCAGCGGCAATTATCAAATC
>WNFW01007114.1_pt1 | contig 13196 bp, 9 predicted proteins | sample 5400131 | NCBI WGS metagenome assembly WNFW01 (sample SAMN13153362, study PRJNA577476) | soil metagenome | isolation source: 20 cm soil or saprolite under grassland replicate 1 | place: USA:California | collected 2016-06-15 | reverse complement strand
GCCTGACTACCAACGGTGTACTTTTGAAACAACAGGCAGGCGCGCTGGCTGAGGCAGGGCTTCATCGCATTAATGTGAGCCTGGACTCACTGGTTCCCGAGAAGTTCGCGCAACTCACCCGGCGCAATCAGCTTAACCGTGTACTTGAGGGTTTGGAAGAACTCGAAAAATATCCCTCAATTCACCCCATAAAGGTGAACGCGGTCGCCATGCGTGGCTATAGCGAGGACGAAGTCCTCGACTTTGCACGCCTGGCGCGGCGTACAGCGTATGTTATTCGCTGGATTGAATTTATGCCTCTCGACGCTGATCAGATTTGGCGCAAAGAAGATATCTTAACAGGCGCCGAAATGAAGGCCATTATTGAAGCAGAATATGGCCCACTTGTGCCGATTACCACTGGTGACCCCTCCGAAACAGCGCGCCGGTACACATTTAGTGATGGGATCGGTGAGGTTGGCTTCATCAACCCTGTCAGCGAACCATTCTGTTCCACCTGTGACCGTATCCGCTTGACCGCGGATGGTCAATTGCGCACCTGCCTCTTTGCTACCGAAGAGACTGACCTGCGTGCCGTCATCCGCTCTGATGCCTCTGACGACGTTTTAGCAGCCACAATCCGCCGCGCAGTTTGGAATAAAGAACTCAAACATTACATTGGCGACAAGCGATTTAAGCGAGCAAATCGGAGCATGTCAATGATTGGCGGCTAATACGTGATGAGAGTGTAATTTCATTTTTTATCATAGGCATGTGTTTAACGATCAAAGTGCAATACCTACAATTACAGTGTAACAGGCTTTTAAGGACAAAGTTACCAAAAAAGAGAATGTTCGTCGTTATAGTCAAATAGAAGGTACGTATGCACTCCTGTGCTATATATCAATTTGAAGTCACTTTTGTACAAGATCAGAAAGAGGACGAAGTGGTACAAGACGAAGCGGATTTGCTCACGGTCCGTGAGGTAGCAAAAAAGTTGCGGGTGGACGACACCACTGTGCGGCGCTGGATTAAAAATGGGGTCCTGGAGGCAATCACTCTGCCTCATCGCGGAACACGCCAGGCGTACCGAATCCGTCGCTCCACATTGGATGCCTTGCTTGAGCCATCTCAATTGCCGGTGAACTAGTAGCCAAATGACTTCTAACCTGCTAGACTGGTGGAAAAGCACACAGTTAGTAGCAAGGAGACATCGGTGTCTGTAATCGACTGTGAGACACTCTTTCCCGTCCCCCACTCCACAGGGGGTGTTCTCTATCTACCCAAGCCAGGAGTAGCACTACTTGCACGTCCAAACGTACACTAGGGGGCGCTGACAGGTTTCCTGGGTGGATTGGATCTATCACTTCACCGTGGAGAGTATATAGACGATCCAACAAAACCGCCCGACGGCACACAATTGTGTAAGATCGCAGGTCAGGTTTGTTAAGAGTATTCCACACAAGAAAGCCTATGAACCAATCTCACCAGAAAGCAAAAACAGAAATACAGCCGGAAAAAGATTTCATTACCGACTCTTATAGATGGTTTACCTATTCTGCCGATGTGACAGGCTTACGGCTCATTTGTTTAGAGGATCTCACTACAGATACCATCGCCACCACAACAATCGCAAACCCTACAAAACGTACAGCGGCCCATAAGGCATGGGCTGGCGCTCGCCAATCACGTGCAGCGGGCATGCCCTGGGAGATTTTGTATGAAATGGGCGAGAAAGGGGTCGATCCAGACCAGAAACTTGAAGAAATGTTCCGTGGATACGGGCACGCATCGGTCGGCGACATGGCAAGGCTCGCTGTGGATCTAGGAAAAATCCCTATGCACTTGTGTTTGGCGTTGTTTAATGAGGGTTATCTCAATTCCGGTCAGGAAAAATCGACACGTTACCAGGCATCATTTGGGAAAGCAGTCCTTCACCCGATAAGACACTATGTATCCGAGGGTCTTCTGAAAGAGGACGTAGAACCCTTAGAAGAAGAATATCAATCATTCGGAGTTGTATCACTGGAGTTGTTTGCAAAGTATAAAGCTGTACTACTCCGTGCATTTGAGCAGTACTATCAGGCAGATACGACAAAACCCGCTGAGAAGAGCGCTCTTCTCTCCCGCGTACTTGATTGTGTGAGGTACTTTTTACTTATTGGCCAGTGGAGTGGGATGTCCTTTGAAACGTCTGCTCGCGATTGGTCACGCATTATTGCGGAATTGCGGGCTTCCCCCCTTCCCTATTATCGGAAAGTTGCTGCGCAACTTGAAAAATTGCTTGCTCCCACAACTGAAGAGGAAGAAATACTTCACTATAAAGCAGAAGCGCCTGGGCTGATTCGGCATACCGCTCCACTGCTTACCACGAATATTAATTTGCACACGTTAAAACAATTCCTTGAAGATAAAACAGACTTGTTGCAGCGTGTCCCGATACACAGCGGCTTCCCAATACGCGTAGATCAACGTGTGAGCATGATTGACCCATTGAATACAGAGGGGGACAGGCTAGTTGCAGCATACGTCCTTCTACTCTGGCCTGGGCTTGAGAGAGAGCAGCTTCTCAATTGGATACATACCCAGAATGATGAAACGAAAAATGCCATCAGCGCTATTATTTTTTCGGGCCATACCAACTATTGTGAATTGCCTGGATTTGGACGCACAACGCGCATGACCCTGGTAATCGAGAGTTTCTTAGGAGAATTACGTGACCTGAATCGCCATCGTGCCTGGGGAAGATTTTTTCCACTGCCTCTGGTTTTCGGAGAACGATTGACGAAGAACACCGTGGAGCAAATTGTCGCTCGTGGCTTCGGATTGCCCTTGTACTTAACAGATATTCAAGCGTTTTCAGACTACAAAACAGCGTATGAGAGAGATTTAGTTTCGTATTATGTAAAGTTAGAGAAGTTTCTTGAGAAGGTTTCTGCCACGTATCGCGATACCATCGATTATTCATTTGTGCTCAACCTTTTGCCTCTTGCTCACCAAGTCGATCTCTGGATGCATGGGGATCCAAAGCAAGCGTCCTATTTCACTATGCAGCGTTCCCGCCCTGGTGGACACATCAACTACCGTGCTCTTGCCTATGAAGCTAACCAACTTCTGGCAACGTTTGATCCGTATCTTTCTGCAATGCGATTGTTGAAGAAACCAGATCCCACGAGCCGAGAGGAATTTTTCGATAGAAGTTAACAGTGGTATCGCAATTTATAGCTCGCGGCGATACAGTTTCATCCCTTTTACCAACGGCTCGTCTGTCGGGTGCATTTCGCACTTCATCGCCAAGTTGACTGAAGCTGGGTCACGAAGAGGAAGCAGTGCTTCAAGGTAAATAGGCCGTCCTTCCTCTTCCGCCTCAAACTCAAATTCTGCAGAAGCGATTCGTGCATAGTTAAGCGCGCAGATCAACAGCGAGCGACCAGCATTTTGTCTTCGATACTGTGGATGTACCGTGCCCCGGCAAAGAAAATGGTAAGCATGAGTATCTTCGTACATTCGTAGAGCCGTAAAACCGACAATTTCACCTTCGACACCCTCCAGAGTCCCGCCCTGTCCCCACTCGTTCGACTCATCGTCGTCGGTAATCACAAATACTTTGTATGCCGCTTCGAGTTCAGGATCCATCAGCCATGTCTCAAAATCAAGCATGTCTATCGTTTCAAAGTCATCCATTTCGCCTGACAGTTGCAGCAACTCATTGAGGGTAGGGATATCTACCTGTCGATAATTTCGTATACGCATGAAAGTGTGCTTTAGACCTTTCGGTAAAGTATAATCATAATATGTGTAGCCAGGTCAGCATAGTCTACGATTACATGCTAACATATAACAACAACCTCTACCAGAACCAACAAAGGAGCCTTGAATTGCCCGACCAAACACACGATACACATATCCACCGCATTCGCCAGGAAATGCCTGCTACCACTTCGCAGCTATATTTTAATGCAGGAACTTTTGGTCCACTGCCGACCAGTGCGCTTCAGGCCATGCAGCAGCGTCTCCAGGGTGAGTACACTCAAGGACGGCTTGGAGCAGCCGCCTGGGAGGCTATTCATGCCATTTACGATAACGCCCGCAGGAGTGTTGCACACCTGCTTAATGCAGATGTAAGCGAGATTGCGCTCACCGGAAACACTGGGGAAGGCATGAATATTGTCAGCTATGGCCTGAACTGGCAGCAGGGCGATGAAGTCATTACGACCAACCATGAGCACTATAATGCACTCGGGCCACTCTACCAGATACGTGATAGGTTCAGCATTACACTCCGCTTTGCCGATATAGGTACTGCCGGCGAGCAACCGGCACTCAAAGCCATCGCAGATCTTGTCACTCCCCGCACGCGCTTAATCGTTCTTTCCCATGTCCTCTGGACAACTGGCGCGCTGGTAAATGTGAGCGAAATCTGTTATATGGGTCGCGAATATGGTATACCCGTCTTAGTTGATGGCGCCCAGTCCGCTGGAGCAATACCAGTTGATGTGAAAGCGCTTGGAGCTGATTACTATGCCATTCCGATGCAGAAATGGCTCTGTGGGCCAGATGGCACTGGAGCACTGTATGTCAGTCGCGAGGCTCTCAACGCTATCCATTCCACTTACGTCGGATATCCCTCTATCGAGCATGAAGAGGGAGTCGAATGGACATTGAAAAAGAATGCTCAGCGCTTCGAAATGGGCGGCGCCCACCCGGCAGCTATAGCGGGCCAGGCAGCAGCATTGCAATGGCTGGAGGAAACAGTCGGCTACCCGTGGCTATTCACCCGCGTCTCCTCGCTGAGTAGATACACTTATTCCGCACTCAAAGCTATTCCTGGCCTCACCATGCTTACACCAGTAGCAGGCGCTAGCGGTCTCATTTCATTTAGATTAGAGGGACGGGATGAGACAGACGTCGTAATCAAACTTCAAAAGAAACACAATATTTATATCCGCAATATCCCTTCATTGAAATCCCTCCGCGTTTCAACGGGATTTTACAACACAGAGGAAGAGATAGATACCCTGGTCAAAGCTTTAGAGGAATTATAGCTGCATGGCTATTTCTACCTATCGCCAACAGCAGGAGCCTCTTCAAGTTTCATTGAGAGCAACCGGGAAATACTATCTCCGCCCATGGAAACTCCATAGATGACCTGTGCCGACGTCATTGTCACCCTGTTATGGGTAATCATGATGAATTGCGTACGTTGAGCCAGGCATTTCAGAATGTCGCAGAAGCGCACCACATTAGATTCGTCAAGGGCCGCATCTACCTCGTCCAGCAAGCAAAATGGAGGGGAGCGACAAATCCTGGATTTTTTTGCCAGGCGGCTGTACAATGACCTCCACGCCGGCGGGCGTGCTTGAGGGCATCACGCTCTCATCTTCGTCAGGCTTCGCAACTGTCAGCTCAAGGCGCGCGCTACCACCATTGAAAAGCGTAATGAAGTGTTCGCGGAAACGTGCATTTACCGATTGAAATGTCGCCTCAAATTGTCGCGCCATCGTCACATCAAGCTGCCCAATAATCGAGCGCAGATGCAGCGCCGCCTGTTCCATATCCACAATCTGTAACGAAAGAAACTCGAAGCGCGCGCGTGTTTCTGCATATTGTTGGGGCGCATCAGGGTCACAGCCGCCCAATACCTTGAGACGCCCTCGCAAACTATCAACCCGCCGCCTCAGTTTGCGCAACTGCCCTTCCTCCTCTTCAGACAATACTTCTGGATCAGCGGACGTGCGTTCCTCATGATGCACCATCGACTCTCCAGTTTCTGGATTGTTATGATCCCTGGCACCGTCCATAGTAGGGACCGGGCTTGCCCCACCCTGGGCGATCCCCTGTGGTCGCCCCGTAGCATAACCGCTCAGTTCGTGAGGGTCCGTGACGCCCATCTCTTCGTGCAATTGTTCCAATAAGATATCTACAGCGTCCTGCGCTTTCTGACTCTCCAGCAAGCAACGACGGTATACCCCCTCCAATTCCGTCAACGTGTGTCGTAATTGCGCCGTCTGTTGCTCCAAAGCCATCAGCTGTCGTTCAATCTCACTTGACTGTTCCTCTACTTGTCGCAACTCATGAGTGAAAGCACGGGCCTCTGTAGCAGCTCTTTCCAGTTCCTGGCGGCACGATTTTATTGTCTCCTCTACCAGGTGTTGCTGCTTTTCAGTCTCTGCTATTCGTCCCTTCTGTTGCTCTATCTGCAATTTATGGTCGTGTGCCTGCGCCTGGAACATGCTCAGTTGCTGGCGCAAAGACCTGGCTTCTTGCCGTTTCACTGCTAGAGCAGTACGCCCTTGCCCAAGTTCATCTTGCTGGCGTCGATAGGCAATAGCGCGTTCCTCTATTTCGTGCTGAAGTTCCTCAACCTGGACCGTTATCTCACGCTGTGACTTCTCATGCACCCGAACACGCTCCTGGGCGGCCTGTACCTCCTGCTCCAAACCAATTACTTCGGCTGCCACCTGTTGTTCTATAGAATTCGCCAGGCGTAGTTCTGTCTGCAAGCGTTCCTGTTCTTGCTGTGTGGAGACCACCACTCTGTTCAGTTCGTTGATACGAGCCACTATTTTCTGCAGCTCTTTATCCACAGTGGTTTGCTCTATACGACGCCCATCCTGAGCATACTGCACCTCATTGAGCATATTATTCAGTTGATTAACGAGCGCAACGTGCTCACTCAGTAGCTGAGGAAGTTCGTGCAGTTCTCGCTCATAGGCCATTAACCCTTGTTGACTACCATCCTTACCACTTCCACCCACCAACCAGCCATCGCGGTGCAGCACTTGACCTCTGAGCGTTACCATCATCTGGAAAGGCAGATACCCCCTTGCATCCCTGGAAATACCTGTAGGGGCCGGGCTTGCCCCGCCCTGAGAGAAACCACGTGATACCGTCCAGGCTAGCAGTTCTTGAGCTACCTGCACATTTTTCACCAGCACGGCTCCCAGTAGCAATCTACGAAAGAGAGGCAGATACTGCTGATCACATTGTATACAGCGCCAGGCTAAGCCAACCACCCGCTCTGTAGGGACCCGATACTCCCTTTCATCCCTGCTTCCCTTCATCGTCCATAGTAGGGGCGGGGCTTGCCCCGCCCTGGGCGATCCCTCGTGGTCGCCCGGTCCCTGTCTTTCTGCGAGATAACTATTGAGCACTTCCTCTGCGACCTGAATCTCTTCCTCACTCACTTCATCCTCCCCTCCCATTCCCTCCATCCACACAACCATCGCCTTCCCCAGTTTGGCTTCCTGCAAATAATGGAGGCAGTTTTGAGCATCATTGTATGTTTGAACAACAACCGCCTGTACATATGGACCTAGCGCTGCCTCCATCGCTATCTCTAAACCAGAAGCAGCGATACCAAGTTGAGGAACAGGGCCAACAAGTCCGCTTACCTTATCTGCTGGAGCACGCAGGAGTGCGCGGACTCCATCTGTATATCCACTCAAACTCTGACGCCAGTTTTTCAACATATTCAGGCGGTCAGCAACGCTACGCCTCTGCCCCTCTGCTTCAGTAACAGCAGATTTTAAACGCTCAAACTCCTGTTGTGCATCAGCAATAGCCCGTCCTAAAGCCTGTTTGCGCTTTGCTATCTGTTGCTCTTCTTTGCGCGCCGTTTCCAGGCTCAACCGTTCCTCAACAAGTCGCGTTTCAAGGGAGCGTAACGATTGTTGAGTTTGAGCTATGCTATCTCTACGAGCAGCAAGGGTACGATTACGCTCTCCGAGTTGTTTCTGTTGGCGTCCCAGGTCCGTTTGGCTGGCTCCCAGGCGCGCCTGCACCTGAAAGAATTCATTTTGCGCCGTACGCAATCGCCGCTCATTAACCTCGTAGTCCTTTTGTACCCTGGCCACCTGTTGTTCGAGACCGGCAACAGAGGCAGCTCTGGTATCTACTGCCTCATCAGCTAGATCACACTGCTCTTCCTGGTCAATAATCCGCTGCTGTAGCGTAATCAAAAGTTCTCTTAGTCGGCGCTCCTCCTGCTGCTGATCGCTACTTTGACGGGTTAAGCCAGTAATACGCTCCTCACCTACAGCCAGTTCGCGCTCAATCTTCTGCACCCTGTCGTTCGCTTCGGCACAAACCTTACGACATTCCGCTATGGAAGTAAGGATCTGTTGTCGTTGAGCGCGGAGGTCATTTCCTCTCTCATCGGCAGCCTGAATAGCCAGTTCCAGATTCCGTACTTTCACCCCCTGCTCTTTTTCCGCTAGCTCTGTTCGCTCTTTGTTAGCGCGTAAGCGTCTCCATTGGAGGGCATACCAGGTCAGTAGTACTTCTTGCAATTCACTCTGCAATTGCCTGAACTCAACGGCGCGGCGCGCTTGCTCTTCTAAAGGTCCCAGGTGCGGCTCAATCTCGCCTACGATATCTCGTAGACGTTCTAAATTATGTTCAGTCTGGCGCAGTCGGCTCTCCGCATCTGCACGTTGTACCTGGAACGGACGTATACCCGCGGCATCTTCAAATAAGCCGCGACGTTCTTCCGCACGCAAACTCAAAGCGGCATCGATCAAACCCTGGCCAACTACGGTATACGAATCGTGGCCAATACGCGCCTGAGCAAGGAGTAGTACCACGTCTCTTAGGCGAACTTTTTGCTTATTGATGAGGTATTCATTTTCACCTGAGCGAAAGCTGCGGCGCATCACAGTAATTTCGCTATATTCTGAGGGTACCCAGCCAGTACTATTATCCAGTGTCAGCGACACTTCCGCCATACCTAGCGCGGCTTTGCCATGACCTCCGGAGAAGATTATGTCATCACTTTTCTTGCCGCGCAGCTGACGCATACTTTGCTCGCCCAAAACCCAACGCATTGCGTCAGCGACGTTCGATTTACCTGCTCCATTCGGCCCTACTACAGCCGTAATGCCCGTACTAAACTCCAACGAGGTCTTTACAGCAAAGCTTTTAAAACCCAGCATTTCCAAACGTTTGAGATACACAGCGCAATCCTACTCTACTTCCACAAGAAAAACAGTATCCATGTCATGCTGCATGATGATACCATAGAGCGCTGCTTCCGTCGAGTAGCTCTTTTAGATGAAACTCCAGACCACGTTTCAGACGAAATATCATCCATCACTTAATGGCGTTCATCTCTCTACCGCAACCCATCCCGTTTTGCAGCGAATCCATAATTCTTCACCGCGCCAGCAATAATTTCCGCCAGATGTCTCGCATATATTCTCATGGCTATAGGAAATCGCTTTTCGTACTATCATATGTTCACCTTGGATTTGCAGTACAATCGGTCCACCCCAGCCCACTACACCACATATAAAGTTATACACATGGACACAATCCCATTCGGCGACAGGCACAATGTAATTTTCATCACCGGGAAATCCATGATAACTGCTCATGCTCTCGTCCTGGGGCATTGGTTTTGTATCACCCTGATACATTTTCCAGATTGTATCGGCAAGTAAATCTCCGCCGTGCAAGGCGCACTCCAACTCTAACTGCGCATAACTCATACCGCTCAATACCTCTATCACCTCCTGCGCCAGGATATCACCACTATCCATACCTTCATCCATAAGATGGATGGTCACTCCTGTGTGTTCGCATCCCTGTCGGAATGTCCAGAACAAAGGTACCGGACCTCGATTTGCAGGTAACAGTGAGGGATGGACATTGAGGCAGCCCAGGCGCGGTATCTCCAAAATGGCACGTGGAATACGCAGCGAAAAGCAGGCTACGCACACGACATCTGGTTGATAATCTGCAAAAGTTGAGACGGTGGTAGGATCTGACAGACGATATACTTCCCACAAGGGTATTTCTCGCTGCCATGCCAGTTGTACAATAGTGCTTTCGAGCGATGAGTGAAGCATTGGTAGCGTAGAACTGGCTGGACGAAGCCGTTCTCGGCGATAAAGTGCTGGCTGATCAGCTCTAGCAGCGCGATCGTGAATAGCGGGGATAATTACTGCGCAGACCTCTATACCGTTATTTAAGAGTGCGCGTAGAGAAGGTTGCGAAAAACTCCCTGGCATCCCGAAAAACATTACACGGGGCGGACGTTTCATTGATTTGACAGAAGTCTCCACATCTTGTAGTATCTATACCAGACAGAACATATCGCATTTTGCATTTAGGAGTATCTATCATGGCACGAATCGTGAAATGTGTCAAACTGGGACTCGAGCTACCAGGTCTGGATAAACCTCCTTTTCCTGGTGAACTGGGTCAGCGCATCTATGAGAATATATCAAAACAAGCCTATGACATGTGGCCAGCTCAAAGTACGCTCATTATCAACCACTATGGCCTGAATATGGCTGATCCGGAAGCGCGCAAATTACTGCGCGAACAAATGGAAGAATTCTTCTTTGGCTCCGAGGCTAAAATGCCAGAAGGTTGGGTGCCGGAAACAGAAAGTATGGAGACCCCCGCAACAGCAGGCGCCAAAGGTGGCGCACCGAGTAGTAAAGGCGGTGGCGGAGCTTCACGCAAGAAATGAGATCCCCCGGCGATATCTTACTTGTTTCATGCTATGAACTAGGTCACCAGCCATTTCATCTTGCCTCACTGTATGCAATGCTTCAACAGGCCGGCTACGCACCTGCCGCCGTAGATACCGCTGTTGATACATTGACCGAAGAAGCGATGAGTCGAGCACAATTAGTCGCTATTTCTGTGCCAATGCACACCGCACTACGACTGGGGCAGCGTATTGCGCTGCGTGTGCGTTCGATCAACCCGTCCGCTCATATCTGTTTCTACGGTCTCTACGCGTTTCTCAATGCTGATTACTTGTTACATGATACCATCGATTCTGCCATTGGTGGCGAATATGAAAGCCCCTTCCTCGATTTAGTCGCCGCACTAGAAAAAGGCAAAATTGGGATTATACCAGGGGTCACTACCCACCAATTCAATAGCGACCCCTGGATAAAGCGCACTCCATACATCGTTCCAACACGACAACATTTGCCCTCACCTGAACGCTACGCTCACCTGGAGACCAATGGCACCATGCGGCTGGCTGGCTATACCGAAACCACCCGCGGCTGTAAACATACGTGCCTGCATTGCCCTATTACTCCGGTCTATAACGGGCATTTCTTCGCTATACCAACCGAGATTGTGCTGGCTGATATCCGCGCACAGCTAGAGCAAGGTGTTCGACACATCACCTTTGGTGACCCCGATTTCTTCAACGGTCCCAAACACGCCATACGCATCACCCGCGCTCTTCATGATGAGTTCCCAGGCGTCACTTTTGATGCCACTATCAAAATCGAGCATTTACTGAAGCATCAGCATTTGTTGCCAGAACTGAAAAGCCTGGGCTGCGCCTTTATTGTCTCTGCCGTCGAATCGCTCAACGACAATGTCCTACGCAATCTCAACAAGGGCCACACAGCCGTAGATGTTGCGGAAGCCTTTGATTTGATGGAGCAAGTGGGCATACCTCTGCGCCCATCGCTGATGCCCTTTTCGCCTTGGGAGACACTTGAGAGCTATATCACGCTGCTGAACTTTTTTGAAGATCGTCGCCTCATCGAACAGATTGATCCCGTCCACTTTTCGATTCGCTTGCTCATCCCACCAGGCTCAGCACTTCTCGCTTCACCCGATAGCAAGTTGTGGCTACGAGAACTCGACGCCGCTGCTTTCACCTACAAGTGGCAACATCCTGATCCCCGTTTAGACACTCTTCACCAGAAGGTTGCCTCATTGACGGAAGAGGCCGACCTTGCAAAATCCAACACTATCGAAACCTTCTTCCACATCAAAGCTTTGACGCTATCTATTATCGGCAAAGATCTGCATGTACCCGAGGCGGTGGAACACTACGGCACTCCCAGAGCGCTGCCCCACCTTACCGAATCGTGGTTCTGCTGAGCAGAGCCTACCGCAGATCAGTTAGATCTGCCTCATTAAGCAGATGAATTGCACCCGCTGAGAAAGGTCATTCCTTATTTCGAGGCGCAAATCATCTAGAACTACGCCTTAGATCATCCAGCAGTTCATAAGAAATAGCCTTCAAATGCAAACAGTTTCTGATTTTTGACGGTTGACATTTTTCATCACATAAGGTATCTTATACAAGGGAAGTTGCTCCTTATTCACACGTTATCCAATGTAATCGTGTGTAATGCTCCAACGAGGTTGCATATTATTTTTTAGCAACCTGATGCTTACGCTTTTTGAAGGTGCAGCGTGCAGACAGCATTACAAAACATCCATTCTTGGCTTCTCTCTATACCACGTATTTGGAAGAAACCAGAGAATCCATCCGACTTTGTATGGCTTGCGCGTTTTCGCTTGCTTGCTCTTTATATTATGCTCAAAAGTGCTCTGTTGTTACTCGTGGGTGTGGTGGGTTTGAGAATACAATCCATAGATCCCTCTTCTTTCGGCTTCGCTTTACTCCACTGGATAATAGCCTTACTGAGTATCTGTGCATTCAGCTTGTTACTTCTGCTGGGATTCTTTTTAGCGAGCAAACGTAGACCACGCCTCATTGGCATAGCTATGCTATGCATGGCCGATATTTGTGTACTACTGGCGGTAATGTGTGCATGTATCCTTGGCAGCCGCAGCACGTTACTTTTACTCGCGGTTCTAGCAATTACTTCATGTACAACACCGTTGTTTGTAGAGCGTATTAGTCGCGATGCGAAAAGCTCTGAACAGAGTAAATATGAGCTTATGAGTATTCAACTACGCTATTACCAGGAGCTTACCAGGCCATCCAGTCTGAACGTTCATCTTTGAGCAGCGAACTTCATGATAGACTTATGCAAGAACTGAGTGTTGTGCTGTTGCAAATCAGCATGATGTTGATGCACAGTTCCGCGGATGGAATGTTGCAACTGAATGCAGAAGAGACCGCCAGATTGGAGGCATCATTACGCCGAGTGGTCGCTGAGGCTCGTAACATAATGCAAGACTTAAAAACTCCTCAGCCTATATGGAACATAAATACTCTGGTACTCGTTTCACTCCCCATCCAAAGCCAGACGAATCAAAGACGATGATAAGGAGAATACCCCATGATCTGACTTGGAACAGCCTTTACTATCATACCTACTTGTGTAGATACTTTGGAATATGGAACAATGGTAGAGAAGAAGGATGCAATGGTATCGCGTTCTAGTAAATCTACGAAATTGCAAGCAGTTGATTTACTGAATATCTTGATTGTTGACGATCATGAAGTTTTTCGCTGTGGATTACGCGATCTGCTCAAC
>WNFW01002232.1_pt1 | contig 13201 bp, 9 predicted proteins | sample 5400131 | NCBI WGS metagenome assembly WNFW01 (sample SAMN13153362, study PRJNA577476) | soil metagenome | isolation source: 20 cm soil or saprolite under grassland replicate 1 | place: USA:California | collected 2016-06-15 | reverse complement strand
ATTGCGTCTTCGGCCTGTTCCAGGTGGGGTAACGCTACTTCAAGTATCTCTTCAACAGTGGGAATAAAGGTCAGGCGATCTTGTGGCGAAATCAAGTCTTCTTCTTCCTGTTTAGAAATGCATCCAATACACCGCGCATTACAGCCTGGCGAGACCGCTATTGCCATTTCCCAGCGACCGAAAAACAGGTTACTGGCTGTTGGGCACGAGTAGTCAAGTGCGCAATGCGCATGTTGAGCCACAATACGATTTTCAGCTAATTCAGCCTGCTTCTTACGCACTAATCGATGCAGTTTGCGTTTATTGAATGCTCGAGGATGCCATTTATATGCATCATCAGTTTGTATCGCTGCTACATACAAACGGCCATTCATTCCGGCAACAGCGCAGTAACCAAAAAAAGGCAGTGGTTCAGTATTCGGTACTTTTTCGTATGCTGGAAGCAAAGTGCGCGTATACCCAATTGGAAGCAAGGCAGCAGCAGCCCAACCTCGAGATATGGCTATTACCTGCCGCTCGCCCGAACGCTTCTCTCCTATGGCCAGTCGATCAGGCATCATCGAGAAGGTGACACCATCAGGCAATGGTATAAGATCGCTCGATACGAGAGGCTGATCGCCGAAAGCTAGCGCGCGTAAACGCGGCTCCTCGCGAATTTCTCCATCAGGAGTACAGTATATAAGGTAGGGAATAGCCATTATAATCCTTCATGACGGAGAGCGAGCAGCAGTCCGAATCGCTGCCCGCTGCTATTGTACTGGTGGTGGCGTAATCGGAATACGTGATCCAGTAGGTCGTTCATCAACATAATCATCTTCAAAATATCTTGACACCAGTGACGATTGTGACTGAGTGGCCACACGTTGCTCTACATCTCGTGTTACCTCGTAAACAAAACTGAGCAATATATGTTCTCCTCGCATACTTTGGCATACATGGCGTATGCGTGGATGCTCTAACTCCATCCAGGCATTTATCATAGACTCAAGCGCAGACATATCGTCTTTACATTGTGTGCTATCAAAGCCTTTGTACCTATACACGTCCTGATCCTTTCATTCTGGAAACATAAGTGAGCTACGCTGACCAATTCTTCCATTCTGAACGTGACGTATTGTATCATTACAAGACAATATTTACTATAGAAACATTGCCTGTCAATCTCTCAACAAGAAAAATGGAGGGAACCACTATGCATAATGAATATCCTATTCTCGAATTCGATGCTGCCCCGGAAGCCATCCTGGAACCAAAACGCCTGATACAGCCAATTGATACACCCGAACACGCAGTGGTCTGCTTCTTTCAAGATGTAATTACGCAACTATCTCAGCAACACAAAGCCAGAGTCATTAAACACTTGAAAAGTGAAATTGGTACTCATCCTGTGTTTGAAATCGATCTTGATTCAAAACGTCTGGCCGTCTTTCATCCTGGGGTTGGAGCACCACTTGCAGCAGGTATGCTCGAAGAAGTAATAGCCCTGGGATGCAGAAAATTTATTGCATGCGGAGGTGCGGGTGTACTCGATGGCACTCTCGCTATCGGGCATATCATTGTACCAACATCTGCAGTTCGAGATGAAGGTACCTCTTATCACTATCTACCACCAGGTCGTGAAGTCAGCGCTCATCCGTCAGGAGTAGCAGCCATTGAACACGTGCTCCAGGCACATCATTGCGAATACATTCTTTCCAAAACCTGGACAACCGATGCTGTCTATCGCGAAACAGCTGCAAAAGTACAACGTCGCAAAGCTGAGGGTTGTATGGCTGTAGAAATGGAGGCCGCCGCATTTTTTGCAGTCGCCCAGTTTCGTAACGTTCAGTTTGCTCAATTGCTCTATGGTGGCGATGATGTGAGTGGCATTGAATGGGATTCTCGACTCTGGGATAGCCATACATCGGTGCGTGAAAAACTCTTCTGGCTGGCTGCTGAAGCTTGTCTCTTATTGTAGACTACACAATTTGGCAGGCCAGGTCAATCGCCTGCTCTACAGTGAGATTCTTTCCCTCGGCCCATGCATTTACCCAGCTTTCTTCATCAACCCGAGAGCGGATAAATTGACGCGCCATTTGTGCCAGTTTACTCGTTCTCGTCCATGGTATCAAACCAATTGCCTCCATCAGGCCCTCGGCCGCACCCCCCAGTTTCGCTGAAAATATACTCGCCAAATATGGTTCCGGTTCTCCTCGCAATCCCACAGCAAAACTTAACGATCCCAACCCTGTTGCTATAAATTGCTTGTGTCCCAGTTTGTAGCACATCTTAATACTTCTCAAAAGGCAATCAATGGCCTCTGCATAATTGCCCTCCAGGATCGTGAGCCCCCCCTGATCTTTCAATAAATCAGCGATAGCAATAGTGTCACCTATTTGTTCTAATAGCTCCCTACTTTGAGTATAATACGCCTTCATCTGCTTAAAATCAGAGATGAACCCCACTGCCGCGGCCAGATGAAAGAGCAATTGGGCCTGGAGCCATATATCACATGTTTGTGAGACATGTTCAAGACCCTCCAGGTACGCGCGTTTTGCCAGTTGATATTCACCTATGGCATGAGCAGCCCAACCGCGGTGAAGCATAGCCATTGCCAGGCCACACGGATCATTCAATTGTCTCCATAGAACGATACTTTCTTCAGCAAGCTCTGCTGCCCTGATTTGATCATTTTGCAAACACACCAGGCGAGATGCTTCACTCAATGCCTTGGCCTTTGCTGCAAGTATCGATTTTCTCACTTCATGCTGAAGCGGCAGTTCCAGCACTGCTCCCAACCAGTGGCGCCCTTCCGTCAAGTATCCATTCCATTCCCAATATGGTCTGAGAGCCGCAGCCAGGCGAAGGCAAAGTTCAATTGATGATAGTTCTTTTCCAGGCACCACTCTCGATAAGAGCGAGTCAGTCTTTACCTCATTATCGATTGCTGCAATTGATCCTGGCTCGCTTGAAGAGGAGTGTATGGTTGCTTCGGTTTTAGCTCGTTGAAGTGACCACTCTAAAGCTGCACGAATATTATCCTGGTTCGCTTTTAAACGTTCTAGCCATTGGAGCTGCTGCGGACCCCTCAATCCTATTTCGGCCTCCTCAACAACACCTAAATAGTAGCTTGCATGCCAATCTTTCAACCATTCATACATACCCTGGGTAGATAACTTTTCGAGCATATACTCGCGTAACGTATACAATACAGTGAAATATACTTGCTCTCCCATGATTGACAATCGTACCAACAAGCTATTGTCTGCAAACTGCTCAAGCATGACGAGCGCGGGATAGGTGAGTGGAATAGTATTCTGATCTGCTTCTACACTGTGTATCATTGCTTCTGCTGCTTCAAGTGACCAGCCTCCAACGAATACTCCCAGTCGTGGAAACCACTCTTGTTCAACTGGAGAAAGCAGATTGTAACTCCAATCAATGGTATTTCGCAGGGTTTGCTGCCTGTTGGGTAAATTCATGGCCCCTCCAGTCAGCACTCCTAGAAGGGATTCTGAAAGCCTCTTCAATAATAAACCTGGCGATAGCAACTTGACACGTGCAGCCGCCAGTTCGAGTGCAAGCGGTAAGCCATCAACCCTGTCGCAAATTTGTGCAATACTGGATGCGTTCTCAGAAGTCAAAGTGAAGTCAGATACAATTGCGCGCGCTCGTTCAATAAAGAGCTGGATTGCGCCATATTGTGCTAGTCTCTCCGTCTTGATCTCAATCCCTACATCAGGTATATCCAGTGGGGGAACGTGAAACTCGTATTCTCCATACAAGTGCAATACTATTCGGCTGGTTACCATTACTTTCAGCCCGGGGGCTGCTGCCAACATCTCGTCAACTACTATTCGCGCTTCTCCAAGATGCTCAAAATTATCAAGCACAAGCATGAGTTGCTTTTTCCGCAGATAAGCTATCAGGTTTTGCATTACAGAGAAGTCAGGAGAGAGTCTTACGTTTAAAGCCTGGATGATAGTCATAGGCACGAGTGCAGGATCATCTACCCCGGCTAAAGGCACAAACCATACACCATGCGGAAAATTCTCGGCTTTCGACCTCGCCAGGTGCAATGCAAGAAGCGATTTGCCACTGCCACCTGCTCCAACAAGCGTCAAAAGACGGACATCGTCCTGCTCTAATAAACGTGTCAATCGCTCCACTGCCCATTCTCGTCCAATGAGTCGTGTGTTTGGGACGGGTAGATTGTTTTTGGGGAAATATATAGAAGCGCGAGGGATATTGGAGATGAACGTTTGCGTTCTTCTCGCAGGAAGCTGGTTGAGAGGAGGTTGTTGCCATTCTTCCGGAGTGAAGTAGTTTTGCCCTAAATGAGCCAGTTCCAGAAGGTGAATTGCTTCGTCCTGAGTAGCAATTGCCCGCCAGCGAGCTAAAGTAATGACTATTCGATGAATCTCGAGGTGAGTAAGGTGTGCCTTCCCGCTATGATTTAACTTTCGACTGAGAACTTTTGGGTTCAACCCAATTTCATCGGCAAGTTCCTTCTGTGAATAGCCACTTTCGCGAAGGTACTCTTGTACACACTCACTAAACGCACTCGTATTCATACGCACTCCACCAATCACATTAACTCCTCCCAGACAACATCAAATCCCTCAACAACTTTTGAGTGGATTTCAAGTAGACATTGAGTTACCAAAATCAGGGAAAGCACAACCATCATAAGTATACTTAATATCATTGAAAGAAATCAAGAGAAGGGAACCAGCTATGTGCATTCTTCAGGCTCACTTGCAGTGTTTTGATAAGTTCTTCGAAGTCTTTGCAAACGAAGTTGAGCAAAACGAACTTATTTTAGAAAATGTTGTCAGTCAGTTACTGCTTGACTTTTTCGACGAGGTGACGGTGAATGTGAATATGAATTTTTCTCCACATGAGCAAATGGGACTGCAACATTGTTTTATCCAAATACAAGCCCAATGTGAAAATCAAATGAGTGCATCACTTTCAGATCCAAACGAATATATTGAGCTTAGTATAGAAAATAAGATCTGTTCTATTCTAAGGGAATTTTTTTGTTCTGTGATTGTTGACAACGTTACGTTCATTCCATCGCCATGGGACTACAAATACGCATATAGTAGCGCCGGCAGAGTTTAAATAGAAGAGACTCTTCCAACAAGCTTTAGCTGGCCTTATTATAAGGAGCAGATTTCATTGGATACAATGCAAGTTGAGCAAAGTGTTTTCATCAATCTTCCAGTCGAGGCAATCTTTGCATATACGAGCAACCTCGAGAATCTAGCTGATTGGTCGGGCGTCGTCATTTCTGCCAGGAAAATCTCATCAGAAGCGATGCTTGTAGGAACGAGAGTACGATGTACGATCCGCATTTTGGGAAGATGGTTTGATACAACATATGAAATTGTCGAGTGTGTACCAGGCCGCTACTTGACTTTCAAAAGCATTAGTAGTATCGCACCTTGCCTTATTTGTTATCAATTTGAGCCAGTAGAAAGTCTCGGAACAAATGTCATTGTGGAAGAAACTATCAATTTTACTGGCGGTTTTCTAGGCTTTGCAGAGCCAGTGATCAGAGGTGCTATCCGCCGCCAAATTTCCTCTGATTTGCTAGCACTAAAGGATCTATTAGAGGCCACAACTACAATTCATAGGAACGATGAAAACCTCATGTGATGTTCCTGTGTAAAATCTTATCCTCTCAAGCAGAACCTTCCATATACTACAAATGGAACATAACATTGCTTGAAAAACTAATTCATCGGCTAAAATTCTCATGATGCCTCATCTATAAATTGATTGATGATAATGTGAGAACAGTTTTTTACACATGATCTGAATGGCCACGCGTTTTCAGCAGACATGAGTGACTTTAGGGATGAACATCAAAGTTTTGCTGACCACTCTCTCTGTCCATGTAAATTGAAATCTGTATTTCCTCCAAATGTTAGGCGTACCCAATTTTGATGATTCTTGCTATTCAGCAAAAATGTGGAGGACAGAAGCTATGGCTTCAAAGATTACTTGCCTGGTTACACTTCATGGTATTGGTTTTGAGCAACCACCTACGCCTGGAGTACCTAATTCCGGCTATGCTGACCCCTTACATCAGCATCTCAAACAGTTTCTTAATACATTACTGAGTGATGACCCCAATCGTAGAGAATGAGCAGGATTTTGTGAAGCAACTCGCTCTACTGTTGAGTAAAATAGCTGAAGTCCCACTTGATAGAGCGGAATAATGTAGAGGTATGTGCGATCAGCAGACTAGCTGGCTGATCGCACATAGTATGCATATGTTTCCCGTTAACTGACTGTTCATATGTTGCTTAGCACACGCTTGTTTTTATATTTGGTAGTGCCTACCGTTACCGTATCAACCCTACCTTTATCTTTCCTTCTGCTTTCACTTCTTCCATATCAGCATCCAGGCTTTCCTTCACTGCTAATTGCCTTGCACGAGTAACACTCATAATATCTGCCCTGGCTTCCAGCAACATTCTGGCAATAGAGGCATCGATTGTAGCCAGTTGTAATCGCTCCAACTCGGTCCCCAAAGAGATGTTGGACTCACTCTTATAACGACGCACAGCGGTAGCAATCTCGATCAGAGCCTCTCCAGCAGCATCAGCCGTCACATTCACAAGAGACGCATTCTCAATAGGCCACTGGCTGTTATGTATCGAACCCGCGCCCTCGATAGGCGCAAAGAGTGCCTGGTAAAGTGTCTCCGTAATATATGGCAGGATAGGCGCGAAAAGCTTTAATACCGTTAAAAGCACATGATAGAGTGTGTAACGTGCGCCTTCGCGCATCTCGTTTGTTTCATCATAAAGGCGTTCCTTGGACATCTCCAGGTAGTTATCAGCCAGTTCCCGCCAGAAGAAACTCTCTATCTCATTTTTGGCAGCAGCATAATCGTAGTTACGGAAAAGTTCTGTCACGCGCCGGATAAGCCACTGGGTGCGCGAAAGCAGCCAGCGATCAGTAGGGGTGAAATCTGGTAGTTCAACAGGCGGTTGATAACTTTCAAGAAATCGCTGGCTAAACTTTGCCACATTCCACATCTTCGTAACCAGCTTATTTCCCATCGCTATTTTCTCTTCGTTAACAGTTGTATCCTTTCCCAGGCCTGTGCTCGCCGCCCAGTAACGAACAGCATCAGCAGAATATTTAGCAATCATGTCCATCGGAGACATGGAACTTCCCCGACTCTTACTAATCTTGCCACCACCTTTGCCCTCCACCACCCAACCCGAAATGGCGATATCTTTCCATGGCAGAACTCCAAAGTGGTGATGGGATTTTACAATCGTATAGAAAGCCCAGGTACGAATAATTTCGTGCGCCTGTGGGCGCAGATTCATGGGAAAGACCTTCTCATACAATTGTTTGTCAGTCAGCCAGTGACCCACAATCTGAGGTGACATTGAAGAAGTTGCCCAGGTATCCATTACATCCTCTTCAGGCGTAAAAGATGTATTTCCACAATCACACGCCTGTGGTGGTCCCTGCTCAGTCGGGTCTATTGGAAGTTGCTCTTCGGTGGGAAGCAGAATTTTCCCGCAGGCATCACAATACCATACAGGAATAGGCACACCAAAGTATCGTTGGCGAGAGATACACCAATCCCAACCAAGGTTTTCCACCCACTCCCGGTAACGCGACTTCATATGTGCAGGATGCCATACAACCTGTTCACCCGCCTCAAGCAGTTCCTTTTTAAATTCGAGCACTCGCACGAACCATTGCAAGGTTACGATGTATTCTACGGGCGTATCATCACGTTCGTGAACACGCACTGATTGTATGACTGACTGACGACCAAGCAAAAATCCGTGAGCATCCAACAAATCGATTATGCGCTTCCTGGCCTCTTCCACGTTCAATCCTACAAATTCCCCTGCAGCTTCTGTCATTTTGCCATCGCGCCCAATGATTATCTTGAGAGGGAGGTTGTACTTATACCACCATTCTACGTCAGTCACATCACCAAAAGTACAGCACATCACAGCGCCGGTGCCTTTCTCAGGGTCTGCCTTTATATCTGCCAGTATAGGCACTTCGAACCCTAGCAATGGCACTGTTACGCGCTGACCCACGAGTCCCTGATAGCGCTTGTCATTGGGATGAACGAATACCGCGACACAGGCAGGCAACAGTTCTGGTCGTGTGGTGCCTATAGGCAATGTGAGACCATCTTCAAACTGAAAAGCAAGAGTTACAAACTCGCTCTCACGTTCCAGGTCGTTCAATTCAGCTTGCGCCAAAGCAGTTTGACATTCAGGACACCAGATGGTAGGCGCTTCACGACGATATGTTAACTCTTTGCGGTATAGATCAAGAAAAGACTGTTGGGAGGTACGCCTGGAAAGTTCGTCAATGGTGCGATAAGAGTAGTTCCAGTCAACCGATAATCCAAGCCCCTGCCAGAGCACCCGGTAGTCCTTCTCGGCCTCCTCACTCACTTCCAGGCACTTCTCAATAAATGCTCTACGCCCTACCTGCTCAGCAGTAATACCCAGGCGTTTTTCAACATAGCGATCAGTTGGAAGCCCGTTGTCGTCAAATCCCATAGGATAGAAGACATTATATCCGTCCATGCGCCAGAAACGGGCGAAGAAATCGGTTTGACTATAAGAATGGGCGTGGCCAAGGTGAGCATTCCCCGAAACTGTTAGCGGGGGTGTATCGATCGCATAAATTGGACTATTTGCTGTGACGGAAAAGTGATAGGTCCCTGATGTTTGCCAGGTGACCTGAAGCTCTGGCTCGGCTGTGCCAGGATCATAGCGTTTTGGTAAACTCATACTCTCCTCCGTGTGTTGAGTGCGCATCATCGTTCATAATTCCGAAAAATTTTCATGCAATAAAAAAACCCATTCATCCTATATGAGGACGAAAGGGCACATTTTCGCGGTACCACCTCATTTCGCCGTACGTCTCCGCACCAGCGCACTCATCACCCTGACAGTTCTCCATTTAGTGAGAGGTCTATCGGGTCTCGCTATAATGGGCTTACCCATGCAAATCTACTTTTCACTACCATCGAGTGAATTTCTTCCGCAATCAATCCGAGCGACGTTCGACAGGGCTTGCTGTGGAGGCTTCCAGCCTATGACCTCACCTTCTCTAGCAGCTAACCTACCATTTACTCTTCTCAGAGGAGATTGATATTCTTTGGTTGTGAATAGTGTACATAGTTTGAAAACTGGTGTCAATAGCAGTACAGGACAAGTGCAATACTAGAGTGGTTTCATTGGTGCTCCAAAATCTTTTCATATTTCCCTATCTTCCCATCGCGCAAGAATTTTTGTACTGCCGCATCCACTGATGGGAAGATATGATCCTCGCCGAGCTTTTCCATGAGTCCAGATTTGCGCGCCATGATCTTGAAAGGTTCGTGCACCTCTGTCATCACGACCTCAATCCCTTTTTTGTGCAGTTCGTCCACCAGCGTTTCGAGCATCTCGGCACTCGTGATATCGAGGTTGTAGTTATTCACCATGTTGAGGATCACAGCGCGAGGAGGCGGCTGACTAGCCTTAACGAGGTCTCGGATCCGGTCACGCATCAGTTTGGCATTGGCAAAGTACAACGTCATGCCGAGCTGGAAGATGAGCAAGCCGGGGATAGGTGTGTTCTCCGGATGCTCTTGCATATCGCTGTATGCGCCCGGCACCCTCGGTACTTGACCCAAAACGGAACAGTACGGGCGACTCGAGCGGTAGATGAGCACCGCGAGCGAGCACACGACTCCGATGACAAGGCCAGGCAGTACGTCAATGACGAGCACACTCAAAAGTGTTACTATCCCAAGCCAGAATTCGGCAGGTTGGAGATGAAAGTAACGTTCCATCTGCTTCACCCTCATGAGACGCGTGACGGCGTGAATGATCAGCGCAGCCAGAACCGCCTCCGGCAGATTGGTAAAAAGTGGTGTCAGAATGATCACCGTGATCAGCGTCAGCACAGCCGCAGTGAGCAACGAGACTTGAGTCTTGGCGCCAGCCGCGTCGTTGACCGCTGATCCTGACACGGCACCACCTGCTGCCAGTCCTCCCACCAGTCCCGATCCGAGATTCGCCACGCCCATCGCCAGGAGCTCCTGGTTGGCATCGACTTCGTAGCTATATTTCGTCGCGTAGGCATCGACTGCAGGAAGTGCCTCGCTGAAGACGACAAGCGAGATGCCGACTGCCCCCGAGAGGAGCGCCCCCATGTCGCCCCAAGGGATCTGAGGCAAGCCAACTGAAGGCAGCCCTGATGGAATAGGTCCTACAATCTTCACACCATAGGCAGAGAGATTAAGTATGCTGCTCACCAGGATGCCCAAGACCAGCACAACTAGTGGGCCGGGAATTCTACGTGAGACTTTGGGCAAGCCAAAGAGTAGCGCCAGCGCGCTCAGCCCTACCGCCAGGGTCGGCAGATTCGTATTGCCCAGATTCGTAATCACATGCCACAGTTGTTGGAAGGTATTGCCGGAACTTTTGGAGATACCGAAGAGATTGTATAGTTGCTTTGCTGCGATGTAAATCGCCAGGCCAAAGATAAAGCCATCCATTAAGGGCCGAGAGAGAAAGTTGGTAATGAACCCTAACTTGAACAAGCCAGCCAACAGAAAGACCACGCCCACAAGCAGGACAAGCACCTCAGCGAATGTGTAGTACATGCTGGCAGTAGTTGGGTTGAGTGCGACAATGGTTGAGGCCAGTAATGCTGCTGATGCTGAAGTCGCGTAGACTACAACTTGCTTGCTCGTACCGAAAATCGCATAGAGGGGGAGCGCGACGAGGAGAGTGTAGAGTCCTGCCTGAGCGGATAATCCTGCCAATCCAGCATAGGCAATGTTTTCGGGAACTAACATACCCCAGATGGTGAAGCCTGCAATCAGATCGGCAGTTAACCATGCATGGTTGTAGTGTGGGAGCCAGTTAAGGATGGGGAGATAGCGGAACAGAAGGTTTTGCAGCGTTATTTTTTGCGATGTCGTTTCGATGCTCATGTTTATCTCCTTAAACGATTATGAGGATTTGTCACGAACGTAATCATGACTGGGTATAATAATGCTAAGACATTTTTTGACCAGCTACAAATAGACTGCAAAATAAGGTCTGCTTATACCTGGCTTTCAATGAAGAAAGCATCTGGAGATATCCTTCGCAAGGAGTGACATAATGAGTGAATACGAAGATGTGATGGAAACCCTTAGAACAACTAGCCGCACATTCTTCATACCGATTTTTCATCTACCGCCAGGATTACAAGAGGCTGTCGCCTCAGCCTATCTGTGTATGCGCGCTGTTGATGAAATTGAAGATCATGCTGAATTGGGAAAACATGCAAAGATACAGCAACTACGCTCAATTAGCAAACTGTTGCAAGCGCAGTCAGATGTGGATACGTTTACGCGCAACGAATTCTCAGCAGCATTTTCAAGACAGAAAGATAAGCTACCCGCTGTGACGCTTAGACTTGCCGAGTGGGCCTGCTTTGCGCCAAAAACAATAGCGCCACGAATTTGGGATACAACAGCAGCGATGGCTGATCGCATGGCATACTGGGTGGCTAAAAACTGGAAGATTAGAACGGAAGCTGACCTGGATAGCTATACGTACAGCGTTGCGGGTTCTATCGGCTTGTTGCTCTGTGACATCTGGGCATGGTTTGCTGGCGAGCAACTCAGCCGCTCACATGCTCTTCATTTTGGGCGCGGTCTGCAAGCAGTTAATATTTTGCGTAATCGTGTTGACGACCTGGCTCGAGGAGTCGATTTCTTTCCGATAGGTTGGACTTGGGAGCACATGTATCACTATGCTTTTCGGCAACTCTCATCAGCCGAGGCATATACTAGAACGCTTGCTTCAGATTCCACCATGTATTTTATAAAGATTCCATTAGCCCTGGCTTATGCCACTCTGGATGCGCTGAAGCGAGGCGAAGCCAAACTCAGCCGTGAAGCTGTGCTTCAGATCATACAAGATGCTAATAACAACGAATGAGGAAGATGGATGTATCTGATTCCATTCAAATTTTGAAGGTGAAAATATATGAGCGAAATCTATGACGTTGTGATAGTGGGAGCAGGTCCAAGCGGATCGACCACAGCCTATTATCTTGCCAGGGAGGGTTTTAACGTCTTACTCGTGGATAAATTCAACTTTCCACGTGATAAAACGTGCGGTGATGGTTTGACACCTCGGGCTTTACACATTTTAGATGATATGGGTTTACTTGATACCTTAGATCAAGTTGGCTACCGTAGTTATAAACTCGAGTTAATTTCTACGAAAGGTGACGTTGCTTCAGCACTCCTTCCGAAGAACGATAATATGCGCGATTATCTACTGGTTGTCCCCAGGCTTATTCTCGATAACATCATTCTCGAACGCGCCCTGACAAGTGGAGCATCCTTCCAGGCACCCGTCCGTGTAACGAGCATTGAGCAAGAGAAAAATACCGTGCTTGTCAAAGGCGAGCAGGGAGCTAAGCCGATCACATTTCGAGCACGCATGGTCATTCATGCTACCGGTGCAAACACAAAGTTGCTTCTCACTACTGGCTTGCTTAAGAAGATGCCGCCAATGGTTTTAGCCGTACGAACCTATTATGATGGTCTCACAGGCACCCTTGATGCAGGCCAATGTCGCTTTGACAACGTTCCCCTTCCGGGCTATGGCTGGATCTTTCCAGTATCCGCTACATCCATCAATGTTGGAATTGGCTTGTTCCGTACAGGTTTGGCATCTCGCTGGATGCCAAAGACTGCACATGCCGCATTTGACACCTTCATCAAAAGTCCACCGCTTCGAAGACTGCTTGATGGTGGCAGGCAAACAGGTCCAATTAAAGGGTTTCCTATCCGTGTTGACTTCGCTCGTTCACCTACATTTAGTGATCGAACAATGATTATAGGTGAAGCAGCAGGGCTGGTGAATCCCATCACAGGAGAGGGTATTGACTATGGCATGGAGTCTGGGAAGCTGGCAGCCGAATATCTAACCCATATGTTTGCTATCGGAGATTTCTCGCTCAAACAGCTCGCTGCATTTGATAAACAGCTACGCCAGAGCTATCAAAGCCTTTTTGTGCTCTGTGATAGATTACGGCTATTATATCTCAATCCTTTCTTCGTCAATCTGGTCGTGCGTGCAGTCGCACGTAATGAAGAGCTCATGAATCTATTCATGAATATTGCCGTTGAAAATCAAAATCCCTCGCGGGGACTTGC
>WNFW01015371.1_pt1 | contig 13202 bp, 10 predicted proteins | sample 5400131 | NCBI WGS metagenome assembly WNFW01 (sample SAMN13153362, study PRJNA577476) | soil metagenome | isolation source: 20 cm soil or saprolite under grassland replicate 1 | place: USA:California | collected 2016-06-15 | reverse complement strand
CGAGCGGTGGCGGAGGCGCTCGAGTTTGCTGCGAGCCAGCCCGGCGTCCTCGAGGCCGAAGTTTTCGCCGCCGCCAACGGCGCCCTCCTCACGCGCCTCTGCTACACCTCGCACATCCCATCGAACGGCGTCGAGGAGCCGAAGTCCACCGCGTCGTATGGCCTCGGCATCCACGCTGCCTTCACCGGGCCGTCGGGACCGCGCATCGGCTTCGGCAGCGAGCCGAGCGACCTCGGCGTGGAGGGGGCACGGCGCGCGCTCGACCGCGCGCGGACGTCCGCCGTCGCCGACCCCGACTTCGTCTCCTTCCCGCGGCCGTCAGGCGAGCCGCGCACGCTCGTCGACTATCACGACCCCGCGCTCATGGCCCTCGACGACGCCGCGCTCGTCCAAGCCGGCTGGACGATCGTCGGCGGCGCGCTCAGGACCTTCATGGCGTCTTCGAAGCTGGCCGCCCTGGCGGGAGACGAGGCCGGACTCCGGCGCCTCGGCCTGATTCTGGGCGGCGACGTCACGGTCCTCCAGGAGCGCGTCGCGATCGCCTCCACCCCAATGCCGCGCGTCCAGACGGACGAGTCCACGCTGATCACCGCATTCGTCACCGCGATGGTCGAGTCGCACGGGGCCAAGGGCTCCGGGGCGTTCACGGGAACACGCCTCGATCACTTCACCGACGAGGCCGGCGTCGAGGCCGCGACGAACGCGATCGCCGCGATCGGCGGCGAGCGGGTCGCCTCGGGCGAGTACACGGTCGTCTTCGGGCGGCAGCCCGTGGCGGATCTCCTGAACAACATCGTCGTGCCGGCGTGCACCGCGAGCGCGTTCTATACGTCGCGCACGCCGTTCCTCGGCAAGCTCGGCCGACGCGTCGCCTCGCCCGAGCTCACGATCTTCGATCACGGCGCGCTGCCCGGCCTCCTCGGTTCCAAGGGGATCACGTGCGAGGGATTGCCGACCGGCCGCACCGACCTGATCAAGGACGGCGTCCTGGTCGGCTGCCTGTCGAACTGGTACGAAACCGAGCGCCTGATCAAAGATCCGGCCCTGCACGAGAAGCTCGGCGCCGGCGGCGCCGAGGCTCGGCGGGCCCTCGTGCCGCGCAACGGCTTTCGGTTCGGCGCGGGCGGCGGGCGCCGCTTCGACGCGGTACCCGGGATCGCGGCCTCCAACATCATCGTCGAGAGCGCCGCCCCGGTCTCGCTGGAGGAGCTCCTCCGCACGGTCAAGGACGGCCTCTACATCGGCCGGATCTGGTACACGTACCCGATCAACGGGCTTCGCGCGGGGGATTTCACCTGCACGGTCGTCGCCGATTCTTATATCATTCGCGACGGGCGGCTCGCGGCGCCCATCCGGGCCAACGCGATCCGGATCAACGAGAACATCGAGAAGATCCTCGCGAACATCGTCGGCATCACGAAGGACGCGCGTGGCACAATCGTCTGGGCGGCGGACGAGGTCGTGTACGCGCCCGAGATCGCCGTCCGCGGTGTCCGCGTCGACGAAATCGCAGGGTTCATGGAGGAGCTCGACTGATGCCAGACGCGCGTCTCACAGCGACCGCCCGCCACTGCCGAGTGCAGATCATCCGCATGCTCACCCACGCGGGCTCGGGGCATCCGGGCGGCTCCCTCTCGGTGATCGACATCCTCACGGCGCTCTACTTCGGCCGCCTGCGCTACGACGCCAAGCGCCCCGACTGGCCCGACCGGGACCGCGTCGTCCTTTCCAAGGGCCACGCCGTCCCCGCGCTCTACGCGGTCATGGCTCGGGCGGGCTTCGTTCCCGAGTCCGAGCTCGTCACGCTCCGCAAGCTCGGCTCACGCCTCCAGGGCCACCCCGACCGCAACACGCTCCCCGGGATCGAGGCGGCCACGGGCTCACTCGGCCAGGGCCTGTCGATCTCGCTAGGCCTGGCGCTCGGGCTCAAGCTCTCCGCGTCCAGCGCGCGCGTCTACTGCATCCTCGGCGACGGCGAAATCCAGGAGGGCCAGGTGTGGGAGGCCGCGATGGCGGCGCCGAAGCTCGGCCGGCCCGACCACCCGCTCGACAATCTCTGCGTGCTCCTCGACTACAACAAGATCCAGCTCGACAACTTCGTGGCGAAGATCATGGACCTCGAGCCCGTCGTGGCGAAGTGGCAGGCCTTCGGCTGGCCCGTCCTCGAGATCGACGGCCACGACATGGACCAGATCACCAAAGCGCTCGATGCGGCGGAGGCCACCCGGGGGACGCCGACGTTCATCGTGGCCCACACCGTAAAGGGCAAGGGGGTCTCGTTCATGGAGAACGACCCCGAGTGGCACGGGAAGGCGCCGAAGCCCACCGAGGCGATCCGCGCGATCCGCGAGATCCTCGGGGTCAGCGAGGCCGCGTGGGACGACTACCTCAAGACGGACCCGGCGACGCGCGCGATCGTGGACGAGCTCGCCGCCCTGGAGAAGAAGTGATGGCGGCCAAGGCAAGCCGCGCGGCGTTCGGCGAGGCCCTCCTGGAGCTGGGCGCGCGCGACCCGCGGATCGTCACCCTGGACGCCGACCTCTCGAAGTCGACGATGACCGCCAAGTTCGCCAAGACCTATCCCGCGCGCGCGTTCAACCTCGGCATCGCGGAGTCGAACATGATCGGGATCGGCGCCGGGCTCGCGCTGACCGGCCGGATCCCCTTCGTCTGCTCCTTCGCCTGCTTCGTCATCGGCCGCTTCGAGACGATCCGGATCTCCGTCGCCTATACGAACGCCAACGTGAAGATCGTCGGGACGCACGCGGGCATCGCGATCGGCGAGGACGGCTACAGCCAGATGGGGATCGAGGACATCGCGTGCATCCGAGCGCTGCCGAACATCCCGGTGATCCAGCCCGCGGACGAGCTCGAGACCAAGCAGGTCATCGCCTACGCCGTCGAGCACGCGGGGCCGCTCTACCTCCGGCTGACGCGCCAGAATCTCGAGCCGGTGTGCCCGCCCGGCTACCGCTTCCGCCTCGGGCGCTGGCTCGTGCTGCGTCCGGGCATCGACGTGACGCTCGTCGGCACGGGCGGGCCGCTCGGGAACTGCCTCGAGGCCGCGAGGCTTCTGGAGGCCGACGGGATCTCGGCGGAAGTCATCAACGCCGCGTCCATCAAGCCGCTCGACGAGGAGCTGCTCGTCGGCTCGGCGGGCAAGACCGGCCACGTCGTGACGGTCGAGGACCACTCGATCCACGGCGGGCTCGGCGGCGCGGTGGCCGAGGTCCTCGGCGACGTGATGCCGACGCCGCTCAAGCGGCTCGGGGTGCAGGGATTCGGCGAGTCCGGCGACGCGAAGGGCCTCTACGCCAAGCACGGCCTCGACCCCGCGGGGATCGCCGCGAGCGTCCGGAAGTTCCTGAACCGCTAGACCATGCACCTCCCGGGCCCGGCCGTCCTTCTTCCGTTCCTGTCCCCCCGTCGCCCCCCCCCAATTTTTTTGGTGGGCCTACGGGCGGCGTTGGCATAGGTTAGTTCCACGTCTCTGCGAGACGTCATCAGCGCCCATGGACCTGGTCATTAGCCTGCTGGAGTCTGTAAATCCCATCGGTTGGCTTGCGCTGGTGACTGCCGGCCTGGCCGTGGCGGAAGTGGTCAGAAAGCTCACCTGGGTCGTCGTCGGCGTCGGTTGGCTCCTGGTCACGATCCGCATCGTGACCGGCGTCGTGGGGCGGTGAGCCGCGTAGGCGGGGGCACTCAAGCTCCGCGGGGGGCGGCTCCGTCCAAGAGAAAAAGTGGCTGCGCACGCCTGACCGGGCGTGCGCAGCCTTAGCGAGCTTACCGTTCGACAGTGAACCGCGCGCTCCCCGTCCCCATCTATGGGTTACCTGGGTTCGTGTGACATTGGAGCGTCGCCTCGCCCCTCGCCGAAACCACTTCGTGCCACGAGTTGGTGGTGCCGGATGGGGTCATACACAGGACACCAGTGTTGTCGAAGTCCCACTGTTGGGCGCGCCCCGAGATTGACGGCGTCACGTTTGCCTGACAGGTGACCTTCCCATTACCCTGCTGGTTGTTCGTGATGACAACTTGAGTGTCTGAGGTGACGACGATGGCGCCGTTCCCGTCTCGCATGCCGCAGGTGAAGACGTCAATAAACACGTCCGCCTGCGCCAGCACGCTCGAGACGGACGACAAAACGAGGATCGCCGCGGAGACCAGGCCGAGTCCGCGAGGTTTCATCGCTCCCACCCCCAGGTGAGCAACCCTTACGCAAAGGACGTGCCCTCGCAGCCACATCCTTCAGATCGCGGCTATGGTCTCAGTTCGAGCGAACGGCGTAGCCCTCGGCGCGCTAAGCATGTGGCTGTGCGGACGCGTCAAACCGCCCCACGTCTCGGCGCACCGTCGTTCACCTTGACGAGCCGCGAACGGCCGGATGCGGCACCGAGAGTCGGGTGTAGCGGCACGACCAATGGCGCCAACACCATAGCGCGGACGCCACAGAGCCTCCGACAACATACTGAGATGCCCGGCGCCGGCTCCGCTGGCGTGGTCGCTGGGAGCGCACTGAACGCCCCCTGCGACGTACCTTCCGAGTGCCACACATCTCGCCACCCGACCCGGGCTCGGGCAAGGACGAAAGGGCAAGCAGGCGTTGTTCTTCGCGGACCGAAGGAGCCGGCCCCAGTGCGGGGCCGGCTCGTAGGTGAGGGTCTAGGGACCAACAAACCCGCAGATGGCGTACACGGTTAGAAGTGTGTCGCCTTGTGCAGCAGGAACGAAGACCCTGGTTGTCCAACCGGCACCCAGGACGCCGAAGAGGTCGGTTGGGCGGCTGAACTCGGCCGAGCCCTTCGAGGGGTCGGTGTTCCATCCTCCTCCGAGCACCAACTTACTCGGGGGGCAGTCAGCCGAGGCTTGGCCTTCTCCGGGTGAGAAGAGAGTAGAGGAGATGAGCACAGGGGGGCTCAGAACCAATTGCCACCCCGAGACTCCTGCCGGCCCTTGTGGACCTGCCGGTCCCGGCGCACCTGGCGCCCCTGGTGCACCTTGCGGTCCCGCTGGACCTGGCGGCCCCTGCGCGCCCGTCGCCCCTGGTGCACCTGGCGGTCCCGCTGGCCCTGGCGGCCCCTGCGCGCCTGTCGCCCCTGGTGCCCCTTGCGGTCCCGCTGGACCTGGCGGCCCCGCGGGACCTGGCGGCCCGGCGGGACCAGGAACTCCGGACCGGCTCCAGTCTTCTGCCCTCTCGTTTTGTTTGCACGCTTCGTTCGGCCCGACCTCTCTGAAACCACCGCTCGGGTTGACGCAGCTATGAATGAGGTTGGGGTCACCTCCGTGGGCGTTCACCGATGTCGGCGAGAAGCCCACGACCAGCAGCGGCGTTAGGAGAGCCGCAAACACGCCCCATTTGGCGGGATGGTTCGAGAATCGCATGATCTGTCTCATAGTCGCTCCTTGTCCCCTTTTCGCCACGACGGCGCTACCGTCGCAATTCGGCCAATGTGAGAGGTTTGAACGAAGGACTCTCCGGGCACTATGGGTGGGCGGACCTCGACCGGTCTCCCGAGATCGGAATTCGCGCGGCCTCGGCATTCGACTACTCGGTGTCCAGGAAATCGGGCCCGGCACAGGCATCGCCTTTCAGCACACCGCAGCCCTCACTAAAATCAGCAGATGACCCACGCCTAAAACTCTGAGCAAAACACGTGCCCCTGTAGGCTCCTGCAAGTCCGGGGCTGTGGTCTCAGCTCGAGCGAACGGCGGAGTCTTCCGCGCGCTGAGTTAAGTGGCGGTGGGGTCAAGTCAAACCACCGTCCGCGGTTCCGCCGAGGTGAACGACGATGCGCACGGAAGAGAGACGCGGCGCCGAGAAGTCTGGGCGCTGCGACAAGGCCTATGGCGCAAACACCATGGCGCGACCGCCAGAGAGCCTTCGACGACATCGTTGAGGTGCAGGGTCTTGCAGTCGGCTCGGAGACGTCGCGCCGTTTGGGAGAAGCGAGGGGCCTAGTTTTGCACTAGACCCCTCGCTTTTACGCCCTTACCTTTCTACTTGTGAATCGTGACGTTGCCTCCTTCGAGGGTTTGCTCCCCCGAGTCGTAGCCGTCGCTGAGGCGGATACGATAGGTACCGGTCTTCCCAAGATCCTTCACGTCGATCCGGTAGTTGTACGTGCCCGCGCCATCGATCGTCGCCTGTCCGAAGATGCTCGCCTGCGTCTTGTCGGCGCTGCACGTCACTGACGTGACGTTGATTGAGTGGACATTCCTAGGCTGCTTCGGGCCGTGGTCCTGGTACTCCTCCTGGCCCTGGGCCGAAGCCTGGGCGTTGCCACCGAAAGTGGCCTTGTCCCCGTTCGCCGCCGTGATGCGGCCGCCGTAGGTGACCTTGCAGCCTTCGGTGCTGGCTGGCGTCACCCAGGTCTTCGTGGCTCTGTCGCCTGGCTCACCTGGATCCTGGGTCTTGTTGTTGTTCGTATCCGCGTAGGCGGTAATGACGTCCGCGCCTGGCAACGCTGGGCCTGTGTAACAGAACTGCGCCTGCCCGTTGGCGTCGGTCACGACGGAGCCGCCTGTGTTGACGGAGCCAGTGACACTGAAGCGAACCGTGACGCCGGAAACGGGGTTACCACCCACGTCCCGGACGGTCGCTATCACGCAGTGTTGGGCGCCCACTGTGTTCACGTCCGCTTTTGGTGTCAGCACGAGGGTGGCCGGCGGACCGATCACCCATCTCTTTGTAGCCGTCGCACAATGCTGGTTACCCTGAGCGTCAGTGAAGCAAGCCTGGATTGTGTCCGTTCCGGTCTGGCCGTTGCTCTGGTACGTGAATGACACCTGGCCGTTCGCATCGGTCTGACAATTCGGTGGATTGCAGACACCGGTTGCTCCAGTGTTGGGCCCAGCGGTCACGCTGAAACTGACCTGTACTCCTGGAACCCGATTCCCAAGAAGATCGGTGACAGTGGCCGTGACTGTGTGCGGCGTGCCTACGGGGTTCTCATCGGTAGCTGGTTCGAGCTTGATGCCGACGACCGGCGCCTTGCATGGCAACCCATCAGGATTGACTGACTGCTGAAGCTCCTGGAGCCAGATCTTGGCAAGGTTGCCAGGACCAGTAGCGGAGTTTGGCGCCGTGAAAAAGCCCATGGCGTCTACGTCCAGCCCGTTGTAGATGAACAGGCCAACGCTCCCCACGGTGCCGTACCGGGCGTAGGCGTGCACCGGCCCGGTCGCGGGGGGGGTGGCGGCGTTCGTTCCCGACATGTGCAGACACCAGTTTTGGTCCCTCGTCACCATCACGTTCATGTCGCCCACGGCATCTGTTGCGGACGCAACGAGCCCGGCGTCGATGTAGTGGGAGTCTGTGGAGTCATTGTCGCCGAGGGTATTGTCCTCAACGATCGTGAGCGTGCCTCGGGCTCCTAGGCCACCTGGGTTATTAGTGGTGAAGGGAAAAGGCAGCCAAGAGTAGTCTTGGGGGGAACATTCGCTGTCATAGATGATCAGCTTGTTGCCCTGGCCGACGAAGTTGACCAAGTCTTGCCGCTGCTGGGGCGAGAGGTTGCCCACGACGTCGCAGTTCAAGCCACCCCCCGGGAACGGGCTGGCCACGTTCAAGAGCACCGTGTCGAATGGCGCCAGCGTAGCGGCGGTGACGGACATTCGGTGCAACGGGGTGAAAATGAACTCCGTGGCGAAACTTCCGGTAGGCCCCATCGTTGTCGTTGGGAAGCAACCGCCGTTTATAACAGTGTTGGCGCCAGTGGCGAAGTCACAGTCCAGGGTCGTACCACCGATAATCGCGACGTTCCTTGAGGGGTTAGGATGGCCAGGGTTAGCCTGCACCGGCAGCGCGGTCCCAAACAGGCCCAACGTTATCGCGAGCAGCGGCACCAGGGCCAGCAGCCCCCAGAACTTCAGTCCCATGGGTTTGAATGTCATCGCCTTCTCCTTTGCAAAGAGGTAAGACAGCCTTTGTTGTGCCGCCCCCGTTGAGGTAGCTCGCCCTCAGCGTCCACGCTTCGGCCGGGTCGCTATTCCCCCCGAGGCGGGCCGCGACTGCGACCGCGCTCGTCGCTAGGCGCCGAGATGACTCGCCTTGCGCGCTCTGGCCGCTCCGCGTTCACCACTTTCCCTTCCGGCCGCGACGCCGCTCCGGCTCTGCCGCGCGCGGCTAACCACGCCGTGCGCTCGGCGGGACCCGGTTTTAGTTCCGAAGCTGCGACTCGCTCACGCGATCGTCGACGATGCCTCCGCCGAGACTTCGAGCGTGGGAAGAAGCATCGGCGTAGAGCTCGGTGCAAAGTGCGTACCCGGAGTAGCGATCGGAACTATTGATCTCAGCGCGAGTCGCGGCAGCGCCCCCCGTGGCGCTGAGCAAGTGGCGGTGCGGGCGAGAGAAACCACCGCCCGCGACGCGTCAGAGTGGACGACGGCAGGCGGGGGAGAGGGAGAGATTCGACGCCGAGAAGCCGGGTGCCGCTGCATGACCTATGGCGGGAGCACCATGGCGTCGCCGCCAGATCCAACGAATAACAGGTGGAGCCCTCGGGTTCAGGCGCCCAGTCCTTCCCGAGATTAGTGGGCCTACATCACGACGCTCGGAACTCTCTGGCCTCGATCTCGTAGCGTTTCATCTTGAGGTGCAAGGTCTTGTAGTCCACCTGGAGGAGCCGAGCCGCCTGGCTCTTGTTCCCCCGCGTGGCTTGAAGGGCGAGCCGAATCGTTTGCCGCTCCGCCTCGGCGGCGGCTCGATCGGCGATCTCCCTCAGGGAGGCGCGCGCCTCCTTTCGTCGCGTGCTGTTCGCTTTTCTCACTTTTCCCGAGGCCACCGCGCCGTTTCGGCTCACCGTGGCTCTCCCTCCTAGCAACTCGCGGACCAGCCAGCGCGTTCCCGCCAATGCGCCGAGGCGCGCGGCCAGCTGCGTCCTGGTCGAGGCACGCAAGCTCTGGCGAGAGCGCCAGAGATATGGGGGCTTTCTGCGGGCGCGTCAGACCACTCGCAATTCCTTGAATCGCCCAGCGTCAATGCCGTGCTGCTTCATCTTGAGGTGCAAGGTCTTGTAGTCGGTTCGGAGAAGGCGCGCCGCCTCGCTCTTGTTGCCCCGGGTGATCTCGAGGACCTGGCCGATCGCCTGCCGCTCGGCGTCAGCTGCCGCCGCCTCGGCGATCTCCTTCAGCGAGAGGCCGAGAGGCGCGGGCTCTCGCCGGCGCGCGGTCACGGGGGACGCATCGACACAGAGGAAAGAGAGGTGTTCTGGCTCAATCACATCCGAAGCGACGAGGATGGCCCGGCGGATGACGTTCCGAAGCTCCCGCACGTTGCCCGGCCAGGAGTGGTGCAGAAGGATCTGCGCCGCCGATTCTGAGATCTCGCGGCAGGGCCGGCCGAGCTCCATGCTAGCTTCGGCGAGAAACTCGTTCGCCAGGTGGAGGATGTCGTCCCGATCCCGCAGCGGCGGCAGGGTGATCACGAATTCGTTCAGGCGGTAGTAGACGTCCTGGCGGAACCGGCCCGCCAGCACCTCGCGCGCGAGGGGAACATTGGACGCGGCGATGATCCGCACGTCCACGCGGACCGGCTGCTTGCTGCCGAGGCGTTGCACCTGTCGTTCCTGCAACGCACGCAAGAGCTTCGTCTGTGTGGCGAGCGGAAGGTTGACGATCTCGTCGAGGAAAAGGCTCCCCCCCTCGGCGAGCTCGAAGTGTCCCACCTTTCGCTGGTGCGCGCCGGTAAACGCGCCCTTCTCATAGCCGAAGAGCTCCGATTCGATCAGGGTGTCGGGAATCGCGCCGCAGTCCACGGCGACAAATGGCTTCTTGCCTCGAGCACTCAGCTGATGGATCGCCCGAGCCACGAGTTCCTTGCCGGTGCCGGTCTCGCCGTCGACGAGGATCGTGAGCGGGGAATCGGCCACCTGCTTGATCTGCTGGACGACCTTCTCCATTTGCCGACTCGGGCCCATCAGCCATTTCAACGGGCTCTGGATGACCTTGTGTGCCTCCCGCAGCTCGTGCGTGCGCTCCTCGACGGCTCGCTCCAGCTCGTTGGCGCGGCGCTCCAGCGCTCCCTGCTCCTTGACCCGGCGGCTCAGCTCGCTCATCTGAATCGCCCGGCGCAGCGACGCGACGAAGTAATCCCGGTCGATCGGCTTCTGGATGAAATCGTAGGCGCCCCCCCGCAGCGCTTGCACGGCCAGGTCGTGCTCGCCATGCCCGGTGATCATCAGGGTAGGCGTGTCGGGCCTGCGCGACCGGATCTCGGACAGCAGCGCGAGACCGTCCATCCCCGGCATTTTGATGTCGGTGACGATCGCGTCGTAGTCTCGGGCGGCGATCCGCTCGAGCGCGGCTGCGGCCGAGTCGGCCGTGTCCAGCACGACTCCGCTCATTCGACAGTGGAGGGCCCGAGGAAGCGCCTCCAGCAGGGCCGAGTCGTCGTCGACGAGAAGCACGCGAGGCTGGTTCATGGCTCGCTCCTCACCGGCGTGGCGAGGGGCAGATGGATGAGGAACGTCGCGCCTTCGCCGGGCCGGCTCGCGACCGAGATCGTGCCCCCATGCTCCTTGACGATCCCATAGGTGATGGACAGGCCCAGACCGGTGCCCTTCCCGACGTCCTTGGTGGTGAAGAACGGGTCGAAGATCCTCCCCTCCAGCCCAGGCGGAATCCCGTGCCCGGTATCGGCGAACGCGACCTCGGCCGCCGCGGAGCCGACCACGCCAGAAATCCGGATCGCCTTGCACGGCGAGCCGGCCACCGCGTCGCGCGCGTTCGTCAAGAGGTTGACGAACACCTGCTCCAGCTGGATGGCATTCCCGACCACCACCGCCTCCTCCGCGCCGAGGTCCACCGTGACCTCGATCTCGCGCAGCCGGAGCTGCTCCCGCACGAGGGAAAGCGCCCGCTCGATCACCTGCCGGAGGGAGATCGGCTCGCGGCTGGCGGGCGCCGCCCGTCCGAACGTCCGCAAATGCGAGATGATCTCGGTGGCCTTGCCCACCTGCTGCATGGCGTGGCGCAGCTCGCGGACGATCGGCTCCTTGTCCGTCACACCGAGCTCGATGAGGTCCACAGCGTTGCCCACGAACAAGCCGGTGTTGTTGAGGGGGTTGTTGAGCTCGTGGGCGATCCCGGTGGTGAGCTCGCCGAGCGTGGCGAGCTTTCCGGCCTGCACGAGCTGCTCCTGTTTGTCGCGCAGCTCCTGTTCGCGCCGCTGCATCTCGTCCGTGGTCTCCCGGAGGTCGCCCATGATGTGGATCATGGCCTTCCGGCTGTCCGCGAGACGCAGGTTCGACCGGTGAGAATCCTGAAGGATGTGCAGCAGGGCGCGGCGGGAATTGTCGAGCCGCTCGGTCTGGCGAGCGAGCCGGCTGCGGTCCTTCTCGTAGTCGACAAGGATGTGGAGCATCGCCTTGCGCTGCTCGCCGAGCCGCCGGTTGACCTCGTTGAGGTCGCCCATGATGTGGAGCATCGCGCGGCGCTGCGCGTCGCGTTGCCGTAGGCGGCGCTCCAGGGTCTCCACTTGGGCGCGGAGTCGGCGCTCGACCGTTGCGGTCGCCCCGGGCTCCGTGGCCGCCGGCTGACGGCTCTCCGCCACCATCAGTCCCTCGACTGCTTTCGCAGGGTCGCCAGCTCCTTCTCGAGGGCGATCATCTTCAGCTCGCGGCCCACGACGACTTCTTCGAATTTCTCGAGATCCAGGATCTTCTCCTGGAGCTCGCTCTTGGACTTCTCGAGGTCGCGCACGACCTGCTCGTAGGCGCGCATGTCGCGCAGGATGCCGATGGCGCCGATCACCTTGCCGTCGGGGTCGCGCAGGGCCGAGGCGTTGAGGGTGGTGGGGATGACCTCGCCGCTGGCGCTGCGTGGGTTGAGGCGGGCGTTGCGGGTGACGCCGCGCGCGACGACCTCGCGGAGGGCGGCGGTGAACTCCCGGGTCTCCTCGGGACTGATGAAGCGCGACAGCGACTGCTCGATCAGCTCGTCCGGGCGGAAGCCGAGGAGGGCGAAGACCGCGTCGTTGGCCTGGAGGATCTTGCCTTCGAGGTCGGAGACGAACACGGGGTCCGGCGCGTTCTTGATGAGGCTCTCGGCGTAGGCGCGGGCCTTGTCGAGCTCCCGCATGTCGCGCAGGATGCCGATGGCCCCGATGACCTTGCCGTCGGCGTCGCGGAGAGCGGAGGCGTTGAGGGTCGTGGGGATGCCCTCACCGCTCACGCTGCGGGGGTTCAGAACCACGTTCCGCATCACCCCCCGTTCGACCACTTCGCGAAGCGCCGCCGTGAACTCCCGCGTCTCCTCGGGGCTGATGAAGCGGGAGAGCGACTGCTCGAGCACCTCGTCTTGCCGGAACCCGAGGAGCTGGGAAACCGCATCGTTGGCTTGAAGAATCTTGCCTTCGAGGTCGGAAACGAACACCGGGTCCGGGGCGTTGGCGATGATGATGTCCGCATCCAGCGAGCCGCGCCATCTGCCGCCCCTGCCGTCATCCCTGACCATGCTCGGTTGCGTACCGAGTCCAGGCCGTCTAGCCATCTCGCACTCCTTCACGGAGGGGCGCGCCGCGGTCGTTCGACCTCGGTCCCCTCGCGATCAAGCAGTCCCCGATAGGTGACAGAAACGTCGTTCTCGGTACCCGCCGTCTGGCAGCCACGTCGTCATAAGCAACCGCTGCGCCAGTCCTGGCCAGAGCGAAAACGATTCCGGAAATTGAGAGCTTACTGCTGGGGAGGTGTCAGTTCGTCCCGCGAATCCTGAAAACTTTTGCGGAGATTGTGCAGCGCGCCGGAAGTCAGCGCAGTCCTTGGTGCCTAACCGGTCTACTCGTTAGACCGTCGTGTCGAGCTAGAAGGCGTGGAAGCCGTACGCGAGGCCGAAAACGATCGAGCCGACGCCGGCGCAGATGCCGAGGGCGCCACGAGCGTAGCGGAGGCGGACGGCGCGGGTCACGGGATAGGCCATCGCCGCGGTCAGCGCGGTCATGCCGACGACGGTGCCGAAGCCGAAGACCGTGAGGTAGGCCACCGCGCGCCACGCCGACGAGAGCGTGGCGAGGACGAGGAGCGACACCGCCGCGCTGCCGGCAAGGCCGTGGATCGCGCCCACGAGGAGCGCGCGGAGCGGAAGCTGGCCCCGCCGGCCGCCGAGCGCCGCCAGCAGGCGACGCGAGGGATGGACGTGGGGATGGGCGTGGACGGCGGCACCGTGGGCGTGGGTGTGGCTGTGAACCGCCTCGAGGTGGCCGTGAT
>WNFW01002231.1_pt1 | contig 13202 bp, 11 predicted proteins | sample 5400131 | NCBI WGS metagenome assembly WNFW01 (sample SAMN13153362, study PRJNA577476) | soil metagenome | isolation source: 20 cm soil or saprolite under grassland replicate 1 | place: USA:California | collected 2016-06-15 | reverse complement strand
GATTCGGTGTCATCAGCGAGGCGCGCGGAATGAGTTTTGTTCGCAGCGCCTCGACAGCCTCCGCCGCCAGCAGGCGGTCTCCCGAGGTCGCCACCATGACCGGATCGAGCACGGTATGTCTTGGCGACCACCGCGCCAGTCCGGCCGCGATGGCGTCGATCGTCGCTGGCTGCGCCACCATTCCGATCTTGACGGCCTTGACGTCGAGATCGCTGAACACCGCGTCCATCTGCGCGGTCACGAAGTCCGAGGGCACTTGATGAATGCCGGCGACGCCGTTGGTATTTTGCGCGGTCAGCGCCGTGATCACCGACGCGCCGTAAACACCGAGCGCAGCGAATGTCTTCAGGTCTGCCTGGATCCCGGCACCACCTGACGAGTCCGAGCCGGCGATGGTGAGCGCCACCGGTATCGTCATCGCTTTGCTCGCGGCAATTCCGGCGATCTTGCAGGCGATCTTGCCGGGGTCATGTCCTGTCCTAGCGCGGCGCGTTATTGCCAGCAAGTTCTTAAGATAGCTATATTCCACCGGTGCGGCGCCTAGAGCATGTTTCAACTGAGCTCAATCATGCTCGTCGGCTATCTTCTTGTTTGAGCATGATCTCCGGGCAAACGTTCCGCGTTTGTCCCGAGGGAAAACCGGTTTCCACCCCGCAATCCAAGTGCGGGGCAGGCTCTTTCCGGATCATGGTCTAAATCGCGTATCCGCAGGAGACGACAGCGATGGTTCCCTTCTTCGTCCAGTTCAAATGCAAGCTCGGCCAGTCCTATGCCGTCGCCAATGCGCTCGCCGAAGCCGAGATCGCCTCGGAGATCTATTCGACCGCGGGCGATTACGATCTGTTGGTAAAGTTCTACGTCGACAACGACACCGATATTGGCCATTTCGTCAACGAGAAGGTGCAGGTCATTCCCGGTATTCAGGACACCCATACCATCATCACCTTCAAGGCGTTCGGTACCGGATAGGTCACGACTTGTCGTCGCCCTTTGCCGCTTTCTTTGGCCGGGGTGGTCCCGCCACCGGCGGCAGCGATTTGAGATATTCCGCAATCGCCGCGCGATCCTCGGGACCTAATTGCGAGATGTTCTTGATGACGCGCGCCATCGAGCCGCCGGCGCTGTCGCCATCGGGCATTTGCCCGGTTTCGAGGAAATATTCGATGTCGTTCTCGCTCCATTCCGCAAGCTCACCCTTTTGGGTGATGTTCGGCACCCAGCCCTCTCCCTCCGGGTTCGGTCCCCCCGCGAAGCGTCGCGCCACGATGATGCCGCCGAGAAGGTTACGGGGGCTGTGGCACTCCGCGCAATGTCCGAAGCTGTTGACGAGATAGGCGCCCCGATTCCATCGCTGCGAATGCGCGCCATCCGGCATCAACGGCTTGCCGTCCACGAACATCAGTTTCCAGATGCCGAGATTGCGCCGGATATTGAACGGAAACGGCACGTCATGATCGCGCGCCTTGCCCGGCACCGGTGCAAGCGTTTTCAGATAGGCGAACAGGTCGCGGACGTCCTCGACCTTGGCATGCTGGTACGAGGTATAGGGAAAGGCCGGGAAGTAATGAAATCCGGCCGGCGAGATGCCCTTGGTTATGGCGTTGACGAATTCGGCCTCGGTCCATTTCCCGATGCCGTCGACCGGGTCGGGCGAGATATTCGGAGCATAGAAGGTCCCGAACGGCGACGGTATCGCGAGCCCGCCGCCTAATCTCAAGCGGTCGGGCTGGCCGGGCACGGCATGGCAGGAGGAACAACCTCCGGCATTGAAGGTTGTCAGGCCGTTCGCAAGGTTTGGAGCATAGGCCGGCCCGGTAGCAGCCCACATGATCGAGGGAGCCGTCAGCCACCAGAAGGCGCCAAGCGCAGCGGCAGCCAAAACGGCGGCAAGGAAGACTAGTCGCAGCATGCACCGATCCGTCGTTATCCGTTTGAACTCAACGGTCAGTATGGCCGCTATCCCAGCGATAGGCTGCTGGAAAATTTGGCGCGTTTAAGCCCGTCGCGGGAATAAAACCGAAGTCGCTTTGTTTTGAAGCTGTCACCACTGCATGCACCAACAGGGAGAGAACCATGTCTAAGACCAGGACCATGCTTGCGACGTTTGCGCTGGGAACGACCGTCGCCCTCGCCGGACCGGCCTTCGCCGATAAGATGAAAGTAACCCTGGACGGCAAATCCGAAGTGCCTCCCACTACCGGCGCCGGCACCGGTACAGCCGACGTCGACTACGATGCCGCCACCAAGAAGCTGAGCTGGAAGCTGACCTATTCGGGACTAACCGGCCCGGCGACCGCCGCGCATTTCCACGGGCCGGCCGAGGCCGGCAAGAACGCGGGCGTCAAGGTTCCGATCGCGAACGCCACCTCAAGCCCGGCCGAAGGCAGCGCGACGCTGACGGACGAACAGGCCGCCGATCTGACGGCCGGCAAGTACTATATCAACGTCCACACGGCGGCCAATCCGGGCGGCGAAATCCGCGGTCAGGTCACCAAATAAGGCCTGAATTCGACGGCGATTCAATTAGACGGGTTCTTCGATAAAAGGGGCGAACGCAGCAAGCGTTCGCCCCTTTTTTGTTTCAGCAGCCGGTTCGAACGGATTATCCGTTCTTCACGCGGTAGGTCTCGTGGCACCCCTTGCATTCGTCGCTGATGCCGGGGAACGTTGCCTTCAGGGTGTCGAGATCCTTGATCTTGCCCTTTGCCTCGCCGACCGCTTTGGCAAAGCTTGCAGCATGGGATTCGAAACCTTTTCGATCTGTCCAGACCTTCTCGGAGGCATAATAGTCGCCTTTCGGCTTCAGGCCTTTGATGCTATCCGGGAACAATACCGGAAAACGCTTGCCGACATCCTCCAGCTCCGCCAGTGCGGTGTTGACCGCAGCCTGCTCATAAGGCTGCTTGCCTTTGACAATATCGAGAAGGGTGGTGGCACTCTTGAGATTGGATTTCATCGCCAGCTGGGTTTTGTCGACCTGGTCCTGCTGCGCGGCCACTACGCCGACACCCAGCAATAATGTTGTTATGACAATCACAGTTCGATGCATCGGCCAGTTCTCCGTTTCCGTACCGTTTGACGCGGCTGGTTCGCTTGTCGCGAGTTAAGCCCGCCATCTCGCCAACACCATCCGCAGCCTATCATTCCTCGCGATTGTGACGATAATGGACGAAATTAAAGGCCAAACATCAGAGGCCAAACATCAGAGGCCAAATATCAGAGGCCAAATATCAGAGGCTATGTCTCCGCTGATGTTCGCGGATCGCGATCCAGACCCGTTCCGGGGTCGCGGGCATATCGATGTGATCGATTTTGTATTCGCGCCACAGCCCCTCGATGACAGCGTTGACCACCGCCGGACAGGAGCCGATTGCACCGGCCTCGCCGGCGCCCTTGACGCCGAGCGGATTGGTCTTGCAAGGGACGTTATGAGTCTCGAAGTGAAATGACGGACCGTCGGCCGCGCGCGGCAGCGCATAATCCATGAACGTTCCCGTGACGAGCTGGCCATCGGCCGGGCTGTAGACCGCCTGCTCCATCAAGGCCTGGCCGATGCCCTGCATCGCGCCGCCGTGAACCTGGCCGGCCAGCAGCAGCGGATTGAGCGTCACCCCGAAATCGTCGACGATGACGTAGTTGACGATTTTGATGATGCCGGTTGAGGGATCGATCTCGACCTCGGCCAGGTGCGTGCCGTTCGGGTAGGTGCCGTCGGCGCTGGTAAAGCTTGCGCTCGCATTCAGCTTCGACGGATCGACGCCCGGACGTTTGGCGAGATCGGTGAAGCTGATCGAGCGATCGGTGCCCGCGATCCGCACCGCTCCCTCGCCGATCTCGAGGTCGCCGGCGCTGGTTTCCAGCGCCTCGGCGGCGATTTCCCGCAGGTTCTTGCCGAGCTCGCGTGTCGCGCGTTCCACGCTGACGCCGCCGGAGGGAATCGAGGACGAGCCGCCGGTGCCTAGCCCGGTCGCGATCTCGTCGGTGTCGCCCTGATGGATGTGGACGCGCTCGGGCGGAAGCCCGAACTGCTCGGCGACGAGCTGCGCGTAGGCGGTCTGATGGCCCTGCCCGCTCGACTGGGTGCCGATCAGGATGGTGACGTCGCCATCGGGATCGAGACGAACCTTGGCTGTCTCCTCCGCCCCCATCGAGCCGCAGACTTCCACATAGCTTGCAAGCCCGATGCCGCGCACGAGACCCTGCTTCTTCGCGGCCTTGGCGCGTTTCGGAAACTCTTTCCAGTTCGCGATTTCCATCGCCCGCTTCATGTGAGCCGTGAAGTCGCCGGAATCGTAGACCTTTCCGGTGGCGGTCTTGTAGGGCATCGCGCGCGGCGGAATGAAGTTCTTGCGCCGGATCGCATCCGGCGTCATGCCGAGCTTGCGCGCGGCCGCATCGACCAGCCGTTCGACCACATAGGCCGCCTCGGGACGCCCGGCGCCGCGATAGGCATCGACCGGCACGGTGTTGGTGAACACCGTGCGGACGCGACAGTGGAAGGCCTGGATGTCGTAGAGGCCCGGCAGCATGCCGGCGCCGCCGTGCGGAATGTAGGGACCGAAGGTCGACAGATACGCGCCCATGTCGCCCATCAGATCGACGTCCATCGCGAGGAACTTGCCATCCTCGGCCAGCGCCATCTTCGCCGACGTGACGTTGTCGCGGCCTTGCGCATCGCCCATGAAGTGATCGGCGCGATCGGCCGTCCACTTCACTGTCTTGCGCAGTTTGCGCGCCGCGACCGCAATCAAGGCATATTCGCGATAGGGAAACAGCTTGGTGCCGAACCCGCCGCCGACATCCGGGCAGATCACCCGCATCTTCTCGAGTGGAATTTTCAACACCATCCCGCACAGGATTTCGCGCAGGCGGTGACTGCCCTGGCTGCCGATAGTGAGCGTCAGATGGTCGCGCTTGGCGTCGTATTCGCAAACCGCCGCCCGGGTTTCCATGAAGTTGGTGATGACGCGCGGATTGACGATCGAAACTTCGGCTATCGCATGCGCTTTCGCAAACGCCGCCTCGGTCGCGTTCTTGTCGCCGATCGGCACGTCGAACAGCACGTTGCCGGGGTGATCGGGCCAGACCTGCGGCGCGCCGTTCTTCACTGCATTGGCGACGCCGATCGCCGCGGGCAGCGAGGTCCACTCGACCTCGATGGCCTCGATCGCGTCGCGGGCCTGATCGATGGTCTCCGCCACGACAAAGGCGACGGCATCGCCGACATGGCGCACCTCGCCGTGGGCCAGGATCGGATAGGGCGGGCCGGTGAACGGGTCGACTTCCAGGTTGAACAGGCATGGCAGACTGCCGAGGTCCTTGACATCCTCGGCCGTCAGGATCACGCCGACGCCCGGCAGGCCACGGGCGCGGGCGGCATCGATGGTGAATTTCGCGTGCGCATGCGGGGAGCGCAGCACCAGCGCATGCATCGCCGCTGACGGCGCGTGATCATCGGTATAGCGGCCACGACCTCGAATAAGCGCATCGTCTTCCTTGCGAAGCACGCTTTGACCGACGCCAAATTTGATGGGAGCCATCGTATCTCCGTTTCCCGGTTGTGATTTCTGGCCATATTGCAGCGGATCGCGCCGAAGCGCAAACGGCTTTAGCTGCGAACCAGCGCCTTCAGCCAGCGACCGCCAAACAGCAACAGGATCGATCCGGCATAAACGATTGCACCGACCGCGATCAGCACCAGAAGTGCGGCTTCATCGCGAAGCGCGCTCAGTTGTGCAAGGTGCACCGCAGCGAATTTTGCGGCAAACCATAGCGCCGCCCCGAGCACGACGCCCGCCACCACAAATTTCACCAGCGACTGCATCAGCGCGCGATCGAGATCGAGATAGCCTGCCCGCGCCGCAAACCCGATCACCAGCAACAGGTTGACCCAGGCGCCGACCGCGGTCGCCAGTGCAAGACCGATCTGGGCCAGCGCGCCCATCAGCAGCAGTTTCAATACCACATTGACAACGAGGCCGGTCAGCGAAGCCTTCACCGGCGTCGCGGTATCCTTGCGGGCGTAGAACGTCGCGACCGCGCTGCGGATCAGCACGAACGGAATCAAACCGACCGCATAGGCGGCGAGCGTCGCGCCGGCCGCGGCCGCGTCGGCTTTGGAAAATGCGCCGCGTGCAAACATCGCCCGCGTGATGACGTCGGGAACGGTCAGGAACGCGGCGACGAACGGCACCGAGAACAGCAAGGTGAAATCGAACGCGCGCCGCTGCGAGGCCGTGGCGCCGTCGTGATCGCCCGCCGTGATCCGCCGCGACATTTCCGGCAGCAACACCGTGCCGACCGCAATCCCGATCACGCCGATCGGCAGCTGATTGAGACGGTCGGCATAATACAGCGCCGACAGTGCGCCTGCGGGGAGGAAGGTCGCGATGATGGTGTCGGCGAACATCGCCACTTGCGTTCCCATCGAGCCAACCGTCGCCGGCCCCAGCGCGCGAAAGAACGCACGAACATCATCATCGAGTTTGAGCGGCGCAAAGCGCGGCAGGCCACCGTGGCGCGCGAGATCGCCGGCGAGCAGAAAATATTGCAGGAAACCGGATATCAGCACGCCCCAGGCGGCGGCATGTCCGGCGCTCGGAAACAACGCCACCAGCGCCAGCGTCATCATCATGGCGAGGTTCAGGAAAATCGACGCCGCCGCTGCGCTGGCGAACCGCTGCATCACGTTGAGCATGCCGCCATACAGCGTCACCAGCGTGATCAGCAGCAGATAAGGAAAGGTGATCCGCGTCAGCTCGATGGCAAGATGCCGCTGTTCGGTATCGTCGGAGAAGCCGGGTGCGAGAACGCTGATGGCCTGCGGCATGAACAGCCATGCCACGACCAGCAGCACCAGTTGCGAACAAAACAGCAGCGTAAAGATGCGGTCGGCAAACGATCGCGCCGCCGCCTCGCCGCGCTCGCCATGGACATGGGCATAGGCCGGCACGAACGCCGCATTGAAGGCGCCTTCCGCGAAGATCGCGCGAAAATGATTCGGCAGGCGGAACGCCACGAAAAACGCATCGGCGACCGGACCCGCGCCGAGGATCGCCGCCAGCATGATGTCGCGCGCAAAGCCGGTCAGCCGCGAAACCAGCGTATAGCCGCCGACGGTGAAGATACGTCCGAGCATCCGCCGCTTCTACAGCATGCTGCGGCGCTTCAAAACGGCCGAATCAGGTTGACAAATCAAGTTGAAATGGCGCCACGCACAGCCCTGATGATCCGATCCTGCGTCGGCTCGTCGAGATAGGCATGCATCGGCAGGCTGATGACATCGTCCGAGAGCGCCTCGCTGACCGGCAGGCCGCCTTGCGCGACCGGGAAATCCCGATAGGCGGTCTGCTGATGCATCGATCTTGTGTAATAGATCGCCGTCGGAATGCCCTGCGCCTTCAAGGCCGCGGCAAAACCGTCGCGATCGGTGCCGTCAGGCAGCCGAATGGTGTATTGCGCCCATACCGAGCTGCATCCGCTGGCGAGGCGCGGAACCGACACGACATTGCCAAGGCCCCGCGCATAGCGCTGCGCAACCTTGTCGCGCCCGGCAATCTCGCCCTCGAATATCTTCAGCTTCTCGATCAGGATCGCGGCCTGAATGGTGTCGAGCCGCCCGGTGAGGCCGAGGCGAACATTGTCGTATTTATCCGAGCCCTGGCCATGCACGCGGATGCTGCGCAGCGTGTCGGCCAGTTCGTCATCGTCGGTGAAAATCGCACCGCCGTCGCCGAAACAGCCGAGCGGCTTGGCGGGGAAAAAGCTGGTCGCGGTGGCGAGTCCGAAGGTACCGAGGCGCCGGCCCTTGTAGGACGCTCCAAAGCTTTGAGCTGCATCGTCAAGGACAAACAAGTTTTCAGCGGCGGCGACTGCAGCGATCGCATCATGGTCGGCGGGCTGCCCAAACAAATCCACGACAATGATGGCTTTGGGTTTTAGTCCCTGCTTTTTCGCAAGCGCTACTCCCCCCTCCAGCGCAGTCACGTCGATATTGAATGTCGCCGCGTCGACATCGACAAATACCGGTGTAGCGCCGAGCAACGCGACCACTTCACCGGTGGCACAGAACGTAAACGAGGGGCAGATCACGGCGTCGCCCGGGCCGATGCCTTTGGCCATCAATACCATCAGCAGCGCGTCGGTGCCGCTGGCGCAGCTCACGACATGCCTCGCCCCACTGAAGGCCGCGAGCGCGGCCTCGAGCTGCGTCACTTCCGGACCGTTGATGAACTGGCAATGGGCGAGCACGCGTGAGATCGCTTGATCGACGGAGTTGCCGAGCCGGCGGCGCTGCGCCGCAAGATCGATGAACGGAACAGGTTCGGGACGCAGATGCTGGTTCATGGAGCCTTGCACGGATTGAGAGTTGGACACTGGCGGGTTCAGGCGACGACGCGGCGCGGCCCCTTGCGGGCGGACATGGCGGCCGGCTTCGCCGGCGTTTCCAGGCAGCGGATCGCAATTTCGAGACTGGCCACGCCTTCGTCGCCGGTCACCGCGGGTGCACCGCCGCTGCGCACCGCGCCGAGGAACGCGATCAGTTCGGCGCGCAGCGGCTCATCATGGCCGACCGGCAGATGGCGCATCGAGTAGCTGCCGTCCGGCTTGAAACCGAAGCACTCGGTCACCTGACGGGTGAGAAGATCGCCCATCACATATTTGCCGCGGGTGGCGACGGTGACGTTGCGGGCCTTGAACGGCGTCAGCCAGTTGGTGTTGATGTGCGCGAGCACGCCGGAGGCGGTACGGAACTGGAGCAGCGCAATATCCTCGCGCTCGGCGACCGCGCTGGAGAGCTGCGGCTGCACCTCCACAATATCCGATTCCGTGAACCAGCGGATCAGGTCGATATCATGCACGGCGAGGTCGATGACGACGCCGACGTTCGACATGCGCGGCGGAAACGGTCCCACGCGCGTGATCGCGATCGAAAGAATATCTTCACCCGATATCGCCTGCTTGATCGCGGCGACCGCCGGGTTGAAGCGTTCGACATGCCCCACCATCAAGGTCACGCCGGCGCGGCGGGCGGCGTCGACGATGTCCCGCCCCTCCTCGACCGAGGACGCGATCGGCTTTTCGACGAGGACGTGAATGTTGCGGGCGATGCAGGCGAGCGCGATCTCATGATGGAGGTGCGTCGGCGCGGCGACCGTGACGGCATCGATACCCTGCTCGACCAACTCGTCCAGACTTTCGAAAGTGCGGCAGCCGGTCAGTTCCGTGGCGCGCGTCCGATGCGCGTGCAGCGGATCGACGACACCGACCAGCGTGGTGTCGGGCAAACCGGCGAGCACACGGGCATGATTGCTGCCCATGACGCCGGCGCCGATCACGCCGACCCGAAGCGCGCGTTTGCCTTCGATTTTCACGCTCGATGCGAGCCCCTTGGAAATCATATGATCGTCCCCGATAGTCTTGTCGCCCGAACAACCCCGGCTTCTCCTAGCACGCCGTCACACATGTGGCGAATGCCCAGCGGCTAATCCGGACACGATTTGATTCAGAAAATTACACAATCGTGCCGCCTTCTTAAGCACGCCAAGGGGCGTTAAGGGGCTTTAAGGGGCTTTGGGCCGAGACCGATCGGCCGATCGCTCAGGTGCGTCGGTAATCGTCCTCGATGCGGATGATGTCGTCCTCGCCAAGATAGCTTCCGGTCTGGACTTCAATCAGTTCCAGCACAATCTTGCCGGGGTTTTCGAGCCGGTGAACAGCGCCGATCGGGATGTAGATCGATTCGTTCTCGTGCACGGTCTTGACCAGTTCATTGACGGTCACACGCGCCGCGCCGCGCACCACGATCCAGTGCTCGGAGCGATGATGATGCTTTTGCAGTGAGAGCCGGCTACCCGGCTTCACGACGATACGCTTGACCTGGTGACGATCTCCGGCGTCGATCGATTGATAGCTCCCCCAGGGACGGTGCACCTTGAGATGATCTTCGGTCACCTGCGGTGCTACGGTCTTCAGCTTCGCGACCAGCCGCTTCAATCCGTTGGCGTCCTTTTGCCGCGACACCAATACGGCGTCCTGCGTCGCCACCACCACGAGATCATCGACCCCCTCCAGTGCGACCAGCGCCTTGTCGGTCGAAACGTTGCAGTTGCGGGAATCCTCGAACACCGCCGTGCCCTGCGCGGCATTGCCGTCTGTATCCTTGTCCGACAGTTCCCATACCGCGAGCCAGGAGCCGACATCGGACCAGCCGCACGCCACCGGCACCACCGCGGCGCGCGAGGTCTTTTCCATCACCGCATAGTCGATGGAGATCGCCTTCGCCGACCCGAACGCGCTGGCGTCCAGCGTGACAAAACCGAGATCGCGGCCGGCCTTGGCCACCGATTCGCTGACGGCCTTGACACTATCCGCATCGACAGTGCGGTATTCATCGAGCAGAACGGCGGCGCGAAACATGAAGTTGCCGCTGTTCCAGAGATAGCCGGCCTTGATGTAGCCGGAAGCCGTTACGGAATCCGGTTTTTCGACGAATTTCAGCACCGAGCGAACGTCGCCCGAAACGGTTTCGCCGGGGCTGATATAGCCGTACTCGGTCGCGGCCCGCTCCGGCTCAACGCCGAAGGTCACGATGCGCCCCGCATCGGCTGCGACCAGACCTTGACGGCAGGCGGCGACAAAAGCCCCGGCATCGAGGACGACGTGATCGGCGGCGAGCGCGAGAACCACCGCGTCCTTGTCGCGCGCCTGCGCGAAGGCCGCGCCCGCCGCTATCGCCGGACCGGAATCCCGCCGCATCGGCTCCAGCAGCACATCGGCCTCGAGCCCGATCTCGGCCAGTTGCTCCAGCACCATGAAGCGATACGAGGTGTTGGTGATGACGATCGGACGTTCGAACAGCGCCGCGTCGGAGACGCGCGAGAGCGTATCCTGAAACGTCGAACGCGGCCCGAACAGCGGCAGGAACTGCTTTGGGCGCACTTCGCGCGACGCCGGCCATAACCGCGTCCCGGCGCCGCCGCACATGATCAATGGAATGATTCGTCGGTTCATCGAGGCCTCAAATATTCGCGGTCAGACTGTAATGGTCGCGATACCACGCCACGAAACTTCGGATGCCGTCTTCGATTGAAGTCTGCGGGGCGAACCCGACGTCGCGCGCCAGGTCGTCGATATCGGCATAGGTTTCCATGACGTCTCCCGGCTGCATCGGCAACATCTCCTTCTTCGCTTTGCGTCCGAGCTCTCTCTCCAGGACCGCCACGACATGCATCAGGTCCTCCGGGCTGTTGTTGCCGACATTGTAAATCCGCGCCGGCGCGCTGCCGCCCTCCCCTTCGCCGCCACGGGGAACGTGATCGACCAGCCGTAATACGACACGCGCCACATCGTCGATATAGGTGAAGTCGCGGCGCATCTTGCCATGGTTAAAAAGCCTGATCGGCCTGCCTTCAATGATCGCCTTTGCGAACAAAAATACCGCCATGTCCGGCCGCCCCCACGGCCCATATACGGTAAAGAATCTCACTCCGGTGGTGGGGATGCGGTAGAGGTGGCTGTAGCAATGCGCCATCAGCTCATTGGCCTTCTTGGTCGCGGCATAGAGGCTGATCGGACGATCGACATTGTCTCTTACCGAAAATGGCAGCTTGGTGTTGGCGCCGTATACCGAGGATGACGACGCATACAGCAGGTGACGACATGCATGATGCCGGCACCCCTCCAGGATATTGAGGAAGCCCTCGAGGTTGGCATCGGCATAGGCATGAGGATGATCGATCGAATGACGCACGCCGGCCTGCGCAGCGAGATGGACCACCGCCGGAAACCGGTGTTTGGCAAACAGCCGGTCCATTGACGGACGATCCTTGAGATCGACCTGCACGAAATCGAAGCGCGAATCCTCACGCAGGATCTTCAGCCGCGCCTGCTTCAAGGCCGGGTCATAATAAGCGTTGAGATTGTCCAGACCGACAACGCTGTGGCCTTCGGCCAGCAGTTGGCGGGCGACGTGAAAGCCGATAAAGCCCGCCGCACCGGTGACCAATATTGTCTGATCCGACATCGCATCCTCGAAGCGCATCGGCGCGGCTCCGCCGCACCGGCCCCCCGGCCTCTTTACCCGCCGCGTCATGGGGGCCGCAATACCCAGTTATGCGGCTATTGCCAGATCGGCTCTAAAACCATACCAAGGCGGCGCAGTGCGGCGCGCGGCCGTCATATCGCGCTTTTTTGGCAACCACCTGAAAATCCGGCAGCGCGGACGAAATGCGTCGTATTCTGGTTTCGACGATAAAGATATTGATCTCCGCGGCGCTGCTTTATCTCGCGCTACGCAAGGCCAGTTTCTCCGACCTTGCATCGCGCATCAATGTCGCGAGCCTGGGCTGGCTCGGCCTGGCCATCGCGGTGACGTTCCTGCAGATCTTTGTCGGCGTATTGCGATGGCGCGAGGTCAGCGCGGAGTGCGGCGCGCCGCTGGCCGCAAGGCAGGCGATGCGCTTCAATGTGATCGGAACCTTCTTCAACCAGACGCTGCCGTCTTCAATCGGCGGCGACGCGGTGCGGCTCTGGCTGGTCGCGCGGGCCGGCGCAGGATGGCGCGCCGCGACCTATTCCATCTTCGTCGACCGCGCCATTGGGCTGATCGCGCTGGCCGTCATCATTGTTGCGACCCTGCCATGGAGCTACCACCTTATCGGCGATCCCAATGGCCGGTCGGCGCTGCTGTTCGTTGATTTCGCCGCGCTGGCAGGCGGAATCGGGTTTCTGATTCTTGGCAGGTTGCATTGGCCCTGGCTGAGACGATGGTGGGGAACGCATCATCTTCACGCCTGCTCCGTGATCGCGAACCGGGTGATCTTCAGCCGGGAGCGTGGACCGAAAATTGCGGTTCTGTCGCTGCTGGTTCACGTTCTCGCCGTCGTCATCGCCTGGTGCGTGGTGCAATCGATCGCAGCGCCCGTGGTATTCGGCCAGGTTTTCCAGTTGATCCCGCCGGTGATGCTGATCACCATGCTGCCGATCTCGATTGCCGGCTGGGGTGTCCGCGAGACCACCATGGGCCTGGCGTTCGGATATGCCGGACTGATGACCAATGAAGGCATCAATGTTTCACTGCTGTTTGGCGCAGTGTCCTTTATCGTTGGCGCCTTCGGCGGGCTGGTCTGGATTTTCAGTGCCGAAAAGGCGGCGAAGGGCGCGACGCCGATCCAAGTTCCTGAGTGACGGGTGTTCCTGTT
>WNFW01005863.1_pt1 | contig 13204 bp, 17 predicted proteins | sample 5400131 | NCBI WGS metagenome assembly WNFW01 (sample SAMN13153362, study PRJNA577476) | soil metagenome | isolation source: 20 cm soil or saprolite under grassland replicate 1 | place: USA:California | collected 2016-06-15 | reverse complement strand
ACCGGTGAAGGGCCGTGAGCCCGCGAGCGCGTGGTAGGTCACGTAGGAGACGAGGAAGAACGTGGAAACCGTGAGCGCCGAGACCATGCACGTCTTGTGCGCGGTGACCTGCTTCCGCCGGATGAAGACGTAGCCCAGCGTGAGGAGCGCCGCGCTCGTCGCGTTGAGACAGGCGTTGACGAGCGGCAGCACCGCGACCGCCGGGGCGCCGCCCGCCGCCGGCCGCGGCCCGAGCAGCAGATAGGCGACGACCGCGATCACCGTCGCCGAGACGAGGCTGATGACGAGCCCGGCCGTGCGGTCGCTCATGGCCTGAGCCAGGCGCGCGTCGCTCATTTGTAACGGGGCCCGCGAGGCCGGCGTGCATCGTGGGTGGCCTGAGCCAGGCGCGCGTCGCTCATTTCGCTGTCGCGAAGAAGGCGACCGCCGCCGCCGTCATCACCGCGGTGGCGGTCCAGCCGAGCGCGTTGAGCCACGGCCCGTTGGTACGCTCGCCCATGATGGCGCGGTTGTTACTGACGAGCATGACGAGCAGCAGGAGCGGCGGCGCCAGGAGCCCGTTCACGACGGCGGAGAGAAAGAGCATGCGGATCGGTGGGATCCCGCCCAGATCGAGGAGCATGCCGGCGACGATCGAGCCCGCGAACACGAGGTAGAACTGCCGCCCCCTTCGCGGGCTGAGGTCGAGCCCCGCCCGCCAGCCGAACACCTCGGCCACCGCGAATGAGGCCGAGCCCGCGAGCACGGGCACGGCGAGCACCCCGGTGCCGATGAGCCCGACGGCGAACAGGAGGTACGCGGCGTCCCCCGCGAGCGGGCGGAGCGCCTCGGCCGCCTCCCGCCCCGTCTCGATCTCGAAGATCCCGGCGCGGTGGAGCGTCGACGCGGTCGCCAGGATGATGAAGTACATCACGAGGTTCGAGAAGAACATGCCCGTGTTCACGTCGAGCCGCGCGTCGGCGAGCTCGTGATCGGTCGCGCCGCGCCGCTGCGCGGCGGTGCGCCTGCCGCGCGCCTTCTCCTCCTCGACCTCCTGGGACGCCTGCCAGAAGAAGAGGTAAGGCGAGATCGTCGTCCCGAGCACGCCGACGAACGTCGCGATGTAGAGGGAATCCCAGCGGAGCGAGGGCACCACGCTCGCCACGAGCGCTCCCCGCCAGTCGGGCTTCGCCAGGAGCGCCGCGGCCACGTAGGCGAAGAGAATGCCCGTGAGCCACTTGAGCCCGCCGGCCAGAGTCGCGTAGCTCGCGTAGACGGTGACGACGAGGATCGCGACGCCGAAGAGGGGCACGCAGACGAGCGCCGGGATCCCCGTCAGCATCTGGGCGGCGTCGGCCATGCCAGCCAGGTCGGCGGCGATGTTGAAGACGTTGGCGGCGAGCAGCAGGAGACACGCTGCGTAGAGGAAGGGGCGCGGGTAGTGGCGGCGTACGGCGCCCGCCAGGCCGCGCCCGGTGACGAGGCCGATCCGCGCGCAGATGAGCTGGACGGCCGCCATTAGCGGGAAGGTCGCGAGCGCGGTCCAGAGCATCCCGTAGCCGAGCGAGGCGCCCGCGACGGAGTAGGTCGTGATGCCGCTCGGATCGTCGTCCGACGCGCCCGTGACGAGCCCCGGCCCGAGGAGCTTGAAGTAGCGGACGAGCGGGTTGTGACTGTGGCCTAGGGTCTCCGGCGTCTCCAGCATGACGGCCGGTCTCATTATGCCCCGGGAGCGGCGTGATACGATCGCTTCGAGAGGCTCCCCACGGAGAAAGCCCCCATGAGTCGACCGCGCGTCCTCCTCCTGCCGCTCGTCGCCCTGCTCGTCGTCCTGGCGCCGCACGCCGGGCCCGCCCAGACGGGGCCGAGCAAGTGGTGGGGACAGTGGACGAGCCCGCCGGGCTTCCTCTACCTCGCCGAGATCGCCCTCGAGATCAAGCCCGACGGCACGGCCGAGGCGGCGATCACCTGGACGCTCGCCGCCTCGCCGCGCGAGAGCGAGCTCCAGAAGCTCGGCACGAAGGGAATCGAGTACGTCCGCGGGCGCTTCGACAAGGCGAGCGGCGTGCTCTCGCTCGACGGCTACCGCAAGGAGGATCCGAGCCAGGTCATCGGGCTTGATCACTACCGGCTCGTGGTCGCCGAGAACTACCGGGCGCTCGCCGGGGTCTCGTCGAACCGCGGCGACTGGCTCGGCCGTCTCTGGGCCGTCCGCGTGGATCGCTAACGGCGCCGCGGCGTCAGCGCCGGTACTTGGCCGGCGAGCGGAGCGGCGCGAAGAACGGCGGGCGCGCCATCCGTCCGACGGGCACCTCGATCAGCACGGGCCGGTCGAGCTGGATCGCGTCGGCCACGAGCCGGCCGACGTCGGTCGGCGCCTCGGAGCGCAGGCCCGCCATGCCGTAGGCGTCGGCCAGCTTCAGGAAGTCGGGATTGTGGAGCTCCGCCCCGTAGCTTCCGCCCCAGGCCTCGTCGAGGTCCCGCGCGACGTTCCCGAAGGCGTGGTCGTTGAAGACGACCGCGACGACGTTGATCCGCTGCTGGACCGCCGTCGCCATCTCCTGCGCGTTGTAGAGGAAGCCGCCGTCGCCGCAGATGGCGACCACCGGGCGCTTCGGGCACGCCACCTTGGCGCCGAGCGCCGTCGGGTACTCGTAACCGAGGTTCCCCGAGTAGGACGACGTCAGGTACGTCCGCGGCTGGTAGACCGGCCAGAAGGGGCGCGAGTAGTAGCCGATCTGGGTCATCCCCGCGACGAAGATCGCCTCCTCGGGCATGCCGGCGCGCAGCGATTTCAGGATCGACGTGTTGGGCTCCTGGGTCATGCTCATGCCGACCTCGGCGCGGAGCGCCTCGCGCTCGGCCTTGCGCGAGGCGCGCGGGGGCGCGCTCGCGCGCAGGCGCTCGAGCAGCGCGGCGAGTGTCAGCCGCGCGTCGCCGACGAGGCCGAAGGTCTTCTTGTGGTTCCGGCCGATCTCCTCGGGGTCCACATCGCGGCGCCGAGCGAGAGGTCGCTCGCATCGCTCAGCGCCCCCTTGCCCTCCGCGGACTGGACGACGCCCGCCTGGAGATACTCGGCGACCGCGGCGAGCGGCTCGTGGGCCCCCGCGAGGTGGACGCCGCCGCCGGCGTAGATCACGGGACGCGTGGCCGCCAGGAGCATCTCGGCGGCGCGATCCACCTCGGGCCGCGGCGCGGCGGCGCGCTCGGCGCGGCTCGGCTCGACGAGCTCGACCTCGCCTTCCTCCTCCATGGTGTCGGGTGGCATCTCGAGCTCGACCGGCCGCGGCCGCCCCGTGCGGAGCTGCTCGACCGCGTCGTGGGCCGCCCGCGCCACCTCGCCGACCTCGAGGACTCGCTTTCGCCACTTGGTGATCGGCGCGATCGCGTCGAGCTGGTCGTTCACCTCGTGGAGGACCCCGATGTTCTTCCCGAGCTGGTGCCGCGGCACCTGGCCCGAGAGCATCAGCACGGGCGAAGAGGCCGAGTACGCCGTGGCGAGGCCCGCGGCGGCGTTGAGGAGGCCGGGACCCGGCACGACCAGGGCCGTGCCGAAGGCGCCACCGGCGCGCGCGTAGCCGTCCGCCATGTAGCTCGTCGCCTGCTCGTGGCGCGTCGTGATGAAGCGGATCCCGGGCTCCTCGCGCAGCGCCGCCATCACGCCGTAGAGCTGCACGCCGGGCAGCCCGAACACCACGCGCACCCCTTCCCGATAGAGCTGCTTCACGAGCGCCTCGCCACCGGTCATCCGGGCCATCTCAGCTCTCCTCTCGCGTGAGCTCGAGCGTCACACCAGCCTGGCCAGCGGCTCGAGGTTCTTCGGATCCGGGGTCAGCGTCCCGACGCCGTGCCGGTGGTAGAGCTCGACGACCGCCGCGTTGACTGGCGTCGGGACGCCGAGCCTGCGCCCCTCGGCGACCACGTAGCCGTTCAGGTCGTCGATCTCGGTCCGCCGCTTGCGCAGCACGTCCTGCAGCAGCGAGGGCCGGCCGCCGCTGAGGTGCCGCGCGCTGGCGGCGATGTCGGCCTCGAGCTCCGCGAGCCCGCGGCCCTCCGCGGCGTCCACGAAGCGCTGGGTGGCGAGGCCGTAGATCGGCTCGATCTCGTGGCCGGAGGCGCGCCCCACGCGGACGACCTCGGCCGCGAGGCGGAGCGCGATCCGCCGCGGCACGGGCTCGCTCCTCACCTCCGCCGAGCCAAATCCCGAGAGGCCGGCGAGCGGGTTCGCCATGCAGTTCACCGCGAGCTTCGACCAGCGCTCCCCGAAGAGGTTCGTCGTCACCTTCGCCGGCGCCACGTCGCTCACCACCCGCGCCAGCTCCCGCACCCGCGCCGTGTCCCGCCCGTCCAGCTCCCCCACCTTGAACCCCACCGCCCCCGCGTCCGTCCGCATCGCGTGCCCCGGCTCGTACAGCCCCGCCCCGATCGTGATCACGCACCCCAGCGTCCGCCCCCGCCCCGCCACCGCCGCCACCCGCTCGTCGTTCATCCCGTTCTGGAAGCCCACCACCACCCCGTCCGGCACCCCCAGATACGCCGCCCCCAGCGCCGTCGCCCACGCCGTGTCGTACGCCTTCACCGCCACGAACACCGCGTCGAACGGCTCCGCAGCGCCTTCACCTTCACCGTGTGCTCGCCGCACGTGCCGCTGAGCCGCAGCCCCTGCCGGCGCATCGTCTCCACGTGCTCCGGCCACTGGTCGATCAGCGTCACGTCGCGCCCCGCCTTCGTCAGCAGCCCGCCCACGACGCACCCGATCGCGCCCGCCCCCACGATCCCGATCCTCATACGCCCGGCCCTCCCTCAACGCGGGAGGATATCACCTTCCGCCGAACGCGCCCGGGGGCTACGATGTGGGCGATGCCGACCGCGGCCGCGCTCCGCTCGAACGACCTCACGCTGCGCGTGAGCGAGGTCTTCGCCTCGATCCAGGGCGAGGGCGTGACCGCGGGCACCCCCTCCGTCTTCGTCCGCCTCCAGGGATGCGCCGTCGGCTGCGCGTGGTGCGACACCAAGTACTCCTGGTCCCCGACGGGCGGCCGCGAGACGACCCTCGCGAGCCTGATGGCCGAGGTCGCCGCAGCCGGCTGCGACAACGTGGTCGTCACCGGCGGCGAGCCGCTCGAGCATCCGGCGTTCGCGCCGCTGGTCGCGGCGCTCAAGCAGCTCGGGCGGCGCGTCGAGGTCGAGACCGCGGGCACGCGCGTGCCGCCCGAGGCACCCGTGGATCAGTGGAACGTCTCGCTCAAGCTCGCGCACGCCGGCGTCGCCGAGTCCACCCGGCTGCGCCCCGAGGCCATCGAGCGGCTCAGGGACCTCGACGCGTGGTTCAAGTTCGTCGTCGCGACGCCGGCCGACCTCGCCGAGGTCATGGAGCTCCAGGCGCGATACCGCCTGCCCTCGGAGCGGATCCTCCTGATGCCGCTCGGCATGCGGCGCCAGGAACAGGAGACCCTGACGCCGGCGGTCGTCGACTGGTGCCGGGAGCGCGGCTTCCGCTTCTCGCCGCGCCTGCACATCCTGATCTGGGGGCCGAGACGCGGCGTCTGACGCGGGGGACCATGACCTACGACTTCGACCGGGTGGTCGAGCGGCGCAACACGGACAGCAACAAGTGGCGGAAGTACGGGCCGGACGTCGTGCCGCTCTGGGTAGCGGACATGGACTTCCGGTCGCCCGAGCCGGTCGTCGCGGCGCTCCGCGAGCGCGTGGAGCACGGCGTCTACGGCTACGGCTACAACCTCGAGCGCTCGCCGCTCCACGAGGTCTTCGCCGAGCGGCTCGGCGCGCGCTACGGCTGGCGGGTTCCGCCGGACGCGGTCGTGCTTATTCCAGGCGTCATCCCCGGCTTCAACGTGGCCGCCCGCATGTTCACCTCGCCCGGCGACGGCGTCCTGTTACAGATGCCGCTCTACCCGCCGCTCCTGCGCGTGCCGGGCAACGTCGGGATCGCCATGGACGCCGCCGACCTGGCGCGCTCCCCCGACGGGCGCTACGAGGTGGACTGGGACGCCCTCACGCGCGCGCTCACGCCGCGGACGCGCTTCCTCCTGCTCTGCAGCCCCCACAACCCGGTCGGACGCGTCTGGCGGCGCACGGAGCTCGAGCGTCTGGCGGAGCTCTGCCTCGCGCGCGGGCTCTCGATCGTCGCCGACGAGATCCACGGCGACCTCGTCTTCGAGGGGCAGCGTCACGTCCCGATCGCCTCCCTCGCGCCCGAGATCGCCGAGCGGACGGTGACGCTCATGGCGCCGAGCAAGACCTGGAACCTGGCGGGCCTCAAGCTCGGGCTCGCGGTGATCCCGAACGCCGCGCTGCGCGAGCGCTTCGCCGCGGCGCGCGCGGACCTCGTCTACGGCGTGAACGTCCTCGGTTACACGGCGGCGCTCGCCGCCTACCGCCACGGCGGGCCGTGGCTCGCGGCGCTCCTCCGCTATCTCGAGGTGAACCGGGACTTCGTCGTGGACTACGCGCGGAAGCACTTGCCGCGCGTCGTCGTGGCGCCGCCCGAGGGGACCTACCTCGCCTGGCTCGACTGCCGGGGCGCCGCGATTCCGGGCGGCGACCCGTTCACCTTCTTCCTCGAGCGCGCGCGCGTCGCGCTGAGCGACGGCGCGACGTTCGGCCGTGGCGGCGCGGGCTTCGTGCGCCTCAACTTCGGCTGCCCCCGATCCCTGCTGACGGAGGGCCTCGACCGGATGCGGGACGCGCTCGCGGCGGGACGTCGCTGAGTAGTACGATGGGTCGCGGAGGTGCTCATGGCACTCGAGCAGGAGCTGAGCGACACGCTCACGCGCGCGATCAAGGAGAAGGATCAGCGCACCGCCGACGTGGTGCGCATGCTCAAGTCGAGGCTCCAGGAGCGGCGCACGGCGAAGGGCTTCACCGGCACGGTGGACGACGCCCTCGTCCGCGAGGTCATCGGCGCCTACCGCAAGCAGCTCCAGAAGGCGCTCGCCGAGTTCGAGAAGGTCGGCGCGCGCGGCGCCGAGCAGGCGGCGCAGCTCCGCTTCGACATCGCGTTCTGCGAGCGCTATCTCCCGAAGGGGCTCGACGAGGCGGCGCTGCGCGCGCTCGTGCAGGACCGCCTCGCCGCGCTCGGCATCACGGACCCGAAGCAGGCGGGCCGACTCGTCGGCGACGTCATGAAGACGCACAAGGGCCAGGTCGAGGCCGCCGACGTCAAGCGGATCGCCGAGGAGCTGCTGAAATGATCGTGGTCACGAACCGGATCCCCGTCGCGAAGGGCCAGGAGGCCGTCTTCGAGGATCGCTTCCGCGGGCGCGCCGGCCTCGTCGAGAAGCGCCGCGGCTGCCGCGGCTTCCAGCTCCTGCGTCCCCTCCGGGGCGACGCCTACATGGTCATGACGTGGTGGGACTCCGAGGCCGACTTCCAGGCGTGGACGGAGAGCGAGGAGTTCCGCGAGGCGCACCGGAACCGGCCGCCCAAGGAGCTCTTCGCCGGCCCCAACGTGTTCGAGATGCACGAGGTCATCCAGCGCGTCGACGTCGCGTGACGGGCACGTCTCCGCGCGCCGCTTGACCGTCGCGAGCCGCGCGGGCAAGATCGTGCGGCATGAGAGCGTTCGCCCGCCGACCGGCGGTGGTGGCCGCACTCGCGGCGGTGCTCGTGGCGCTCGGCGCGGCGGGGGCGCCGCGCGCCGCCGACCCGCCGCTCCACCTCGTGCTCACGCCGTCGCAGAAGCCGACCGACCTGATCGCCGCGGGCGAGGAGTTCGGCCGCGCGCTGGCGCGGCTCCTGGACAGGCCGGTCCGGGTGACGGTCGCCTCGGACTACGCCGCGGTCGTCGAGGCGCTTCGCAACCGGACCGCGGACCTCGCGTGGGTCCACCCGGCCGGCTACGTCCTCGCGAACCGCGAGGCGAAGGCCCGGATCGTCGCGAAGAACCTGTGGCACGGGAAGGCGACCTTCACCTCGCGCTTCTATGTCCGCCGGGACTCCGGCCTCACGCGCATCGAGGAGCTGCGCGGCAAGACGATCGCGTTCGTGGACCCGGCGAGCACGTCGGGGTACGTCTACCCGATGGTCCTCCTGATCCGGCGGGGGCTCGTCCGCAACCGGGATCCCAAGACCTTCTTCCGCGAGGTCGTCTTCGCGGGCTCGCACGACGCGGGGATGCGCGCCCTCCTGAACGGCCACGTGGACGCGCTCGCCTCGTTCGACATGGCCCGCGAGCAGTACCTGAAAGACCCGGCCGAGCGCGAGCGGATCGCGTGGGTCGCGGAGACCGAGCCGATCCCCGAGGCGGGGATCGCCGCGCGCGACGGGCTCGACCCGGCGACCTTCGCGCGCGTGCGCGCCGCGCTCCTGAAGCTCCGCGGTCCCGAGTACGCCGCGCTCCTCAAGCGCATCTACGACATCGACGGCTTCGAGCCCGCCGAGGACCGCGAGTACGACCCCGTGCGCGCCGCGATGGACGAGCTCGGCTTCCGTCCGCGCTGAGGCGATGATCGAGGTCCGGGGTCTCCGCGTCGTCCTGCCGCCCGACACGGTGGCGGTCGACGGCGTGGACCTCCTGGTGAATGCCGGCGAATTCGTCGTCATCCTCGGCCGGAGCGGCGCCGGCAAGACGACCTTCCTCCGCGCGCTCAACCGGCTCGTCGAGCCGACGGCCGGCACGATCCGCGTGGCGGGCCGCGCCGTGACCGGCGCCGGACGCGGGGAGCTGCGCGAGGCGCGCCGGCGGATCGCGGTGATCTTCCAGCAGTTCAACCTCGTGCGCCGCGCCTCGGTGCAGGAGAACGTCCTGGCGGGGCGGCTCGGCTACGTGCGCGCGCTCCCGAGCGTGCTCGGCCGGTTCCCGCCGAATGACCGCGCGCTCGCGCTCGAGTGCCTGGCCCAGGTCGGCCTCGCGCATCTCGCCGAGCGCCGGGCCGACACGCTCTCGGGCGGCGAGCAGCAGCGCGTCGCGATCGCCCGCGCCCTCGCGCAGTCGCCGGACGTGATCCTCGCCGACGAGCCCACGGCGAGCCTCGACCCGCAGCTCACCTCGAGCATCATGGACATCCTCCGGCGCATCAACGTCGAGCGCCGGCTCACGCTCGTCGTGAGCCAGCACCAGCTCGAGACCGCGCTCGCGTACGCCACGCGCATCGTCGGCTTCCGCCGCGGGCGCGTCGGCTTCGACGGCCCGCCCTCGGCGCTCTCGCCGGCCGTCATCGCCGCGATCTACGGCGACGGGGACGCCGCGTGAGGCGCGCCCTCCTGTTCGTCGGCCTCCTCGCGCTCGGGTGGGCCGCCTGGGACACGGGCGCGGACCCCGTCCGCCTCGCGCGCGGGGTCCCGTTCATCCTCGACTTCCTCTGGCGGACGATCCCGCCCGACCCGCGCGTGCTGCCGTCGGCGCTCGCGGGCGCGCTGACGACGGTGGAGATCGCGCTCCTCGGGACGGCGGTCGCGGCGGTCCTGGCGCTGCCGCTCGGCTTCGTCTCGGCGCGGAACGTGGCGCCGGCGCCGCTCTTCTATCCGGCGCGCACCGTGCTGAACTTCTTCCGCAGCGTGGACACGCTCGTCTACGCGCTCGTCTTCGTCGCCGCCGTCGGCCTCGGCCCCTTCCCGGGCGTCCTCGCCGTCGTCGCCTACACGACGACCTCGCTCGCCAAGCTCTACGGGGAGGCGATCGAAGGCATCGAGCCGGGCCCGGTCGACGCGATCACGGCGACCGGCGCGACGCGCCTGCAGATCCTCCGCTTCGGCGTCCTGCCGCAGGTCCTGCCGCTGTTCCTGTCCTACGTCCTCTACCGTCTCGAGACGAACATCCGCGCGGCGACCGTGCTCGGCTTCGTCGGCGCGGGCGGGATCGGGTTCTACCTCCAGACCTACCTCCGCATGATCGACTACCCCGCCGCGTCGACCGTCCTCCTCGTGACCGTGGCGATGGTGATGATCGTGGACGGCGTCAGCTCCCGTCTGCGCGACCGCCTGGTCTAGAAGGATCGATCCCGCACGACGGCCGACGAGACACTACCGAGGAGAGACGTTCCGGGCGTCCAGGTCGTGGCGCCACGTCGGATCGGCGACGTGGCGGAGCTCGTGGGCCAGACACTCGTAGTCGCCGGCGGCACAGTAGACCTCGATGCGGCCGTTCGGATACCGCAGCGTGCAGCCGCGGTTGTTGATCCCGCCGGCCGCACAGACGTGGCGCACGTCGCCGACGTAGAGCGTGACGGGGCCGTTCTGGTAGCCGACGAACGGCGCCGCGGAGCACCCGGCCGCCAGACTGGCGAGCGCGAGCGTTCCGGCGAATCGGAGCAGCCGGCGCCCGGCCGAGCATCGGGTCATATTCGACCCTCCTACCTGAGCCCCTCGCAGCTCCGCGCTGCGGCGTGACACCCTGGACGGCGCATACGTTAGGCGCGCCTCCGAGAGGGGGCCAATCAGGCGAATCCCGGAATCGGCCGCCGGAGTATCCCTTGATGTTGTTTAGGAACTGACCCGGGTTGATCGCTCGGCTGAGTCGGGTGATTTCTGAACGGCCGACTCCCGACGATGGCTCGAGAGTGACCGGGTCGGGCTCGCGCAGGGGCGACTCCCCTGGCGAGTCGGGGCGTCACGCCTGCTGGTGCTTGCCGGGGGGTCCAGCCTCGCTTGATCTGCTCAGGTCAAGCATCTCGGGCAGATACAAAGGGTCGTCGGTCAGCTCGATCCGTGTAACGCGCTTCATCCGAGTGACGATCTCCTGAATCCGAGAAACGGCCTTCAGCATCTCGTCAACACGCCCACGGCTCTTCGCGTCCGTCTCGTTGGCCAGGAGCTGAGCATGTCCCATGAGGGCCGTCAGCGGATTATTGATCTCGTGCGCGGCCGCGGCGGCGAGGCTGGCGACATACCGCAGGGTGTCCCGTTCCCGGATGGCCGCTTCAGCCTTCTTGCGGTGCGTGATGTCACGGGCGATCGACGACGCCCCGACGATCCTCCCGTCCGCGTCCCGGATCGGCGACACCGTGACGGACACCGCGACGCGCCGCCCGTCCTTCCTTATGCCTACGGTCTCGTAGTGATCGACCCGTTCACCCCGTCCGACGAGCGTTAGGCTCTTCGGCAACTCGTCCGCCGGGAGGATGATCCCGATCGGCCACCGCCCGAGGACCTCGCGGGCCGAGTACCCGTAGAGTCGCTCGGCGCCGGTGTTCCAGCTCGTGATCATGCCGTCCAGTGTCATGCCGATGATCGCGTCGTCCGAGGACTCCACGATCGAAGCTGCGAAGGCCAGCGCCGCTTCGGCCCGGCCGCGCTCCTCGAGGGCGTGGCCACCGTCCCCATGCAGGGCTGCAGCAGCGACTCGTTGCAGGACTCCCGCACGAAGGGCCCAGACCCCCACACCGTTCCCCGGGTCGCGATCGGACGAGGCACGTCGTGCCATATACCACAGGGTCGTCCAAGGCAGGTTCTAATATCTGTTCAAAATTGCTCACCTTTGGGTTTATGCGGGAGCATGGTGTGGTCAGAATTGGCCACCTATGCGGGAGCACGGTTTTGTTCGACAGCTACGACAGATAGCTGGTACTGGCGCCCTAGTCGTGGAGGACGATATTCAGGAGGGAACTGTGAACTTGCAAGCCACCGTTATACTCAACGAACCCCAGCTTCCGAAACTTGTTCATAAAGAAACTCACCCTTGACCGCGTTGTCCCGACCATTTCGGCCAGTGTTTCTTGACTTATCCTAGGCACGATGGATTCATGTTGCCCGTCTTTGCCGAAGTGGGCCAGCAACAACAGAATCCGCGCCAGCCGTTTCTCACTGGAATTGAAAAGCTGAGCAACCAAGTCCTCTTCGATCCGAGCGTTGCGGGACAGCAGGTACGCCATGAAGAGCTCTGACAATGCGGGTTCATTATGGAGCATCCGTGTCATTGTCTCTTTTTGAGCTCGCAGGATTGAGCATTCGATCACCGAGGTCGCCGTGGCCATGCGAAGCGGCTGTCCCGCGAGGCTTCCCTCACCAAAAAAATCCCCGCTCCCCAAGATTGCGACGACCGCTTCCTTCCCGCGCGTGGATAGGACCGTCAGCTTAACCTTACCCTTCTCAATGTAAAAAACCGCGTCCGCGGGACTGCCCTGCGAGAAGATGATTTGCTTCTTTCGATACTCCTTCGTGGTCCCCCCCCGGGCTTTCGCAAGGTACGTCCGGAGCTCGAGTGGCGCGTCCCTTTTCTGTGCCATGAGGGGCCCTCCATTCAAGCGAGGGTTTTCGCTATGACTTCCGACGCCAATCTGAAATTAGCTCAGTGGCTCAGACGAAGTCAACCTTCTTCGCCAGGGGCGAGGGACCCAGGCAGTAGCTCGAACACGGGATAGCGCCCGGCCACGTCGGCGAACGCCTGCGCGGGCGAGCCGGCCGGCACGGGGAAGTAGCGCTGGACGGTCACCCTGAAGCGGTCCAGGTACGCCCTCAGGATCTCCGGCTTCTCTCCGTCGGGGATGTGTCACAGGCGAAAGCGCTGGCGCCGCCTGCCTCTCCCGAGGGCGACTTCGCGGGCGACCTCCGCGTTGCGGACCCACTGCGTCAGCCCGCGCGGGGCCACGACAAACCGCCGGCCTCCGAGCGGGAGCGGATTGACCGGGGTAGCGTAGGTCCGTCCGGTCGTGCGGCCGCGAACCTCGAGCAGGTGATAGTCCGGCGGGCCGAGGCCGAGCCCGATCAGCAGGCCGAATGCCACGCGTGCTTCCTACAGCTGCCCCCCATCTCCCCAGGTGTCGAGCAGCCTGCGGTAGGCCGGATCCTCGTAGCGCTCGAGCCCGAAGGCGGGGGCGTAGGGCGGCAGCGGCCGCCCGGCGATGTGGTCGGCGAGGAGATCCGCGGCGCCGTTCGACGCCATCAGCCCGTAGCCCGAGAGCCCGCCCAGCACGTACGCGCCCTCGACAGGCAACGGTCCGGCGAGGAAGCGGTTCTCGCGCGTCTTGGTGTAGTAGCCGCCGTCGACGACGGAGCGCGGCAGCCGCGGCAGGTACGCGCCGAGCGCGGGGATCATGCGGGACATCCCGCGCAGCGCGATCTCGCCGTACGCGGGGTCGAACGCGAGCGGGAATGTGGGCTCCACGGGCTCGACGTCGTAGGTCCAGATGAGCAGCACCGCGGGGCTCTCGCCCGCGCCCTCGGGGCGGCCGTGGACCCCCGCGGGGAACTCTTCGAGCAGGCGCCGGTGCTCGCGTGAGGCGCCGAGCTCGGCGCGCTCCTCCGGTGACCACGGCAGGCGCACCGG
>WNFW01008179.1_pt1 | contig 13209 bp, 10 predicted proteins | sample 5400131 | NCBI WGS metagenome assembly WNFW01 (sample SAMN13153362, study PRJNA577476) | soil metagenome | isolation source: 20 cm soil or saprolite under grassland replicate 1 | place: USA:California | collected 2016-06-15 | reverse complement strand
CGATTTTGCAAGCGCAATGAAAATCACCATCGTGCTCGGCGCATTTCTGCCGGTTCCGCCGGTGATGGGCGGTGCGATTGAAAAAAGCTGGTTGGCTCTCGCGCAAGAGTTTGTTTCCCATAACCACGATGTCACCATCATCTCCCGCGCACTTCCACAATTCGCCAGGCACGAAATCGTCGATGGCATCCGCCATCTTCGCCTCCGCGGCTTCGATCCGCCGCGCTTATTGCTCTGGCTGAAAATTCTTGATCTGCTTTACTCGCTACGGGTCAGGCGAGCTCTGCCGGCGGCGGACATTTTGGTGACAAATACCTTCTGGTTACCGCTGCTCATCCGCGACCCATCGCGCGGAAAGATTTACGTTCATGTCGGCCGTTATCCAAAAGGTCAGATGCCTCTGTATGGAAAAGCGGCGCGGTTGCAGACGCCGTCGAGAGACGTAGCCGACGCCATCAAAGGCGAAACGCCGTCGTCAGCGCAGAGAGTCATCGCCATTCCATATCCACGCCCGCAAACGATTTCGGCGGGAGCGCCGCCGCCGTTGGAGGCGCGCGCAAAAATCGTCCTCTATGTCGGTCGCGTGCATCCGGAAAAGGGCGTGCACGTTTTGGTAGAAGCATTCGCGCGGTTGCGCCGCGGCGAATTTGTCGATTGGAAACTCATAATTGTTGGTTCGACGGATTCCAGGGAGGGCGGAGGAGGTGACACTTATCTGCGCCGACTGCGACAAAGCGCGGCTGTCGCGCGCGAACGGGTCGTTTTTCGCGGGCCAATCTTTGATGTAGCAGTCTTGGAAGAAGAGTTTCGGGCTGCGCGAATTTTTGCTTATCCCTCGCTGGCCATGCGCGGCGAAACTTTTGGTCTCGCGCCGCTCGAAGCCATGACGCACGGTTGCGCTGTGCTCGTTTCTGATCTGGGTTGCTTTCGCGATTTTATTTTACCGAATGAGACCGGTTTTGTCTTCGAAGGAGGCGCGCCGAATCCCGCTGATTCTCTTGTGGTCGCGTTTCGCGATGCTTTGTCCGATCCAGTTCGACTTGAACGAATCGCCCGGGCCGGGCAGCTGAAATCTGAGGAATTTTCCCGCGCGCGTGTTGCTGATAAATTCTTGATCGACTTCGAAAAACTTATTTCAGATGCCGAACGAACAAATCGTTAATTCGGATCAGACCAGCGCGTTCGAATCCCCGTGGAGCAACGGACAACGCGCCTTGCGCGCACTTTGGGAATTTTGCTGGTTCGTGTTTTGTCAGTGGACCCCAAAGCCGTTCAATCCGTGGCGGCTTTTTTGGTTGCGGATATTTGAGGCCAAGATCGAGGGGACCCCGTTCGTGCATTCGCGCGCGCGGATTGCAATCCCATCGAATCTCACTTTGCGCGATCGTGCCTGTCTTGGAGATCGCGCCAATGCCTATTCACTTGGCGAAATCGAAATCGGGGAGCGCGCTACCATTGCCCAGGAAGCTTATCTCAGCACTGGCAGCCACGATTTTTCCCAGTCGAGTATACCTCTTATTGCAGCGAAAATCACGATCGGCGCTGATGCTTTTATCGGAGCACGCGCATTCGTTTTGCCGGGCGTGACAATCGGAGAGCGCAGCGTCATCGGCGCGTGTTCCGTCGTCACTGAAAATGTGCCGCCCGATGTCTTCGCCGCGGGAAATCCGTGTCGGGTTTTGCGGCCGCGATGAGCACGCGCGTTCCGGTTTCCGTCATCGTTCCAATCAAAAATGAAGCGGCGAATCTGCCGCGCTGCCTTGCCTCTGTGAAATGGGCGGACGAAATTTTGGTGGTCGATTCCGAGAGCACCGATGGTTCGATCGCGATCGCCCAACAGCACGGCGCCAAAGTGGTGCAGTTCGAATTCAATGGTATCTGGCCGAAGAAAAAGAATTGGGCACTCGAGAACCTGCAGTTTCGCAACGAATGGGTTTTTGTTCTCGATGCCGACGAAGTTTTGCCGCCGGCGGCGGAAGCGGAATTTGCCCAAGCAATCTCCGGAGCGGGTGATATTTTCGGCTACTGGATCAATCGTCGTTTTATGTTCATGGGACGTTGGCTGCGGCATGCCTACTACCCAAATTGGAATCTGCGCCTTTTTCGACACGCGTTCGGCCGTTATGAAAAACTAACCGATGCGCCAACCAACAGCGGTGACAACGAAGTTCATGAGCACGTCCTCCTGAATGGAGGCACCGCTAAGCTAAAAGTTGAGATCGATCATTATGCTTTTCCGTCGATCGATGTTTTCGTCGAAAAACATAATCGCTATTCCAATTGGGAAGCGCGAGTCGCCGCCGATACATTTCTTGATTCCAGCTCAAAGAAAATCAGCAGCCGGACGGTCGACCGGCGCCGAAAACTGAAAACCCTTTCGCAGCACCTGCCATTTCGCCCATTGCTGCGATTTCTCTACGTTTACGTGTGGCAAAAGGGTTTTCTCGATGGCGCGGAAGGCTATTACTTTGCGCGGCTGCACGGCTTCTATGAATTTCTCTCGGTGGCGAAAACGCGCGAACTGCTGAAGCAAAAGATCTGAGAAGCTATCGCGCCGCGTAGACTGTAACGCGTCTTGGGAGTGGCATTGCGAGCGAGTCTGGGGAGCGCACGCGCCTCGTGTGCTCATTGCGGCGCCTCGCCGCAATGCTTCTGGGAAGAGGAAAAAGTTCGCGATGGCGAGGGCGCCATCGCCAACACGCGAGGCGCGTGCGCTCCCCAGAGAAACATCGGGCGGCCGCTTGGGGCTAGTACGCGGTCTGCGGCGGCAGGAACAGTTGCGCAACCGTCCTCAGGATAATTCCGATCTCCAGCGAAAGGTTCCAGTTCTCCAAGTACTCAAGATCGCACGCGACGCGATTTTGAATGTCGGAATTATCTCGCGCTTCGCCGCGAAAACCGCGCACCTGAGCCAGCCCGGTAATTCCCGGCTTAACGAAAGCGCGGACATGGTAGCCTGCCATTATTTTCGCAAATTCGGCGTTATGCTCGAGCAAATGCGGGCGCGGACCGACGATACTCATCTCGCCGCGCAGCACATTCCAGAATTGCGGAATTTCATCGATACTGAACTTCCGGAAAAATCGCCCGAGTGGATAAACGCGATCGTCGCGCCCGCTCGCCTGGTGCGCGATCTGTTCGTCGCCCGGACGCATCGTGCGAAATTTGTAAATGGTGAATCGGCGATTTTGAATTCCGGCACGCACTTGCTTATGGAAAAGCGGGCCGGGGGATTGCAGCCGTTGCGTGATCCAGATGATGATCGCCACCACTGGAAACACCACGGCCAGGACGAACCCGGAAACGATGAGATCAATCGCGCGTTTGACGAAACGATTGAGCGGGTTCTCCAGCGGTTCTTCGCGCAAGGCCATAAAACGAAATCCGCCGTCCTCGAAGTGGACCACGGGATGACGCAGCGTTTCCTCCAGGTCGCTGAGGATGATTAGACGTACCCCGAGTCGGTCGCATGCATCGATGATTACGCGATCGGAATTGGTTCTGGGGAATTCCAACAGGATCACTTGCGTCGCGCCGCATTCGTGCACGATTCGATCGAAATCTCCGAACTGACCGAGAATCGGCAGATCGCCCGCTTGCTCGAATGTTTCCTGGCTAATCAGTCCGGCGGTGTGCAAGCCAATCTCGGATTTCTGTCGCAGCCAGTTACGCAGTTGCGCCGCTCGTGCCGGTGAACCAACCAACAAGGTTTTCTCCCGGCGAATTCCCTTAAAAAACCGGCGGGCCAGAAAGGGGGGCAGATAGTGATGTGAGAAAAGTAACGCCAGGTAAAAACAAGGCACGAAATTGAAAAGGAAAACTCGCGAGATAAAACCGTCCTTGGTCGCGATCAGGTAAATGACGAGCGTCCCGATACTGGCGACCGTCTGCCGCAGACTGACACGATGTTCCCGCAGCAGGTCGGTTTGCAGCGGATAATCGCGCGAGCTGTCGCGCCCCAGATATTCCAAGGTCAACCCCAGCACAAGCAACACGCAATAAATGCTGTAGCGGCGCCAGGTCAGTCCCCCGGGTGGGGAATAAAACTTCACCATCACCCAGACCCCAAGCCAGAAGAGTCCGGCCGTGATCCAAATCTGGCAGATTAATAAAAGTCGCCGAAGACCCTCGGAACGCTGGGTGAGCATCACTTAAACCGCCTTGCGTGGCGTGAGACTACGCGATGGCCGTGCTGCTTCAACTCATGCTACACTTCGCGCGGTCGCCTTTTGACCTGAGAAATACGATGGAAGAACCTGCCAGTCACGCCACTCATCATCCCGTGCCGGCGCAATGGGCGCGCAGTGTTTTCCTCGCGTTGCTACCGGTTCTTGCGGTTTTTCTTGGTGGCGCGACCAGCAAATGGGCCGAAGGAATCATCGTTGCTTTCTTTGGCGCGTTCCTGATTTTTCAACCACCGCGCCGCTCCCTCGGCTGGAAAATTAACGCTACCTTTCTGGCCTTTGCTCTTTGCGCGCTTGCGCCTCTTCGCTGCAGGCGTCGTGGTCATCGCTGCGTTCAGCATTCTGTTTTATCTGACCCAGCACTCGATTCCTTTCTGGAAAAACCCGCGCAATTTCGGCCCTTTCCCCAATCGCAACCAAACGGCCGATCTTTTCGGAGTGACTTCAGTGCTGATACTCGCCGCGGCCCAGGATGACATTCGGCATGGGCGCAAACGCTGGATCCTCTGGACGATCGCGCTGATCATTGTCGTCTCGGCCATCTGTCTCAATTTTTCCCGCGCGGGCGTCATTATTCTCGTGGCTGCGAGCGCAATCTGGATTGCGACCGTCGCGCTTCGGCTCGATACCCCCACGCGCGCCGGCGCCGCCTGCCGTATCTCCTTAGCGGTTTCCTTCCTCCTTCTTCTCGTTAGCGCGCTACTGGTTGCCGGTGGGCAAACGCTGGCCCGTTTTCATCTCCAAAAACTCGCCGGGAGCGATTTCACATCCGATTTTCGCTGGCTCATTTTCCGCGACACCTGGCAATTGATCCGCTCTTCGCCCTGGGTCGGTCTTGGCCTCGGTAATTTCGAAGCCATTTTTGCCATCTTTCGCGATGCTTCTCACGGCAATACCCGGTCTCTCCATCCCGAAAGCGATTGGCTTTGGGTTTGCTCCGAGCTCGGATGGCTGGCACTGCTGCTCATCGTCCTCGGAGCGGTATTGTTAATTCGCCGCGTCGCTCCGCTACAAGTCGGAACCAACCAGCGTTTCCGCCTCGCCGCCTTGATTGGCGCGGTCATGTTTGCCTTGCACGGGCTGATTGATGTTTCGGGGCATCGTGTGGGTACTGCTTATTCCGCAATGTTCTTACTCGGCCTTTCGCTGCATCGCCCAACGCAACTGGAATTGTCTAAAACAATCCCGTGGACGTTTCGGCTCCTCGGAGTCGCGCTTGTTGTGATCGGTCTTTCCTGGACAATTGCCTGGCGCTCGATGGCGATGTTGCCTGGCGGGGTTGGGGTCGACAACGCCAAGCAGCTCGCCATTGTCGCCAGTCGCGGGCTTAATTTTGCCGAGGCAATCAACCTGACTACCCGCGCATTGAATTGGGCGCCGCTCGATTGGGAACTTTATTATCTGCGCGCTACCGCCGAGGTCGGACAACATGAGCCGGCGCAGAAGGCGCTGGATGATTTTCGGCGTGCCCGCTTTCTCGAGCCGAATTCCGAGTCGGTGCCCTTGCAGGAAGGTTTCGTCTGGCTGCCCGTGCGGCCGGACCTTGCTCTGGTTGCATGGCGCGAGGCTCTGCGCCGCGCCGGAGCAGAGCGCAAGGATATTTACCGCCAAGCTGCGCGATCCGGCGGCGCGCCAGATTATCAGGCAGCTTGCGTTCAGTGAACATGACCTGGCGCTCGTTTATTTTGCGCAGTTAAACGCCGAAGAATTTCGGCCCGCCTTCAGCAAGTTTTTCGATGCCGATCCGGACTTGGTCGCGATGAAGCCGGAAGAAAAACGCGAGTTTTTCCAACTTTGGGACAGCCGCGGCGACATCAACACGCTTATCGCCGCAGTCAAAAAACATCCCGATTGGTTGCAATTCACCTGGCGCACCGTCGCCAAGTATCGCGGCGCCTCCGGCGATTTCCGGGGCGCCTGCGAATTGATGGAAAAATTTGATAGTAACGTTGTTTTCCCGCCGGAAGAAAAAGGCCAGTCAATCGAACAGTTGCGGGAACGAGTTTTCCGCGCCACGAATAATTTTTCTGCGGCCTACACCCTCTATCGCCAGCAAATGAATCGGGGGTTGATCGACGACGCGCTCGCCACCATCCGACATTTTACCGTGACTAGAAAGCCGCCAGCTTATTTCCACTTATTGGAAGCTCAAGCCTGGGCGGCAAAAGGGAACTGGGAACGTTCCTGGAATGCCTGGCAGGCCTTTGAAAAGGCGAAAGCTCCGAATCACTAACTGTGCTGTAGTTCTCGTCGTACGTGTTTAGCGTTGCCCTGCTGTATCCCATTTCATCAATACCTCGCTTGAGCGAGATGCATGGCCGAATCTACTACCACAACCGCTTCAGCGGTTTACTCCTTCACGAACAAGAAACCGCTGAAGCGGTTGGGCCTCTCTCAGGCGTCGATAACACCCAGTAATGAGAGGGTCGACGCTAAGGTAGTTATCGTCGTCACTATTGTGACAGGTTAGGAGATTGAAATCGCATAGGTAATGAACCCGCAAATAACGGTCATAACCACCATCGCGGTGATAAAAACAACGTCGGCCGTGCGCTCAATTAGATGCCTCCGCCGAAAACTGCGGGCCCGCAGGGCCGCGTAGGAAAGGAGACATGACGTAAGAAACAACAGAGCGTCGCTTGCGAGGAAGTCGTCCGCCAGGGTATCGGCCTTGCCGAGTGTGATAACGACGCGGATCAGACCGATGACCGTAAGGCAAACACCAACCATCGCCGATGAGACGGTGAAAATGTGAATGCAAATGTCTTCTTCCAGCTTTGTTTTGTCATTGCCGTTTTCGCCCATTCCACCTTCGACAGCTAAGTTCACTCCGCGTTGCTTGAAAAATTGCCGCGTCGTATTTGAGAAAGAGCGCGCTTAAAGTGGTAGGGACGCATCTCCGAGGCGTCCCATACTTGGTTTTTTATTTGGGACGCCTCGGAGAGCCATCCCTGCGAAAGGACGGCGGACCTTACGCGATTTACTTTGCTAGCGCGGCCTGGGCGGCCGCCAGACGCGCAATGGGGACGCGGAATGGACTGCAACTGACGTAGTCGAGCCCGAGCCGGTGACAGAATTTCACTGAATCGGGATCGCCACCGTGTTCGCCGCAAATGCCTAGCTTGATTTTCGGCCGTGTCTTGCGGCCCTTCTCGATCGCGATCTGCATCAACTGGCCGACGCCGTCTTGATCGATGGTGGCAAATGGATTGCGTTTCACGATCTCCAACTCGGCGTAATGCGGCAAAAATGATCCGCTGTCATCGCGGCTCATCCCAAGCGCAGTTTGGGTAAGATCATTTGTGCCGAAACTGAAGAACTCTGCTGTTTCCGCGATCTCGTCTGCGGTCAAAGCACCGCGCGGCACTTCAATCATTGTCCCGACCAAATAACTGAATTTCACTTTTTTCGCCGCCTGCACGTCCTGCGCGACGCGACGCACGATCTCCACTTGCAATTCGAGTTCTCTCTTAAAACCGACCAGTGGGATCATTACTTCCGGATGCACCTTGGTTCCACTCTTTTGCACCTCCGCTGCCGCTTCGAAAATCGCGTGCGCCTGCATTTCAGTTACTTCCGGAAATGAAATTCCGAGACGGCAACCGCGATGGCCGAGCATCGGATTTTGTTCATGCAATTCGTGGACACGCCGGGCGATCTCCTCCTGGCTGACACCGATTTTCTCCGCCAGTGCGCTTTGGGCAGCGTGATCTTGCGGGAGAAATTCGTGCAGTGGCGGATCAAGCAAACGAATCGTTGCGGGTTTTCCTTTGAGCGCTTTGAAAATACCAACGAAATCGCTTTTTTGATACGGCAGCAATTTGGCGAGAGCTTTTTGCCGATCGTCCGCTTTACGCGCCAAAATCATTTCCCGCATGGCATCGATGCGGTCGCCCTCAAAAAACATGTGTTCGGTGCGGCAAAGCCCGATGCCGCTGGCGCCGAAGGCGACTGCGTTTTCCACCTGTTCCGGTGTATCCGCGTTGGTGCGAACGCTCATGCGCGTGACTTTCGCGCACCAATCCATCAGCTGATTGAAGTTTCGATAAGTCTCACTTCTCTGGGCGATTTTGTCGCCATGAAGCAAACCCTGAATGATTTCCGAAGGAGCATTGCGCAACTGATCCGCGTAAACAGTGCCGCTGGTCCCGTCGATTGAGAGATAATTTTCCCCTTCGCGAAAAATGGCGCCGTTCACAGACATCGTTTTCGCGCGATAATTGATGTTCAATGCAGATGCGCCGCAAATGCACACTTTGCCCATCTGCCGCGCGACCAAGGCTGCGTGGGAGCTTACGCCGCCGCGCGCGGTCAGAATTCCTTCCGCTGCGATCATGCCACGCAAATCCTCGGGTGACGTCTCGACCCGCACGAGCAACACTTTCTCACCTTTGTGCGCGGCAGCTGCAGCACGATCGGCGTTAAAATAAACTCTGCCTGTAGCCGCGCCCGGTCCCGCCGGAAGTCCGCTCGCAATCGCCTTCGCGCTCTTCAGCGCGGCGCGGTCGAATACCGGCGCCAGGACCTGATCGAGCTGATCGGCGGGCACCCGTGCGATCGCGGTTTTCCATTCGATCAATTTTTCGCGGACCATGTCGCAGGCAAATTTCACTGCCGCCACCCCGGTGCGTTTTCCGTTGCGCGTTTGCAGCATGAAAACTTTGCCGTCTTGAATGGTGAATTCGAAGTCCTGCACGTCTTTGAAATGTGCCTCGAGGACGTGGCGGATCCGCTCCAACTCCACCAGCGCGTTCGGCAAATGTTTCTTCAAATCTGCTACCGGCTCCGGCGTGCGGACACCCCCAACCACATCCTCGCCTTGAGCGTTGATGAGGAATTCGCCGTAAAAAACTTTCTCACCGGTGGCTGGATCGCGGGAGAAAGCCACGCCCGATCCGGAATTGACGCCGGTATTGCCGAAAACCATGGCCTGCACGTTTACCGCCGTGCCCCATTCCTGGGGAATGTTGTATTTCCGGCGGTAAACGATGGCGCGATCGTTCATCCATGAACCGAACACGGCCCCAATCGATCCTTGCAGTTGCGCCCACGGATCGTTCGGAAATTGCTTTCCGGTGCGTTCTTTCACCAATTTTTTGAAACGTGCGACCAGCTCTTTCAAATCGCTGACGCTCAGCTTGGTATCGTCAATGTCTGTGTGATGGCGCTCGTGCTTGAGCTCGTGGATCACCGTCTCGAAAGGCTCGTGATCTTCCTCCGGGCGCTTTTGCACACCCATCACGACATCGCCGTACATTTGGATAAAGCGGCGATAACAATCCCAGGCGAAGCGTTCGTTATTGGTGGCCTTTGCGACCGCCAGGACGGTCTCGTCGTTCAATCCGAGATTGAGAATCGTGTCCATCATTCCCGGCATGGAATCGCGCGCCCCGGATCGGACCGCCACCAGCAATGGCATCGCTTTGGTATCACCGAAAGTCGTGCCCATAATTCCTTCCATCCGGCGAATCCCCTCCTCCACTTCTGCCTGCATCGTCCGGGGGTAAGTGCGGGTATGCGCGTAAAAGTATGTGCAGACTTCGGTTGAAATCGTGAAACCCGGTGGGACCGGCAGACCGATCCGTGTCATCTCGGCCAGGTTCGCGCCTTTGCCACCGAGCAGGGGTTTCATCTTTCCGTTCCCGTCGGCCTTACCCTCGCCGAAGTAATAAACAAACTTCGCCGGTTTGGTCTTAGAAGCCGCCTTTCCTTTAGTACGGCGTGAAGCGGAAGATTTTTGAGCCATGAATTCCGAGATGGGTGAACGAGCGCGGCAAAGTAATTCCCCCACTGGACGTGTCAACGCACACAGGCGCTCAGCGCGGTGCGCTAGTCCGAATCGTAAGGAATTTTATGCTGACGCGTGCTGAGTTGCGCCGAGCACGTCCTCAATGGCGGCGGTGAACTCGTTCGTCCCGGTGCTCGGAACGATGATGGTGTTGCGCCGGCCATGCGCTTCCTCGGTGATGCGAAGAAATCTTCCCCGATCGTTCTCGCGGAATTCCACATAGAAGTGCTTCCGCTCGATCTGAACCTCCTTCGCTTCTATAATATTATCCATGTCGGGCGGAGTGTGGCAGGATGCCAGTCATTGGGGAAGAAAAAAATTAGCCTAAATTTCACGGCCCCAAATGGCTAAGATTTGGCCCGCCCACTATTTTCGGCGTCGCCGATGCGTACGATTCTGATCTGGTCGTAAATCAGCGATCGCAAAATCAATTTGTCGCTTAAATTGGTCTACCCGTGCGACATGTGCGCGCAATTTGTCTCCTACCGCGAAGCTGCGGCGCCTCTGCCGGCCGACTAACCGCCGCTGGGCAGGCGAGAAAATGTAGAAATCGTCGGCTAATGTCGAGACATGGACTAACCCGGTCAGCAAAATCTCCGGCAGCTCAATCAAAAGTCCGTAATTGCGCACGTCAATTACAACTGCGTCGAAGACCTGCGGATCGCGTGCCTCCAGTTGTGACTCGAAGAATTCCAGTTTCTTCATTTTGACCGCATCGATTTCCGCCTCGGCAGCATTGCGTTCGGTCGCGGAAATGTGATCGGCAATAGCCGACAGTTGAGGCACGGCTCGCGAAGTTCGGCGCGCAAGATCGCGCTCGGCCAGTGCGCGATGCACTTCGAGATCAGCATAGCGCCGGATCGGGCTGGTGAAGTGGGTATAGTTCGGTTTCGCGAGGCCATAATGACCCAGTGGCGCAGTAGCGTAACGTGCCCGCTTCAGGCTCTTGAGCAGCCCGATCTTGAGCGGATGCTCTTCGGCCGTTCCCGCAATGGAGGCAAGTAACTTTTGCAACTCAGCGCGGTGCGTCAGATCGCCCACCCTAATTCCGTGTGCCAGAACGAACTCACGAAATTCGCCCAGCCGCTCCGGATCCGGATTTTCGTGCACGCGATAGATCGCTGGAAGCCCGCGGTTTTTTAGTTCCCGCGCCACCGCTTCATTCGCGGCCAGCATGAATTCCTCGATCAATTGGTGCGATTCATCATTCTCAACTCGCTCAAATCGAATCGGTTTTCCTTTTTTATCGACGACGACCTTTACCTCCGGCATGTCGAGATCGAGTGAACCGTACTCGAAACGCTTCTTCCGCAGCAACGCCGCCAGTTTCCACGCGGTATGCAAACGTTCGCCCAGTTCATCGCGAGCCGGACTTTTTAGAATCGCGAACGCTTTCTTATAAGTCAGGCGGTGGGCGCTGCGGATGACGGTTCGAGCAAAACGGCTCTGCCGCATTCGCCCGTTGCGATCGAATTGCAGGAAGACGGAATGCGTCAGCCGATCGACATGGGGATTCAAGCTGCAAACGCCGTTGCTCAACCGCTCGGGCAACATCGGAATTACACGGTCCGGCAAGTAAACACTGTTGCCGCGGCGTTGCGCCTCGCGATCGAGCGCGCTGCCGGGCCGCACATACGCGCTTACGTCTGCGATATGAACGCCCAGTTGCCAACCGCCCTTGATTTCTTGGACGTGAATGGCGTCGTCAAAATCGCGCGCGTCGTCTGGATCGATGGTCACGATAAATTGCCTGCGTAAATCCTCACGACCGTCGATGGCGTCGGCGGTCACCGTTTCGGGAATTGCAGACGTTTCCTCAAGGACGGCGCGTGGAAACTCGACCGGCAAATGGTATTTCCGGATGATCGATAGGATGTCCACTCCGGGTGCAGTCCGCGGCCCGAGTAGTTCGATGATTTTTCCTTCCGGATTGACGTGACGCGATTCCCAGGCCTCGAGTCGAACCACCACCTTGTCGCCAACCCGCGGCTGACGGCCATTAATTGACGACGGCTGCACATAAATGTTGTGAACGAGTCGCGGATCGTCCGTCACGACGTAGAAGAAATTTCGCGTCTGCTGCAGGGTTCCGACGATCGTCTCGTTCGCGCGTGTCAGAATCCGGATCACGCGGCCTTCCGCACGCGGCTTGCGTGCCCGCGAAAATTCCGCACCGCGAATGATACGTGCCACCACCCGATCGCCATGCATGGCGGTGCCAGTGTTTTCCGCCGCGATAAAGAGATCGGACTGTCCCGGTTTTTCGTTGGTCAGAAAAGCGTAGCCGGCCTCATGCACGCTCAACGTTCCAGTGACAAGATCGGCCGCGTCGGGCAGGACATATCGATTCTTTCTAATACGCGCGATTTCGCCTGCCTGTTCGAGATCGCGGAGGACGCGGCGTACTTCGTTCCGTCGCGCTGCGCCATAACCAAGCGCATCGGCGATTTCGATTTTATCCAGCGGCCGATATTTCGGCTCCTGAATGAGTCGCAGAATCTCTGCGCGCAAATCTTGATCAGCTGTTTTCCTTTTGCCTGCCATGGCGACGCAACGTTGCGTTGTTCCTCATTACTCTTCCAGCGCGATCTTTTGTTGGGAGTTAGGGCTTCAGCGCTGACTCGGCCGCCGTGCTTCCAGCGGTCGGAACGCGGCTCCCCACGGAGGGACGCGCTTCTGCGCGTCCGGACATGCAGAAGCATGTCCCTCCGATAACGCCGCTGCGACGCGACATGGAAAGGCGGTAGAGCGTTCCGCCAATTGTCGGTAGCCTTATTCGGCCGTGCACGATGCGGCGAATCCTGTCTTTACTTGCTTGACCCAATGGCGGCGCGGCCAAAAGTTGTCTGAATGAAAGCGATATGGTTCGCGCTCGCGATTTTTGTCGGAATTTTTAATATGAATGCTGCTTCGTCGATCTCGATCACCAGTCCCTCCTTTCAAGCTGGCGGCGATATTCCCCCGAAATTCACCTGTAACGGAACGAACGTCAGTCCGGAATTGCAGATCAGTAGCGTCCCGAATGAAGCGAAATCGCTGGTCTTGATTGTCGATGATCCGGATGCGCCGCGCGGTTTGTTTACGCACTGGATCGTCTGGAACATCGATCCAAAAACGACACGAATGGCCGAGAACAGTGCGCCCACTGCCGGAGTCCAGGGCACAAATGATTTTGGTAAACGCAATTACGGCGGACCATGTCCGCCCTCCGGAACGCATCGCTATTTTTTCAAAATC
>WNFW01002228.1_pt1 | contig 13209 bp, 11 predicted proteins | sample 5400131 | NCBI WGS metagenome assembly WNFW01 (sample SAMN13153362, study PRJNA577476) | soil metagenome | isolation source: 20 cm soil or saprolite under grassland replicate 1 | place: USA:California | collected 2016-06-15 | reverse complement strand
CGCTGTCCTCCTCGGCCAACGGCGGGCCAGCCGGGCGAACACCCCGGTCACACCCAAGGGTCCTAAGCCTCGATCCACCGTGCCGATTTCGTTGATCGTTTTCGGCCGGGTGGGCTGGCGGCGGGCGTGGTTTTCTTGCCGCTCTCTTCGTGCGGCTTGTCCGTGGTGCCTGGGCTGGCTGATGGGCGGATGGCCGCTGGGCCGCTGGGGTCGCGGTGACCGGTCTGGGCTGGTCAGGCCGGGGCGGCGGGTGGGCCGCAGGCGGCTTCGAACAGGTTGAGCCATTCCTGGTCGCGGTGCCAGCCTTCGGGCAGGTGCAAGATGAGGTGGCCGCGGCCGCGGCGGGCGGTGCGGGCGGCGACGTTGACCAGGTCGCGGCGGATGGTGGCGCCGCGGGCTTTGGCGTAGGCGAGGCTGGCCAGGGCGCCGGCGGCGCGCAGCAGGTTGCCGGTGATGGCGGCGCAGGCCAGCCAGGCGGCGTTGGCGGGGAACGATCCCGACGGCAGGTGGGCCAGGGGGCCGTCGTTGAAGTCGGCGAAGACCTGCTCGATGATGGCGTGGCCGCGGTGCTGCTCTTCGGCCTGGATCATCTCGAACGGGCTGTCGGTGAACACCGCGTGATAACGCCAGACCGGGAACAGTTCGGCTTGCCCGGCCGGGGCGCGCGCGTTCATGTCGCGGACGCGGCGGACGATGAGCCGGGCGGTGAGCGGAACCGGCGGGTGGCGCTGGCCGCCGCGCGGGTGTGCGGTGAAGGCGGTGTATTTGACCTCGGCGACCTCGGCGTCAGAGACCCAGCAGCCCAGCTGGTCATCCCAGATCGCCCGGGGATAGGCGATCGGCGTCCAGGCGGTGTCTGGGATCGCGGCGATCGCCGCGGTGACCGAGACGTTCAGCTGTGCGGTGACGGAGAAGCACGCCCCGGCGCGGCGGGCCGCCCAGAGGGCCGCCGAGCTGTAGTAGGCCGAGTCCATCCGCACTACGAGCCTGCTGCTGCACCCGGCGTCGCGGGCAGCACCCACCGCCTCGGCGATGAACGACACCACGCCGCGGGCAGATGCAGCGTTGCCGCCGCGCAGCCTCGCCGCGGCGATTACCGGCGCGGCCAGCGGGGTGCTGACCGTGGCGGCCAGCACGTTCAGGCCACGGACCAGCAGGCTCTTGCCGCCGATCTTGGTATAGCCGAACGCTGCTCCCTGCTTGCGGTAGCCGAAGACCCGTTTTTGCTGAGAGTCGATATCGACGAACGCCACCACGTCCTTGCCGGGCAGCAGCGGCGCCGACTGGGCAAGCCCGGCCAGGAAATCCCGGTGCACCGCCTCCAGTTGCCGGGCGTTCCCCCAGGTGAACGACCGCAGAAACGTGCCCAGCGTGGACGGCGCCCGCACCCCGCCGAACAGCCACCCCATCGCGCCGTGCCGCAGCACGTCCATGTCATCGATGCTGTCTGCCCCGGCAGCCATCCCCGCGACCAGGCAGCCAACCTTCAGATCCGCGTTCACCCCGGCCGGCCGCCCGATCCTTACATGCTGCCCAGCCAGGTCCGCCAGCCCACACCGCGCCGCCAGGGCCATCACCGGCACCAGGCCCGCCCGCGACACGAGATTCGGGTCATCAAACGACGCATGCGTCTTCGCCAGATCATGCAACAATCGCATCTGCGAGGTGTCCTCTCCAACCGGGCGGCGGAAGCGTCAGCAACTCCCATCGTCCCAAGTCAGAGGGCACCTTTCGCGTCGACACACCTCAAAACCACTAATCACACGGTGGATTCAGGCTAAGTACGAGAGGGCTCGACGAGGCGGCCGACGCTGCTCGCCGCAGTTCAGCGGCTTCGCCGGAGCCCTCTTATCCCGGCTTCACCCGCCGCTGCGCGCCTGAAGCTCGGCAATCATCAAGAAGCCACCGCCGGTGCCCGGTGCCGCGCTGGTCATGTCCAGCCGGAGCTGGCTGCTGCGCACCGGATCGAAGGTGAGCGTGGTCGGCTGATTGGAGCCGGCGGCCCAGTCGATGGCCAGGTTCCGCACGGGTGTGAACTTCCGGCCGTCCCAGTACGACACGGCGATCGTGGCAGGCAGCGCGAGCGGCCCTCCGGTGGTGAAGTAGGCGACGACCGAGGCGATGGACTTCGGCCGCGGCCAGGACAGCGTGACCCAGTCGGCCGGGTTGGACACGCTCACCGCGCGCAGGTTGGCCGTCTGCGCCTTGTCGTAGTAGTTCGACCACCCGGTGGACAGGTCTCCGTCCAGCATCGCCGCGGGCACCGTGCCCGGCGCGCCGGAGTAGCTCGCGTCGGCCACCGGCGCCTGGCCGGACACGGCATGGCCGTGACCGGACGCGGCCGGCCCGTGCCCGGTGGCGTGCGGCGCTACGAGCGAGGATGCCGCAGCACCGGCCATGGTGGCCTGGCCGCCTCGTGCCGCCACGGAGCCGAGGGTGACCTGGGCACCGCGCAGCCCGGGCGAGCTTTGCCCTTTGTCGAACGTATTCACTCACTAACCATCAGAAATATGAACTAAATCAAACACATCCTCTCGCCTGGTACCGAGATGTCAAGAGAGCGCCGGCCGACCCGGGCAGCCGCTCCGGGGCCGGGGGAGTACCGGGTGAGAGCATGTCCGCAAGTGGAAGGGGAGGATGGGACCATGAGACTTCCGGTCAGCCCGCCGATCGCGCCGATGCTCGCCAAGGCGGTCAAGGAGATACCCAACGGCCCGTACAGCTACGAGCCAAAGTGGGACGGATTCCGGTCCATCATCTTCCGTGACGGTGACGAGGTGGAGATCGGCAGCCGCAACGAGCGGCCGATGACGCGGTACTTTCCCGAGCTGGTCACCCAGATCATCGAGCAACTGCCGGAGCGGTGCGTGATCGACGGAGAGATCGTCATCCCCGACGGCGAGGGCGCCCGGCTCGACTTCGAGGCGCTGCTGCAGCGGATCCACCCGGCGGCGAGCCGGGTGAACCTGCTGGCCACCCAGACTCCCGCCCGCTTCGTGGCGTTCGACCTGCTCGCGCTGGGGGACACCGACTGCACCCAGCGCCCGTTCAGCGAGCGCCGGGCGGTGCTGGAAGACGCACTCGGCTCCGTGCAAGCCCCGCTGCACCTCACCCCGGCCACCACCGACCGGGAACTGGCCGGCCGATGGTTCTCCCAGTTCGAGGGCGCCGGGCTGGACGGCCTGATCGCCAAGCCGCTGGACGGCGGGTACGAGCCGGACAAGCGGGTCATGTTCAAGGTCAAGCACGAGCGGACCGCCGACTGCGTGGTGGCTGGCTACCGGACGCACAAGTCCAGCGAAGAGGCGATCGGATCGCTGCTGCTCGGCCTGTTCACCGGCGACGGCAAGCTGGCCAGCGTGGGCGTGGTCGGCGCGTTCCCGATGGCCAGGCGCCTGGAGCTGTTCACCGAGATGCAGCCGCTGGTCACCACGTTCGAAGGGCACCCGTGGAACTGGGCCAGGCCGGAAGGCGTGGTGGGCACGCCACGGGAGGCCGAGGTCAGCCGGTGGAACTCGGGCAAGGACCTGTCGTTCATCCCGCTGCGCCCCGAGCGGGTGGTCGAGGTGCGCTACGACCACATGGAAGGCCGCAGGTTCCGGCACACCACGCAGTTCGTCCGCTGGCGCCCGGACCGGGAACCGCAGTCGTGCACGTATGCGCAGCTCGAGGAGCCGGTCAGCTTCGACCTCGGCGACATCCTGGGATAACCGGCCGGGTCAGCCGGCGCTGCGCCGCACGTAGCGGCAGAGCAGATAGCCCTCGTCCTCCAGCACGTGGGCGAGCGCGACCGGCTTGGCGCCACCGCCGGGCATCGGCAGGCCGCCGGTCACGATCCGGTCCGGCCCCGGGCCGGCCAGCAGCGGGCTCACGGTAAGGCACAGCTCGTCGAGCAGGTCCGCGGCGGCGAGCTGGGCCAGCAGGTGCGGCCCGCCCTCGCAGGAGATCCGCTGGTACCCGCGCTCGGCCAGCGAGTCCACCGCGGCCACCAGGTCGACGCTCGCCGCGCCCGCGACGATCACCTCCGCGGTCCGCGCGGCCGCGGCCCGCCGGCCGGGCAACGCGGACTCGGTGGTGATGACGATCGTCCGGGCGTGCGGGGGAGCGCCGGCGACCAGCGCGCTGTCAAGGTCCAGGTCGAGCGCGCGGGTGACCACCGCGATCGGCGGCGACGGCCGCCGGCCGTCCCGCAGCCAGGCCCAGCGCAGTCCCTCGGACTCCGGCCGCACCGGCGCGTAGCCTTCCGCGCGTGCGGTGCCCGCACCGACCAGGATCACGTCGGCGTGCGCCCGGAGCATGGCGAAGACCTGCTGGTCCGCTTCGTTGGACAGGCCGCCGGACCGCCCGTCCACGGTGGCTGCGCCGTCCAGGCTCGCCACCATGTTCGCCCGCAGCCAGTGCGCTGGCGGCGCGCCCAGCTCCGGGTAGCCGTACAGCGCCGCGAGGGCGGCGTCGTCAAGGGCGGAGCCGTCCGGGTAGACCTGGCGCATCACCGCAGTCAATCAGACCGCCGGCCAGGCGGGCACGACGGACCCCCGGTGGACCCGCTAGGGCTCGCTGGGCGCGGTCCGCCGCAGCACCACCATGGAGAAGCCGGTGAGCGCCACGTGGTCGCCGGCCGCAAGCTCGGACCGGTCCGGCGGGCCGGCCGGGTCGTCCGCCGAGGTGTCGGCCACCACCGTCCAGCGCTCGCCGTACTTGACCCCAGGCACCGTGAAGTCCAGCGTCTGCTGCTCCGCGGAGAACATGACCAGGAAAGAGTCGCCGCGGACCCGTTCGCCGTGCGGGCCCGGCTCGGTGATCGCCTCCCCGTTCAGGAACACCGTCATGGCACGCCCGTGTGCTCCCCAGTCGTGCTCGGCCATCTCCCGGCCGGACGGAGTGAGCCAGGCGATGTCCGCCAGGTGCCCGTCGCCAGCGCGCTGGCCGCGGAAAAACCGGCGCCGCCGGAACACCGGATGCTCGCGGCGCAGCGCGGACAGCACACGGGTGAACGCGAGCAGACCGGCCGCTGCGCCCGCAGCGTCCCAGTCCACCCAGGAAACCTCGTTGTCCTGGCAGTAGGCGTTGTTGTTGCCGCGCTGGGTGCGCCCTAGTTCGTCGCCGGCCAGCAGCATCGGGACGCCCTGCGAGCAGAACAGCGTGGCCAGGAAATTGCGCTGCTGCCTGGCCCGCAGCACGGTCACCGCCGGGCCGTCCGGCCCCTCCACGCCACAGTTCCAGGACCGGTTGTCGTCGGTGCCGTCCCTGTTGCCCTCGCCGTTGGCCTCGTTGTGCTTGCTGTTGTACGACACCAGGTCGGCCAGGGTGAAGCCGTCGTGGCAGGTGGCGAAGTTGACCGAGGCCACGGGGCGGCGGCCGCTTGTCTCGTAGAGGTCGCTGGAGCCCGACAGCCGGGACGCGAAGTCCGGCAGCGCCGTGGGCTCACCGCGCCAGAAGTCGCGCACGGTGTCCCGGTACTTGCCATTCCACTCGCTCCACAGCGGCGGGAAGTTGCCCACCTGGTAGCCGCCCTCACCCACGTCCCAGGGCTCGGCGATGAGCTTCACCTGGGACACCACCGGATCCTGCTGGACCAGGTCGAAGAACGCCGACAGCCGGTCCACGTCGTGCAGCTCCCTGGCCAGCGCCGCGGCGAGATCGAACCGGAACCCGTCCACGTGGCCTTCGAGTATCCAGTAGCGCAGCGAGTCCATGATGAGTTGCAGCGCGTGCGGCGAGCGCACGTTGAAGCTGTTGCCGCACCCGGTGTAGTCCAGGTAGTAGGTCCGGTCGTCGTCGTTGAGCCGGTAGTAGGCGGCGTTGTCGATGCCGCGGAAGGACAGCGTGGGGCCGCGGTGGTCGCCCTCGGCGGTGTGGTTGTAGACCACGTCGAGTATCACCTCGATACCCGCGTCGTGCAGGGCCCGCACCATCGCCTTGAACTCGGCAATCTGCCCGCCGGGCTGGCGGGCGGCGGCGTAACCATTGTGCGGCGCGAGGAACCCGATGGTGTTGTAGCCCCAGTAGTTGGTCAGACCCCGCTGCTGCAGCGCATGCTCGGATACGAACTGGTGCACCGGCATGAGTTCCACGGCGGTCACCCCGAGACCGGTCATGTGCTCGATCACCGCGGGGTGGGCCAGCCCGGCGTAGGTGCCACGCTCCTCGGGGGGCAGGTCGGGATGCCGCATCGTCAGGCCGCGGACGTGCGCCTCGTAGATCACCGTCTCGTGATAGGGGGTGCGCGGCGGCCGGTCGTCGCCCCAGTCGAAGAAGGGGTTGATCACCACGTTGACCGGCATGTAAGGGGCACTGTCGGTGGTGTTCGGCGCGGCCGGTTCGCTGAACCGGTAGCCGAACACCGCCTCGTTCCAGGTGACCTCGCCGTCCACCGCCTTGCCGTACGGGTCGAGCAGCAGCTTCGCCGGGTTGCACCGGTGTCCCTCGGCGGGTGCGTAGGGCCCGTGCACCCGGTAGCCGTAGCGCTGCCCCGGCGTCACGTCGGGCAGGTAGCCGTGCCAGACGAAGCCGTCCACCTCGGTCAGCCCGATCCTGGTCTCGGTGCGCTTGGGCGGGGTGGTGGGGTCGCGGCTAGCAGAGCCATTGTCGGCGTCGCCGAACAGGCAGAGTTCCACTGCCTCGGCGACCTCGGAGAACACCGCGAAGTTGGTGCCGCCGCCGTCCCAGGTGGCGCCCAGCGGGTAAGGGGTTCCCGGCCAGTGCCGCATCACCGGGCCCCGCCCGCCGCCTCGGCGCGGGCGCGGTCGGTGATGGCTGCCAGGTCGAGCCCGGCGGGCAGCGTGCCGAACGGTGCTCCAGGGCCGCCGAGCGACTGTGGGCCGAGCCGGGACACGCAGAACCCGCCGGACATCGCCGCGGGCGCGTGCCGCACAAGCAGCGCCGCCGCCAGGGTGACCGCGATCTGCCCGGCCAGCCGCCTGGCCTCGTGCTGTGCCTCCAGGACGTTCGCAGCCGCCAGCCCGGCCAGCTGTGCCTTGAGGGCGGCCGTGGCGCCGTCCAGGGCCGTGTCTGCGCCCGCGGCGGCGTCCAGTTCGGCGAACAGCGCGTCGGCCGCGCCCTCGGTCCTGGCCAGCGCCCGCAGCACATCGAGCGACGTGACGTTGCCTGAGCCTTCCCAGATCGAGTTCAGCGGGGCTTCCCGGTAGATCCGCGGCAGGCCGGACTCCTCCACGTACCCGTTGCCGCCGAGGCATTCCAGCGCCTCGACCGCGTGGGCCGGGAAGCGCTTGCACACCCAGTACTTGGCCGCGGGCAGCGCCAGGCGCAGCAGCGCCGCCTCGGCCGCGTCCCCGCGTGCCGCCCGGTCCGCCGCGCCGGCCAGGCGGAAGGCCAGCACGGTAGCGGCCTCGGATTCCAGGCTCAGGTCGGCGAGCACATTCGCCATCAGCGGCTGGGCGGCGAGTTCTTTGCCGAACGCCAGCCGGTGGCTGGTGTGATGCACCGCGGCTACCGTGGCTGCCCGGATGCCCGCCGCGCTGCCGAGGACGCAGTCCAGCCTGGTCGCGCTGACCATCGCGATGATCGTGGCCACACCGCGGCCGGGCTCGCCGACCTGCCAGGCCAGCGCGCCGTCGAATTCGATCTCTGCCGAGGCGTTGGACCGGTTGCCGAGCTTGTCCTTGAGCCGTTGCAGGCGCATCCCGTTGCGCGCGCCGTCGGGCAGCACCCGGGGGAGCAGGAAACACGTCAGCCCGGCCGGCCCGTGGGCGAGCGTGAGGAACAGGTCGCACATGGGCGCGGAGCAGAACCACTTGTGCCCGGTGAGCAGATGGGCGTCCTCACCGGCGGAGCGGATGGGCTCCGCACGGGTGGTGTTGGCCCGGACGTCGGAGCCGCCCTGCTTCTCGGTCATGGCCATCCCGGAGAGCAGGCCTCGCTTGCCCTCGGGCGGGCGCAGCCCCGGATCGTAGGCGCAGGCGGTGAGCAGCGGCTCGAACCTGGCCGCCAGGCCTGGGGCGTGCCGCACCGCGGGCACCGCGGCGTAGGTCATCGAGATGGGGCAGCCGTGCCCGGCCTCGGCCTGGGTCCAGACATAGAACCTCGCGGCCCGGGCCACGTGCGCACCGGCCCGCGAGTCGGCCCACGGCGCCGCGTGCAGGCCGTGGCTGACCGCGGTGCCCATCAGGGCGTGCCAGGCAGGGTGGAACTCCACCTCGTCGATGCGGTTGCCGTACCGGTCGTGGCTGCGCAGTACCGGCGGGTGCTCGTTGGCCAGGCGGGCCTGTTCTGCGGTCTCGGCAAGGCCCGCCAGCAGCCCCAGCTCGTGCAGCCCGCCGACGGCCCAGCCGGCGCCCTCCCGGTCCACGGCCGCCAGCAGCGCCGGGTCGGCGGCCACGTCGTGACCGGCCAGCGGCGGCACCTGGTTACGAACCTCATGGGTGACCCGCGGTCCCAGGGTCACCACGCCCACCAGCCCCTTAAATATGCAGGCCGCATTCGGTCTTTCCGGTACCCGCCCAGCGGCCGCTCCGCGGGTCGGCGCCGGGCTTGACCGGCAGCGTGCAGGTGGCGCAGCCGATCGACGGGTAGCCCTCGTCGACCAGCGGGTTCAGCACCACCCCGTGCTCGGCGATGTAGGCGTCCACCTCTTCCTGGGTCCAGCCAGCGATCGGGTTGACCTTGACCATCGCGCGCTTGGGATCCCACTCGACCACCTTGGTGTCGCTGCGCGCGTCGGTCTCCTCGCGGCGCACACCGGTGATCCACGCGTCATACGGGTCGAGTGCCCGCTCCAGCGGGACCACCTTGCGCAGGTAGCAGCACAGGTCGGGGTTGCGGCCGTACAGCCGCGGGCCCAGCTCGGCGTCCTGCTCGGCCACGGTGCGGGACGGGGTCACGTTGATCAGGTTGATGGGGTAGACCTGCGACACCGCGTCCCTGGTCCCGATGGTCTCGGGGAAGTGGTAACCGGTGTCCAGGAAGATCACGTCGATGCCGGGCTTGACCTCGGCGGCCAGGTGGATGATGACCGCGTCGGTCATGGAGGAGGTGATACAGATGCGCTCGGCGAACGTGTCCACCGCCCACGCGATGACCTCGCGTGCCGGGGCATCCGCCAGATCCTTCGCGGCCTGCGCAGCCTGTGCAGCGAGTGCCTGCCGCCGCGCCGCCTCCTCAGCGTCCCCCGCCGTGACCTGCTCGGGGTACGTAGGCCTGGTCGCGCTCAATCTCACAGGAAGGCTCCCATCCGGTTAAGCGTAGCCGGTCACGCCCGTACAGCCCCTGCAACCACATGCCTCGCAGGAAATGTTCCCACGATCCCACGCCCGTCCGCGCTGATAGTTGCTCATCGGGAGTTTCCCGAAAAGTCCCGATCACGCATGACTCGCCGCCAGAAGACCGTAGTCCCAGGCTGGGGCGGCGGGCCAGCGCTCCTAGCCTTGCCGTATCCAGGCCATCGGCGGCTCGGGCGGTTTGACCGCTGACTTGTGCTGGCAGTCGCACCAGTTACCGCCCGGGCACTCTTCGTGATGTGCCGCCCGGCAGGCAGAGCAAACCATAAGCCCATTATCAAGGTTCCAAGGTCCCTGGACGCATCTCCGCCCTCGGTTAGCGCCGCGGCCTACAGCTCGCGGCACAGCCGACAACAACCAGTGCCTGCGCTGGCCAGCGGGGGGTTCCGGGGGGTCGCCCCCCGGGCTAGCACCGAGGCTGACGCTCCGGCGAAGCTGCCGGAGGCAGCGTGCATAATGGCCCCGGAATGCCGACCCCGCACCTAGGCGGCGTTGGCACGGCGCATCCGGCGGCGCCGTTCGGAGGCCCTCTCCTCCTCATTCAGGCCGCCCCAGGTGCCGTACTTTTCTGGCCGGGAAACGGCATAAGTGAGGCATTCTGCGCGCACCGGGCATGCGGCACAAACCGCCTTCGCCTTGCGTTCGCGCACCTCACGCTCGGGCTGCCGCTCTCCGTCCGGCCCGAAGAAGAGCACGATGTCCTTGCCTCGGCACGCGCCGGCGTCTTGCCAGGCCCAGCTCGGCCGTGGAGGCATGGCCACCTGCCGACGTACCTCAGACATGAATCGGTCTCCTCTAATTTCCGTGTGTTCTCTAGCCCAGCAGACGCCGTGTTGGACGGACACGCGGTCGCACGTGTTGCGGCATTCACCCCGCCTATCCATCCAACGCACCACGCCGCCCTCGTGTTCCCGCACATACGGATACCGCACAGCGCTGCGCGCGCCAGGAAGTTCCGGGGGCAATCAAGGCGCCGGACGGGAGGGGGCCGTTGCGCCTGCCGTCCCGACGAAGCCAGCCGGTTCAGCCGAACCGACGCTCAATTGTGCCATCCACTATGACCGTTCCGCAGGCAGGCGAGAGAATCAGGCAGGCCCAAACTGCGAGCGCAGGGTTAGTGGTTGCCGATAAACGATCACCAACTGGACAAAGCTGAGGGTCGAGGGTCACCATGGGCAGCATGTCGGCTTCGGACGCAGCACCGTTGCCCCGGCTTGGCGAGGTCTATTTCGACGTCAGGGGCGAATCACGCAGCATGCGGCTGAGCTGGTACGCGGACACGGGGGTAGCCGTGTTCAGCATTTGGCAGGGCGGCACCTGCACCGGGACGTTCCGGCTGCCGATCGCCGACCTGCCCAGGATGATCGACGCGCTGCAGCGCGGTCCCCATGGCGACCCCAGGGAAGCCGGTGGCCCGCACGACGACCCGCGGGCCCCCGGCCACCTGGGGCCCGAGCCCGGCGGTTACCACGAGGAGCGCGCGGACCCCTACCGAGACGAGCCGCCGACCGGCGTGTACCGCGGCGACCCGCTGAGTCCGGGCTACGGGGACGATCCGCTGAGTCCGGGCTACGGAGACGACCCGCTGTCGCCCGGCTACCGGGATGACTCACTTCCCGGCGGTTACCGGGATGAGCCGCGCACCGGCCCCTACCCCGCCGATTCGCTGACCGGCGGCTACCGGGCGGACCCGCGCGGCGGGCACCATGACGACCCGCTGCCGGCCAGCTACGCCGGCGAGCCACACGGTGGCGCCCGCCGGGCGGACCGGCGCGCTGCTGACTACCCGGATGACCCGCTCAGCGGTGCTTACCCGGATGACCCGCTCAGCGGCGGTTACCCGGATGACCCGCTCAGCGGTGGTTACCCGGGCGAGCGGCACACCAGTGGCCACCCCGACGATCTCCGCGGCGGCTATGCCGAGGAGCCGATGACGGCGCGCTACCACGCGGAGCCGCCCACCGGGGACTACCCGGCCGGGCCGTCGGATTCGGCCATTGACGACCCGGACTACCCGGCCCCGGCCGGCAATGCCGGCTATTCGCCCGTCCGGCCATACGTGGCCCCCCCTCCCGGCGGCCCGCGAGGGACCGGCGAAGGGCGCGGCGGGCGGCGTCGCGGCGGCGACCGGGAGGAAAGCGACCCTTCTCCCGATTCCTTCCCTTATGGCCGCCCCGTCCGCTGAACCCTAGGTACACGGCCGGGTAGCCGCGAATGGCGTTCAAATCATCACGCAGAGTGTGCCAAGTACGGCTTCCACCGTTCCCTCGGCGGGGTTGACCTGGGTGTCGTTACGGTTGAGCTGCCGCAGGGAGGATATATTTGGCACAAGGGGAAGGGGGGGCCAGGAGTGGCACAGAAGGTTTCAGTCACATACGCATGTGACTACGACTCGAAAGAGATTCCGCAGGGCCAGCACAGGCTGCGGCGCTTCAGCATCGATGGCCGGGACTATGAGATCGACCTTTGCCTGAAGCACAGCGAAAAGTTCGACGAGGCCGTCAGCCGCTATGCGTCACACGCCCGTAAGGCATCGGCGCGGCTGGTGCGGACAAAGCGGAGAACGGCCGCGCACCGTAAGCACAGTGCGCAGGTTCGCGCGTGGGCGAAGGCGAATGGGTTCTCGGTGAGCGAGCGCGGGCGCATTCCCGCGGACGTTGTCACCAAGTACGAGTCGAGCCACGGCTAGCCCGAGGGCTGACCGTTTGGCTCGGCCGTCGTCGAGTACTCGGGCCAGCCCGGGGAGGACGGGCCCCGGGCTGGCCCGTCGGCTAGTTCCCGGGATTTCTCGGGTCTTGGGATGGCTGGCGCTCGGGGGCGGGAACGGTATGAGGCTGGCCGGCCAGGCCCAGGTCGGCGGGACCGGCCTGCTGGCCGTCGGTGGGCGCGCCGGGGCCCGCGACAGGAGCGTCAGCGGGTGTCGCGGAGACCGGCCGCTGGCCGTTGGCGGTTTCGGGCTTGGCCGCAGTGCCGCCGGGCTTGGCAGGGCGGCTGACGGCCGCCGCGAGCACCTGTGAGTTCGGCAGCGACATGGGCCCATCGGCACTGTCCAGGCGCAGGTAGGTAATGCCGATCTCGGTCACGGTGCCTTCGATCAGGCCGCCCATCGCGCCGGAGCGCAACACGATGGTCTCGCCCACGTTAAAAGGCCGGGAAAGCAGCAGGACGAGCCCTGCGAAGACATTGCTCAGCGACTGCTGTGCGGCGATCCCGATGAGGATCGTGGTGAGCGCGCCGCCGACGATGAGCTGACCGACAGGGACCTTGAACAGTGCCAGTGCGATAACCAGCGTGAAAATGGCCCCGGCCAGGACGATCGTGTACCGGACCACCGCCGCGTGCGCGGAACCGGCGACCGGCTGAAGAGCCTGCCGTGCCCGGCGGGCGAGCCCCAGAATCGCGAAGATCGCGAACAGGCAGAACGCGATCGTGGCCGATGCCGCGACAATCTTGCTCCCGACATGACCATCCCCGGTCCACCATTCGAAGTCACGGTCGGCCAGGCTCGCGAGGATCCCGATCGCCACCGCGAGCACCAGAGCGATGATCGCGCGCCACGGCCGCGTCCGCGCCTTGACCTTGGCCATCTGCATGGCCATGTCGTGCTGGTGCTGTTCGTGCAGGTCCACTGCGTTCCTTCCCTGGTGACTTTGGTGATCTCTCGTCTCACGCTACCCAGGAAAAGTCGCGTGACCCCGGGGCGGGCACGCCCCCGGGATCAGCGGTGGACCTACTGTCAGGAAGCCTGCCTCACGAACGGCTGGCCCACGGGGAGGATGGTCCGCCCGGATAGGCCGTTGCCCACGCCGGCGGCGGAGGCGTACCAGGCGCACAGCGCGGTCAGGATGCCCACATAGCCGCCGAACTTGACGATGCTGCTGTTGGCCGCGAAGTTCCCGATGAACAAGATGACCTCGGTCGCCTCCAAGGTCAAGAACACCGCGAACACCGCGGCGTTCACCATCGTGCTCCA
>WNFW01002339.1_pt1 | contig 13213 bp, 13 predicted proteins | sample 5400131 | NCBI WGS metagenome assembly WNFW01 (sample SAMN13153362, study PRJNA577476) | soil metagenome | isolation source: 20 cm soil or saprolite under grassland replicate 1 | place: USA:California | collected 2016-06-15 | reverse complement strand
AGTCGGGCGCGGACGTGCAACAATAATCTTTAAGAGTCCATTCAACAAGGAGCTAAAGGCGGAAAGTGCCACCAGTATGACTGCCTCCAGGCGCAGCCTCACGAGCCAGAGGATGACGCCGGCCAGCACAATAAGACCTGTTGAGATGAGGGGTATATACCCTGGGTAACTAATGGCAATCATGGTGTACTTCAGCCATGGAGCCTGGTTCTCTTGAAATTCACGGGTTATAGCGACGTCGATCGGCAGAACAGGATGAGCATGTACCCACCATGCCAGGATACCAAAAAGCGCCAGTTGTAGCGAACTTCTTGCGAATTCTCATGAATAGTTTGGGGAACAGATTGTTGTTCTTCATCTTGCTTCTGTTCGTGGACAGGTTTCTGCGGCATGAGAAGCTCCTGTGTGAATGAGTAACTGGTCTTATCCCATTAGATAATAGTTATATTACGTTAGAGAGGGGTAAACTGTTTCGTTCAGAAACTACATCTGAAGTATGAAGATCAGAAAAATAGTGGCATTGACGAGGACCATAATTCTCGTTACATTCATTATAGGACAAAGAGAAGGAGATAATCATGCCTGAGACGGAAATACGTCCCGCCCGGCCAGAGGATCGCGAGGCAGTGCTCGCGTTTTGCGAACAAACCTGGGAGTGGGGAGACTATATCGAGTATGTTTGGGACGAATGGCTGCACGATCCAAAAGGAATCTTGTTTGTCGCGACGATAGATGGTAAACCTGTAGCCGTATCCCATCTACAGATGCTTAACGAGACGGATGCGTGGCTTGAAGGGATGCGTGTTGACCCAGCCTATCGACAGCATGGCTTTGCCAGGGCTCTCGATGACGTTATGCTGGCGGAGGCAATGAGGCGGGGAGCGACAAATGCTCGGCTTATCACCGAGTCCGCCAATACTATTGCCATCTCGCTTATCGAACGAGGGTTTTTCCGAAAAATCGGCTCCTTCGCGCTGTTCCGAGCCAAAGCAGAGACGGTTCCAGAGAAACGTCAATATGGTCTGGACACGCCACAACTAGCTACCCAGGCAGATATTGATGATATTATTAACTACCTTAATACTTCGAATAATTTTCCAGCCATTGGTGGGTTGTATTATCACCGTTTCACCGCTTACAGAATCACCGGCGATTTACTGGAAGCTAAACTGCGCGCGCAACAGGTTTATATCTTGCGTCGTTGGAATCGCCTGGACGGCCTGGCAATAGCTGAGCCTCAACAGGGCCGATATGGCTCCCAACTTTCCATTGGTTACATCGATGGCACAACCGAATCAATCAGCTTGATCGCCTATGCGCTGCGCAGACAGTTGACAGACATGGGCATAGAGAGTATCAATGCCTATGTTCCCGACCTGATAATGGTACGTGATGCCTTTGTAGGGGCAGGATACGAGTGGGACAATAAGATCTTCTATACTTATGAGCGTAGTCTGATCTGATATCAAGGGTTTCTTGGCTCCTCACCGCTGCAGGTAGTGAGGAGTCAAGAAGAGTTACAAAGGACTTAAGACAGCCTCCGGGTGCTTCATCTCATGGAAAGGTAACAGCCAGCAGCCGTAATTCATACCGCCGCCAACAGCTGGTAGCGCCATCCATTGGCCCTCGTGAAGTTGATCCTGTCGCAGTAGTTCGACCATGGATGTGGCGATACTGGCATTGGAGAGATTGCCGTAGTAGCGGAAATTATCAGCCAGCTTACCCATGGTAGACTCGGGCCAACCGTAGTCGTTGATCAACAATTCGCCCATACGACGTGTAATGCGTGAATTGGCCTGGTGTGGCACAATGTGGGCCAGTTCATCGGGACTCAACCTGGCGTGACGACACAAGACATCGACCGACTCCGCCATAGCGCGTGGAGCCTCGCGGAAGACCTCTTTGCCGTTCATTTTGGTGTAGCCAACCATGTATTGCATGAGCACCTTGTTGAGTTCTTTCCCCTTGCCTTCCTTGAAAAGCGTTTGCATCTTCATATCAACTTCTGCCATTTCGATGACATCTTTCCGCAAGGGTGTCTGGTAGTAGAGGGAGGGACCCTGGTGCGCATCGGAACCGTTGATGACGAAGGTATCTTCATCACCAGGTTCCAGCAGAAAAGCTGATGCTCCTTCACCAAAGAGAGAGCTCGTTTTCCAGTCAAGGACGTTCATAATGTTCGGGAGGAGCCCTTCGGCTGTGACCATCAGCACCAGTTTTGCCGAACTGGCGGCTAACACTTCGGCACACATCTGAAATGCCTCTGTCTGGCAGGCGCAGGCCCCTTTGAGCATCGTTGAGCGGATAGGTCCCAACCCAAGACGCATTTGAACAAGCCCGGCAACAGTAGGGAAGGCATCGTTGTCGGAGGAAGATGCCCCAATCACTGTATCGATTTCGGAGGCATCACGGCCTGCGCTGGCAAGGGCACGTTGGGCAGCAATCACGGCCATATCGACAAGTGACTCATCCTGTGGCGCATCTGGCCCGTCGATCAGCCCCGGCGCATCTGCACCGGCCATCTTGCGACACAGTTCCAGGGTGCTGGCACGAACGTGACGTGTACTCAGGCCTGTTACACGTTCCAGGTCATCTGCACTGCGAGGATCTCCCAGACGAGTGGAGATATAGGCAAAATATTCGTTGGTGATAGTTCCTGTTGGTGCGTAGTTCCCCAAACCAATAAGGCGTACCTTTGCCTTTGTATAGATGTGTGGAACGATGTACGTGTAATGGGGCCACTGGCCTGCTTGAAGCCGCGTCATAAAATAAAAACCTCCATGGCGAGGGTATCTACTCGATTAAAAACTAGTATACCATACTGCAAGGCCATTTCCCATCATCTCTTTCAAAACCGCTCCAAACCTTATTTTATACCTCTACCGTTTTTTGGGTGGATAAGGTGGGGATATTCATACGTCGAATATCCCCAGCATGAATATTCAATGAAAGTCTAGACGGCCATGAGACACTTGTTCTAGCACCTTGACAACGGAATAGTGTTTGTGGGTTCCAAGCTAAATCGTTCGCTTGGGTAAAAGCATTAGCGTGTTCAACCAAGGTCCACCTCTCTTTCAATTGCTGTTGACGAGAACCATGTCAACGATGGCTACCAGACTGAGAACCTACCGATGGGCAATCGGGAAGGCATAAGTCTGTGGACAGACTGTAAGACCAAACACGAATGGAAACCGTGGAAGCTCGTCTGGACGAAGCAGGAAACCCCACTCGTGAGAGTGGGAATCCCCCGGCTAAAGCCGGGGGAGGATGTCAATGGAATATACTCTGTTAACTGCTACCAATCTGAGTGACGGTGGTCGCGCCGGTCGCGCCGATCACGGTTACCCTGTCCCCCACTATAGCTGCTACCGCCATAGCTGCTTCGTGATCCACGGGAGGCTCGTTGAGCGTGGAAACAATCGTTGCAATACACGGGACGGTCTTCACGAGGAATAAATGGTACAGAGGTTGGACGTCCACAGGTCGCGCAGGTGGTCTCATAATGTTCGCCACTGTTGCGAGGAGTGTAAGATGAGGCGTGGGATGTCGATGACTGCCTGCCTCGACGCGCAGCACGACAGCTAGGGCAACGGCCAGGAGTGTTTGTTAGTCCGCGGCTGGCATAGAATTCTTGTTCTCCAGCGCTAAAAATGAAGTCTTGACCACAGTCTCGACACGTGAGGATACGATCCTGGTATCCCTCATTGGACATCATGGGTAATATTTCCCCTTCTTTGCTTGTGTTCGTTCCGCCTACAACTAACTTGTTATGAATGGAGAAAGTTTGATCGAGCAGTATATTTACTTGTTAAAGCCGCTAACAGGGGAATATAGCTGACGGTGGCTGCCAGGTAGTTACACTTCCAAGATACCGGATGGCGGAACGAGACCGGGGCCTAGACGTTCATTACCTTAATGGGATTCTGCACCCAAACCACGAACTCATTGTATCATATAGATGTGAACATTGCAGTCTTGCATGATACCAGAGGGAGGACAGGTTTTGCTACCCTATCCACACCCTGAGCAGCAGTTACGCCAGGTACACACGATCACTGATCGTTTTTCAATAGCCAATACCTATCTCATCAACGGGGAACGCCTGGTCGTCGTTGATCCTGGCTCTGAACTCAATGTTCGTTTGACGTTGAACTATCTCCAGAAATTTCTTCATCGTACTCCTACTGAGATCGATCTTATTGTATTGACGCACCTCCACTCGGATCATACTGCGGGAGTAGAATTTTTGAGCTGTGCATGCAATGCTCCTGTAGCCGCCTCTGCTACTGCGCGACAACTTGCCGGTGCAGAAACTCAGGGGAAGCAGGGTATTCCAGGAATAGCGCACCGCGCCGGGGAGGTTTTGAGGCAGAAGACGCTGCCAGCAACGATCCAGCACATGGATCTTTTTCCACCTCATTATGCCAGCCAGATGAAGATGATCGATATGTGGCTAGAGGACGTTGCGGGTTTGCCCTATCACCCCGATTGGCGCGTTATTGCCAGCCCTGGCCATACCCTCGACAGTATTTGCCTCTATAACCCTTTCAGTTACGAACTTCTGTGTGGAGATACGGTCATTACGATAGAGGGCGGGGCGCCGCTGTTACGGGGAGTAGCGAATCGCCGCCAGCTTGAAGAGACATTGGGGACGCTGCGCAGCCTCGATGTCAACTATCTCTTCCCTGGTCATGGCAGACCGATTTTAGCAAAACGTCCACTGGAAAATGCTTCTGTAGAATGGTAAGATTTACTCGTTTTTTGGCCTGCTTGGTAGGCGCAACGGAGCAGGGCTGTTATTGTTAGAGCGCACCAGCAGGGGAGGTATTGTCGGCGAGGACAACGGGATACCGGCGTCTTCTTGTAAAGAGAGAATATATTCAAGACGCACACTGCCAAGGCAAACGATGTCACCATGTTGGAGGAGTTTGGGGGCGAGCAATGGATCATTGTTGACCTTGCTGCCATTACGACTGGCAAGGTCTTGTACATAATGTCCATTGGCCTGGTGCGAGAACTGGGCGTGGCGGCGCGAAATCGAAGCATCATTGATGGCGACATCGCATTCGGAGCCGCGCCCAATGGTTATAACCGGGCGATCCAGCATAAAGCTCTGTCCTCCCATCTCACCGTCACAAATGACAAGCAATCCGTTCATCTCGGGGGACTGGGGCAATGACGAGACCGGGTGGATTTCCGCTGTGTCTTGCAACTCGACCGGGTTATCCACCGTCACAGCAGCGGTAGGAGATTGTTCACTGTGATCGCTCGTTTCAAGTGATGCGCTATCTTCCAGGGGCTGCGTCATCGGTAAATGATCGCTTTCCGAATACAATTCCGCAGTGGAATGCCAGACATGGCGCACGAGAGGATCATCTTGTTCCCTAGGTGTGCCGGGCTGTGTAGCTTTTTCAAAGAGAAAGCGCTGCGAACCAATCTCTAGCAATTCACCCGCTTCGATATGTGAAGAACCGCGTATTCGCCTGCCATTGAGCAAGACACCATTCAGGCTATCACAATCAGTAATATACACATCTCCATTATCCCAGGCGAGTTCCGCATGATACCGTGAAGCCAGGTCGTCATCCAGCCAGATATCGTTATCCTCCCCTCGTCCGATGGTGATGATGATGCGCTCCAATGCTAACCGCTGCCCCTGGAAACGCCCGCCGCGAAATTCGAGCCAGCCCCAGGGAATATTCTCTCGAAAGACGTAGGGTGGGACTACGCCGGGTTGGCGCCTTGGAGGATGAAAGCCGCTAGTAGTATTGGCGCGAGTAGTGCGATTTTGCCGGGGGATGCGTACCGCTGTCGTCGAGATACGCGGCTGAGTAAAGAGACAGTAAGTGGCGGTCACGCCAAGCGGCAGCAGCCAGCCACACAGGGCCACGTAGGCGAGAGCGACCTCTACTTCTGCGGTTGAAAGCCCAGCCTGTACCACAGTGAAGCGTATGTTGAACCAGACGAGAGCAGGTAGCAGCAACAATGCTGAAATAACACAGGTGACGATGGCACCAGCAAGCTGGCGGGTCGACCCGCGTCTACCCAGAGAGGTGTATAGTGCGTCGACGGCGATAGCGAACATGCAGCATGCTAATCCACTATAACATCCAACGCTAAACCAGGTTGGGAAATCCACACTGCTCGTCGTCGTATACCTCTCTTCTCATTAAAGCATAGCGTCAATGTTCGCATTGCGCGCATCGCTAATTAAAATGGTATCTACTATAGAGTGCTGCCGCGCATTCAAGGCGTAGACCTCATCCGTCGCTACGTTGGCAGAGTCGCCCACCACATTGTTATTGACCTGTACGGCATCCCAGTACTCAAAGTGCTTATCATCTGGCGTCACAGCAACGCCGAGAAACGCGTGCCCTGGAATAATAACAATCTCGGCATGTAATCCAATATGCTCTACCGCTGATGCCAGTAAAAGGGCCAGTTCTATACACATCCCCCTGCGCTGTTGTAATACCTCGGCAGGCAACTTGATATTCTGGGTTGCTGCGCCGTCATTTCCAGGACCGCTATAAGGCACACTTTCCTGGAGATAACGTATTTTGTAATCAACGCGCAGTGCATCGTAAATGGCATCAACCTGTGCAATGACCTGCTTCGCACTGGCTTTGCTATAACCCACCATGGCAGTTGGGACGGATGGTGGCTCCAATGGCAGATGCTCCGCGGCTTTGAGTATCAATGCTCCAATGGCCGGGTCATTCGGAGTCACCCATGCGGCAATTTTCAAACGATTTGCGCTGGTCCACTGCATCAACCAGCGCGAATGCAACACCAGCGGAATCTCATTGAGATAGTAAAGATGTTTACTATTATCTGTTACCTGCACTCGCAACGAAGTATGATCCTCGAATGTCAGTTTACGAAAATTCTGGGGGATCAATGGAGGGAAAATGTTGGCTGACTGGAGCGTGGTGGTCGCGTTGATAGTCTGTACCTGCACCTGGCTCAATCCTACGATGCTCATGCTTACCACCAACGTTATAGGGCTGCTGCTGCTATACTCGATAGTGAAAAGGGAGGACTGGCTGGCGACATAAGCAGGATAATAGGCACTGAATATCGCTGATGGTGCGCGGACGCAGACATGTACCGGTGGCTGATCACCGCAGTGTTCCTGGTTAGCAAAACTACTATGCTGGTAGCGTGAGTAAGATTGTGTCCCTCCCACAACGTAACCTCCGGAGAGTCCAACGAGCACCAGGATTGTGAGGAGGAGAATTGTGAGTCGTATGCGCATCTGTTCGTTCATTCGTCCCTTGTCGCGACAAACAGGCATTCAATCTTCTGACCATAGAGCTACTTTATGTCAGGAAATACTATAGCATAGTGCTGGTAATAATGATTTGTGACCTTACTTTTTGGCTAGAAGGACTCTGATTATGTCAGCAGCAAAGGCAATATTTTGAACCGTTGAAAGTTTTGACTCAAAAGCCTTTCAGACCGAGTAAGATGCCTTGTAGCAAGTCGTGACCCGATGTTGCGCCCATGGCTAATACCGCCCGGGTTGCTGTTATGAGCTTTGTCTCATTATTGCTGGTGATGGCTTCCAGCAAAACCTGGATAGGTTGTGCCACATGCCCTTCAGCCACGTAGCTTAACCAACACTGGCTAAGCAGGTGCGTTTGTTGCCTGGCAACGTCGATGATATCCTGGTATGCTGCGAGAAGGCGCGGCAAAGGCCCATAGAGTAGCCAGTTGGCAGCCATCCATCCTGCTAGAATATCATCGCCTGCTGGAGTTAAACCGGCTCCACGGCCACAGAGGGAGTGCGCCATAGGGAGTACCTCTATCTTGTTCTCAAAGGAAGTGTGCCGTGTACTTTCCTGCAGTGCATCTGCGAAGAGAGAGTATAGTTGCATTGACCACGCTTGATGGTGTCTTACAGATGAGGAATTGCTCGAAAGAAAGCTTGTCATCCATTCCCTGTTCTTCCGCACAATATCCCTATCCAATCGCTCTGGCCTGGCAATATAAGGATCCCACTGTGTGTAGTGGGAAAGATCCAGCGAACAAGCGGCGGCCTCGATGACGACGCGCTGCGCTCCAAAGAGCACTGGTAGTCCCGGACGCAACACGGTGAAAGGGAATGTTCCAGGAGCAGTGGAGAGTTCTATACCATTAGGCATGCGCGGAGAACCGCAGGCATTGAGTGAGAGGATCAGGCCACCTGGAAAGACAATGTTAGCGGCAGCTTTGAAAACACTGTGTACCATTCCACGTTGTGCCTCACCCGCTGCCGCTGTCGTGAGCAGGGTACTGTAGGAGGTGGCTCTAGTTAAAGCAAAACTCCTTTCGGTCGGCATCTATTCCTCTGGCTTAGGAGGAGTAATGGAGATACGAACCAGCCTCCTTATGAGCCAGAAGATAAGCGCGTAGATACCCATGGCTATCAACGTTGTCCATTCAAAAGCCTGGTCTGCATGAAGAGACGGATTGGTTACAAGATTGCTGAAAGGAAGGAGTATGACAGTAGTCAAAGCGTAGAGAAAACTCGCGAAAATGTTTTCCGGGGATGCACCAATAAGCTTGAAGAGGAAGCGCAGGAACAACGTAATCTCAAGGACAATAACAAACCACTGCAGAAAATCGTTGACTTTGCCAAAAACATACGCCAGCGTTGTACCAGGAAGCTCTGGCTGTAACAGTATATTTTCTCCCTCGTCTGCTTTTTCCGTATAGGAAGTATTTTCGGCGACAGGTTGTGGCGCCTGCTGAACCGGCTTTGGTGGTAAGTCCGGCAGCGGAGGAATGATATCAGTCGATTGAATATTAATAGGATCGTTTGGAAACGGATTATTGCGCATCCTGGTCACCTCCAAGTCCTGATAGATTAAAACACCGTCCTGGTGTTTTTAGTATCTCACATCGATTATAACATGATTTACTTCTGTTGCGCTACGTCGAGTTTCGGGCCAGTAGCACGACCCCTTCAGTGCGGGCAAGTTCTTTATATTGACCGGAGAGCAGTAAATGGTTGATCTCGTTGTCCGTCGACACTCTATCCTCGGGAAAAACCGCGTTGAGATCAACAATAATATACTGGACGATGTCAGGAGTATCAGCATTGGAATCGCTGAGGGAGGGAAATACTGCCAGGTGCTGTCGTTCACTTACGTGCGGGTTGAGGTTGCTGCCGGCTGAGATGGAGGCATCGGCTGGTATCATTGATAGGAGCCTTTGAATATTCTGTTCGCGAGTCCCAGGAATATGGTCGGCCCAGAAATTGCCGAGGATAGGTGAAATGACCGCGAGATTCAGTGCCGCCATTGCTATCACCCAGACAAGTGTGATCCATTGGAGGCGCAGGAGCGGGATTGCCCTGGCCAGGGGTTCCATTCTCTCACTAAATTGTTGCCACTTGCGAGAAAATACGCGTGCTAGCGAGGTCCAACGAGACTGTGTGATTGCGGATACACGCAACGAGGCCGGTGATTTCTGTACCCGGTCGAGTATCCGCTTCATAAAGCTTATAGATGCAGTAATCCAGGCGTTGAGGGTGGTAGTGGAGTGTTGGTATATGCTCGTAAGGGGAAGTGCGATGGATTGCCTCCATACGAGAGTCGTTGCCCCATCCTTCGCTTGCGTAGCCACAGTTGAAAGAGCGGGGCGTTTCATGCTGGCGCTCTTCTGGAGATCCCACGCCCCACTTTCGCTGTGTTCTCCACGCCAATCTTGCCAGCAGGTGATAAGGCGTCTAGTGCCATGAATTGCCGCGATCATCACGAAAGGGATAATGGCGGCATTGTATTGATACACCCCGCTGAAGGTTAAAGAATCGGTACTGAGAAGGTTTTCGGCCAGGGTGGGTAATGCGAGGAGAAGCCACTCAGGGGCCAACAGACAGAGAAAACCCGTGCTGCGGAAGAGGCTGGCCAGGTAGTAAAGGCGGTCAAACGTGATGAACGTGGTAAAGAGTAGCCAGGGATGGAGGATAAGATTGCCAATTGCCTCGCCGGGCGAACTGCCCAGGACTTCATAGCGATACCAGAAATTGTTGTGCTGGGTGCCTGGGTAGAAATGCGGGATAATGATACCAAAGGCGATAGAGCTCCATACGAGGCTACCAATCGTCAGTGCGATACCCAGCCTCGGAAGCTTGTACTTCCAGATCAGGAAAAGGCCCAGGATCGCAAGGGAAAAAGGAATATCTTCTTTGCACGAGGCTGCCAGGATGCAGGCCAGAATAAACCAGCCATAGCGCTTGTAGGTCAACGCCAGGATGGCATACAGCAAAAGAGGCGTGGCAAAGCTGATGGGATGAAAGTCAAAGATGTTGAGACCAAGCAGGGCCGGCGAAATGAGATAAACCGCGGCCATCAGCGGAGCAAGCAGAGGCCACTCTGGAATGTATTTGCGCGTCAGCAAAAACACTGGCAGGGCACCCGAAGCAAGTGCCAGCGTCTGAGAGATTAGCAGTAAGTGTGGGTTTGCACCGAAGGCGTAGAGTAATGAGAGTAGCAGGAGAATAGGTTCAAAATGCAGAGCAAGGCGTGTTGGAGGCCCATACCAATCCACGGCCTGGTTCGTGAATTGAAACCAACGACCATGGATAGTATTCCAGAGCACCTGGTCCATATTACCAAGGTCGAAGGCGGTTGCCTTAAATGTGTCGTAGCGCAGCATTGACTCCACGCTCATTACAATAGCATATATCAGTATTGCAATGAACAAAAGCCACCAGGCCGCTTGTTGCTGTCTACGCGCATCAAATGACTTTATCATCTAAAAATAATTCAATATCTCTTAAACTGGTTCTCCATCCTTCAGACTATGCGGTCAACCTTGGACCGGGCCACTCTGCCACTGCGGCAGGATGGAGATCATTTACACTACAATAATCGACATATAGATACCTACGCCGACGAGGATCATGAACGACCACACAATCACGAACTCAGGCCAGGTACCTGTGCGAAAGCGCCAGTGCGGATTCGGCGGGAACCCGAAGCGTTTACGATTTGGCCAGAGGAGCGGTACCCCGCCTTCTGTCATCGCATCGGCCGCGATATGCATGATACAACCAAATAAGACCGCGAAAAAGACTAAATGCGAGGCGCTTATAAATTGTGCCGGCAGCGTATATCCTCGTTGAGCCAGTAAATAGGTTATTAATTGTTCCAGGCCTAGCGCCATGAGCGATCCAATTGCCAGGCCCAGGAGGCTGTGAAACAGTGTGCGATGACCGGCAAGATGCTGTATCTCTTTGCTCACCCAGCCCAGTTTATGCCCAAGCGTGCTGCGCGCATTGTCTATATCCGGCAGCAACGCGCCGAAACCGACCATTGTGTAATAGATAGCTTTATTGACGATCAGCCCGAGGGTAATACCTGTCGCGCCCAGCAATGGGCTACCCGTTAAGTGTACCACACTGTCAAGAATAACTCCCGCGGTCAACCCAATCAGTAGATGGGATCTACCTTCCATCTGTTTTTGCTCTCCTCTAACATGGACATTTCTTCTTGTGCCATTTTAGGGAAATTTGTTCCAAATAGCAAGTAGTTAACCCAATGGGTATGTTTTTCTGATTCCTGACTTTAAGCAGCAAAGGGAGCTGTTGTTTAATCTGGCAGGCTTACCAGGATGACATCGTCCTCCACTTTGACGGGATACGTCAGGATATCCTGGCGGGCCGGGCCGCGAACTACTTTGCCAGTGCGCACATTAAACTGGGCACCGTGCCAGGGGCAGGTCAGAATATCGCCGTCCAGTTCACCCTCGTTCAGCGGGCCACTGATATGGGTGCAGTTATCGGTAAAGGCGCACACATCACCATTCACTCGTGCCAGGCAAATGGGTTCGCCATCAACCTCTACAGCCAACAGCGCTCCTTCTTCTAATTCATCAACCTTCGCTACTTTAATAAAATCAGTCATCATTGTCATCGTCGTTGTCGTGTGGTTTCTCAATGCCCGCAAGGGCGAGACTGCGGTGCAGCACACGCAAGCAGAGGAAAGCGCACTTTGTGCGTGCCGGACTAATGGGGATGCCCAGCGCATCCAGGATATCGTCTTTGCCAAGCTGGGCTACCTCCTCTACTGGTTTGCCCTCGATCATCTCTGAAAGCATAGAGGCTGAAGCCTGGCTGATGGCACAGCCACGTCCCTTGAAGCGCACCTCGGCGACACGGTCTCCCTCGATCAGGAGGTCGATGCCAAGCTGGTCTCCACACAAAGGGTTGGAATCTTCCGCGTGCGCATTGGCATTTGCTAGTTTCCCGTAGTTGCGCGGGTTGCGATAGTGATCCAGAATGTAATCACGATAATCCATTGACATGGGCTAATCCCTTTTTGGCTCGGTTTCTCCTACAGGCTAAAGATCTGGATGGCTTGCTGTAGGCCCTGTACCAGTATATCGATTTCTTCTTTTATAGTATAGACGTAAAAGCTGGCTCGTGCGGTTGCAGATAGGCCAAAACGCTCCATTAGCGGCTGCGCGCAGTGGTGACCGGCACGCACTGCTACCCCCACTTGCTGGTCGAGAATGGAGGCGAGATCATGTGGGTGAATATCTCCCAATGTAAAGGAGATTACGCCGCCGCGCCTGGCAGCTTCTGGTCCATAGATGGTCAGCCCTGGTACGGACTGTAGCTGCTCCATGGCATAGTGAGTAAGTTCTTGCTCATGCTGGAGAACGTTCTCCATGCCCAACGCCTTGAGATAGTCGACCGCTGCCCCAAGCCCAATTGCTTCTGCGATGGCAGGTGTACCTGCTTCAAATTTCCAGGGTAGATCATTCCAGGTGGATTGTCGCAAGCCAACGGTGCGAATCATATCGCCTCCGCCCATAAAGGGGGGCATTGCTTCCAACAGGTCGCGCTTCCCATAGAGGACACCGATGCCTGTTGGGCCGAGCATCTTGTGGGAGCTGAAACAGAGAAAATCGATATCGAGCGCCTGGACATCCACCGGCAGGTGGGGAACGCTCTGTGCCGCGTCAAGCAGGACGGTCGCTCCCACTGCATGGGCCTGCGCGATCATTTCCTGGGCTGGATTGATGGTGCCCAGCACGTTGGACACGTGAGCGAAGGCTACCAGCTTCGGGTGTTGCCGCAATAGCTCTTCATAAATATCGAGCCGTAGGAGGCCATCGTCGGTGACCGGTACAAACTCTAGTCGCGCGCCGGTGCGTTGGGCGAGCAGTTGCCAGGGAACGAGATTGCTGTGGTGCTCCATCTCTGTTAGCACGATCAGAT
>WNFW01002227.1_pt1 | contig 13213 bp, 14 predicted proteins | sample 5400131 | NCBI WGS metagenome assembly WNFW01 (sample SAMN13153362, study PRJNA577476) | soil metagenome | isolation source: 20 cm soil or saprolite under grassland replicate 1 | place: USA:California | collected 2016-06-15 | reverse complement strand
AGCCGCATCGACACCGCGTTGTAGAGTATCAGGAAGGTCAGCGCGGTAAGCGCCACGATCGCGGATTCCGTTCCGCTGATGCCTGCCAGGGAATACAGCACCAAACCGAGGGAGGCGGCGACCAGCACCATGCAGATGGCGATGAAAATCGTGGAAATTCGGATCATGTTGCGCGCGAGGCCCTCAAGTCCCCTGGAGCATGTTGCAGCCGGTCTCCACCCAAGGGGTCGAAGCCCTGGGGCATGCTTTTCCTGATCATGCTCTAGTCCTATGCGCGTGCGAGAAGCGCGGAAGCTGCTCGCAGCAGCCTGTTGCGCTTCCCGCAAGCGCCGCAACCTTAGCATTAATGTTGATTCGAAAAGCTAGTGTTCTTTCAATGCGGCCGGAACCGCCGCGCCCAGCGTGTCGGCCATGACGGCGCCACGGGCACCCAGCGGCTTGGGACGGCCTATGGTTGTATCCCGCGCGGTCTGGTGTTCGAGTTCCGAATTCAGTTCGGCGCCCAGCAACACGATGATGGCCGACATCCACATCCACACCATCAGGCCAATGGCTGCGCCCAGCGAGCCATAGGTCGCGTTGTAATTTCCGAAGTTCGACAGATACCAGGACAGTAGCGAGGAGCCGGCGATCCAGAGCAGGGCGGCCACCAGGGTGCCGACGCTCAGCCACTCCCACTTCGCCGCCCGGCGGCTCGGTCCAAAGCGGTAGAGGACAGCGAGCGCCACCAGCAAGATCGCAAATAACAGCGGCCATCGCGCCAGGCTGACGATGAACTGGCTCTCCGGCGCAAGGCCGAGGTGATCGAGCGCCAGCGGCAACGCCACCACGGCTGCGACCATCAGCAGCAAGGCCGCGATGCCGCCCGTCGTGAACGCCAGCGAGAGCAGGTTCAATCGGACGAGGCTGCGCCTTTCGCGCTCCTCGTAGGCCACGTTGAGGGCGTCGATCACGGCCTTGACGCCGGCATTGGCGCTCCAGAGCGCAAAACCGAGACCGAACAGGAACGTCGCCCCCAATGCGGTACTGCCCTTGTCGAGCACCCGCGCGATCTGGTCCTGGATGACCTGGAACGAGCCTTCCGGCAACATCAGCGCCAGGGCTTGCAGATTGCCGCCGATGGTCGACGGATCGGCGAACAGGCCGTAACACGACACCAGCGCCGTGATCGCCGGAAACACCGCGAGCAGGCCATAGAACACCACGCCCGCGGCAATGGCGAGCAGGCGGTCGTCGCCGGTTCGGATGTACGTGCGCCACAAGATGTCCTTCCAGCCGGCCCATGGGATTTGCAGCGGATGGCTGGAGTATCGGCCGTGTCCATGTTGCGATAGTTCGCGGACGAAATTGTCGCGCCGCCTGACCGGCCGATTCGTGAGTTGAGGGGGTGGTTTTCGGGACGGCCTGGGCTGGAAGTAGCGCTGCGCCGCCAGGATCAGGATCGTGGTCGCCGCAATGAGAAGCAAATCGCCCGATGGATCGGATCGCCGGCCGGACATCAGGCCTGCGTCCGTCGCGCCTGCTGCCGCCGTCGCGTCGCGGCCCAGCCCAGCAACACCGCCGTCAGGGCCAGGCCCGCCCCGATATTCCTGTTGCCGCGCCCGGGACGGCGTTGCGTTTTGAGCCGCCGGCTGCCGGTCGGCGCTGCCGGCGCCGAGGGGTTCATCAAGATCGCCGCGGCGGTATCCCGCGCCGCGTCGAGCTGATCCGGCTGGAGCGGGTTGGACTTGATGGCGACGCGCAGGCGGCTGGTGAGGCTCGGAAAACGTGGTGGCCGGCGCTTGAGCTGGCCGGAGGCTATTGCTGCGCAGATCGCGGCGATCAAAAGCGGCAACGCGGCCGCGGCGCCGAAGGCCCAAAACTGCCCGTAGTTGAGCTCGATCCAGCGAAACAGCGCCGCGACGCCGACGAGGCAGGCGGCAATGAGAAAAACACCCGCGGCGGCGAACAGCCCGGCGGCGGTGGCATAGGAGGTGGCGGTGCCGGTCGCCTGATGGGTCCGATCGCGCAAGTAAGACCGCGTCGCCAGCTTGATCTGGCTGAGTTTGAGCGCAAGCCCGGTGCGCAGCAGACCGCCCGATGGCGCGAGCATATCCGGAAATTCCTCCACGGCCGGGACGAAAAGCGTCCCTGCCGTGGTTGAACGTGGACTGGTTTCGAATGTTCCGTGATCGCGGCGGCGGTATGTTCCCTCGCGCCCCGCAGTTGGGGGGAAGTAAGAAGGCTATGCCACCGCGCGGATCACCTTGGCGACCTTCTCGATGATCTCGCCGATCTGGTCTTCGCTGACGATCAAGGGCGGCGTCAGCGCCAGGGTATCGCCGGCGATGCGCAGCATCAGGTCGTTGTCGTGAAACGCGCTGTTGAGCGCATCGAAGCCGCGCTTGCCGACCAGGTCCGGGCGCGGCGCGAGGTCGATGCCGGCGGTCAGCCCGACGGTGCGGATATCCACAACATTCGGCTGGCCCTTCAGCGACATCACGGCGTCGGCGAATTTGGGCTCGAGCTTGTTGGCGCGCTCGAACAGTTTCTCGTCGCGGTAGATGTCGAGCGTGGCAAGGCCCGCGGCGCAGGCCAGCGGATGGGCTGAATAGGTATAGCCGTGGGTCAGCTCGACGACGTGCTCCGGGCCGCTCATGAAGGCGTCATGGATGGTGTCGCGCACGATCACGCCGCCCATCGGCGCGGCGCCATTGGTGACGCCCTTGGCAAAGGTGATCATGTCCGGCAGCACGCCGTAACGTTCCGCGGCGAAGGCGAAACCGAGCCGGCCGAAGCCGGTGATGACCTCGTCGAAAATCAGCAAGATGCCGTGCTTCTGGGTGATCTCGCGCAGCCGCTTGAGATAGCCCTTGGGCGCCGGCAGCACGCCGGTCGATCCCGCCATCGGCTCGACGATCACGGCGGCGATGGTGGAGGCGGCGTGCAAATTGACCAGGCGCTCCAGCTCGTCGGCGAAATGCGCGCCATATTCCGGCTCGCCCTTGCTGAAGGCCTGCTTGTCGCGGTCGTAGGTGTGGGGCAGATGGTCGACGCCGGCCAAGAGCGTTCCGAACATCTTGCGGTTATTGACGATACCGCCGACGGAAGTCCCGCCGAAGCCGACGCCGTGATAGCCGCGCTCGCGGCCGATCAGGCGGGTGCGGGTGCCCTGGCCCTGGATCTGATGATAGGCCAGCGCGATCTTGAGCGCGGTATCGGCGGCTTCCGATCCGGAATTGCAGAAGAAAACGTGGTCGAGGCCGGCGGGCGCCAGTTCGGCGATGCGGCTGGCGAGCTCGAAGGCCTGCGGAATGCCGAATTGAAACGGCGGCGCATAATCCAGCGCCTCGGCCTGCCTGGCGATCGCCGAGGAAATCTGGCTGCGGCCATGACCGGCATTGCAGCACCACATGCCGGAGGCGGCGTCGATGATGTTGCGGCCGTCGACGGTGATGTAATGCATGTCCTTGGCGCCGGCGAGCAGCCGTGGCGCCTTTTTGAAGGCGCGGTTGGCCGTGAACGGCATCCAGTGCGCGGCAAGGTCGTTGGGCACGTTGACGGCGGCGGGGCGTGGGCTCTTGTCGAGCATGGGGGCCTCTGTTGTGTGTTGGGATGTGGCGTTAGAGCGCAAGCTATCAGCTTCGCCGCGACACGGGAACGCCGCGGGCCGCACTATTTGGGCGCAATCGGGCGTTTTTCAGGGAAGATCTCCGGCGCCGATCCAGAATACCTCGCCCTCGGAGTGCTCGGTGTCGAGCCAGAGCAGCGGCAATTGTGGAAAAGCGGCCTCCAGCCATTCGCGGCCGCGGCCGATCTCGCACAACAGTCCGCCCTGCGGCGTCAGGTGCCGCCCGGCCTCGTCGAGGATGCTCCTGACGATATCGAGCCCGTCGGCGCCGCCGTCGAAGGCGAGTTCGGGCTCGGCGCGGCATTCGTGCGGCAGTCCCGCCATCCCCAGCGCATCGACATAGGGTGGATTGGAAACGATCAGGTCGTAACGCGTCTCGCCGATCGGCTCAAACAGGTCGCCCCGGTGCAAGGTTACTCGATCCTCGAGCCCGTAGTCGGCGATATTGCGGGCGGCGACATCGAGCGCATCACCGGAAATGTCCACCGCATCAATGTGAGCGCGGGGGAAACGCAGGCTCGACAGCACGGCGAGACAGCCGGAGCCGGTGCAGAGGTCGAGCACGTTTTCCACCGAAGCCGGATCGTCGATCAGCGAACCGCCTTGCTCGGCTTGCTGGCCGCTCAAATGGCTGTCCAGCAACTCGCCGATGAACGAGCGCGGCACGATCGTGCGCTCGTCGACATAGAACGGCAGGCCGCGCATGTAGATCTTGTTGACCAGATATGCGGTGGGCTTGCGCGTACTGATGCGGCGCGCGATCAGGTCGAGAATCTTCCGGGCTTCGGCCACCGTGACGCGCGCGGTCGCGAACATCTCGAACTGATCGGGATGAAGGTGCAGGGTTTCGCAGACGAGAAATGCGGCTTCCGCCACCGGATCGGTGGTGCCGTGGGCGAATACGAGCCTGGCTTCCACAAAGCGGCTCACGGCATAGCGGACGAAATCGAGCAGCGTCTGCAACTCGCCGGATGTGGCGTTCGGAAATTTCGATGCCGCTCGGCGGCGCGTGGCGGGCTTGCCGCGCCCCGCCGTCAGGATTTGATCCCCCGCCATCAGGATTTGGTCCAGCGTGCGGCGGCAGCGTCATCGCGATGATGCGCGTCGACCCAACTGGTTCCGGTGGCGCTTTCCTCTTGCTTCCAGAACGGCGCGTTGGCCTTCAGGTAATCCATCAAGAACTCCGCCGCTGCAAATGCCGCTTGCCGGTGCTGCGAGGCCGTCAGCACCAGCACGATATTTTCGCCCGGTGCGATGCGGCCGACGCGGTGAATGACCGACAGTCCCGTCAGCGGCCAGCGCGACATCGCGGTTTCGGCATGGCGCGCGATTTCGGCCTCCGCCATTTCGGGATAATGTTCGAGCGTCAGCGCCGCGATCGGCTCGTCGCGCTCGCTGCCCCGGCAAATGCCGCTGAAGCTGACGACGGCTCCGATGTCGGTGCGGCCCTTGGTGAGCGCAGCGATCTCCCGCGCGATGTCGAAATCGGCTTCCTGAATGCGGATGGTCACATTGGCGGTCATGGGAGCATCGCAACGCCTGTATTTTTTGCCTTGACGCGCCTTCTTGACGCGAACCGGTATCCACTTCGCTCGCAAACGCTTTGGTCATGCGGCTTAACCGCCGGCGCTTATCACCGAATCACCAGCCACCGATCATTAGCCACCCGTCATGGGCGGGAAAAAGGCAATCTCGCGGGCGCCCGCAATCATGGTATCCGATTTGACGTGGGCGTGGTCGATCGCGGCGCGAATCACCTTTGGCTTCTCGAAGGCATAGGCGTAAGTCTCGCCGCGCGCCGCCAGCCAGCCGATCAGATCGTCCACGGTGCGAACGCTCGCCGGCGGCTCGATCGTTTCTTCCGACTTGCCGACCCGCTCGCGTACCCAGGCAAAATACTTGACCTTCATCCCTCATCCTCCTCGATGAGGTGGTGGATACCGGCGCGGAAATAATCCCAGCCGGTGTAGATCGTGACGATCGCCGAGATCCATAATAGCAAAAGGCCGGTCTGGGTGACGACGGGGACCACCAGATCGCCGGCCTCGCCGGCGAGCAAGAACCCGATCGCGACCAGTTGAACCGTGGTCTTCCATTTGGCGAGCTTGGTCACGGGCACGCTGACCCGCAGCTCGGCGAGATATTCCCGCACGCCCGACACCAGAATTTCCCGGCACAGGATCACGATCGCGGCCCACAGCGTCCAGCCGTGAATGATGCCATCGGCGGCCAGCATCAACAGGCAGGACGCCACCAGCAGCTTGTCCGCGATCGGATCCAGCATCCGGCCGAAGGCCGAATGTTGATCCCAGATTCGCGCATAGTAGCCATCGAGAAAATCGGTAACTCCCGCGGCGATGAACACCGCCAGCGCCACCCAGCGCAGCCACAGCGGACCGTCCATGATGGCCTGCACATAGATGCAGCCGACCACCACCGGGATGGCGGCGATTCGCGCATAGGTCAGGATATTGGGCAGGGACAGCGAGTTCTTCGCCGCCGCCTTCGTGGTTGCGATGTTCATTCGTCTTACCAATACCGCTGCAGCATGAAGGTCAACCGTGCGGCGCAATTGACCTGTCGGAGATGACGCAAATGTAACGTGCAAACCGTCCCTAGCCGGGCTGGGAGTGGAAAAACTCGAAAATCTTGCGCGCGCTTTCGGCGCTGACGCCGGGAACCTTGCCGAGATCGGAGATCGAGGCCCGCTCGATCTCCTTCAGCGTCCCGAAATGATGCAGCAAGGCACGTTTGCGTGACGGGCCGATTCCGGGGATCTCCTGCAACCCGGCTTCGCGGATGTCCTTTTTGCGCAGCTTGCGGTGCGAGCCGATCACGAAGCGATGGGCTTCGTCGCGCAGCCGCTGAATAAAATACAGCACGGGATCGCGAGGCTCGAGCTTGATCGGCTCGCGGTCCGGCATGAACAGGGTTTCGCGGCCGGCGTCGCGGTCCGGCCCTTTTGCCACCGCGAGCAGCGCGACCTGGGTCAGCCCGAGGGCTTCGAAGATCTCGCGCACTGCGTTGAGCTGGCCGCGGCCGCCGTCGATGATGACGAGATCGGGCCATTGCGGAAACGAATCGTCGTCGGCTTTGGGTTTTGCACCATCGGCTTCGTTCGCGGGCGTCATGAGCCGCTTGAAGCGGCGCTGCAGCACTTCGCGCATCATGGCGTAGTCGTCGCCCGGCGTCAGCCCCTCCGACTTGATGTTGAACTTGCGGTATTGGTTTTTAGTAAAACCGTCCGGGCCCGCCACGATCATGGCGCCCACCGCATTGGTGCCCTGGATGTGGCTGTTGTCGTAGACCTCGATCCGCCTCGGGGGATGCGGCAGCGCGAGCGTGGTGACCAGCCCCTGCAGCAGCCGGCCCTGGGTCGCGGTATCCGCCAGCTTGCGGCCGAGCGCCTCGCGCGCATTGGTCAGCGCGTGCGCGATCAGTTCCTTCTTCTCGCCGCGCCGGGGCGTGGAGACCTCCACCTTGACGCCGGCCTTGATGGAGAGCGCCTCCGCCAGCAATTCGCTTTCCTCGATCGCGTGCGACAGCAGGATCAGTCTGGGTGGCGGCTTGTCGTCGTAGAACTGCGCCAGGAACGCGGACAGCACCTCTTCCGGGGTGAACGATTTCTCCGCGCGGGGAAAATAGGCGCGGTTGCCCCAGTTCTGTCCGGTGCGAAAGAAGAACACCTCGACGCAGGAATAGCCGCCTTCCTGATGGATGGCGAACACGTCGGCTTCCTCCACGGTGCGCGGATTGATGCCCTGCTGCGACTGGATCGCCGACAATGCCGCGAGCCGGTCGCGGTAGAGCGCGGCGGTTTCGAATTCGAGCTCGGCGGAGGCCCTTTCCATTTCGCCCGCCAGCTCCTGCTTCACCAGGCGGCTGCGGCCGGACAGAAAATCCTTCGCCTCCCGCACCAGCTCGGTATAGCCGGGAAAATCGATCTCGCCGGTGCAGGGGCCCGAACAGCGCCGGATCTGATAGAGCAGGCAAGGCCGCGTGCGGCTCTCAAAAAACGAATCGGTGCAGGAGCGAACGAGAAAAGCGCGCTGCAGCGCGGTGATGGTGCGATTGACCGCGCCGGCCGAGGCGAACGGCCCGAAATATTGCCCGGGCCGCGATTGCGCGCCGCGATGCTTGAGGATCTGCGGCGCCCAGTGGTCGCCGGTGATCAGGATGTAGGGAAACGACTTGTCGTCGCGCAGCTGCACGTTGAAGCGCGGCCGCAACTGCTTGATCAAATTGGCTTCGAGCAGCAGCGCCTCGGTTTCGGTCGAGGTGGAGACGATCTCAACCGTCACGGTGGCGGCGATCATGCGCAGGATGCGCGGCGGCTGCGGCGCGGCGACCCGCGCATAGGACGAAAGCCGCTTGCGGACATTTTTCGCCTTGCCGACATAGAGCACGTCGTTCGCCGCATTGAGCATGCGATAGACGCCGGGCGAGATCGGGGCATGGCGCACCGCGTGCTCGATCGCGGCGTGACCGACCGCCAGCGGGCCTTCGGCGACGGCCTCGCCGGCCTCCTCGGAAACTTCCGGCAGCCGCGCCTCTTCGTCCTCCTCGGGGACGGAGGTGGCGGGGTCGATATCGCCGGAAGAGGGGTCCTGCGGGGGCAAGTCCGGCTCGGAACCGCTCAGTGGAATCGGCGGGCGGAGCGCCTTCGGGGTATCGGAGGGATAGCCAGTCATGGGCCTAAACTAAGCGCTGATATCCTGCCTCGCCAGCATCAAACCGCAGCCGCAACCGATCGACCGTTTCGGCGGCACCGAGGTCATTCCACGGGCGGGGGGCCCGCCATTAACGCTTTCCTAACAATGATGAGCGGGCGGTAACCGCTCTTAACAACCCTTTAACTTAAAACTCTCGATAAACCTTATCGGAAAAAGGGTGGAGTTCCGTAACCATGCGGGGTTGGCGTTGTGCCGCAGTGATCTGCGTGCAAGCCGGCCGGCGGTCACGGCAGTTGCGTTGGAGAGTAGCATGAGCAGAACCGCTTTGGCCGCCGCGGCGTTGATCGGCGCGGGATTGACCGTTTCGGCGCAGGCGGCCGATTTTGGGTATGGTGGACCGCCGCGCGGTCCCGCCCTCTATCAGCCGATTCCCACCGCCGCTCCGCTCTATGACCTAAATTGCTGGGCCGGCCCCTATCTCGGCGGCAACCTCGGCTATGCCTGGGGCTCGGTCCAGAACAACCCGACCAGGCCGTCGGGTTTCGTCGGCGGCGTTCAGGCCGGCTACAACTGGCAACCGGGTGGTCCGTTGAGTCCGTGGGTGTTCGGCCTCGAAGGCGACATCCAGGCTACCGGCGCCGATGATACCTTCGCGCCCTGGAAGTTCTCCAATCCGTGGTTCAGCACGGTGCGCGGCCGGGCGGGCTATGTTTTCAACAATTTCCTGGTCTATGGCACCGGCGGCCTGGCATTCGGCGAATTGCGGGCCGAGGCACTCGGCCATTTCTCGGAGGGCCACATCAACGCGGGCTGGACCGCAGGCGTCGGCGTCGAATACGGCTTTGCCCACAACTGGACCGCCAAGATCGAATATCTCTACGTCGATCTCTCCAACAGCAATTTCACCAGTACCGGCGTAGCCAACGGCTCCCGGTTCGGAACGCTGCGCGCCGGCCTCAACTATCACTTCTGATAGCAAGCAAGAAAACGTCCTGTCACAACCTCCCGGCCGCCTCGCGGCCGGGATTTTTTTGTGAAGCGTGCGCTCGATCATGCTTCGATCAGGTTGAATCGGATCATCCGGATCACGCGCTTACGATGAGATCACCAGATTGACCGCCTTGGGGCCTTTGCCCTTCTTGTCAGGTTCGACCTCGAAAGTGATACGCTGTCCTTCGGTCAGATCCTTCAGTCCCGCCCGTTCCACCGCGGTGATGTGAACGAAGACATCGCGGCCGCCGTCATCGGGTTTGATGAAGCCATAGCCGCGTTCTCCGTTGAAGAACTTGACCGTCCCAGTCATGGCCATCGGGAAACTCCTCCCCGTACTGCTTCAGCCGACATGCTGTTGGCGCATCGGCTCGACCGGACATTTACTATCGGAAGGCTTGGCCATCGCTGCGGATGGGGCGACAGCGCCAATCCGCTCAAAATATCTGAGGCCTTGTCACTCCGCCGCTACCATTCGCGGAAGCGGAACGTAAAGCCAGTCCTAATGGACTGAAGCATAATACGGTTCCCGGCAAATTGCCTACGCACTTTTCACGGAGCCTCGGCGGCGTGCCCAGGGGGCTAAGGGCTCACGAAGGCTTGGGCGTCTCAAGCCTGAACCGGCCGGCGCCGCCCTGGCCGAGCGGCTTTTCAAGTTCGGGCAGGATCGCCTTTAGTTCGGCGGCCAGCGTCCACGGCGGGTTGACGATCAACAAACCCGCCGAGGTCAAGCCAGCGCCGGCTGCCTGCGGCGCGACGCTGAATTCCAGACGCAGACATTTTCCCGGCGGTGCAGCGGCACCTGCGGCCGCGGCGACATGCCGCGCAAGGTCGTCGGTGGCCCGGCGGCTTTTCACCGGATACCACAGCAGATAGCTGCCGGTCGGCCATTTCGCGAAGGCTTCCGTGAAGCCCGCAGCCAGCCGCTCGAACTCGTCCTTGTGCTCGTAAGGCGGATCGATCAGGACCAGGCCGCGCCGCTCGTTGGGCGGCACGAAGGCTGGCAACGCGGTCCAGCCGTCGAGATCGACCACCCGCGCCTGGGTGTCGCGCCGCAGTGCCTCGATCAGGCGCTTGCGTGCTTTGGGTTCGACTTCGCAGGCGGTAAGGCGATCCTGCGGCCGCAGCAGTGCGCGCGCGATCAGCGGCGATCCGGGATAGGTCTTGAGCCCGGCTGGCGGATTGAAGGCCCTGACGATGTCGAGATAGGGCGCGACCAGCGGCAAACTGGTTTCCGAGAATCGCGCCTGCATCACCCGGGCGATGCCGGTAAGCCATTCGCCGCCGCGGCGCGCTTCGTCCGAGGTGAGATCGTAGACCCCGGCGCCGGCATGGCTGTCGATGACCCGAAACGCCGCCTGCTTGTCCTGCAGATAAGTGAGAATGCGCACCAGCACGATGTGCTTGATGACGTCGGCAAAGCCGCCGGCATGAAAGGCGTGACGGTAGTTCATCAGGAAAGCTTGCCGTTTGGAGAAAACGCACGCGTCTTCTACTCGTCATGGCCGGGCTTGTCCCGGCCATCCACGTCTTTGGCGAACAACACGAAGCAAGGCGTGGATGCCCGGGAGCGCAGCCAAGTACAAGCACACGCAGTCTGCGCAAGGCAGGCTGGTATGCCCGGGCATGACGATCGAGAAACTACCCGCCCCGCATCGGCGGCATCGTCACCTGGTCGCGGCGGCAGGCGCGGCGATCGATTTCCTCGCAGGCGCGGAATTGCAGGTCCTTGCTCATGCAGATCCGCACTTCGCTGAGCCGGGTGTTGTCGCAGGTCACCGCGATCGCCGAGCCGCTCAAGCCCGGATTGACCTTGATGAAGGCGTCCTCGACCTCGGCTGGCGCCACGGTCTTTGGCTCGGCCAATTCGAGATATTCTTCGGGAATCTTGACCGCGGAGCGCGCCTTGCGGATGGTCTCGAAATAGGCCCGCGCACCCATTCCCGAGCAGGTGCCGTGCTTGTCCCATTCGTTGAAGATCAGGCCGGGAGCCGGCATCAGGTCCAGCATCGACGACATGATATTGCGATCGAGCCGCGGTGACGGCCGCTGGCAATAATCCGGAAAGCCGTGCTCATATTGCGGCCAAAGGCCGTGCACCACGAAGGAAAACGGCCGCCCGCCGCACTGGGCGCCCTGCGAACGCCCGCCGCTGCCGCGTTCGGACGCCGCCTCGCAGAAGGACGGCGACCAGGACAGCGACAGCACATAAAAATCGAACTCGCCGGGGGCGTTCTGCCGGCGATCCTGCGCCGACGCCGTTCCCGCCACGCCGGCCAGCGCGGCAACCGCGAGCGCCAGGATGAGAAACCGCGAAATCAAACCCCGTGAAAACATGACGACGCCCTCCCTGCATACCAGCGGAAAGCCTAGCAGGGAGTTGGAACATTTCAAGAACAAAATGGGGAAACGCCGAATGTTCGATCTGGTCGATGCAAATCCGGCCGAAAATCAGGGGCGGGCGGCCTTGCAGCCGGGATTGTAGGCCCAGTTGCGATCGAGCCCGGTCACGCACCATTCGACGCCCTGGCCGAAGCCGGCAAATCCGCCGTCCTCGATGATCGAATAATGCACGATATGCTGTTTGCCGTCGCTCAGCATGACGTCGGCGCTGCAATAGCGGCGCGGGATATTGTCCGACTGCCACGGCCTGAACGCGGTTTCATGGACCGGGCCATAGGCCGTGATCTGCAGCGAGGAATTCCAGAAGGTGCTTTCCTTTTCCCGGAACTGCGAGCTGATGGTCCCGAGCGCGCGTTCGCACTCCGCTACTCGCCCATCATAACGGGGACCGGACAGCCAAAAATTCAGCTCCCCCGGGTTGGCCGCCCTGGCCGTTTGCCCGAATGCCAGGCCCAGCAGGATACCGATCCCGGCTGCAACACTGAGTCTTTTCAAGGATGTGATGAGGTCGCGCATGGGCTGTCCGCCGGATGATCCAGGCTGCAGACGGTGCCGCGAAGGTTGGGCGCGGTCAAGTGCAATGCGGCAACACCTGCCGATAAGTCCACGTTGAGCCATCACCTGTTCTTTTCATGGCCATGGTTGCGCTTTAAGGTGTGACCGAACGAGATGGAGTGTGCGATGCGAATCATTGGGGCTGCGAGCCTGGTTGCTGTTTGCGGCTGGCTTGCCTGCGCGCCGGCGCGGGCCGACTCCGTGATGCTGTGGGGCAATACCGTGCCGCCGATCAAAGCCAACGACACCGGCGGCATCATCGCTTACCCGCTGGCCACGCAGACCGATGTCCGTCAGCTCGCGGTCGATCACTGTGCCTCTTATGGCAAGGTGGCGAAATTCCTGGCGGTCGATCCCCAGTATGGCGGCTACATCTCCTTTGCCTGCCGCTGGGTGCCCTACGGCGCCACCGAACAGCCGCTGCACACCAAATACTGAGCCGGCCATCCCATCTGTCCGAGCCGTCTGATCCGGAGCGTAGAACATGACGCGACAGCTGTTTTCAATTGGCGCGGCGGTTTGTGTGCTGACGCTGCTGCCGGCGCTCGATGCAAGCGCGGTGGACATGCCGGTCCGCAAGGCCGGCCTGTGGGAAATGAAGATGGTGCGGACCGGTTCACCGGTGCCTGACATGACGATGCAGCATTGCACCGACGAGGGCACCGACAAGGAAATGAGCACGGCGTTCTCGCCGATGGCGAAGGAATTGTGCTCCAGGCAGGATATCCAGAAGACGGCGACCGGTTATGTCAGCGATTCCGTGTGCAAGGTCGGCGCCATGTCGATCACATCGCATTCCGACATTATCGGCGATTTCAATTCCGCCTACACGATCAAGACCACTTCGCACAGCGAAGGCGGCTCCGCCGGCGCGCCGCGCGATTCGACCACGACGGTCGAGGCGAAGTGGCTGGGGGCCTGCAAGTCTGATCAGAAGCCCGGCGACATCGTGATGCCCGGCGGCGTCAAGATGAACGTCAAG
>WNFW01002362.1_pt1 | contig 13216 bp, 11 predicted proteins | sample 5400131 | NCBI WGS metagenome assembly WNFW01 (sample SAMN13153362, study PRJNA577476) | soil metagenome | isolation source: 20 cm soil or saprolite under grassland replicate 1 | place: USA:California | collected 2016-06-15 | reverse complement strand
TGATCGACGCTGAGCAGATTCTACTCGCACCCCGCATATCATTACAATCGTTCGGCGTCAGCCACATGAAGTTCGGCGCGGAAGCCGAGTTGAGATCGTTAATCAGAACACAATCAGTGACCCCACATGTACTGGGATTTGCAAGAACTAGCTGATTACAGCGAGCGGCGTTACTTGTAATGTCCTGAAAGGGGATGAACGGATTATGAATCGGCTCATACGGCTCATGAGAGCTCGCGTCGCAGCCCGCAGCGACATTCTGGTTTTCGAAATATCCCTTCCAGCTGAGACCCGCAGCCTCAAACCGGTCAACAAGGTTCGGCGCGGTAATCGTCGGACAACCCGAGGAGGTACATCCGAGAGTTGAGAGTTGATCCTCCAATCAGAGCAACATAGTTAGGCTGACTAGTATTGATGATTGACAGATACTGTGATCCGATTCCGTACGTGTTGGCGAGACTCGCCATATACGGAGCAGGCCCGCTAGCCGAGCAGGGAGGGGGGCTGCTAAGACAAATGTCGTAGACCCCTTCATTCTCCATCAAGATAATCACGACATGGTCAAAGTAAGAACCGCTCGGCGCCATGGTCGTCGCCTGATCCACAGCTACAGGTTTCGCGGAATCATTCGCCGATCCAGTCGCCAAACTCGCAGATTGCGGTGTTGATACAACCATCAGAGCGAAAATGAGAACAGTCAGAATTCGGACTTCAGCTCGCATACGATTCAGCGAGCGTAATCCCTGAATATTTATCCATAGGGTCACGAAGGCTATCTGACTATATCCAGCGATGCATTTCACGAGCCTCATTGAACCAGAGAGGTGTCTTCTCGACGGACAGAAAAGCACTCGATCGCTCGATCCCACAACGCATACTGACACTCCTCCCCACCAACGAACGGAATTCCAACACAACTCCAGACAGCCCAACAGGAATATCTCCGCCGATGCTTTTTCGAGGATGAAAGTATGATAACAGTAGATCTGAAAGAGATCAAGAAGAATTTCAGAGCTGCTGTCGATTACTTGCGATCTCGACTCGACGAACCTATCGAGCTCAAGGGAAGCCGAGCAAGGCTCAAGCGCACAAATGCGAAAACAGCAAAAATCTTGCTACACAAACTCTTGCATCAGCTTCAACTTGAAGAATACAGAATTGTCATCGTCAAATCAGGACTTATCGAAGTACACGCGCCAAAAAAGGAGAAACAGCGCAATGCTCGTGCCACACAAGGAGCAAAACCGTCAGCCTGGGAAACAATTCCCGATCTATAGTACCTTACTCCCCCCGGGATCATCCGTAGGGGCAAGAAAAGCAACAGAGAGATCAAGCGGACAATGAGAGGACTCTGGCCATCCTATACGATTGATGAATCGCAAGCTAAAATAAGATATGATTAGGATCGTAGGTTATGATGCGGCCCCGGCACGCCGCTCCTGCCCTAATATTGGTACTGTTATCCCTGATTTCCCTACAGAATAGTCCCATATCACATTCAGGTGCGCCCGGATCTTCACCGTCTAATGTTTCAATTCATCTTGTGGGTCTAGTCAATGGCTGGAACGGGACAGACCCGACGGGGACAAACCCGACAATAACTGTTAATCAGGGCGATATCGTGTCGATCACTCTCACCAGCGCGGACATTGATCACCAGTTTGCTCTTGACCTAGACCATGATGGAGCGATGCCGATTGGTCTCTGCCCTACAGGAGACATGTGTTCCAGCGTATTCAGATCGAGCGCTGGCACGACAATTACTTTCACCGCTGGCTTCGCTCCAGGTGCTTACGTCTACTTCTGCACCTTCCACCCCACCATGGTGGGCAGCTTCATAGTCCGACCAGTCCCACCAGATGTGGTGATCGCCGGCGTCAGTCCAAATCCGGCATACACTGGAACACCCATCACACTCACCTACGCGATCACCAATCCGGCAACATTATCGGGAGTATCCATCGACTGGGGAGACGGAACAATCACTCACCCCAGTACAACATCCACGTCCGACACTCACAGTTATAGCACAACAGGCTATTTCGAATCGCAGACATTCACGATCAATGTGACGGCAACTAACAGCGCGGGACAGGCATTTGCGACACTAGCCGAGACCGTGAACGATAGAGCTGCTACGCTCACAATTAGCAATCTCTCGCCAAATCCTGCGGAGACAGGACAATCCGTCGATCTAAGCTTCACCGCTTCGGATCCCGACGGGACGGTCGAGGCGACTTGGATCGACTGGGGAGACGGGTCGCTTCCAGATCTGATTCTCAACGAGACGTCCGGCAGCATGTGTCAGAGGCTCAATCCTTCTCTCAACTCTGATCTATGCACCCTCGCACCGGGAGACCTACTCTTCAGCAGGCCCACCGACCCAGCATCAATCGTCAACGGCTCAATTATCATCTTCAGACCCTACCCAGCAACCCCCGACTATCTCGTAACACACAGAGTGATCAAGATAATTCCGGCCACCGACAGCATCTACGACCAGATCACTTTCTGGACAGAGGGAGACGCAAACGCAGTCCCAGATGGCTGGGACCAAGCCAACGCGGGAATTCCCGCAAGCCAAGTAGTCGCACTCTACCAGCACACGCTTCCCCCACCAGAAACACCCCCCGCCCGGCATGATACCCACACATATTCCAGCCTCGGAGACCTCCAGTCCAAGACCTACACCATTCGAATAAACGCCACAGACAACAACCAACTCGCAAGCCTTCAGACAATATCAGAAACAATCATCGACCAGCCGCCCGTCTTGACAATCAACAAGCTCTCTCCCACAGCCACGAACGCCGGCCAGACAGTCACCATATCATTCTCCGCAACAGACCCTGACGGCACGATATCCTCCTTCACAATCAACTGGGGCGACGGCTCAACTCCCGACATGCTCACCGCCTCAGCCACATCAGACACTCACACATTTGCTAAAGCCGGATCCTTCACCATCATCATAACAGCAGCAGACAACAGCGGATCCTCAAGCCAACTCTCAACCTCACCATTCGTCGTAGACAGCTCATCCAATCCGACCGCCCCGGCTACAATCCTGGGACTTACACCCATAGAATTTTACAGCCTGATCGGAGTCATCACAGCCATCATCACCATAGCCACAATTCTCGGATTCAGACGGGCGAGAAAACCCTGAGCAGCCCAGCTCCCAGCATAGCACGTCAGACGACGATCCCACGCTTCCCAGAAATCGCTCCGAATAAGCCCTGGTCACCGAACGGGGAGGGTGTTCCATATCATCCCCAGTTTACGCCGGGATACTGCCGATACTACGCATATTGAAAATCTCCAATTAGGCTGTTTTAGGCGACAAATCAAGAATCTCTCGCGGAGAACGGGTTCAGACAGGAAATCGGCCCCTCCCGTCATGGTCTACAAAAAAATCTTTCCCGCGGCACAAAACAGTCATTTTGGTGAATCTTTCCGGAACTCTCCTGGTCAGTTATCTTTTCCTTTTCTGTTAACTATTGTTTTCTGTTATCTTTTTCTCGACTCGCCGGGGGTATGTCAAAACAAAAAAGTCCTTCACACCCTTTGCATGCTATAGACACCCGAACATCGCTTTCTAAAAGCCTATCTATTCTAGACCCGCCCGCCATTCTTCCAAGACAATGCTCCCGCTCGGCAGGCTCAAGCTTCACCCTGACCCTGAAAGGATCAACCTCCTCCTCAACCAAGCCTCTCCCATAGTCCTCACCAGCCTGATGAGCCTCGTAATATTCCACGGCTATCTCCTAATCCAGGAGAGTAACGGCGGATCCGATCTTGTCAGCGCCGACATTCCCAAGAGCCTTATGCTCCTAAACGGTCAGAACCCATACTCCACACAGCCCTGGGCTTCACCGTACCCACCACTACTCTTATTGACGGTATCAGGAGTCATCCGGCTAGCCAGCCTCTTCGCGCCCCAATCCTCTCTCGACCTCATCAGCCAACAAATCAGACTCATCGGCCTATTCGCAGACGCAGCAGTTGCAGTCATCATCTACCTCACGATCCGCACCAGAACCAACAACCCCCTCCAAGCACTCATACCAGCGAGCCTCTTCCTAGCGTTACCAGCCATCAGCACATCGCCCCTCTACTTCTTCCACAGCGACACCTTTGGCTACCCAGTCCTAGCCCTCGCAGCACTCACACTCGCAAAGCACCGATACCTCACCGGAACAATCCTCCTAGCAACAGCCACCATCTTCAAGATCCACCCCGTCCTAGCCCTCCCTCTAGTCATGATCTGGCTGATCCGAACCCAAGGCCTAGTCAAGACCCTACCTAGCCTCCTCGCCACCACAACCATCACCAGCCTAGGCCTAATCCTTCCCCTCACGATTCCTGGCTATCAGCAATCCATTCTCGGCTTCAACCTCACCAACCAAGGCAACGGAACAACACTCACAATCATGAGCTTGCTCAACACAATTCTATCCCAGACACTCCAGTTCGCTCCCACAGAACTCTTCACAAACCAAATCTGGATCGCCACCACGGCCACCCTCTACACGATAATCCTCGGAACTGTCTGGACGAAAGCGAGGAGCCTCAGCCTGATCGACGTCGTCCTACTCGGACTGGTCGCATGGCTAATCCCTCTGAAAATCGTCTACATGCACTATATCGTCTGGGCCGTCATACCGTTCCTCATGCAAGGGAGACTCAAACAGACAATTCTCGTAGTTGGACTCCTCCAATTCGCCGACACGCTTGCGTATTGGTCATCATCCCCAGCCAGCGGACCCTTTCCCGGCATCGTCACGTTCTACGGACCGGTTCTGACGAGCCTAGTCATACGGCTTGTTGGAGCAACAGCACTAGTTCTGGTCCTCTACTCGCTGAGGAAGAATCCTACGGACGTCTTTCAACATCCAAACTTACCAGCTTCAACTGCATTCTGAACCATCGTCAACAGCCTCAGGGTCGTCCGGTCGCGAGGTATGTGAAGCCCGCGTCTTCACACTCCTTCCTAGTTCGAAGGTTCCTCGTATCGAAGAGGATAGGATTGGCATTCATCTTAGCTTTCACCTCGGAGAGATCGACCTGTCGAAACTCGGCGTGGTTCGTCGCGATCACAACTACATCCCCACCCTTGACCGAGTCGAGCATTGATCCCGCAGACGCGTAGCGAACACTGCCAACATTGATCGTATCCACAAACGGATCGAAAACAATTGCCTTCATCCCCAATCGTTGGATGATCCTCAACAGGTCCACACTCGGACTCCTCCGCGTATCCTTGACACCTCCCTTGTACGCAAGACCCCAGAGCGCAACCCTCACCTTCCGCGGATTCTTCTTCAGCTTCCGGAGAGTCTTCAGCAACCTCTCGACAGTATGCTTGGGCATTCCATTGTTCAGCCCCTCCGCGGCAGAGACCATCCGCAGAGGGAAGCCCGCCTTCTTCGCCTTGTAGACCAAGTAGAAGGGATCCTTCGGAATACAATGCCCCCCGACCCCAGGCCCAGGATAGTGAGCCATGAAACCGAAAGGCTTAGTCGCCGCCGCATCGATTGCTTCAATAAAATCTACGCCCAGCGTTTCGTGAAGTACTGCTAGCTCGTTGACCAATGCGATGTTCACATAGCGAAACACGTTCTCAAGCATCTTGGTCGCCTCCGCGACAGAAGGCCCACTCACCGCCACAACCTTGGCCTGAAGAATCGCGCTGTAGAACTCTGAACCAAGCCTCGTAGATTCCTCGTCCACGCCGCCGACAACCTTCGGAATACTCCTCACGCCGAACGAAGCATTCCCATAATCAATCCTCTCCGGAGAATAGACGAGAGCGAAATCGTTCCCCGCCTTCCTCCCCCCACGCTCAAGTAGCGGCCGAAACACTTCCTCAGTAGTACCAGGATAGCTCGTGCTCTCAACGATAATCAGCTTGTAATCCGTGAGCTGGTTAGCCAGGCTCTTGGCGACCGACTTTAGAAATGAGAGATCGGGGTCTCCATCCTTCTTCAGAGGCGTAGGAACACAGACGATCGCGATATCGGACTGTGGTACCGCCTCCGACAATTTCGAGTAAGCCTTGATCTTGCCAGAGCTTACTAGCCCGGGCAGGAGATCCTCACTGTACTTGTCCTCGACATAACAGACGCCCCTGTTGATCTGCTCCACCCTGCTCGCAACAACATCGACCCCGAGGACGTTGAAGCCCGCGTGGGCTGACGCAACAGCGAGAGGTACCCCAACATACCCTAACCCGATAACGCACACTGTCGCATTCTTGGAAGAAATTTTTTCTGATAGGAGCGAAGCCGTACCTGCCAATCCTCAGTTAACCTCCGGGAGCTTCTTGATCGGTCCAGTGAGTTGAGCGAAACCTGTCTGCATGAAAATATGAATCTAGTTCCGCGTATTTCTTGCTTCGCAACCATCTTCCTGATAATTTATCCCTGCGGGTTCAAGCGTTACTGGGATGGAGAAGGCTTCTCTTCCGAGTTAGCTGCAGGACCTTCTTTCTTCTTCTGAGCCGGCATTATTCCCGTTATGACAGTCGTAACATTCGTTGGCGTTTTTGGTATTGTTGTCTGAGAAGGCTGAAGCACATTTGACCCGACTGGTTCTTGGGGCCTAGGAACGGGCGGATACTGTTGACCCAATGATGCTCCCGGTTGTTCAATCCTCGGCCCGGTTGGTGGCTGAGGCCTGAGATCGTACAATGAGCGTTGAGGAAAAGGTTGCGCCGTCTGCCCAGTCGTAGAACTGGTTATAGGCGCTTGACGATTCGGAATTAGCTGGTCGAGAACCGATGTTTTCGGGGCTTCGACCCTAGGGGCAGGACCTGTCGTTGGCTGCTGGGTCCCGGTGCCAAGCACCGAACCAAAGCTCATTCGCCTGTCAGCCATATCTGCCTTCAGTGCCGCCACCACTGGATGAAAGTCCATGTTCGGCTTAGCGCTCGCCTCCGCAGGCTTCGTCATCGCCTCGGCCGACATCTTGACCTTTGGAGCGGAAGGAGTGAAATCCAGAGAAACCGCCCCGAATTTCTTCTCTCCATGTCTCCTCCGCATGAACATTAAACTTGAGACGGAACCGAGGACGAGTAGGGTCCCCAACATTCCCATTATCAGACCGTCTGCCTGGAAGACGCCGTTGACATATTCACGGAGGTACATGTTATTCAGATACTCCTCCACAATCCACAGCGAGAGAGAGAAGATGACGAGCGACTGGACCATGATAATGATCTTAGAAGCAGACCCATGCCCAGCCGTAGATCCCGTATTCAAACTGGAAACCAACCCGGAGCTCCCTCGCAACCACCTCAACCAAGCAATGATTCTCTGTTAAGATGAATGAAACCAGCGACAACAATCCCCAGTACCCAGCTTCTGAATGAAAGCGGGAACTGAATGAAAGAATCCTAGATAACGAGTTAGAGTATCAAGACTCTTTTTATCCCGAGGTCATAGGAGTGGAGGAAGAGCGGAGTCCGAATGCTCATCGAGAAGCGTCTGGTTCATCGCTCCAACACTGAAACTGATCCCGCGCCAATAGCGTGGGGAAACTGACACGGTCAAGACAATATGAGAACACCATGAGATTAGATCAGTGTCTGAACCGGACAGGTCTGGCATTTCTGCTCATATCTCTGTCAGTTTTGAGTGTTACACTTGTCACGTCGATGAGACCCGTCTCAGCAGCCCCGACCGGGACTTATTTTGACCACCTCGTAATAATAGCGATGGAGAATACGGCGTATGCTTCTGTGTTCGGTTCTGGAACGGTCTCATCTTGTCCTACTAGTCGCGCTCCGTTCCTTTGCAGCATGCTGCCCTTCGGTTCTACCCTGCCTAGCTATAACAACTATGGGCTACGTCTGCTGATAGTAACGACTTAAACGGCTGCTCAGCCGGCTGCTATGTCGGCTTCATGGCCGGCTACACCTATGGAGTGTCTAATGGCTATGGAACTTTGGCGGCGGCCAATCTTGTGGCCGATCGGATGACTCCCGCCGGTATAACGTGGCAGGCGTACTGCGAGAGCGGCTGCCCACGGGGCAACGACCATTTCCCATTCACCAGCTTTACCGACACTAGCAGTAGCTCGAACGTCTTCGCAGGTTCCTCCGTCTCGACATCGACCTTTATCTCCGCGGCCAACTCTGCTAATCCTCCCAACTTTCTCTGGTATACCCCGACGGATAGTCACAACATGCACGATGTGAGCGTCTCTATAGGAGACTCGTACCTGAAGAGCTTCCTGGTGGGTAGTGGAAGCATCACGAGTCCTGCATCAGGCTCGCTTCTGGCCTCCAGCGTCTTCACTAATCCAGCCTATAGGACTCTGCTCTATCTCTGGTGGGACGAGAGCGGTGGAAGCAACGGCTCCTGCGACAGTAACAATGCCGTGCCGAACCTGCTTTATGGTACACCGGTCCAGAAGGGGTATGTCTCCTCTGATCTTACGGGGATAGACGAGTATGCAGCCCTCAGGACAATAGAGAACAACTGGGGATTCTCCCCATTGGCTCAAGGAGACACTGCCGCAGCAAGTGCGAGGTACATGTTCAATGACGTGTTCGCTTCCGCCGGTCAGCTTCCCTTTTCAACTAGCTTCACCTTCTCCCCGAGCAATCCGGCCATCGGTATGAGCGTTACGTTTACAGCCACGGGAAACGGGGGATCTCTGCCATACTCGTACTCTTGGAGCTTCGGCGATGGAACCTCAGCCACAGGAGCCAGCGCGACGCATGCATTCTCCAACACCGGCACTTACTCTGTAACGGTGACTGTGACGGATTCGAACAGCTCGACCTCAACCAGCACATGGCAAGTCACGGTTTCAAACTCTCTCCAAACGATCACCTTCCTCTACATTGGCCTCATAGCCGGCGGAGCTATCAGCATCAGCGTATTTCTTGCAAAGTATCATTCTCGCAATCGTCGACTTTCAGCCATGCTACGAACGAGAAAACCTCCATCACACTAGGCTCAGGACGGTTAGGTTCGAGCTGAGAAATGAATAGGTAGACACAAAGATCTCGGTCAAAGCATATCATTTCCGGGCTTGCCATACGACTCTTTCTTTCCAAATTCGGGCCGAGGACTATGGTCTCGACAATGCGAATCGAAACCTGCCCGATAGCCTAATTATTCGTACTTCAACTATAGATTTGACGGGAATGCCCGGTAGGTACTGGCGGCAGGTTTCTTCGAAGGACAGACTATGAGACGTCTCCGACCCGTAGTAGGCACGCCTATCTTCATTCTACCCTTGATCCTCCTACTGCTATTCACAACTACCAATGCCCCGCTTCCCAGTGTTCACGCTGAATCCTCGATGATCGTCAGCATAAATCCAGCAGTCAACGCCAACCTGACTCAAACCTCTGGCAGAATCAGTGTAACCATGGACCTGGCGAACTCACCTAATATAGACTGGTTCTCGATATCGTTCTCCTACAACCGATCAATTCTGCACGCCGTCAGCATCAACTATACGACCGGGGTATTTGGTCACAATGTTGCGACTGCCCAAGAATGCATAGACGGTGTCGGTGTCTTACCAAACTGTCAGGCTTTCGATAGTCCAGGCGTAGTTACCCTTTCGCTCTTCGGATCCGCATCCGTGGTAGCTCCTCCAATCGGACAATTGTTCCAAACATCCTTCAATGTGACTGGAATCGGCTTCTCCCAATTCCACATCTTTCGAGCATTCCTACATAGCCCTCCGGCCTTGCAACCGACGACGCCTGCCGTTCAGGACGGCTATTTTACCAACACTCGCTGCGGCCCGTCCCTCTGCAAGCCACCAGTAGTCAGCTTTATTGTTTCTCCAACCATTCCTCTGTCCACCGGAATACTATCGATTTTCAATGCATCGATGAGTCAAGGTTCGAACTCAGGATCTTCATCGGTAGGCATAGTTCGATATTCCTGGAATTGGGGCGACAGCTCAACCAATACTAACTCAACGTTTCCGATCGTAACGCACACGTACCAGAACCCAAGCCCCAATTCAATCCCGTTCATTGTTGCTTTGACCGCGACTGATACCTTCGGAATATCCTGGACCTATGCTAAGCCTATCGAGGTTATTCCCTTGGTCATTGATCTGGCCCTCACGAGCATGATAATCGATCAGACACAGGCCTTCCCCGGCACCCGGATTCACATAACCGCCTTGATCCTGAATAATAGCACTATAGCAATGAATGCCACTGGCGTAATCACCGTGGGAAGCGAGTCTCTTGTAAGTGAACAGTTCAGTAATCTAGCTCCTCTAATTGGCTCAGGCCTCATGTCAGCAACTTGGGACACGACTGGTATGAGCCTAGGTCGATATTCGGTGCAAGCGTCAGTTGTCGCAACACGTCAGGAAGGCAGAGTGTCGAACAACATCTTGAACAGGACGATTGAGCTAATACCACCCCCGGACTTGCAGGTAGCTGCAACTCCCGCGTCTCTGTCACTTGACGCCGGGTCGCAGGGAAATGTGACCATAACGCTTTTGCCCTTCTACGGCTTTACCGGGACCGCGACCCTTGCAGTCAACTCAACAACCAGCTTGACAGGCTCCTTCAGCGTTAATCCCATGTTTCTAGGCGCTGGCTCATCAGTGCTTTCAGTCCTATCTATCGGAGCGTCGAGCAGTCTCAGGCCTGGCTCCTACACGCTTGTGGTCACCGTGTACGTGGGTTCAGCATCTCGCTCTGTATCCATACCCGTGAGAGTAGATGCTCCGAGGATACTCCCATCGGCCTCACTAACGATACTAGGTCTGCCTCCTATCGAATTCTGGATTATCACCAGTGGGATAATTGCAACCGTGGTATTCAGCTGGGTATTGGCATATCGGCGCCGAAAGAGAAGCTTCTATCTGTAGCCATCTGTCGAAGGTTTATCTGAATCGTCCCAGTCGACTCGTCCAAACCTAACAGGTCTCGCTCAGGCCACGCCCTCCTAGGATATTGAAGACGCGGAAGGTGATTCAAGTGCGAGGATGGCGACAATGAGTCCTATGACTAGTGCGATTGCTCCTAGCGAAGTCGATCACGTAGACTCTGCTCGTCTTGGCGAATTTTAACAGGTAGGATATGACAAAGATCCCTCCGCGGCCGCGGTCGAAACCGCGATGAGAATGTCTGTAGGCTGGACTGCTTGAATTGCAGTGTCGACCTGAGACTTGCTTAGGATAAGCGTGACGAAGAATGCTCCCAGTGAGGCGGGAATGTAGGCGAGATACGATAGTCTGAAGGACTGTTCGGGTTTCACGCCCATGATCAGCATTGCTGAGACAGTCATCCCTGACCTGCTCACCCCCCGGCAAGGCGGCTATTCCCTGGGCGATTCCAATAATGATATAGTTCTTGAGCTTCATCTCGCCTAGGCCGATCGCCACCCTTGGCTTTGTCCGCGAGTACCTAATGTAGAATCCGATTCCTGCCAGTACGAGCCCGAGCAGGACCATCGGAATCCCAATGTTATAAGGACGGTAGAGAGAACCTTGTCCGTCAAATAGTACGGTGGGGCTCCAACCAGGCCGGTAACCACAGTTACCACGAGCAGGTAGACGACTAGTCTTCGATCGTGGAAGAGGGAGCGGATGTCTCTCCGAAAGTAGACCACTGCCGAGCTTACTGAACCGATCTCCATGAAAAGGCCAAACGCGTAAGCCACGGCCAAAGGTAGTGAGAAGAGCAGTGTGGAGGCGAAGAGGACCTGGTCTTGCTACTGATAGGCAACCATTCAGATATTCCCTAGACGAGGCTTAGAAGGATAGCGTACAGTTCATTCACTAAAGCGAGCAACCAGTTTCGTGATTATTGCGTCGGCTCAAGCGTCTCCCGGGATGGACCCGTTCTTAGGCCTTTGGAATCCCACTCCACTGCCCGCCGTGAGAGTCGCTACTACTGCGTCGGTTACAGTATCCTTTCATTCCCTACGAGCGGCACTCGCTTCATAATTGTAGCAGGAGTCATCGATAGAATATGGCGGATAAGCCTAGCAAGGTCTGGGAGCCCTACTCCAAAATGGTTAAGATGCAGGAAGAGGACTGGGCGGTCCTAGAATCAGTCTACAACGACTACCGGTACCGTCAAGGGGATCTTCAAAGGACGGAGTTCATCAAGCGATTTGTCGCGAAGGGCGTGACCTCCTACTTGTACCAGCTAAAGTCGAGAACACCTGAAGCGTTGCTGAGGATCGCTCAGGCCAGCACCGCGTTCGGAAGTCAGGGCTCCCGATAGACCTCCCAGACCATTCCGGACAAAGCTCTACGACCTCATTTCCATGCTAAATCCTGCGAAACCGCAAAATCTAGAATTTTCTGATCGCGCAATCCTCGCGACACAGATCCCCGGTTTCCGGTCAATCGTGCTGGGTTCGGAATTCGCGATAGACCAGAATCCCAGCTATGACGAGAGCCGCGACTCCTAGTGGCAGAAAGTATGCCTGGAGAGTGCTGGCTATCGCGGCGCTGTTCTGGCCTGCTAAGTCCCCAAGATAGACGAGTGCGATATCCCAGACTAGGATTCCGACTGCGGAGTAAACAAGGAAACGTTTCATGTCCATCTTTACAAGTCCCGCGGGGAACGCGATTAGCGTGCGGAGTAGCGGCACGAATCGTGCGAGAAGAACAACGCTCTTCCCATGGGCTGCAAACCATTTCTCAGTCGTCTCCAGTCGCTTCTCGCTGAACCTCACAATCCGTCCATACCGTAGGACTGCTGGTCTTCCAAGATAGTAGCCGATACCATAGTCCACCATTGTTCCCACCATGCTACCAATCGTCGCCACTGCCACCGTAGACCAGAATTCGAGCCTGCCCTGAGATACAAGATACCCTCCTAGAGGCAGGACTACTTCGCTCGGAACCGGGAGCGTCGCGCTCTCCATCACCATCAAGAGAAATATCCCCAGATAGCCGGTCTGGTCGAGAAGATTGACGATAGTGTTGAAGATCAGGTCGGTGATGGCCAATTCTCACATCTCTAACAATAGCTCTGCTCGAGTCCCTTGTAATCTTCCACCGACTACTATTCGTTGAGGGCGCATCGATTGTTGCTATAAGCTAACGCTCAACTTTTTTCAAGCAGTATCAAGCTGATTTCACCCATTCAATCCTAGTTCCTTCGCCAGACACTCTTGGGTACAGAAGCCCCAAAGACACTCCGGCCAATCCCGAGACTCGGAGCCTTGTCTATCGACTTTTCACGGATAATTCCGAGGACATTCAGGAT
>WNFW01002218.1_pt1 | contig 13245 bp, 14 predicted proteins | sample 5400131 | NCBI WGS metagenome assembly WNFW01 (sample SAMN13153362, study PRJNA577476) | soil metagenome | isolation source: 20 cm soil or saprolite under grassland replicate 1 | place: USA:California | collected 2016-06-15 | reverse complement strand
CAAGGCGTCCTGTTGTTTACCGTCGTGGGAATTTTTCAGCTTGCGGTTCGACTTCTTGCCTACACGGGGGTGGAGAAGATCGGCGCCTCGCGCAGCGCCGCGCTTCAATCCGTCAATCCGCTGATCAGCGCCGCCATCGCTATCGTGGTCTTGCGCGAGACGACGACACTGTTGATCATCCTCGGTACGTTGTTGGTTGTCATTGGCATCGTTCTTGTCTCGTGGAAATCGGAGCAGCAACTTCCGAGCTTTCGCCGGTGGCATTTGCTGCTTCCGCTGGGTGCCGCCTGCCTCACCGGCATCAACCATCCGATCCGTCGCTACGTGCTGACGATGGCGACCGAGCCGCTGTTTTTCTCAGCGTTGATGGGAACGGTCTCGTTGATTTGCTTTTCGCTTTATTCCGTCGTCTCGCCCGATTCCCAACGGCTCGTCTGGAATCGACAAGGCACCTTGCCGTTTCTGGCCACCGGCCTATTCGAGACGGTTTCCATCGGTTGCATCATTACCGCATTGAGCATCGGCGACGTCGTCGTGATCGCTCCCATCGCCGCGAGCTATCCAGTATGGTCTCTCGTGGAAGCCAGAATCTTTTTGCGTGATGTCGAACCGATCAATTGGAAGACCGTGATCGGTACCCTAAGCGTCGTCGCCGGCAACATCTCCATTCATCTGGGGAAGTGATGTGGCACTTGTCAGGCTTATGCTCGTCGCATAAGATCGAGTTGGGCGGTGAAATATGAAGATCTATGATATATCCCTCAGTCTTTCGGCGAATACCGTGCGCTGGGTGACGGCACAGCCGTTCGAGCTAATCGAGCGTAAACGCATGAGCCGGGGCGATACGAACAATTCGTCTTCAATGCACACGAGCGTCCATGCCGGCACGCATGTGGATGCGCCGTTTCATTTTGTGCCCGGCGGAGCCACGATCGAATCACTACCGCTGGATATTTTCATGGGTCCGGCGCGGGTGTGCGCGGTCGAGACAGCGGACCAAATTACCGCCGGCGATATAGCTGGGTTGAACCTGGCGGGGGAGAAACGGGTTCTCTTCAAGACGCGTAATTCCCGTCTACTTCAGCAGACGGCCTACGATTCGAGTTTCGTTGCCTTCGCCGCGGACGGGGCCAAGGCGCTCGTCGACTTAGGTGTCCAACTGGTCGGATTGGACTATCTTTCGGTTGCCCGCGCGGATGAGCAGGTTCCGGTACATCGGGCGTTTCTAGATCGCGGTCTGGTGTTGCTCGAAGGCGTCGATCTCTCCGATGTCCCGCCGGGCCGTTACGAGCTTATTTGTCCGCCGGTCAAAATAGCAGGCTCCGACGGCGCGCCCTGTCGAGCTGTTCTGCGCGAAATTTCCGAGTGAATTTCTGTTTCCGTGGAGGTGCAGATGAAAATCATCATAGACAAAGATAAGTGCAAGGGACATAACAATTGCATTTCAATCGCGCCGAATGTCTTCGAGGTCGACGAAAAATTCAAAGCCTTCGTCTTGGACCCCAAGGGCGACAGCGATGCGGCGATTCTCCAAGCAGCAAAAGCCTGCCCGGAGCTGGCCATTATCTTGGAAGATGAGAACAGCGGGGTGCGCATCTTTCCAGGTCCCGACGACAAGCCACGCAACCAGCTTGGCGGCTCGAAGTGGGGTCATTGATTTCTCGGCGGCGTCAAAGAATCAGCCTGTAATACTTCGCAGCGCGCCGATTCGGCGCATCTTTCTACATGCATTTTGGCCATGGCCACACGTCATGCACCCGCGATCATCGTTCACGGCGGAGCCGGTTCGATCAAAGACGAAAGCCTTCCACGCCGTCTAGAAGGGTGCAAACAAGCCGCGCTCGCCGGTTGGAAGATTCTTGAGCAGGATGGCCCAGCTCTCGACGCCGTCGAGGCAGCCGTCGTTGTGCTCGAGGACAACCCACTCTTCAACGCGGGGACCGGCTCGACGCTCAATAGCGACGGCGAGATTGAAATGGACGCTGCCATTATGGAAGGGGATCGGCTGCGCGCCGGAGGCGTCGCAGCCGTGCAGCGTATCAAGAATCCGATCAAACTCGCGCGCCGCGTCATGGAGGACGGACGCTACCTGCTTTTGGCCGGCGAGGGCGCGCTGCGGTTCGCGCGCCAGATTGGATTTCCCGAATGTTCTCCTGAAGCGCTCATCGTCGAAGCGGAGCGAAAGCGCTGGCGGGAAAAACACGGCACAGTCGGGTGCGTGGGCTTAGATGCCGGGGGCAAGATTGCTGTTGCGACTTCCACCGGCGGGATCTTTGACAAAATTCCGGGCAGAATAGGGGACTCGCCCCTATTGGGCTGCGGCACTTATGCCGATGACTACGGCGGAGTTTCTTGCACCGGCCACGGTGAGGCGATCATTCGCGTCCTGATGGCGAAGAGTGCTCTCGATTTTTTGCGCAGCGGATTCGATGCCACGGAATCCGCCAATCGAGCCGTGACGCGGCTCGCGGAAAAAACCGACGGCACCGCCGGTCTTATCATGATTGATCGGCACGGGAGAGTCGGCTACGCGCGAAATACTCAGCGCATGCCAGTGTGTTATATCACCGGTGCCGCGAGGATCACGTTAGACAGTTGACATCTATCCATCAGACTTGCCTTCATATTCTTAGGAGAAAATCATGGTCATCGATTTTGAGCATCACTACATTCCCGTCGAACTGGCACGACGAATGGGGATCGATACGAAGACTAAAACCATCGTTGAAGAGGGCGGCGTGGCCAAGGCGAACGTTCATTCCCAGCTGTTCAACCTGGACGCGCAGATCCAGGACATGGACCGGGCCGGGATCGACGTCGCGGTTCAGAGCTGCATTCTGGGATGGGACACGACGCTGGAAAACTGCCGGTTGCTGAACGACCGCGCGGCGAAAATTCAAAGAGAATATAGAGCCCGCTTTGTTGGTCTGGCGCATATCCCACCGCTGGAAGGTGAGCCCGCGCTAAGCGAGTTGCAACGAGCCGTGAACGAGCTTGAGTTGAAAGGAGTGACAATTTCATCTCAGATTAACGGTCTATCCCTCGACGCTGAGGAGTTTCGGGGGTTTTACGAGACCGTACAAAAACTTCAAGTGCCGATCTTCGTCCATCCAGCTCTGGCACCCAAAGGCTACGATTTACTGAAAGATTACCAACTCTCGGTCATCCTCATGCGCGAGTTCGATCTCGGCGTGGCTGTCACGCGGCTCATCGCCGGCGGGGTCTTGGAGCACTATCCGGAGCTTCAGTTCGTCTTCGCTCATTTCGGCGGCGGGTTGGCCGGCTATAAAGAGCGAATCGCGCGGTCGTCTTACCGCTTCAAATTGCCGAAACCGTTCGGCGATTACTTCGATCGGCTTTACTTCGACATGGCCGGATTCGAAGGCAGCCCCATCGCGCTGCGCTGCGCAATACAAGGTATTCGTCCCGAGCGAATGGTATTTGCGACCGACTACCCGCAGAACTTCAACAACGACGACCCGGCGATGGGCAAAAATGCCGGCGGCATTCGCGAATACATCGACGAGATTAAAAATCTGCCGCTCGATGCTAAACTTAAAGACAATATGCTCGGTGGCACGGCGGCGCGTTTACTCAAGATCACGCAGTAAATTTGACCCGGTTGGCGGGATAAACAGGAGGTTCAGTATGCTCAGAATCAAAGGGATAACGAAGGATGAAGCGCCGGAGGACGTTCGCAAGATTTTCGCAGAGCAAGAAAAGCAGTACGGGTCGATCTTGAACACGGCGAAAGTTTACGGTTTGAGGCCCATGATTCAAAAAGGCGTTCAGGCTCTTCAACAAGGGATTCTGGCGTCGGGGCTTATCAGCGGTGAGCTGCGACATCTTCTCTGCATGAAAGCGGCCAGCATCAATGGCTGTCCGTATTGAATCGACATCAACGCATCCAGTGGGATGCAAAACGGCGCGTCGGCAGAAAAGGTCGAAGCCGCGTTGGGAGATTACCGCAAGAGCCCGATTTTTTCTCCTCGCGAAAAACTGGCGCTAGAATTGTGCGAACGAATGACCTACACGAACAAAAGGGTCACGGATCGTTTCTTCAACCGTCTCAAGCGCCATTTTACGGAAGAAGAATTGGTGGAGCTCGCCGCCATCATCGCTCTGGAGAACTTCCGCAGCAAGTTCAATCCGGTTTTCGCCGTCGAGTCGCAGGGATTTTGCCCCCTGCCGGCGGTGAAGGAAGTAGCGGAAAGGGCAAGCCGCCGATTTCATGAGTAGCAGTTATGTTTACCTCGAGCGGTATGAAGACACGACTAGCGATTTGCGCATTATTATCTCTGCTCGTTTACATGGCTCCCGTCTTCGCGCCCGGTGCTCATTCGGCATCGGGCCCAACCAAAGTCACGATTCACGTGCCTTCGAAGAGCCTTGCGATCATGCCTTACTACTTCGGCAAGGACAAAGGTTTTTTTTCGCCGGAGCTGATCGAACCGCAGCTCGTGGTGATGTCTCCGCCGACCGCCATCGTGGCTCTCGTGGCGGGCGAACTGGATTTCGCCACGACTTTGGGTGCCGCCACGTCCGCCATTCTGCGCGGCCTTCCGCTCAAGAGAGTATTTTATGTTCAAGCGGATCCGAGCCACGCTCTCCTTGCGCAGCCAGACATCAAGACCGTTCAGGAGCTGGCCGGAAAGGTCATCGCCGTGACGGCGCTCACCGACGCCGTAGGAATGTCGGCAACGGTGATTCTGAAAGCCAATGGCGTCGATCTCTCTCGCGTTACCCTTTTGGCGACGCAAGTTTCAGATAACGCTTATAAGGCACTGACCACCGGAAAAGTCGCGGCGACTTTGATGGCTCCTCCGTACGCGGAAGAACTTGAAGCCAGGGGCTATCGCCGCTTGGCCGAAGCGAGAACCTATGCGCCCCTGAGCTTCATTGGCCTCGTGGCTACAACCGACACCCTCAAAAAGAATCCGCAGAAGGCTTACGCTCTGATTGCCGGTTTGTATCGGACACTGACTTACATGCACAATCCGGCCAACCGGACCGAGGTAATTCAATACATCGCCGGCTTTCACAAAATCGATCCGCCCCTCGCGGAAAAAGCCTTCACGACGCAGATGCAGTCATATAGCAAAGACGGCACGAAACCACGAAAGTCGGTTGAGCGCGAAATAGAGATTTACAGAGAGACGCTCAAGATCGCGAAGACATTTACACCGGACGACCTGGAAGACATGAGCCTGCTGAAGAAGGTGCAGGAAGGAGCAGCCACCCAATCACGGTGACGTATCTTAGATCGCGCCGACATTTAGTGCATTCCTCTGCGTTGAGCAAAGTTGGGGCGCCCAACCCGATGTCGTGAAATTGCATTGTGTCCCCAGAATTGCCCTGAACTCTGGGAGATTACTGTCGGCCGGCGACCAATTCCTTTCGTGCCTTTTCGACGAAACTGTAATCGATCACCTGGGCCGCATTGACCCGCTCGGTTACCTTTGCGCTTTCTCGCTGCTGGTCGACGAGAGCCTGGAGCCCATTCATACTGATGGACCCGTCGCGCAGCATCGCTCTTACCATGTAATCATACATCTCGCTCGCCATCGCGCGACTCTTTACGGCCCAGTTTTTCATTATGATGTCCAGGGACGCGTCCTTGTTTTTCTTGTCGGAAACAAACATCAGCCCGCGCAGGGTCGCACGGACCATGCGGTGAACCTCCTCCGGGTTCTCTTTGATTTTTTTATTTGAGGTGCCGAAGCCGTTCTGGGGGAATTCGATGAAATCGGCGGAAAACGCCAGCTCGTTGAAGCCTTTCTGACGGGCGAGGATGTTTTCCGGAACCGAAAGCATGGCGGCGTCGAGGACTCCCGCATCCAGCCCGGCAAGACGCCCAGGCTCCGTCGCTATGTAGACGATCGAATAATCGCGGCCGAACTCAAAACCCTGCCGCTTGAGGATGTATCGAGTGGCGATGTCCGTAGTGGAGCCGGGCGAGCTGACGCCGATTTTTTTACCTTTGAGCTGCTGGAGATCTTTGATCTCTGGTTTCGCCATCAGGCCCTGCACGGGCGACCGCATCGTGAAGATGACCGCCTTGATGGGTTGTCCCTTGACGGCCGCACCGACGACGCCCGTTACGGCGCCGTTGTAGTCGACGTCTCCTGTTAACACCGCTGTGCTGGCAAGATTGGCTGGCATAAGGATGAATTCGACGTCGAGGCCTTCTTCTTTATAATAGCCGTTTTCTTTCGCTGCGTAAAAAGGCAGGTACGTCACGTTTGCGGCCGGAATCGATACCCGAACTTTCCTAAGCCCGGTCTGCGCCTGTAAACGGGTCGTGCTGAAGAGAAGAATGCTGACCAGGATTGCAAGCCAAACAGCAGACCTTCTTGCCTCCATGGAAGAACCTCCTTTGTTATTCGTTAATCCACTTGGTTGCTTAAAAATTCTGTTGCAGGTTGCTCAAAAAGATCCCAGAGGCGAGTAGAGGGAAATGGGGTGTTGGAGTGAATAGAGAAATTTTACCAGTGGACATCTGCCGATCCCACCGTGCTTCCAGGCCGCCAGACAATTCCAGCCTCGTGCGATCGGCGCTGCAGGCCCGTCTCGGCGCGCACGAAGCCGGATACGATTACATGGTGATCGTGCCCGTATACATTGACAAAGTAAACCCTCCCGCGCTACCACACGTATCGACGTTACAAAGCAGGCAAGGAGATCAAAAAGGTGAATAAACTAATTCGAGCGGCTGTTTTCAGCATGATGCTAATGGCAGTGTTGCCAGGTTTGACGATGGCGAGGGATCGGTTGGCGATGGGCTACTCGAGCGCGAGCGGGGTTTTCGCCGGCATGTGGGTGGCGCAAGAGGGAAGGATTTTCGCGAAATACGACATTGATTCTCATCTGGTGCTGATCGCTTCCGGATCGCTGATGGTCCAAGCGATGCTCGGAGGCGATCTGCCCGTCGCTGGCGCCGCGGGAAGTGCCGCGGTCGATGCAAGCTTGGGTGGGGCGGACGTCGTCATGTTCGGATCGATGGTCAAAGTCCCCGCTTTCTACATCATGGCTTTGCCGGAGATCAAAACGATCGACGACTTGCGCGGGAAGGCCGTCGGCGTGACGCGTTTCGGCTCCTCCACTGATTTCACGATGCGTTATGTCTTGCGCAAGCAAGGGCTCGAGCCTGGACGAGATGTGACACTCATACAGACGGGCGATCTCTTTGCGGCTGCGGCCATGTTGCGCACACGCGCCATCGTCGCTGCTCCGTTCTCCAGCCCGGCGAATCTACGCGCCGAAGAAGCCGGGGCGAAGGTACTCATGAACATGGGCAAGGCCGGAGTTTATTTTCCCCACGACGCCTTTATGGCGCGCCGGTCTTTTATTAATGCCAATGGGGATCTGACCCGACGATTTTTAAAAGCCTACTCCGAAGGCGTGTACAGGCTGTTTACGGATCGAGAACTTAGCGGGCGCGCGATTGCCAGATACGGCCGCGCAAGCGATGCGAAGACGATCAATGCGGTTTATCAATACGCGTTGGATTACGTGGACAAGATTCCCTACAACACACGGGAGGGAGTCCGAGAAGTTTTGAACCAGATCGCGCCGAGAAATCCGAAGGCGAAAACGGCCAAACCAGAAGAATTCTACAACGATCAGTTTGTGAAGGAGCTCGACAACCAGGGATTTTACAAACAGTTATGGAAATAGCCGTGGGCGAGCGAGAGCAAAGTGTTTATAGTCTCGTTAGAAGAACGGAAGTCGAATAGGTTTCGTCCATGCGTAGGATCGAAAAAATTCCTATGATTTTTTAGGGAGGCGCCGTGGAGATTTTCGATATCCATCATCATCTTGGTTCCTTAACGGGAGGAAGCCTGCAGGAGGAAGCGGGCTGGCAGGACCGGGACTATAGTAACCGTGTGCGGATCATGGAGGCGAACGGCGTGACCCATTCGGCGATCCTGGCGGCGACCGGGTACATCCAGGCGGACGGAATCAAGGACACGATGCGTTCCAACGATACCGTGACCGCATATCGGAAGCGGGATCCCAAGCGCTTTCCGGTGGCCTGTGGAACGGTGGAGCCGCTCCATGGCGCGCGTTCGCTAGGCGAGCTGGAACGAATCAAACACGAGCTGCAGATGGAAGGAGTGGTGTGGCATAACCGCTTCCAGGGTGTGGCCGTTGACCATCAGCTCATGCGGCCGCTGCTGAAAAAGGTAAGCGAGTTGGGGCTCGTGCCGTTGGTTCACACCAACGCGGAGTCGAACTTGGAAGCCGTATGGCGATTGGAGCGGTTAGCCCTGGAATTCCCGGAACTCACCTTTGTGGCGATGGATGCGTTAACGACGAATACGAATAGCCAGCTCGCACTGGACATCGCGAAGCGGACGCCGAATATCCTCTTTGACACGGCGCACGTTCGCGGCGCGGGTTACGTCCGGCAGTTTGTCGAGGCGGTGGGGTCGCACCGGCTGGTCTTTGGCAGCCTCTTCTACTCCTACCCGGCAAGCTACGAGCATTGCGCGACGTTGGAAGAGGTGAAGGCGGCAAAGATCAGCGAGGAGGACAAGGCCAACATTCTCTCGCTTAACGTGAAGAAACTCTTCAGGTTGGAATAACCCCGTGTAGGGAACCGCCGTCGGATGCTTGGCCTGCGAAGTCTCATCCACTCCTTTGGTTACCGCTTGTAGTTCTCGCTCCCCCAGATCTCTTTCAAAAAACCGCTTTTCTCTAGGTTCAGCACGAAACTGTTGTCATACAACTCTTCAGGTTTTTTTCTGACGTTGGTGCCGCCCTCGCGGGCGAGGTCTACCGCTTCGGCGATTGCTCTTCCCGGAACCATCATAGTCCTGTCGACAATCTCCTTGGCGTACACGTTATAGGACGACTGTAGCGCATCCTCATCTTTGACGCGCATCGCTTTGGAGATTGCCGCTTTGGCCTTGTCCGGATTCTTCTCGACGAAGTAGACGATCTCGGCCAAGGTCGCAACCATTCGCTGGACGATGTCGGGACGATCACGCAGCATTTTATAACTGGTATGTAGGGTGCTGTAGATGAACGGCAGGTTCAGATCGATCATGCGATAGAGCACGTTGTAGCCTTCGTTCTTGGCGCGGACATCCAAAGGCGGCGTGATCGCAATGGCCTGTACTATGTTCGCTGCCATCGCCTGATATCGCTCACCCTGGCTGCCGCCGATGGGCCGGATCGTGACCACGTCCGGGGACAGGCCGAATTTTTTCACGACCGCGCGTGACAGCCGGTCGCTCAAATCTCCCGCGCGCGCGATGCCTATGGATTTTCCTTTAAGATCTTCGGGCCGCTTGATTTCTTTTCGCGCCACCAACACATAGGGCAGCTTCACCAAGGGAGAGGCGACGAGCTTGGCGTCGATGCCGGAGGCGAGACCGGGGATCGTTCCATCGGCGGCGCAATAGGTGAACTGCACTTCGTCGCTTGCAAGAGCCGCGAGATTTTGAGCGCTTCCCCGGATAAAAATGTTCTCGAGTTTCAGGCCATACTTGTCGAATAGGCCATTGTCGAGCGCCGTGTAAAGATGCACAAAGCCGCCGGAAACGGCGCAGGTGGATATTCTTAACGTCGTGAGTCGTTCTCCCGGTTTGGGCAGGTAAGGATTGGCAAATGAACTAGGAGGAACGATCAGGAGAGAGAATAGGAACGCAATAATTCCTATCTTCATAAAGTTGAGCCAAACTTTATTCCAATCATTGGCGGTGTGCAATGGTTCGACGGCTTAGCACGAGCAAAGAGTGGTGCGTTAGAGACTGGCTACTGGAGTGATGGAGTAAGGGAGTGATGCATCAAATCAAGCACTCCAATGATCCTATACTCCAACACAGCATGATAAGAACTTGACTGGATTCGCCTAATTGTATGATACAGAGGACTCAAGGCATCAGGGGAACAACCTGTGACGAAGGAACCGCTATTTCTGTTAGTGGAGGTGAGAGCCATGGAGAGAATTACGCTGCGACTTTGCGCCAGCGTTCTGCTCGTTCTGGGGCTTGTTCTGTCAAGCTTCACGAATAGCTCGGCGAAAGAACCCGAGGAGATCTGGCAAGAGCTGGGGAAGCTGCCGGGTGCAGAGCGGCAGAAGCGACTTGTGGCGGGCGCTAAAGCAGAGGGCACGGCGGTTTTATACAGCAACATCAGTGAAGACAATATTCAAAAGCTCAGGCCCGACTTCGAAAAGCGCTATCCGGTAAAGCTCGATTCCTACCGAGCATCGGGTGAAAGGATCGCCAACCGCGTATTGACCGAAGCGAGGGCCGGAAAATTTATCCCGGACGTCATCGGGCCGAGCAACGAACACGTGTCCGCTCTGATCAAAGCCGGCTTGGTGGGCCGGTACGATTCGCCCGAGAGAGCCTTCTATCCCGACACTCACAAAGACCGGCAGGGCTACTGGAATACGTGGGACCACAACGTGGCGGTGATCGCTTACAATTCCCGGTTGGTGCCGCCGGGTGATGCGCCGAAGAAGTACGAAGACTTCTTGGATCCGAAGTGGAAGGGAAACTTTGCGCTGGACCAGGACCCGGATAAATCGATCATGGGATGGTTGAAAACCTGGGGTCCGGAGAAGACCCACAAGTATCTTCAAGCCATCAGCAAAAACGAAGTCGTCGTGCGCAAAGGCCACACGCTTCTGACCCAGCTTCTCTGCGCCGGCGAATTCAAGGCGGGCATCGATCTTTACGCCTACAGGCTCGCCGACGTGAAGCACACCAAAGGTTGTCCGGTGGAAATCTCCTATCCCGATCCGACGCCTTCAACTCCGAGCCCCATGGTGATCGCCAAGAAGGCGCCCCGACCTTACGCCGCTGCGTTGCTGCTGGACTATTTGCTCTCCGAGCCGGCGCAGAAGATTCTCGCGAGCTTCGGGAGACTTTCCGGCCGTCGCGGGGTGCGCCCGATCTACCCTGAGCTGGATTTCGAAGCCAGGGGAGTGCGTCTCATGCTGCTGACGCCGGATGACGCCGTGCAGCTCGACAAGCAGTACCAGCAGCTCAGAGAGGAGTTTTTGCTGAAGCGTTGACTTGAGCCGGATCAGAAAAGAGCCAGGCGAGAGTTCCTGGCTCGTTTCGTGTGCGAAGCTCGCGGGAGTCGGCTATGAACTTTGGAAAAACTTTCTTTACAGCTATCGTTCTTTGGGGTTTCATTTTTCTAGCTCAAAACGGAATCGCCGCCGAGAAATTTGTCATCATGACCGCAGGGCTTTCTATCCGCCACACGCCTCTCTACTACGGTCAGGAGAACGGCTTTTTCAAAGACGAGGGGCTTGAGCTGCAGATGTTGGTGATCAGAGCGGGGCAAGTGGGAGTCGCCAGTCTCATGTCCGGGGAAGTCGATGTCATAACGCACGCGGGAACCGGACTTGCCGCGGCCATTCGCGGGCTGCCCATAAAGATCATTTCAGTTGACGGCGATCGGCCCAGTCATGAGTTGCTGGTGCTGCCGATGATCCGAACTCCCGCCGATCTCAAGGGGAAATCGATCGGGCTTGGATCGGTAGAGGGAACCGGGGGAATCGTCATGCGCCGCATTCTTCAGGCAAAAGGACTCAATCCTGACAAGGACGTGACTTTGATCAGCATGGGCGGTGAAGTGCGTCTGCAAGCGATGGTGAGCGGCGGGATCGCCGGGGCGATGCTGAGCCCTCCATTCACCTTTTTAGCTTTGGACCAGGGGTACCAAGTCTTTGGGCGCGGCAGAGATTATGTCCGTTATCTGACTGAAGGTGTGGTCACCTCCGAGAGCCGGATCAAGCAAAAGCGAAGCAGTTTGGTCCGTTTCGTCAAGGCCTGGAATCGAAGCGCGAGGTTCTACAAAGACAACCCGAATATAATGATTCCGTATGTTCAGAGGAAATTTGCCATCAGAGATCTTCGCATCGCGCACCTCTTGTACGAGGAAGACGCGCAATCGCGAGTCAACAACGGCAACCTCGATAGCGCCGCGAGATCGGAAGTGCTTGAGACGGCTAAAGAGATAATGAAGGTGAAAAATCCCATCGCGGCAAATCAGGTCTTCGACTTTTCGCTGATCGAAGACGCTAGGTGACGCGCCGCAAAAGAAAGGAGGCAATCATGTTCGGTTATCGGGCCAGAATCGGTTACATCTCTCCGTCAGTGATTGAGTTGAACGCCTATGATTTTTATCGGATCGTCCCCGACGGAGTGGGTCTCATCGCGGTCGCATGCATGGTTGGAGGATGGAAGGAAGAGGCGTACAAACAGGCGCTGTCGCAGGTTGAGGCATGTGCCAAGGAGCTCGGCAGGCGCTCTTGTGATTTCATCATCCACGGCGGCGCGCCGCTGGTATTGGCTCAGGGCAAAGGCTTTGAGGCCAACCTGTTGGAGACGCTTCAAAGATTGACGGGCGTGCCCTGCACAACCAGCGTCGTCGCGGCCATGGATGCTTTCAGAGATCTTTCCGCGTCACGGTTGGCGGTGGTGGATCCTTATCCCGCCGATCTCAACGATAAGATGGTGAAGTACCTCGGGGATTGGGGCTTTGAAGTCGCTTCGGTGGTAAGCCTTGGGACGAGCTTTACCGAATCGAGCTTGGCCTCCATTGCGGATATTTACCGGGCGGCCAAGAAAGCGGTCAAGGAAGCGAAAAACGCCACGGCGATCTTTATTCCATGCGCGAATTTTCCGGTCGTCGATGTCATCGAGGATATCGAGACCGATCTGGGGCTGCCGGTGATATCGAATATCACGTCGCAGTTGTATGTAGCGTTTAAAAAAATCGGCATGCGCGAAAAGATCAACGGCTATGGAAAGCTAATGCGGATGCTGTGAGCTGAATACGGGAATGTGTGTGTACTTTTTGTTGGCAGGGACTTATCAACTTCCTCTCCCTTGAGAGACTGTCCCAGACCTTGGTTTGTCATCCCGAACCAACGTGAGGGATCTAAGATTTCTCGCTGTGCTCGAAATGACACCACGCGGAAAGATACCGCATTTCGCGCATCACAACACAGTTTCCGAGGGGAGAGGGAACTCTTGCTCGATGCATCGTCCAAGGAGCGAAAAGTTTTGTCCAATTAGGGTTAATCGTTCTCTTTTTCAGGAGGTGTGGAAATGGCAAAAATAAGGTCGGTCGTCGTGGAAGGTAACCGTGAGCATGGATACAGGACGGTTCAGGTTTTGTTCGGAACCAATTTCTTTCTGGAAATAACCGAAAGCGACGGTCGCGTCAGCTTCCTTCTGGGAGCCATCATGAAGCCTTCAAGGCGGATGCTTC
>WNFW01004834.1_pt1 | contig 13248 bp, 8 predicted proteins | sample 5400131 | NCBI WGS metagenome assembly WNFW01 (sample SAMN13153362, study PRJNA577476) | soil metagenome | isolation source: 20 cm soil or saprolite under grassland replicate 1 | place: USA:California | collected 2016-06-15 | reverse complement strand
CGGCGTAAGCGATGCGCTCGAGGGTTGTCGGCGGATGATCAAACTCGCGCGCAATCTCGATCCCGAGTTCTGGATGTCGCGCGACAGCGTAATCATCGATCGTGATCCGGCAATCGGCTGCGACGAACTCGCCGCTTTTGGTTAGCAGCAGGGGATTGATTTCCAACGATCGCGCCTCAACACTCCGCGCCGCGGCAAACAATTTTCGAATTGATTCGGCTAATTGCTTCGCGTGCGCCTGCGAGAGGCCGCACGCGTCAACGGCTTCACTCACGGCTGAATCCAAAGGTCCGCTGTCTACATTACAGGGGATGTGCCGTGTTGAAGCGGCGCGCTCTTCGATTCCCGTGCCGCCGCCCGCAGCGAAAATAATCATCGGCGCGCGCGCAGCGTCATCAATGGCAAACGAAAGAAAGAACTCGCGGTCGATATCGATCTTTTCCTCAACGAGGACGGCTTCGACTGGAAACTGCCCGACTCTCATCGCCAGCATCCGCGTCGCATGCGCGCGAACTTCATCCGGTTTCTTTGCGAACGTCACGCCTCCAATGCCGGCTCGCCCGGTGGTCCAAGCCTGGATCTTGACCACAACTTCGCCGCCCAATTCTTGGGCGGCTGCGACTGCTTCCTCGGCATTTGAGGCGGCGCGACCGCGCGGAATCTTGAAGCCGTTAGCAGCGAGAATGGACTTACCCTGATACTCGTGAAGTCGCGCCATGGCTGCGTGCTATTTCGGATGAAAATGCCCAACGTTCAACGTCAACATCCAACTCGGAAAGCTGAATTGAGCGTTCAGAGTTGGGCGTTGAGCGTTCGGGTTTGTATCGACAATTCGGAAGTGGCTTATCCGCCGACGGCCTGGTAATGTCCGAGGCCGCGTTTCCACATGAAGCGCGCCCACATCCACGCGACAAACAGCCAGCCGGTTTGGATGGCCAACGCCTGTAAGAGCTCAGCCCCCTTGAGTCGGCCGAGAAAGATCGCAACCGGGCAAAACAACTCGTAGTAAAACGGCAGCCACTTCATCACTGCCTGCACGGCCGACGGCATGATGTCGATGGGAAACATCTGGCCACCAAGGAAGTATTCGAACGAATAAACAATGAACACGATGGTAGTGATCTCCAAAATCCAGAACGCGAACATCGCCAGGCTGTAGGTGATAAAGAATTGAATGAACGCCGCCATCAATATAGACACCATCGTAAGCACGTAGGTGAGCGGATCGGCTGGCAGCACGATGTAATCTTTGAAATAAACAAAGATCAGCGCGATTGGCGGAAGTGTGACGAATGTGTAAACGAGACGGCCGCTCAAAAAAATGCTGAACCGGTAAGAGAGGTAGCTCATTGGCTTGGTGAGCAGCGCATTGATCTGGCCTTCGCGAATGTCAGCTGCGATTTGCCATTCATCCTCTGTTGGCACAACCAAGTTGCTGACCAGGATCGTGAGCAAATAATAATAAATCATTGAGCTGTAGTCATAGCCGTGCAGACCGCCGCCGCGTTCTTTGAAGATTGCGCTCCAGAGAAACACCGTCCCAGCCAGCGGGATCAGACCGAAAAGCGCGCGCAGGAAATAATTCCAGCGATATACGAACGTGTTTTGCAGGCCGATGTTAAAAACCGAAGCGTACTTGCCGATGCTGCTTGTACTCATGCTCGTGCTCGTAATCCTAATCGGTGCAATCGAGCATGAGCAGGAGCAAGAGCAAGATCAACTGTAGCGGCGGTCCGTGACCGCCGGATTGGTCGGCGCTCGCAGAGGGCCGCTACAGTTTCGCGCCAGCCAGCTCCACAGCGAGATTGATCGCAGCAATCATGCTGTCAGGTCGGGCGATTCCTTTACCGGCGATTTCAAATGCAGTGCCGTGATCGGGGCTGGTGCGAGGGAAGGGGAGACCCAGCGTCACGTTCACTCCGCTATGAAATGCGTGCAGCTTCAGCGGGATCAATCCCTGATCGTGATACATGCAAAGCACCGCGTCGAATTCACCTTCAATCGTGCGATGGAAAACGGTGTCCGGAGAGTGGGGGCCGGTAAAAACGAGTGAGGGGTGGCCAGTGACGAGTGACGAGTTTAATTCCGCAACAGCCGGCGTAATGATTTCGATTTCTTCGCGCCCAATCTTTCCTGATTCCCCGGCGTGCGGATTTAATCCTGCAACGGCAATACGCGCTGCGCTCTTGCTTATGGAACGAAGGAAATCGGCGAGCAACAGGCCGACACGAACTATCTCCGATTGCTTTAGCGCGCGCGGAACTTTGCGCAACGGAATGTGCGTGGTAACCAGTGCGACCGTGATTTTTTCGGCGGTCAAGCACATGGCGAAATTTTTGATGCCGCAGCGCTGAGCAAAAAATTCGGTTTGCCCTGGGAACTTGAAACCGATGTCGTACATCCTGGCTTTGTGAACCGGACCGGTCACGATCGCATCGAGCTCACCGCGCCGGGCGAGTGTGACCGCTTCTTCCAAGGCAGCAGCGGCAGCGCGCGCAGTTTCAATCGTCGGTTTGCCCGGATAGCAATTTGGCTGCCGGCCAATGACGACGTACTCGGCCGAATCAGGGACGCGTCCAGATTTCAAAGCGAGATCGACGATCTCTGGTCCGATGCCGGCGCAATCGCCGAGTGTAATTCCGATGCGCGGTTTTGCGGCGCTCATATTTCTGCTCGTGACCGTAATCGAATCTGTTCAATCGCGCACCATCCTGCGCACCGCTCTGGCTTGGCAAGCGAGCAGCAATCAGGGCAAGGATCGCAGACTGATACTAGGCGGAAGAGGAAAAGCGGAAATTCGCTCAGAAGGTCTTGATGTAAGCCTTTGCGCGAAGGCTGGCGATCCAGCGTTCCTGTATCCCCTGTGCTTCCACTTGGAGTAGTTTCTTTTCGATGTCCGATCTCGCTTCGGCAAGTGAGCGCGTGGTGCCGCCGCGTTTATCTTCGACTTTGAGAATGTAATAATTGCCGGCATACTCGATGATGTTGCTGATTCTCCCGACCGGCATATTGAAGGCGAACTTTTCAAGTGGGGCAGCCAGAGTGTTGCGCTCTATCCAGCCCCAATCTCCGCCATTGTCGCGGGTGCTGTCCTCCGAATAAACCTGCGCGGTGCGATCGAACTCTGCGCCGCTGGCAAGTCTACCGAGCACTTCTTCAGCCAGCGCCTTTTGCGCCGGCGCGCTCGCCGTATCTTTTTGGCCAGAAATCATGATCAATCGCAATTTGATCTCCTCCTTGGTCGTAAATTCCTCGTGATGCTTCCTGTAGTAATCCTCTATTTTTGTGGGCGAAACGATCGAGTTCGTCTTGACGTTATGGCTGCGCATTGCTGCTACGATCATGCGCTCCATCTCTTTTTCTTTAAACTCGCCCAATGTGTAATTCTGCGCCTCCAGCGTCTTGATAAACGTATTCCGATCACCGCCAAAGGAATCTCGCATGATCTCATGCATGCGCTGATCCACGAAGTGGTCCGGGATCTGGTAGCTTTCCTTTTTGAAGGCCTGGATCACAAGGCGTCGATCAATCAAATCCTTTAGAGCGAGCTGGCGCAGTTCCATCAATTTTTTTTCTAATTCTTGGCCGGTAAGCTGGGATTTCAGAAGTTGTTCGCGTGGTGCGGATAAAGAGCGCACCTGGGAATAAGTAATCACTTCGCCATTCACGATCGCAGCGATGCCGTCCACAATCTGCGGCTCCGCAGCGGATGCAGCGCAGAAAATTGGCAGCCCGGCAAGGCCGGCTAGCGCCAACAGCGCAATCGCAAATGGACGCATAAGATTCCTCATAATTTTTCAATCAATCGCAGAACTTCCCCGAGGTGCTGCTCGATTTTCGATGCAACTAAACGGGGGAATTTGCCCGCGACAAGTATGAAATCCCCGTGCCGCGTCAACATCAGTTTGCGATCGCGTACTTCTACCCGGCTCACTCCTGATTCTGCTGCAGCGAGTTTGATTTCGATGAGCGCAAACAGATTGTCAACTCCGAGAGGGAACGAGCCAAACCGGTCGCGCCAATCGCGCCGCAGACGATCCAATTGCCCGGGTGAAGTGATTTCGGCGATGTCGCGGTATGCTCGGATACGCAGCGCCGGTTCGCTGATGTAGGTAATTGGAATGAAAGCCGGAATTTTGTAGGGCAAGCTATCAGCTTCCCCTACAGCTCGCGCTGGCGGCGCAACGAACTCCGCTTCATTTGTGGCGACAAAATCCAGGCGCAAATCAACATCCAACCGGAGCCGCGGCTTTTCGCCTTTGAGTTGAGTCACCGCCTGCTTGAGCAACTGGCAATACAAATCGAAACCAACAGCTACGATGTGGCCGCTTTGAGCGGTGCCCAGAATGCTGCCCGCGCCGCGAATCTCCAGGTCGCGCATGGCGACGCGAAACCCCGCGCCGAGCGAGCTGTACTGTTTGATGGCGCTAATCCGTTTACGCGCGGCGCCGATTGTCATCATTTCGCGCGGAAGAAGCAGGTAGGCGTAAGCCTTGTGCTCGGCTCGCCCAACGCGTCCGCGCAACTGATACAAATCCGCAAGACCAAACTGGTCCGCGCGGTCGATAATGATCGTGTTTGCATTTGGAATATCCAGACCGCTTTCGATAATCGTAGTGCAAACGAGAACATCGGTTTTCCCGGCAATGAATCGTGACATCACAGCTTCGAGTTCGTCCGCGTCCATCTGGCCATGGCCAATTTCAACTCTGGCCTGCGGACAAAGATGGACGATCCGATCTCGCGCTCGCTCGATGGTCGCGACGCGATTGTGCAGAAAAAATACCTGGCCCTGACGCTCGAGTTCACGATCAATTGCAGCGCGAATGATCCGCTCATCGTAAGCAGATACGACTGTTTCTACCGGCAAGCGGTTAAGTGGCGGAGTCTCAATCGTGGACATGTCTTTTGCGCCGACCAGCGAAAGGTAGAGCGTGCGCGGAATCGGCGTGGCCGACAGTGTTAGCAAATCGACCAGCTTGAATAGCTCCTTGAATTTCTCCTTGTGTAAAACTCCGAAACGCTGTTCCTCGTCGATCACTACCAGGCCGAGGTCTTTGAATACAACGTCGCCGGAGATAAGCCGATGAGTACCAATGATGATGTCCACACCGCCTTCTCGCAGCAGCTGCAACACTTTTTTTTGTTCGGACTGTGAACGAAAACGGCTGAGCATTTCGATGCTGACCGGGTAATCAAGCATGCGCTGGCGGAACACTTCGAAATGTTGTTGAGCCAGTACGGTGGTCGGCACGAGCACGGCTACTTGTCTGCCGTCCATGACTGCCTTGAATGCTGCGCGCACGGCCACTTCAGTTTTGCCGAAACCAACATCGCCGCAGATCAAGCGGTCCATCGGGCGCGGACGTTCCATGTCGATCTTGGTGTCAATGATCGCTTTCATCTGGTCCGGCGTTTCGCGAAACGGGAACGAACGCTCAAATTCTGCCTGCCATTTTGTGTCCGGGGCGAATGAGTTACCGGCGTGCATTTGCCGCTCTGCCTGAATCGCAAGCATTTTGCCCGCGTAATCAAAAATGGACGCAGCGGCTTTAATTTTGGCGCGGGCCCATTTTCCGTCGCCGAGGGAGCTTAGCGGCGGCGACCTTTTTCCCGCACCAACATAGCGGGAAACAAGGTATGCTTGCTCAAGCGGAACATAGAGCCTGGCTTCATCTGCAAACTCGAGCACTAACACTTCCTGTGGTTGAGTTTGCTGTTGCAGGGTGAGCGCTCCGCTTGCCAGGCTTGCTCCATCTGGCAGGCGAGGCGCCTGTCCTACAGGAATTTTCTGGAGTCCGAGAAATTTTCCGATGCCGTGCTCGAGATGCACGACCAAATCGCCCTCGTTCAGTTCGCTAAAGTCGATCTGCGCGCGATGACGCTCCGCACGACGCAAATGTCTGCGCGCATGCACCGCGAATCGCCCAAATAATTCAGCGGCCGACAGAACAACGAGATTGGCTGCAGGGAAACAAAACCCACGTGCGAGCGTCCCCTCGACGAAATCGAGTCCATCAAGAGCGCCCGCCATGATTTCGCGGAAGCGTTCAATCTCGCCCTCGGTCTGAAAATAAATGACGATGCTCGCGTTGTTGGTGCGCCATTCTTTTAAACGCTCGACAAACTGGGCGCGTTTTGCCTCGGCCAGGACGAGATCGCCGGCCGCAAATTCGCCGATGTCGCAATCTTGGAACGCACCGCTGAAATCTTCCGGACCGGTTTCAATCCAGTTTTCGCTGATTTGAATTTGTGCGTCGGAAATTTCTGCGGGTTCGATATCGAGGATGAGATGATCTGGCGCTACGTAATCGCGGACGAGACCGCTTTGGTCATCCGCTGTTCCAAGCAGAAGATCGGCTAAGCGGAGGTCGCGCACGGATGTTTGACTGTCGATGTCGAACTCGCGTACCGATTCAATTTGGTCGCCGAAAAATTCCAACCGGAACGGCAATGGCGCGTGCCACGAATAGATATCGACAATGCCGCCACGCACCGCGAACTGTCCCCGAGTGGTTACTTGGGCGACGCGCTCATAACCACTGCCCACCAGTTGTTCAACAAGCTGTTCCATCTTTGCTGCTGCGCCGCGTGTGAGCTGGGTAACAGCAGATCGCAGCGTGCCGCGCTTTGGCGCACTTTGATCGAGGCTGGCGCGCGTCGCGACGACAATGCGGGGCCGGCTGTCACGCTCGATTTCCGTGAGCAGCGCCAGTCGTTCCGCTGCGATTTCCGGATCCGGCAAAACGTTTTCGACCGCCGCAAGCTCGGCCTCTGGGAGGAAAAGCGCATCTGGCTGCCAGTTAAGCAAACTTTCGTAAAATAATTCTTGAGAATGAACGCTCGGACAAAGAATCCAGATCGTCGATTTGGTAATGTGTTGGAGGTCACGCGTGCGACGAAAACTGTGCGCGATCACCGCCGCGAGAAACGGTTGGGCTGGTTCGATAACGTGTGAAAATTTTACCGGCCACGCAGCTTTTGCGATCGCATCAAGTTTGTGCGCAATCGGTTCGCTTGCGGCGACACGTTCCAGAAGCTCCGCACCTGTCGGTTTTTCCACTAAAGAGTGTACTCCAAATTCTGGTGAGTTGTAGGCTGTCCGAACTGGGCTGTGGCGTGCGCTGTCCTCAGCGCACAAGGTTCGGCGCGCGTGAATAAATCCGCTGAGGACAGCGGACTCTACAGCAGTCGAGTGCGATCGCGATCAGAGCGCGCGGCCGATCGCTGCGGCAACGGCGCGCAGGCGCGGGACCAATTCGGCAAAAATTTCCGGCGTGAGCGCCTGGTTGCCGTCGCTCTTGGCCAGTTCCGGTGAATCGTGCACTTCGATCATGAGTGCGTCCGCGCCGGCAGCGACTGCTGCGAGAGCCATCTGCGGAACAAATTCGCGCACACCGAGCGCGTGCGTCGGATCGACAACAACTGGCAAATGCGTTTTGGATTTTAGAATCGGAACAGCGCTAAGGTCGAGCGTGTAGCGAGCGGCAGTCTCGAACGTGCGAATGCCGCGCTCGCAGAGGATGACGTTTGAATTGCCCTCGTTCAAAATGTATTCGGCGCTCATCATCAAATCGTAGATTGTCGCGCTGAATCCGCGCTTGAGCAGCACGGGAAGTCTGCTGCGTCCCACCTCCTTCAACAGAGAAAAATTGTGCATGTTCCGAGTGCCAACCTGCAGGCAGTCTGCGTACTTTTCGATCATGGCCAGATCGCGCGGATCCATGACTTCGGTCACCACGGGCAGTCCGGTTTTCGCGCGCGCTTCCGCGAGAAATCGAAGTCCTTCTTCGCGCAATCCCTGGAAACTATACGGCGAAGTGCGCGGCTTAAACGCGCCGCCGCGCAAGACTTTTGCGCCGGATTCTTTTACGATCGTCGCGATCGACTGAATCTGGTCTCGGCTTTCAACTGAGCACGGGCCGCAAATGAGAACAACATCCTCGTGTTCGCCCAGGCGCACATTTCCAATTGCCACCGAGGAAGCGCCCCGAGAATCGCGCCCGGCGAGCTTGTACGCTTTTAGCACCGGCACGATCGCTTCCACGCCGGCCATTGCCGCAATCGGCTTTTCGCGGAGCAGCGCCTCAGGTCCGATTACGCCGATGATTACGCGCGATGCGCCTCGACTGATTTGCGCTTCCAAACCAAATTCGCGCACGCGCGTGACGATCCGCTGGATCTGTTCCTCGGTGGCGTTGGGTTGCGTGATGACGATCATATTTTTCCAGCGGGATCATCAGAATGCCGCCGCCCGGGATTTTCTGCAAGCCTAGATACGACAGCTGGCTTGGCAGCCTAATGCGTAATCGTTACGGGTGTGCCGACGGAGACGGATCTAAAGAAATTTTCGGCCATGAATTCAGGCATCCGGATGCAACCGTGCGACGCCGGATAGCCGGGCAAATAACCGGCGTGCATCCCTGTCCCTGATACGATGCGCATAAAGTACGGCATCGGCGTTCCCCTGAAGTGAGCCCCCGGCGGTTTCGGATCTTTTTTCACGTCAACATTGGGGACGACCACGTTGCCGGACGAGTCAACATAATCTCCGAACAAGCTGGAGACGTGGTCCTTGTCCTTTTGAATAATTTTAAAATTACCGGTGGACGTGTTTAATCCCTCGCGGCCGGTGGACAACTGCGAAACCCCGACGAGCACGCCGCTTTTGTAGAAATAGGCGCGCTGTTCTCCGAGGCTGATCTTGACAGAAGGACTTCCCCTCGCGTTGTCTCCATCCCAATAGGAGACAGTGTCACGCGGCGGGCCAGCCGGTGCGCCGCCATACGTCCCGCCTAAATACTGCGTCCTCGCCGCATAACGCGGGTCTTCACCGCAACCTGCGACGAATAAAACGAGACCAACAAAGACAACTACCCGCAAAACCCCCAACAAAGAATGATGCATAGGACTTCGACGGCGTTCTTAATGCGCAAGCCGCGCAAAAAGTCAAGTTGAGCGCGGTGGCGATCGCTAATTTCTTGCGGCAGCCGACGAAGCGTAACATCGCAGATGTTGTAGAGGCACTTGTGCCAAGCGCCTATCTCCGATTCGGCGTTTGACACAAACGCCGCTACAACGCGCGTTCACAGCTTGCACCATTGATCCACCCAATCGTTCACGGTTTTGTACCACAAGCGTGAATTTTGTGGCTTGAGCACCCAGTGGCCCTCGTCGGGAAAATACAACATCTTTGACGGCACTTTGAGTATTTGCAGAGTACCACTTGCGATAAACGTCCCGTTTTTTCCACGGTGGACCGCCGAACTCCCAGTTCGGGAACCACAGTTCTTCAGTCGTACCGTAGGCGGATTCGGCGTTGAACATGCCGTCGTGCGACACGATGCATTTGAAACGATTTGTGTGGCCTAACAACCAATTCGCCATATAACCGCCATAGCTCGCGCCCAGTGCCGCCTCGCGGTTCTTGTCGATGAACGGAAACGTCTTCTCCACGTAATCGAGCCCCTTCATCAGATCGACATACGGTTTGCCGCCCCAATCGCCGCTGATCGAATCGATAAAGTTCTGCCCGTAACCGGTCGAGCCATGGAAATTGATCATCACCACCACGTAATTTCCGGTTGCCGCGAACAACTCGGCATTCCACCGATACGTCCACTCGTTTCCCCATGCCCCTTGCGGCCCGCCGTGGATCAAAAATTTCAGCGGATATTTCTTGTTGTGATCGAATCCCGGCGGCTTGACCATGAATCCCTGGACATCGTCGTCATTCGCGCCTTTAAACGTGAACGATTCCAAAGGCTGCATGTCGATCTGCGACAACAGCGCGTCGTTCATGTGCGTGACATCGACGAAGCCGAGTTCTCTCGCCTGGCCAGTTACGACATCAACCTTATCAGATTTCAATTGTCCTATCTCCGTTGGCGCACGAATCGACGCTTTGGAAAACCAAACTCGACCGTTCCTACAAACCAAATCGTCCGCACTCCATGTGTTGCTACCCTTGATGCTTCTAAGCCCGGGCTGCGCTGTCGAGGTAACCCAGAAAAGCCGGTGGCTGCCCTGCTCTTCAGCGGTGAAGACAATCTGACTCGAATCCGATGACCAATCGAAGCTTCCCACGGAAGAATCAATATTCGCCGTGACATCCTCGGTTTTCCCGGATTGTCGATTTTGCACGAGCAGCCGCCATTTATCGGCTTCGAAGCCGGCGCGGGCTTGCGAACGCCAGGCGAGATATTTTCCGTCCGGCGAATAGAGCGGCGTCGTGTCAGCGCCGGGACTGGTGGAAATTTTCTTTGCCGCGCCGCCGCTGATTGGCACGACGAAAATTTCGTTATTCGTGCTAGTCGCTTCGACTTCGTCGATGTTGCTCGTGTAAGCGACCTCCAGGCCGTCCGGCGAAATCGCATACATATCCTGCCCTCCCAGCGAGAACGGTGGCACATCGTGGTCGCCGGGGATAAGATCACGCGGCGTGTTCGCGTTCTTCTGTAGCGGCAGCCGTGTCGGCTGCGATTCTGGAGAGGGTGCAGGCGACACGCCTGCCTCTACAGTTGTCGTTTCCGCGATCGCGTCAGAGGGAATCACAAACAAATGGCTACGCTTGAATTCGGTGAACGCGTTCCAATGCCGATAGAACAACCGCGAAAAGACTTTCGCTTTCACTTTGCTCTTCTTCACTTCTTCATCGCGCTGTTTGTTACACGCGTCGTCCTTGCAGTCCGGATAAACGGCCGACACGAACACAATGTTTTTTCCATCCGGTGACCAGATCCCGCTGTCGGCCCCGGTCGAAATATTCGTCACTTGATGCGGTTTGCCGACGAGCACTCCACTTCCGGAGTCGAAGTCGCACATCCAGATTTGCGTCGGATCAGTCGCTTTCGAAGTCCAGATGAGCCGTTTGCCATCCGGCGAAAATCGTGGCCGCGCCTCGTGATTCAGCGTTGGGTTCAATCGGCGCGATTCGCCGCCAGTAGCCGACGCGATCCACAAATGCGAAACCCTCGTGTTCGCTTCGAGATCGACATCTACGCAATCGAAGACGACCCATTTCCCATCGGGCGATGGCACCGGCGCGCCGACGCGCTTGAGTTTCATCATGTCTTCGAAAGTGAAAGGGTGCTTTTGCGATGGCGTTTGTGCGAACACCGAGGGGGCAAGCAAAAGGAGTGCTGCGAGAAAACTCTTCATGAACGGCACAGCTTCCGTTGAACTGCCAGAGGTGCAAGCAGCCATCTGGGGAGCGCACACCTCTGGCGTGTTGGGCGATCGCATTCTGCGATCGCGAACTTTGCAATGGTTCGGTAATCCGCGTTGAGTTTCGAATCAGACAAAAGTTCGTCGCCGCAGAATGCGGCGACCAGCACGCTGTAGGCGTGCGCTCCCCAGAAGTCCGCGAACGTGCCGCTCTAACGAAACGCGGCCGTGCGCGGCCTCCGGAGTCGTTTCGCTGGGAGGCGACTGGCCACGGGCGCGGACAGCGTTAGGTTAGCCCTTATGGTAACAATCGAGACAATCAGAAACGGCCCTTACATCGTGACCGGCGAAGTAGAATTGATAGATGCTGACGGAAGCAAATTTCCCGTGGAAAAACGGATGGCGCTCTGCCGTTGCGGCGCGTCCACTGAGAAACCGTTTTGCGACGGCACGCATTCCAAAATCGGTTTCAAAGCCGCCGAGAAAGCGGTACCAGAATCAAAAGAATAACACGATGAAATATGCGCTGCTTGAACTCACGGCAATAGTCGCCAGCGTACACTTGGCCATTGTAAACGCTCAGGTTTCGCCCGAGCGGACCACGCGGCCCGAACACATTGCGCTCGTCGGAGGAACAATCATCAATCCCGCTGACGGAAAGATGACGCGCAATGCGACGGTATTCATCAACGAGGGGCGCATCACGCAGATCGCCACCAACATGGTTATGAAATTTAGCGGACGCACGATTGATTGCTTCGGCAAATTCATTTTGCCCGGATACATCGATACGCATGTGCACTTTTTTCAGTCTGCCGATCTCTTCACGCGCCCTGACGGCACCGATTTGAATGCCGTTCGGCCTTACAAAGATGAAGTCGCGTGGATCAAGTCGCATCTCGACGATGTCTTCGCGCGTTACATTCGCTGCGGAATCACGAGCGTGGTCGATGTCGGCGGGCCGATGTGGAATTTCGAAGTCCGCAAAAAAGCCAATGCGACCGCGAAAGCGCCGCGTGTTGCTATAGCCGGTCCGTTAATTTCCAGTGTTTCAAGGGAGAAACTCGATCTCGGCGACCCGCCGATTGTGAAGATCGACACGCCTGATCAAGCGCGGGACTTCGTGCGCAAACTTGCCGAACAAAAACCGGATCTGGTGAAGATCTGGTACATCGTCGACAAAGATCATCCGGTCGAAAGCTTCCGGCCGATCGTGCGCGCGACGATTGAAGAAAGCCACGCGCACAAAACTCGCGTCGCGGTGCACGCGACCGAATTGGAAACCGCGCGCGCGGCGGTTGAAGAAGGCGCGGACGTGCTCGTGCACAGCGTGATCGACAAGCCAGTCGATGACGCATTCGTGAAGCTACTAAAAGACCGGCACGTTATTTTGTGTCCGACACTTGTCGTCTTCGAGCGCTACGGCCGCACGTTTTCGCATCAGCTGAATTTCACACCGGAGGAACAAAAGTGGGGTAATCCGGAAGTGATCGCCACGCTCGACGTAACGAAAATTCCGCAGGACAAATTGCCGCAAAGAATCAAGGACGCACTGGCCGATCCGAAAGCCGCTCTCGATAGAATTCACAAAACTTATGAAGTGGCGCTGCCGAATTTGAAGAAGCTGGAGGACGCTGGCGTGACAATCGCCGCCGGCACTGACGCAGGAAACATCGGCACGATTCACGGGCCGGCGCTGTTCCGTGAATTCCAGCTGATGAAAGAAGCCGGGCTGACCCCGATGCAGATTCTGCAATGTGCGACGGCAAACGCGGCGAAACTTTTCGGCGGCGAAACCGGCGCGCACATCGGCAAAGTTGAAAATGGCTATTTCGCTGATCTGGTGATCCTCAATTCGAATCCAGTGGATGACATCGCGCATGCTTCCGACATCGACGCTGTTATCAAGAACGGTGTGGCTTATCCGGTTGACTCGATCTTGTGGTGATCAGACGAAAGCGATGCGAGGACGCATCGCACTCCAAAAGCGCTTCGCGCGAAAATTCAACATAAGCGTTGCTCCGTGTTGCGGAAGCTTTGGAGTGCGCACGCGTCCTCGCGTCGCTTTTTAACAGAAGATCA
>WNFW01002213.1_pt1 | contig 13250 bp, 10 predicted proteins | sample 5400131 | NCBI WGS metagenome assembly WNFW01 (sample SAMN13153362, study PRJNA577476) | soil metagenome | isolation source: 20 cm soil or saprolite under grassland replicate 1 | place: USA:California | collected 2016-06-15 | reverse complement strand
AAAGATCTTCTTGTACGCCAGGTCGCCGGTCGCGCCGAAGAACACCAGGGCATCGGAGCGGCCGTCGCTCATCGCGAGCTCCGGTCACCGCCGCCCGCCTTTTCGACGTGCCCGCCGAACTCGTACCGCATGGCCGACAGCACTCGGTCTTGAAAATCCGCCTCGCCGCGTGAGCTGAAGCGTTGATAGAGCGCGGCGGACAGCACAGGCACCGGCACGGCCTCGTCGATGGCGGCCCTGATCGTCCACCGCCCCTCGCCCGAATCCGAGACCTGGCCGACGAATCCCGACAGAGCGGGATCCTTGATCAACGCGGCCGCCGTCAGATCGAGCAGCCACGAGGCGATCACGCTGCCACGCCGCCACACCTCGGCGATGTCGCGAAGGTCGAGATCGTACTGGTAGCGCTCGGGGGCTCGCAGCGGCGTCGTCTCGGCGTCGACCGCGCGCGCGCGCTTTCCGACGTTGGCGCCGCGCAAGACACCCAGCCCCTCGGCGTAGGCGGCCATCACGCCGTACTCGATTCCGTTGTGGACCATCTTGACGAAGTGACCGGCGCCGTTCGGTCCGCAGTGGAGATAGCCCCGCTCGGCGGTGCCGCCGATGTTCTCTCGCCCCGGAGTGCGCGGGATGTCGCCGGCCCCGGGAGCCAGCTGCGCGAAGATCGGATCGAGGTGCTTGACCACCTCCACCTCGCCCCCGATCATCAGGCAATACCCGCGCTCCCGTCCCCAGACGCCGCCGCTGGTCCCGACGTCCACGTAGTGGATGCCGTCCTGTGCGAGCTCCTGCGCGCGCCGGATGTCGTCGACGTAATAGGAATTACCGCCGTCGATGAGGATGTCCCCCGGCATCAGGAGCGGCAGAAGGTCGTTGACGGTCGCGTCCACGACCCCCGCCGGGACCATCAGCCAGATCGCCCGCGGCGTCTCGAGCTTCTTCACGAGATCCGCGATCGACGAGGCCCCGACGGCCTTTGCCTGGGTCAACTCCTCGACCGCTTTCGGGGACGTGTCGAAGACGACGCATTGGTGTCCGCCGCCGAGAAGCCGCCGGGCCATGTTGGCGCCCATGCGACCGAGTCCGATCATTCCGAGCTGCATAGTGACCTCCTGTGCAGAGCCGATCGCTCGGTGGGTTCGGTTTCGTCCTTCGGGTGCGGCTCGAGGGCCGCCCCGGCCTGCTCCGCCTCGACAATCCCGTCCATGTCCCGTGGTCCTCGTCGTCGTCCGTCAGGCGGCCTGGGCTCGCTCGAAGATGTCCACGAACTGGCGGTATCGACGCGCGATCTCGGCGACGGCGTCTTCGCGCGTGGTTGTCTTGGCCCGCCATGCGATGAGCGGCTCCCAGAAGTGTCCGCCCGACGGCGAAGCCGATGAACCCGGGGACGCCGGCTGCCGTCGTCAGCCACTCGCGGACCTTCGTGTCGTCCGCGCCCCGACCCAGGATGATGCAGCCCACCCCGTTCTGACCACCGCGGCGCGCGGCGGCGACGATCCTCTGGCAGTCCTCACGCCGGGTCGAGCCCTTCGATCTTCCAGACGTCGGGCTCGACCTGGGCATCCTGGAGCTGCTCGATCGCGTGCCGTCAATGGCAACATTCCCGTCATCGATCTTCCTTTCGCTCAGCTCGCCTTGGCCAGGGCGGCGCTCTTCCCGGCGATCACGTCCATAAGCTCGCGCCAGGAGCTGACGAACGACTTCGCGCCTTCGTCTTGGAGCTGGCTGGCGAGGGCGTCCACATCGATGCCGGCGTCGCCGAACCGGGCTAACACGTCCTCGCAGTCGCCACCGTCGGCGGGCAGCATCCCGCCGATCGCTCCATGATCGGCGAGGGCCTTCAAGGTGCCCTCGGGCATCGTGTTCACCGTGAACGGCGCGGCGAGCGACCTGATATAAAGGACGTCGGACGCGCCGGGATCTTTGGTGCCCGTGCTGGCCCACAGCAGGCGTTGCGGTCGGGCGCCGGCGTTGAAGGCGCGCTGCCAGCGCGGGGAGCCGAGCAGCGTACGATACGCCTCGTAGGTCCGCTTCGCGATCGCAATGCCGAGCTGATTGCGCAGCGCCTCCGGCACTCTGCCCGTGACCGCCGCGTCCCACCGGCTGATGAACACCGAGGCGACCGAGCCGACCTCTGGCTGGAGTCCCGCGGCCACGCGGCGCTCGATGCCACGCAAGAAGGCGTCGGCCGCAGCGAGGTAGTGCTCGTGCGAGAAGAGCAGCGTGACGTTGATCGGTACGCCCGCAAAGATCGCCTCCTCGATGGCTGGCAGCCCTTCCTTGGTGCCGGGGATCTTGATGAGGAGGTTCGGTCGCCCCGCCCGGGCGTGTAGGGTTTTGGCCGCGGCGAGCGTCCTGGCGGTGTCGTGGGCCAGCAGCGGCGATACTTCCAACGATACCCAGCCGTCCACACCACGCGTCCGGTCCCAGATCGGGCGAAACAGATCGGCGGCCCGGGTCAGGTCCTCCAGCGCCAGCTCGAAGAACAACTCCTCGCCCGCCGTGCCTTCCTTGACCTTCCTCCGGATCGCGGCGTCGTAGGCCGAGCTGTTCTTGATGGCATGGTCGAAGATCGTCGGGTTGGACGTGAGCCCGGTCACGGACAGCTCGTCGATGTAACGCTTGAGCGCGCCGGTTTCGAGTAAATCGCGGGTGATGTTGTCGAGCCAGAGACTCTGGCCTTGGTCGTGGAGCGCCTCGGTGGCTTTCATCGGGTCACCTCTGGTGACCGCAGCGAAGGCAGGTAGGAGGCGACCGCCTTCGAATCATGCGGTGTGTTGTCCACGTCGACCAGGAAGACGATGGGACCCGGGGTCATGACGCGGCCGCCATCGAGGCGTCGGTGCGCGGCGTCTCCAGACCGCCCGAACGGGCCGAGGCCTGCGTCAAGTCTCGTAGCGCCTGGAAGACGGACGCCGACAGCATGTCCTCGGTGCAGCGCCAGCGCCAGTTACCTTGAGCGCTCCCGGGCTGGTTCATCCGAGCGTCCTTGCCCAGGTTCAGAACGTCCTGCAACGGCGCGATCGCGAGGGCAGCCACCGACGACCACGCCAGACGCAACAAGGTCGGGGCGGCGTCCGCGCTGGTGCCTTCCGCGCGCTTCGCGTAGCGCCAGAGGTTGCGCCGCTCGGCGTCGGGCAGATCCTCGTACCATTCACGCGTCGGCGCATTGTCGTGAGTGCCCGTGTACGCGACCGTGTCGGAGACATAGTTGTCAGGCAGATACGGGTTGTCGGCATGGCCGTCGAAGGCGAACTGCAAGACGCGCGTCCCAGGGATGTGAAACGCGTCGCGGAGCGCGCCCACGTCCGGCGTGATCGTCCCCAGGTCCTCGGCGAGGAACGGCAGCACGCCCAGACCTTTCTGCACCACGCTGAAGAAGTCGGCGCCGGGGCCCGGCACCCACTGACCGGACTGCGCCGTCGGCGCCTCGGCCGGGATGTGCCACGCCGCCGCGTAACCTCGGAAATGATCGAGGCGGATCGCGTCGACGTGAGCGAGCAGGGCGCGCAGGCGGTCGATGCACCAGCGGTAGCCGCGCGCGGCAAGCGCGTCCCAGTCATAGATCGGATTGCCCCAGCGCTGTCCGCGTGCGCTGAAATAGTCGGGCGGGACACCGGCGACGGCGCGCGGCCGGTGCTGCGCGTCGAGCAGGAACAGTTCCGGGTTGGCCCAGACGTCGCTCGAGTCCGGCGAGACGGAAAATGGGAGGTCGCCGATCAGGCGCACCCCTTGCCCGCGCGCATGGGCCTTCAGGCGCGCGGCCTGACGGAACAACAGGAACTGAGCAAACCGAGCTTGCTCGACCTGGCTCGCCAGATCTCGCCGCGCCTGGTCGACCGCGGCCGGCGCGCGGCTGACGAGCTCTTCCGGCCACTGGAGATACCCGGCGCCGCCGTATCTGGCTTTCAACGCGTGGAACAATGCGTAATCGTCCAGCCAGTGAGCCTGGTCCTGACCGAAGCGCTCAAAGGCCAGGCGTAAATCCGAGCGGGAGCCAGTGCTGAAGTTTCTCCATGCGGCATCGAGCAACGAACGCTTGAACCGCTTGACGGCGTCGAAATCGACCGCCGTGGCCGAAAACGACCAGCCTGCGCAATCCCTCGCCCGCAGCAGTCCGTCCTCGATCAGCCAGTCGGGGCTGATCAGGAGCGGGTTGCCCGCAAACGCCGACAGCGATTGGTACGGCGAATCGCCATAGCCGGGAGGACCCAGCGGCAGCACCTGCCACCAGCCTTGCCCCGCCTCGTGAAGGCGGTCGATCCACGCCACGGCCGCCGGCCCGACATCACCGATTCCATACGGCGAGGGCAGCGACGTGACGTGGAGCAGGACGCCGGAGGCTCGGTACTTTGCCGGGAACGGAGGCAGGCTCATGTGCGGTCGCCGCCGACTGCGGTGTCGACGAGCGCCTGTGCCTCGCTCACGAGCGCGTCCAGGTGCGCCGCGTCTCTGAAGCTCTCGGCGTAGATCTTGTAGATGCTCTCTGTGCCCGACGGCCGAGCCGCGAACCACCCGCTCGCGGTCACGATCTTCAGGCCGTCGATCGCCGCGCCGTTGCCGGGGGCTCTGGTCAGCTTGGCGATGATCGGCTCGCCGGCGAGCCGCTCTTCCTTGACGGCCTCGGGTGACAGCGTCCGAAGTCGCGCCTTCTGCTCGGGCGTGGCGGGCGCGTCGATACGCGTGTAATAGGACGCGCCGAACTCCACCGCCAGCGCCCGGTCGTGCTCGCCTGGATCCTTGCCAGTGCGCGCGGTGATTTCCGCCGCCAGCAGGTCCATGATCGGGCCGTCCTTGTCGGTCGTCCACACGGTGCCGTCGTGGCGCAGGAAGCTGGCCCCGGCGCTCTCCTCGCCGCCGAAGCAGCACGAGCCGTCGAACAGGCCCGACACGAACCACTTGAAGCCCACGGGCACCTCGTACAGCCGGCGGCCGAGCTTTTCGACGACGCGATCGATGAGGCCGCTGCTGACCAGCGTCTTGCCGACTGTAGCGTGCGCCGGCCAGTGGGGGCGATGGGTGAGCAGGTAGCCGATGGCCACCGCCAGGTAGTGGTTGGGGTTCATCAGCCCCGCGGAGCGCGTCACGATGCCGTGCCGGTCGGAGTCCGGATCGTTGGCAAAGGCGACACGGAACTGATCCTTCAACTCGACGAGCCGCGCCATCGCGTACGGGCTCGAGGGATCCATGCGGATTTTGCCGTCGTGATCCACCGTCATGAACGAAAAGGTCGGGTCCATCGCCGGGTTCACGACGGTGATATCGAGCTTGTAGACCGAGTTGATCGGCTCCCAGTATGGACTCGCCGCTCCGCCGAGCGGGTCCACGCCAAGCTCCAGGCCGGCGCCCCGAATGGCGTCCATGTCCACGACGTTTCTCAGATCCCGGACGTACGGCAGGACGAAGTCCTCCTGGTGCGTGCTCGCCCCGTTGATGGCGGTCGCGAACGGCACCCGCTTGACGCCGGCGTTACCGGCCCGCAGCAGCTCGTTGGCCCGATTCTGAACCCACTCGGTCACGTCGAGGTCCGCCGGTCCGCCGTTGGGCGGGTTGTACTTGAAGCCCCCGTCCTCCGGCGGGTTGTGCGAGGGCGTGACCACGATCCCGTCCGCGAGGTGCGCCGTGCGGCCGCGGTTGTACACGAGGATGGCCCACGAGATGACGGGCGTCGGCGTGACTCCGGCGTCGCGCTGGATGATGGTCTCGACGCCGTTGGCCGCCAGCACTTCGAGGGCGGAGCGCTGCGCTGGCTCGGACAGGGCGTGCGTGTCCTTTCCCATGTAGAGCGGACCGTCGAGGCTCCGGCCGCGGCGATAGTCGCAGATAGCCTGCGTGATCGCCGCGATATGGGCCTCGGTGAACGAGCCACGGAATGGAGAACCGCGGTGCCCGCTCGTGCCGAAGCTGACGAGCTGGTTCGGGTCACTCGTGTCGGGCTTACGCTCGTAATAGGCCTGTTCGAGCCGCGCCAGGTCCACCAGCATCCCCGTCGGGGCAGGTTTGCCCGCCAGGGGCGAGATCGTCGCGCGTCCGTTCGTTTCCTGAGCCACAGTCTTCTCCACTACGACACCGGGCACGGCTTCGCGTGCCAGATGTCGGCCGCGTACTCGGCGATGGTGCGGTCGCTCGAGAACTTCCCGGAGCTGGCCACGTTCACGATGGCCTTGCGCGCCCAGGCTTCCGAGTCCGCGTACAGCGCGCAGAGGTCGCCGTCGGCCTCGAGATAGGGTGCGAGGTCCGCGAGGTGCATGTAGTAATCGCGCGTCAGCAGCGTCTCGCGCAGCGGCGCAAAAACGCCCGGCTCACTGCGGCTGAAGTGGTCGGAGAAGATCAGGTCCAGCGCCGCGCGGATCTCTGGCTGGTTGTCGTAGTGCCAGCGCGGGTTGTACCAGCCGCGGCTCCCAGCGACCTGTTCCGCGGTGAGGCCGAAGAGGAAGAAGTTCTCCTCCCCGGCTTCCTGCGCCATCTCGATCGTCGCGCCGTCGCGCGTGCCGATCGTCAGCGCGCCGTTCATCATGAACTTCATGTTGCTCGTCCCGCTCGCCTCGTAGCCCGCGGTCGAGATCTGGTTGGAGACGTCGGTGGCCGGAATCAGCCGCTCGGCCAGCGACACGGAGTACTCGGGCAGGAACAGGACATTGAGCCGCCCGCGCACCGCCGGATCGGCGTCGATGGTGGCGGCGAGGTTGTTCAGGAGCTTGATGATGAGCTTGGCCAGGTGGTAGGCCGGCGCCGCCTTGCCCGCGAACAGGAACGTCCGCGGCGTCGCCTCGAGGGTCGGGCTTTCGCGCAATCGGTTGTAGAGCACGACGATGCGCAATGCGTTGAGGAGCTGCCGCTTGTATTCGTGGATGCGCTTGACCTGGCTGTCGAAGATGGTGTCGGGGTCCACTGTCTGCCCCGAGCTCGATCGGAGCCACCCGGCGAAGGTCGACTTGGCCGCTCGCTTGGCCGCGCGAACCGCGTCGCGGAAGCCCCTGTCGTCGGCGAGCGGCTCGAGCCTCGCCAGCTGGCCGAGGTCGGTGATCCAGCCGTCGCCGATGGCCTCGGTGATGGTGCGGGCCAGGGCCGGGTTCGCCAGCAACAGCCACCGCCGCGGCGTGACCCCATTCGTCTTGTTGCCGAAGCGCTCCGGGAACATCTCGGCCAGGTCCCTCACCGTGGTGGAGCGCAGCAACGCGGAGTGGATCGCCGCCACGCCGTTCGTGCTGTGCGAGCCCACGATGGCGAGGTTGGCCATGCGGACGTGCTTGGTCGGAGCCTCTTCGATCAGGCTCGTGCGTGCCACGCGGCCCTCGTCGCCAGGGAAGCGGCGCCGGACGGCGTCGAGCAGTCGGCGGTTGATCTCGAAAATGATCTCCAGGTGGCGAGGCAGCAGCATCTCGAACCAGGCGAGCGGCCATTTTTCGAGCGCCTCGGGCAGCAGCGTGTGGTTGGTGTACGCCAGCGTCCGTTGGGTGAGGTCCCAGGCCTGATCCCATCCGAGGTGCGCCGCGTCGAGCAAGATCCGCATCAGCTCGGGGACGGCGATCGCCGGGTGAGTATCGTTGAGCTGGACGGCGGCCTTTTCGGGCAGCGCGCTCCAGTCGGCATTGGCGCGCCGGAATCGTCGGACCAGATCGGCCAGCGAGCAGGCGGCGAGAAAGTACTCCTGTACGAACCGCAGCCCCTGCCCCTGGGTCGTGGAGTCGTCGGGATAGAGAACGCGGGTGAGAGACTCGGCGGCGAGCGTCTCCGCCACCGCACTGACGAACTCGCCATGACTGAACGCCTGGAAATCGAAGTAGTCGGGCGCGGTCGCCGCCCAGAGGCGGAGCGTGTTGATCGTCTTGCCGCCATAGCCCACCACCGGCCGATCGAACGGAATGCCGATCAGCGTGGATGGCCGGCCGACGATCGGTCGCAGAGCGCCCTGCCGGGCCTCGAACGAGCAATTCAGCGCGACCTCGACCTTGTCGCCCGGGCGAGCGATCTCCCACGGGTCGGGGCGACGAAGCCAGTTGTCGGGCTGCTCGTGCTGCCACCCGTCCTCGATGGATTGCCGGAACATTCCGTACTCGTACCGGAGCCCGTACCCCGTCGCCGGCAACTGCATGGTGGCCATCGAATCGAGAAAGCAAGCGGCCAGACGCCCGAGCCCGCCATTTCCCAGCCCAGCGTCGGGTTCCTCTTCGAGGAGGCCGAGCCATTCGAGGGACGTCTGCTTGACGGCGTCGCTCACGAGCGGACCGAGCACCAGATTCGCGATGTTGTTGGTCAGCGAGCGACCGATCAGAAATTCCATCGAGAGGTAATAGACGCGCTTGGGGTTCGCGCTCTCGTAGGTCTGCTCCGTGCGAACCCATCGCTGAGAGAGGACGTCTCGAACGGAGCGCCCGAGGGCCTCATAGCGCTCACGGGCGCCGGCGGCCGCCGGATCGGCGACGTTGTCGAAGAGCAGGTGCCGCTCATAGAGGGCCGCAGCGCTCCCCGTGAGCTCCACCGGACCGCAGCCGTATTGCCGGCGCAGCTCAGCCATGGTGTCCGAGGCTGGTGCGACTCGAGGCGTCGTCGACTTTTTTGCGCTCATCGTCGTGCTTTCTCCCGATGCCCCTGCACCGGGGCCGGGCCGGTGCGCGATTCGTGAGGCATCTCGTCCCAGAGGCGGATCACCGGCTCGGATCGATCATGTTCGTACCCCACCGCGCTGAGACTGGCAGTGCCGAGCAGGAAGTATCGGCCCGCCCCCGGGTGGAGCCCAAGCCAGCGCGCGGCGAACACTCGGAGAAAGTGCCCGCTCGAAAAAAGCAGCACGTCCCCCTCGATGCCCCGCACCCGGCGTATCACCCGGTCGGCCCGCGCTCCGACCTGGTGCGGCGACTCCCCGTCGGGACAGCCGTCACGGAACAGCTGCCAATCAGGGCGCTCGGCGCGGATGTCGGCGCTGCGACGACCCTCGTACGCGCCGTAGTTCCATTCCAGGAGGTCGGGCTCGACTTCCGCCGCGGAGCCGAAGCCAGCCCGCTCACACGTTCGGACCGCCCGCTGCAAGGGGCTCGTGAGCACCGCGGCGAGCGTCAATCCCTCGAGCCGCTCTCCCAGCCGGACGGCCTCGGCTTCGCCCCGCGCGGTCAGCGGTAGGTCGGTCACTCCCGTGTGCTGGCGAGAGATGGTCCAGGCCGTCTCACCGTGCCTCGCCAGGTATACGACAGGAAGCGCGTCGCTCATGGCCTGCTCCGGTCATCGGCGTTCAAAACGAGAATTGCGTCGTGTGAATTCCTTCGACAAGCCCCCGGAGGGAGGATTCCTCGTGGGCGTCCACGGCGCATTTGGCCATCTAGTGAGACGCGGGCACCCTCATCGAGGGCGCCGCAGGCCATCGGTTTCCGCAAGAATCAGACAGGTGATCGCAGCCTGCTCCCGTAACGCGCTTCGGCCCGGCTCCACTTTAGGTAGGAAATCCAGGTAGAAATCAGTGTCGGCCGGTGCTGGCATCGTTGACAACGTCGTTGCTGCGTCGCACCATTCCGGTGCCGGACGATTTGATGGATGCGCTCAAACGGCCAGTAATTTCGAACTACGGGGTGCCGCTCCTCTCCGTCGGCGCCGTGCTGATCGTCGGCCGCTGGTTGCATCTCTATCTGCAGGCTGCCCCCGTCTCGCTCTTCATCTGTGCTGTCGCGTTCAGTGCCTGGTTCGGCGGATCCAGGCCGAGCCTGCTCGCCGTGGTCCTCTCCATCCTGGCGTTCAAGTACTACTTCGTGACTCCGATCCATTCGCTGGTTCCCGAGACCGTCGAGATCCCGCGGCTGATCGTCTTCTCGCTCGCCGCCCTCTTTGTCGGATCATTGAGCGCCAGACAACGGGCCGTAACGGAGGCGCTGCGGGAGAGTGAGCAGCGCTTCCGCGATTACGCCGAGACGGCCAAGGCCTGGCTCTGGGAGACTGGCCCGGACCACTCGTTGACCCAGGTCTCGGAAGAGGTCGCCACGCTCGGCATCCATCCTGCCGCCGTGATCGGCTTGAGGCGGTGGGACTTCGCCGCCGACGTCGAGGACGAGCCCGACAAGTGGCGCCTCCATGTCGCGACGCTCGAAGCACATCAGCCGTTTCGCGGCTTCGTCTACCGGAGAGCGAGCGCCGACGGATCGGTGGTCTACTTTTCCACGAGCGGCAAACCCCTGTTCGACGCGGATGGTCGCTTCCTCGGCTACCGCGGTGTCACCACCGACATCACGGCGGCGGTTCGCGCGGAACAGGTCGAGAAGGCGCTCCACCAAGCGCAGGCAGAGCTTGCGCGCGTCGCGCGCGTGACGACGCTGGGGGAGCTCGCCGCATCCATCGCCCATGAGATCAACCAACCGCTGGCGGCCATCGAGGCCGACGCCAACGCGTGCCTGCACTGGCTGGCCAAGGACAAGCCCGATCTCGACAGCGTCCGGGAGGCGCTCACGGCCATCGTGAAGGATGGCGAGCGCGCGGGCGCGGTGATCAGCCGTATTCAGACCTTGCTGGCGCGCTCGTCGGTCGTCCACACGCCGTGTGACCTCAGCAGTGCCATCCGCGAGGTCCTCCCCCTCGTCGGGCCTGAGATGCGGCGACACGGCGTCCTTCTGGAGACGTCGTTGGCCCCAGACCTGCCACCGGTCATGGGCGATCGGATCCAGCTCCAGCAGGTCCTCCTGAACTTGCTGCTCAATGCCGCTGAGGCCATGCGTGAGGTCCCGCCGGCGCGGCGCCGGATTGTGATGCGCGCGACCCTCGACCAGCGCGACGATGGGCCCTGGGTGATCGTCGCCGTCGAGGATGCCGGGGTCGGCTTCGGGCAGGACGAGGCGGCCCGCCTGTTCGAGGCGTTCTACACGACGAAGCCGGGTGGGCTGGGCATGGGGCTATCGATCAGCCGTTCGATCATCGACAGCCACAAGGGTCGGCTCTGGGCCACGGCGAATCCGGATCATGGCGCCACCTTTCACTTCGCTCTACCCGACGCCTCAATTTCGGCAACAGTTCCTTGAGGCAGATCGGTAGGGAGTAAACCCGACCAAAGTAGGGTAGACTTCCCGCCCTCGGCCAACTAGCGTGGGCCGAGGCCCTCCTGCGAGGGAGCGAACGCCCGGAGCGACCGTCAGGCCTGATCGACTGTCTGCGTGGAGGTCATGTATGCGAGCCAGCGACCGTTCCGTCCAGTTCGACGGCAGTACCCTCGGCGGGCACCGTCACATGTGCGCATTTTTCAACAGCTTGGACGAGCAGCACCGGGTGCTTCGCCCGTTTATCAAAGACGGCTTTGACCGGGGGGAGAAGGCCTTCCACATCGTGGACCCCGAGCTACGAGACGAACATCTGAAACGGCTCGGTGAAGCAGGGATCGATGTAGGACGGACCATGGCTTCAGGCCAGCTAGAGTTGCGGCTGTGGCAAGACGCGTACCTCCGTGAAGGTCGCTTCGACCAGGACGCCATGCTGGCCTTAGTCGAGGAACAGTTCCAGTCGGGCGCCGCGGCAGGGTCCCGTCGTATCCGGCTGCTGGCGCATATGGAATGGTCGCTGCTCGACAAGCCCGGCGTGAGTGACCTGCTCGAATACGAGACACGTCTCAACTATGTGTTTCCGAAGTACGACCAGCCAGCGATCTGTACGTATGATCTGATGAAGTTCAGCTCGAGTATGGCAATGGACATCATGCGGACGCACCCTGCCGTGATCATCGGCGGGGTGCTGCAGGAAAACCCGTTCTTCGTTCCTCCTGATCAGTTCCTACTCGAGATACGAGAGCGACGGTCGGTTCGCGAGAGCGTGCGCATGGCGAGCTGATGCCCATGGATGCCGGCGACATCCACCGGCTGCGAACGGCGCTCAGGGATCTCGTGGCGCTTTCGACGATCCCGGCGGCGTGGGTCGGACGAGAACCGTCTACCATCGCCGCCGGGCTTGCCGACGTGCTGGTCGGGTCGTTGCACCTCGATTTCGCGTTCGTGCGCCTGTGCGATCCCAACGGCGGTGCGGCGGTCGACGTCACGCGGGGCGACGCGTGGAAAGCGTTTCCGGAATGGCTGCAACGTCACCTCGCTGCCGTGGGCGAGTGTCCGCGCAAGGAGATCATTCCGGACGTCGGCCGCGGTCTAGAGCGGTGCCGCGGTCTCGTCGTTCCAATCGGTATCAATGCCGACGGCAGTCTGGTTGCCGTCGCATGTGATCGCACCGACTTTCCCACTGAGACTGACCAGCTGCTCCTCTCCGTGGCGGCGAATCACGCCGCGACGGCATTTCAGACCGCACGCCTCATCCATGAGCGCCGCCGAGCAGAGGACGAGCTCCGCCAGGCCCGTGACGAACTCGAGATGAAGGTGACGGAGCGGACGAGCGAATTGTGGCGAACCACCGCCGAGCTGCAAACGATCCTCGATGCCTCACCGGTCGGAATCGTCCTCGTCGGCCGGGACCAGACCGTCCAGCGCTGCAACCCGGCATTCGAGCGCCTCGTCGGCTGGAGAGCCGATGAGATCGTCGGTCGCCGAATTCCGTTGTCGGCCGGGATCGAGAAACGGTGGACGCCGCTTGTGGAGCAGCTCAAGCGCGGGGAGGGATTCTCGCGTCTCGAAATCGGGATCATGCGGAAAGACGGGTCAGAATTCGACGCCGCCTTGGCGTGTACGCCGTTGGCGGATGAGCGAGGACGGCCGGCGGGGTTCGTCGCCAACGTCGAGGACATCAGTGATCGTAAGCGCGCCGAAGAGGCCCTGCGGCGGAGCGAGACCTATTTGGCTGAAGCGCAGCGGCTGAGCCATACGGGCAGTTGGGCGTTGGACATCGCCACCGGCGAGCTCACCCACTCCTCCGAGGAGAATTTCCGCTTGTTTGGCTTCGATCCCCAAAGCGATCGACCGTCGACGGACGAATTTCGCCAGCGCATTCACCCGGAGGACCGAGAGCGCGTCGCCGCGATCGTCGAGAAGGCCGCCCGGGACGAGATGGAGTTCGAGGCGGATTACCGCATCGTTCTTCCGGACGGAACGCTGAAGTGCCTCCACGCCGTCGGCCATTCCGTGCTCAACGCCGCTGGCGATCTCGTCCAGTTCGTCGGCACCTCCATGGATGTGACCGAGCGCCGGCGGGCGGAAGAGGAGCGCCAGGCCCATCTCTGGTTCCTCGAGAGCATGGATTGGGTGAACCGCGCCATGCAGGGAACGAACGACCTCGAGCAGATGATGAGCGATGTGCTTGATGTCGTCCTGTCGGTCTTCAATTGCGATCGATCGTGGCTGGTC
>WNFW01003305.1_pt1 | contig 13251 bp, 9 predicted proteins | sample 5400131 | NCBI WGS metagenome assembly WNFW01 (sample SAMN13153362, study PRJNA577476) | soil metagenome | isolation source: 20 cm soil or saprolite under grassland replicate 1 | place: USA:California | collected 2016-06-15 | reverse complement strand
GGAGCGGGCACCGTGGGGGTGGCGTGCCCCTTCTGTCAATCCATGTTCCGCGACGCGCTGGCTGCAGTTTCTACAAATCCGCCGCAGTTGATGGATATCGTGCAGATAGCGGCAAGAGCAATTGAAAAATCCGGCTGATGCTGGAAGGAGATTTGACTGCGATCAGTGCGGGCCGGAGCCAGGCCGCTTCACAATACCATCGACGACCATAATCAGCGCATCCAGCTTCTGTGTCACTTCGGCCAGCCTCAATTCAGTATCTGCCTGCCGGGCCTCTATGCGGACAATGAGCCTCATGCCCGTCTGGATGAGCTTCGCGATTGCGTCCATTCGCTTGTCCAGCCGGGCTTCGGTGCGCTGGACTCGCGCTTCCCATTTTTCGTCCCGTTCTTTGAACTCGGCTTCGAGACGTTCATCACGCTTTCTGAACTCAGCGTCGAGGCGCTCGTCTTGCTTCTTCCACTCGGCTTCGACACGTTCATCACGGGCCTTGAACTCGGCGTCCAGGCGCGTCCGAACCTCGACCGCAATTTGCCTGTCACGGGCTCTTGACCGGGAGTCCAACCGTCGGGTCTGGATCTGTTCTTTGCGAGCGCGGGCTTCCGCCGCTGCCTGTTGCCGGGCGACCGATTGCAGGATCGCTTCGATTTTCTGAAACCGTTTGCGCGCGCTTGGCTCCATGCTTTTTCAATGTAGCAGGAACCGTCATCCAGCAGCGAATGCGTACTTAAACCCGTTTTCAGCGATCCCCCGCAGCTCCTGATCAGAAAATCCGAACGCCTCAGCAGCCAGGTCGTACTCTCGCCGAAGTGTGGTATCGAAGATACCGGGATCATCAGTGTTCAGGACGATGGGCACGCTGGCCTCGTACAACCGCTTCACTGGATGCTCAGCCAGAGAGTTCACGGCGCCGGTGGAGACATTGCTCGAAATGCAGACTTCGAGTGGAATATTCTGGTCGCGCAGATGACGCATCAAAACTGGATCCTCGATCGCTCGTATGCCGTGGCCGATGCGTTCCGCCCCAAGCCGTAAGGCGCCCCATATTGACTCGGGCCCCGCGGTCTCGCCGGCATGGGCGGTCAGACGCAACCCATTGGAGCGTGCAAACTGAAAAACTTCACCGAACCATTCCGCGGGGCCGCGCTGCTCGTCGCCGCCGATTCCAAACGAAATCACCCCATTGTTGACGCGCTCCACTGCGAGCTCGGCTACTTTCATCGCGTGCTTCGGGCCGAAATGGCGAATGGCATCCAGGTTCCAGCGCACCGCCACCCCAGAACGGCTGGCCTCGCGGTAAACGGCGTCATAAATCGAGTTAAAATCCTGGCCTTTCCAAATCACCACCCCAGCCGACAGCGTAATTTCCGCATATTGGACGTTTTGGCACTCCAGATTTTTGAGCAACCGGCGCGTGATGAGTGCGTAGTTTTCTGGCGTCTGCAGGTGTCCTGTGACCCATCTAAAACACTCGATAAATCCAAGGAAATCAGAGAACTGGTATCGCTTGCGAACCTCTTCCGGCGCCAACCCCGGAACAATTTCACGGATTGTATCGGGGGTTACCGAACCCTCCAAGTGCAGGTGCAATTCCGCTAACCGGAGTTCGTGATAGCCGGCCATCCTGCAATAATATAGGGTCGCATGACCGCTTCGGATATCGAGGCCATTGTCGGCGGCTATCACGGTGACGCGTTTCGGATCTTAGGACCTCACACCATCCAAAAGCGCCATGGTCGGCCTCATTGGGAGGTACGTGCCTTTCTTCCGCATGCTCAGTGCGCCGAAGTGCTCATCGATGGCCGCGCCTGGCCCATGGTCCGGCGCCACAAAGAGGGTTTTTACGTGGCGCAGATTGAAGGCGAGCAGCAATCATATCGCTTGCGCGCCAAATTATTCGATGGTGGCGCCGTGGAGTTTGATGACCCCTACCACTTTCCGCCGTTGCTGTCGAGCTTCGAGCTGCATCTGCACTCTGAAGGCACTCACTTCGAGGCGTATAACATGCTGGGTGCGCATCTGGTTGAGGTGGAAGGCGTGCGCGGGACGCGTTTCGCGGTCTGGGCGCCGAATGCCGAGGTAGTCGCCGTGGGAGATCTTTATTCCAGGCGCCGCTGAAGCCTGCGCTTACAAGTACAATGTGCGCTCTCGCCTGCATGCATACCGGCAGCTCAAAGCCGATCCGTATGCGTTTTTTTGCGAGGTTCCTCCTAAATCGGCTTCCGTTGTGTGGAACATCGACAAGTACCAGTGGCAAGACGGCGCATGGATGCAGGCGCGCGCCACGAAAGAATGGCTGCGTGAGCCGGTTTCATTTTACGAAGTGCACCTGGAGAGCTGGTTGCGAGGTCCGCACGGCGAGACCCTGACTTATCGAGAGCTGGCGGAGAAGCTGGTCGGTTATTTGAAACGCATGGGATACACCCACCTCGAGCTGATGCCCATCATGGAGCACCCGTTTTCCGGCTCCTGGGGCTATCAGATCATCGGTTATTATGCGCCCACTTCGCGATTCGGCACGCCTGACGATTTCATGTACTTCATCGACCGCTGTCATCAGGAAGGGATCGCGGTCATTGTGGACTGGGTGCCGGCGCACTTCCCGAAGGATGCGCACGGCCTGGTCTATTTTGACGGCTCCGCGCTCTACGAGCATGCCGATCCGCGCAAGGGCGAGCACCGCGATTGGGGCACGTTGATCTTCAATTATGGGCGTAACGAAGTAAGGGAATTCCTGATTTCAAACGCCCTATTCTTGCTGAAGAAGTATCACATTGATGGCCTGCGCGTGGATGCCGTGGCGTCGATGCTTTACCTGGATTATTCGCGCGAGCCCGGAGAGTGGATTCCCAACCAATACGGCGGAAACGAGAATCTGGAGGCCATCGATTTTCTGAGAAAATTCAACGAGCTTGCCCACCAAGTCCCGGGCGCCATTACAATTGCCGAAGAATCCACGGCGTTCTCCGGCGTTTCGCGGCCGGTCTATTTGAACGGGTTGGGCTTCACCATGAAATGGAACATGGGATGGATGCATGACATGCTGGAGTATTTCAGCAAAGAGTCCATCCATCGCAAGTATCACCATCACAGCATTACGTTCAGCATGCTCTATGCATTTACGGAGAATTTTGTGCTGCCCATCTCACATGATGAGGTGGTGCACGGCAAGCGAGCGCTGTTAGCCAAGATGCCCGGCGATGAATGGCAGCGTTTCGCAAACGCCCGCGCCTTTCTGGCGTACATGTATGCTCACCCTGGGAAGAAACTGCTGTTTATGGGTTCTGAAGTGGGTCAATATGAAGAGTGGAATTACAACTCGAGCGTATCCTGGGAACTGCTGCAACATGACTATCATCGAAAGCTCCAGGATATGGTAAGAGAGATCAACCATTTTTACCGGCAGCAGCCCGCGCTCTATGAGGTAGATGTTCACTACACGGGATTTGAGTGGGTGGATTTCCACGACGTCGAGAACTCAATCATCGGGTTTCTCCGCAAGGCTCAAAATCCCAATGACTTTATCTTGTTTTGCTGTAATTTCACGCCGGTAGTGCGCCAGGGCTATGCTTTCGGCGTTCCGGCTGATGGAATCTACGATGAAATTTTCAATACGGACACGGAGTCCTTCGACGGAAGCAACGTACGGAATCCTCATCGCATTCCCGCGCAAAGCGTGCAACGGCATGGCCGGACGCACAGCATTTCCATTACTTTGCCGCCGCTTGCCGTAGTAGCCTTCCGACGCCGCACGTGACTCTCCCGAGATTCCATGCCTGAGAAGAAATTCGATGTGATCATCGTCGGGGGAGGCCACAATGGCCTCGTAACCGCTGCCTACCTGGCCCGCGCTGGCAAAAAGGTTTTGGTGCTCGAGCGGCGTGAGCTGGTGGGCGGTTGCTCGGTTACCGAGGAGATCTGGCCGGGCTTTCGCGTCTCAACCGCTGCCTACCTGTCGAGCCTTCTGCAGGAGCGCATTGTGCGGGAGTTGGAACTGGAGCGTTTTGGCTACTCAGTAGATGCGAAAGACCCCGCATTTTTCTCGGCCTTTCCGGACGGACGCCACTTCTTCATGTGGCAGGATCCGCATAAAACGCTCGAAGAGATTGCGAAATTCTCGACGCATGATGCCGAAGTCTATCCGGCTTATGAAGAGCACTTAGAACAACTGGCCCAGGTGGTCGAGGGGCTGCTGCTTACCACGCCGCCCGAGTTTCCTCCGCGCAATGTGATTGATTTTCTCGATTACTTGAAGCTTGCCGGCCGCATGCGAAAACTCAACCGCAAACAGATGGTGAGCCTAATCAAGGTGTTCACCCAGAGCGCCGCCGATTTTTTGGACGAATGGTTCGAGTCTCCGGAGATCAAGGTGACACTCGCCACCGACGGCGTGATCGGAGCCAATGGCGGCCCACGCTCGCCTGGCACAGCTTACATCCTGCTGCACCACTGCATGGGAGGCGTTGACGGCAAGCGCGGCCTCTGGGGGTTCGTACGCGGAGGCATGGGCGCCATCTCGCAAGCCATTGCAGCTTCTGCGCGCAGCCACGGGGTGGAAATTCGCGTCAACGTGCCGGTGGAGCGCCTGCTCGTGCGCGGCAGCGTTGTCAAAGGCGTCGTGATCGAAGGAGGCGAAGAGGTGCACGCACCGGTGGTCGCCTCAAACCTGGATCCCCATGTTACCTTTCTGCGGCTGGTTGATCCCAAGGATCTCGATACCGAATTTCTCGAGTCCATCAAACGCTTCCGTATCGAGGGCACTTCTCTAAAAATGAATCTGGCGCTCACAGGACTTCCGGATTTTCGAGCGCTGTCCGGGGCGGGGCCGCAGCACCGCGCCACCATGCACATCTGCCCATCCATCGCGTATGTGGAACGCGCCTGGGATGATGCCAAGTATGGCCGGCCATCGGCGCACCCGCTCCTCGAGTTGACCATTCCCACCATGTACGACCCATCGCTCGCTCCACCCGGAAGACACATCATGGGAATTTTCCTGCAATACGCGCCGTACACACTGCTGGAAAACGATTGGGACACCTTGCGCGAGCCTTACGCCGATCACGTGATGAGCTTGATTGAGGAGTACGCGCCGAATATCCGCTCCATCGTGCAGGCGCGCCAGGTGCTCACACCTCTCGATCTGGAACGCCGGTTCGGACTGACTAGCGGCAACATTTTCCATGGAGAAATGAGCCTCGATCAAATGTTCGTCATGCGTCCCGTCGCGGGTTGGGCGCGTTATCGCACGCCCATTCGCGGTCTGTATCTGTGCGGCTCGGGTGCGCATCCCGGCGGCGGTGTGATGGGAGCGCCTGGCTACAACGCCGCGAAGGCGATCCTCAAAGACGCCGGTATGCCATCCCATAACGGCCGCGGAGCATCGCTATGGTCGTCACCTGCGAAATAATACCGTCTTATCGCTAATCTTTTTTCCAAAATGCGTGCGACTGCACAGTCACCGCTGTAAGTGACTTACTCAGGAAAATTAACTTTCACTAACCCATCCTCAAATCAGAGACCTTGTCGCCTCTCTCGTGTTTATCCCGTCTGAGACAGCGCTTCCAAGAGTAACGGGAAGCAGAATGGAGCGAGCAATAAATATGATGAAGCGAAACTTACAAAGACTGGGTGTGTTCTTATGCGGCGCAGCCCTAATGGTGGGTCCGCCCGCGCTGCTGGCTCAGGACGGTAAGGCCGATCAACGAGCTGACCGCAAAGACATACGGCACGACAAGCGCGATCTGAAGCGCGACCGGCGAGATACGAAAGACATCAAATCGGACCGGCGGGACATCCGAAACGACCGCAAAGATGTTCGCCAGGACATCAAGAACGGTCAGTACAAAGACGCGCGGCACGACCTGCGAAATCTGCAGAAAGATCAGAAAGACTTGAAGCACGACCGGCGGGACGTCAAACGGGACAAGAAAGATGCTCGCGCGGACCGGCGCGATCTAGGGCATGACCGCAAAGACTTACGCAGGGATCGCACCAAGTAGATCCTACTTCCGGGGCTGGTCAGCCTCAGTTTCCAGCCCCATTTGCGCCAGGCGGTAACGCAGCGCATTGCGCGTCAGGCCCAACTCGCGTGCCGCCTGGCTCTTGTTGCCGTCGGCGCGTTTCAAAGCGTCTCGAATAATCTCCTGCTCATATTGATCGAGCGTCATCCCGGACGGCAAACCGAAATCTCCCTGCGATCCGCGATGAGCAGGCGCATGATCCAGCTTGATGTCGGCAGCGTCTAATTCACAGCCGTTGCACATGACCAAGCTGCGTTCGATTACATTCTCCAATTCGCGCACATTTCCCGGCCAGTGATATTCGGCTAACTTAGCGATGGCGGCGGGCGTAATGGCGTCTACCTTGCCGCCGGTGTCAGCCGCGTACTTGCTAACAAAATGGTCAGCCAGATAGGGAATATCATGTTTTCGCTCGCGTAAGGGCACAATGTTAATCGGCACTACGTTGAGGCGATAATACAAATCTTCGCGGAACGTACCCTGCTCGAGCGCTGCGCGCAAATCCTGGTTTGTGGCTGCGACCACGCGAACATCAGTGTGGCGCGTCTTATTACTTCCCAGGCGCTCAAAATCACGCTCCTGAAGTACGCGCAACAACTTCACTTGAATGGAGGGCGGCACATCGCCGATCTCGTCGAGAAAAACCGTTCCGGTGTCCGCCTGCTCGAACTTGCCCGGCTTGGTTGTAACCGCACCAGTGAAGGCGCCTTTTTCATAGCCGAACAGTTCACTTTCCATCAGGTTTTCCGGAATGGCCGTGCAGTTGATCTTGACGAACGGCCGCTCCCGGCGCGGCGAATGAAAATGAATGGCACGCGCGATCAGGTCCTTGCCAACGCCGCTTTCACCCGCTAGAAGCACCGTGGCGCGCGTGGGCGCTACGCGTTCGATGACCGCGAAAATTTCCTGCATGGCCGTGCTGCGCCCGATGATGTTGTCAAATTCATAACGTCGGCCCAGCTCCTCGCGAAGCTGGCGATTCTCATCACGCAGAACACGAACTTCAAGGGCCTTGTGAATCACCGTCATCAGGTGATCGAGCGAGAAAGGCTTCAGTAGAAAGTCCGTGGCTCCCGCCTTCATGGCCTCGACGGCGTTCTCTACAGTGCCGAACGCCGTCATGACGATGACGGGCGAGTGCATGTTCTGGCGGCGGATGGCTGAAAGCAATTCCAGGCCGTCCATACCCGGTAACTTCAGATCGGTCAGGACCAAGTGGGCGCGGTCCACCAGCTTCAACGCCTCTTCGGCCGACCCTGTTTTTTCCACGTCGAAGCCTGCTGACGTGAGCTGCAATTCGATGACGCGGCGCAACTTTTCTTCGTCATCGACGACCAGAATGCAATGTTTCATGTTTTTCGGCGGATGGGAAGATAGACGCGGAACACGCTGCCTTTGCCGGGCTCGCTTTCTACACCCATTTTACCGCCGTGCTCGTCCACGATCTTGGAAACGATGGCCAAACCCAGTCCCACACCCTCGGGCTTGGTGGTGAAGAAGGGATTGAAAATCTGATCCATGATCTTCGAGTCGATACCCGGCCCGCGGTCGATCACCGCGATTTCGGCGGCGTCATCGGCAGCGCGCGTCTTGACCGTGATCGCACCCTGTGGTGAGGTGGCCTGCGCGGCATTCAGCAACAGATTGTAAAACACGCGCTCCATCAGCTCGGCGTCGAATGGAAAGGGGCGAAGCTCAGGGGAATAGTTTTTATAAACCGTGACGTCATAGCCTGGGCCGCCGCGCTCGAGCTGCGCCACGGCGCGATCGAGGACCTCAGCCAGATCGGTTGCGGCAAGTCTCAGCTTCAGCGGTCGCGCGAATTGAAGGAAGCGCGTCACCAGAGTGTTGGTGCGGTCCACCTCGCTCGAGATGAAACCTGCCACCTCGCGAGCAACCTCGTTCTCAGCGGAGACGTACTTGGTCAGCATCTCAGCCGAGGCCTTGATAGTCCCCAATGGGTTACGGAGCTCGTGCGCCAGGCCGGCCGAAAGTTGTCCCAAAGCTGCCAGACGGTCCGACCGGCGCACAGCGGCTTCCGCCTCGCTTAAACTGCGGTTGGCCTCGGCAAGCTGCTCCGCCACGCTGCGGTACTTCGCGGATTGCACGCGCAGCGCCTCGGCCAGGGTATTCACCAGATTAGCGGCTATCGCCAGAAACACCAATCGGAAGACCAGCACCCGGATCTCGTCCGGACCGATGCTGTAACGGCTGAAATCCACGAATAGAACGAAGGACAGATAAGCGCCGCAGGCCAGCAGCGAGAATAGCAGCGTTCCCAGCACATCGAGGTATGTGGCTGCGGAGACCACGGGCAACAGCAAAATCAAGAAATAATTGCTGACCAGGCCGTGTGTGTACCCGATCAGGAGATACGCGAGCGCCAATTGCAGCACGATCCATGCGATCTTGCCGCGCGTTGAGCTGAGCAGCGGGAGCTTGGGTACAGCAATCTGCACCAGCGCCAGCGCAAATAGAAGCGCCACTTCCGAGGCATCACGGGTTGGGCTTACCGCGGCCATCAACGCAAACAGCAACACCAGGACGGCATCCTGCGGTCGGATCAATCGCATCCAGCGCTGCAACCAGTCGCGCGAGGCCACGGTGCTATCTTAATTGGCTTTGTGCCAAAATAGAAAGAAGCACCTAACATGAACAATTCAACCGCGCGCCGCGACCCGGACGCCACCGGCGTGGAATCACAGTCGTCTTTTGGAGAACTTCTATCGCAATACGAACAATCACATCGAGCCGCCCCAGGCGGAGGAAACTCGGCTCGTGAGGGCACCATCATCGCGATTTCAGGCGACTCGATCTTCGTGGATATCGGCCTGAAGACGGAGGGAATCCTGCCCGCGGCGGAGTTGCGCGACAAAGCCGGCAGCATCACTCTCAGCCGCGGCGACAAGGTTCACGTGGGAATCACGGGCCGCGACGAGGAGGGCTACTACCTGCTCTCCAGGCTCAAGGTCCAGCGGCCTAAGGATTGGGCCTCACTCGAGAAGGCATTCGCCGAGAAGCGGACCATCGCGGGAACGGTGACCGGCGTCGTGAAGGGCGGCCTCAGCGTCGATGTAGGCGTCCGAGCGTTCATGCCGGCGTCGCGCAGTGGTGCTAAAGATGCCGCCGAGATCGAGAAGCTGGTTAGCCAGGAGATCAGTTGCAAGATTATCAAGGTGGATGTTGCGGATGAGGATGTCGTGGTGGATCGCCGCGCGGTGCTGGAAGAAGAGGCGGCGCGGGAACGCGACCAGAGGCTTTCGAACCTCACCGAAGGCACGGTGGTTCAGGGCACGGTCCGCAGCTTGACCGATTTCGGCGCATTCGTCGACATTGGCGGCGTCGACGGGTTGCTGCACGTGACCGACATGTCCTGGGGCCGCGTGGCCAAACCATCAGACCTCCTGAAGTTGGGCGATCAGGTCGAAGTACAGATTTTGAAAATTGAGGAACAGGGCGCGGGAAAGCGGTCTCGGCGCATCTCTCTGGGCCTGAAGCAGCTCCAGCCCGACCCCTGGTCGGCGGCAGGCGAGAAGTACAAACAGGGGGATCGCGTGCGTGGCACCGTGACACGGGTTGCGGAGTTCGGCGCATTTGTGGAGCTCGAGCCAGGTATCGAAGGCCTGATTCATCTCTCCGAGCTTTCCTGGTCGAAGAAAGTGCGCAAACCCGGCGATGTCGTTAAGCCTGGTGACACCGTGGAAGTAGTGATCCTAGGTGTGAACTCTGCCGACCGGCGTATTTCACTCGGGCTGAAGCAGGCGCTGGGTGATCCGTGGGAGCAAGCGGAGAAGCGGTTTCCAGGCGGCACCATCGTTGAGGGTCCCATCACGGGCCTGACTAAGTTCGGCGCCTTTGTACAGCTCGATGAGGCGCTCGAAGGCATGATTCACATCGCCGACATCACGGCCGACAAACGCATCAATTATCCGCAGGAGGTCTTAAAGCCGGGTCAGGCGGTGCGCGCGGTGGTGCTCGAAATAGACCGGCAGAAGCGACGTATCCGGCTGGGCCTGAAACAGCTTCAGCCCACCAGCATCGACGAGTACATAGCCGAGCACAAGGAAGGCGACCTGGTGAGCGGCCGGGTGTCTGAGGTGTCGCGCGGTCGGGCGACGGTCGAGTTGGGCGCGGGCATTAAGGCTTCAGGCAACGTGGACGTCGGCGAGGCAACGGCTTTGGCTGAGGCCTCCGCCGGCGCGAGGACCGACATCTCCTCACTGAGTTCGATGTTGTCGGCTAAATGGAAGATGGGACAACACGCCGGGCCGTCTCCAAAACGCGAGCCGGTCCGGCCCGGGCAAGTCCGCAGTTTCCGCATCGTGAAATTGGATGCGGCGCAAAAAAGAATCGAGCTGGAGTTAGCGAGTTAGGTGACCTAGGAAGGGCATTTTGCGTTATTTTGCGTAACTGTCCTTGATCGTACATAATCCGCGTGGTAACATCACGAGACTTCAGTTTTTGGCTTTGAGTACTTTGCCCTCGAGTGAAGAGCAGCTTCAGTTATGTGTGCTTGGGCCCCGGGAAAAATCGGTGTTCGATCCTGATATCGCGCTGGTTGGATTCATTCTGTTTCTCGCCATTGCCGCTCTGCTGTTTCCAGGCGGCCCCGGCACCCCCCGTCGGCTACCCGTTGAACACTAAGGCTTTACGCCTCTAGTAGTTTTGAGTGGCTTGACTCTGGGCTCTAATTGTAACGTACGCTAATAGCACCCGCTTGATCAGGGTGCTTTATAGTTATAGCGGGCGAGTCCCAGCTGATTGAACAGCGCCAAATTCTCGTGCTGAATGGCTGAACCTAGCGGATTAGCGCTGCGGATTTCGAGGCGAAATTGAGCACGGCGCTGGGAAAGATTCCAAGGAACAATGTGCCCAGCGCGGGCAGCACTAGCGCAGTCTTCATGCCGATGCTCAGGGGTTCGGCCACGGACGCGGCCTCGCCAGGCTCGCGCATGTACATCATCACCAGAATCCGAAGATAGTAATAGGCGGCAACCGCACTATTCAGCAGCCCAAGCATCGTCAGCCACAAGAGGTTGGACTGAAGCGCGGCCTTGAAGATATAGAACTTGCCGAAGAACCCACCCGTCAAGGGCACGCCAATCAATGAGAGCAGGAAGATCGCGAGCAGCGCCGCCGTCGCGGGCTGGACAACGGCGAGCCCGGCAAAATCGTCAATGCTGACGAACCGTTCGCCCTTGCCCGCCAGGTGCGCCACCGCCGCGAATGCGCCGACGTTCATCAGCGCGTAGGCTGCCAGATAAAACATCGCGGCCGCGGTGCCGGTTTCTGAACGCGCCGCCAGCGCAACCATTACATAGCCCGCGTGAGCGATGGAGCTGTATGCCAGCAGGCGCTTGATATTGGATTGGGTCAGGGCTGCGAAGTTTCCGATAGTCATCGAAAGCAGCGCGGAGAGCCACACCAATGGTTCCCAACCGGCTCCGACGGGCTCAAACGCTGTCATGAAGATGCGCAGGAAAACCGCAAAGGCCGCCGCTTTCGGACCGGCCGACATAAACGCGGTCACAGGCGCCGGCGCGCCCTGATATACGTCCGGCGCCCAGATTTGAAACGGAGCGCCCGAAACCTTGAATCCAAGGCCTACGAACATCAGCGCCGCGGAAAATCCCACCAGCATTCCCGAAGGCGCAAGGTCCCGTGAAGAGAGCACACCGCGAATCGCGGCCAGATTCGTAGAACCGGTGAGACCGTAAATCCACGCGATTCCATAAAGCAAGAACGCAGTGGCGAATGATCCCAGCAGGAAATACTTGAGGGATGCCTCATTGCCGCGGCGATCTTCGCGCAGATAACCGGCCAGGATATAGGTGGCGATAGAAGAAATCTCGAGGCCGATGAAAATCATGATCAACTCGTTGGCCGTCACCATGACGCATTGGCCCACCACCGAAAACAGAATCAGGGCATGATATTCGCCTGTTTCCACGCCCTCGCGATGCAGGTACCGGAATGAAGCCAGCACAACCAGAATTCCGACAGCAATCACCAGCACCCGAAAAAACGTGGCAAAACCATCGTTCATAAGCATCCCCGAAAATGCGGGACCGGGAACACCAAAAGCGTAGACGGCCGCGGCAAGTGAACCAGCCAGGGCGAGGAGCGAAAAATTTCCGTAAACGCCCGACCACCGGCGACCGGCGAAAGCGTCGAGCACCATCAGCAGCGTCCCCGTGACGGTCAGGATGATCTCGGGCAGGAAGCGAATCAGGTCAATGGTTTTTGGAACGAAGTCAGCGGGCATGCCGTACCTCACTGACACTCAGGTACGGCGATATGGGAGGATTCTTGACCTGGATGCGGATGTTCATCTTCCTGAAATCGAGAATCGAGGCGTTCGTTCGGCTGATGGCCGGCAGGAAGGTGGATGTGTAAACGCCCATCCATACCATCAGGGCGATTAAGGGCATTATCGCCGCCCACTCGCGCGGCTTCAGGTCGAAGACGTGCCCGGCTACCAGCTCCGGGGTCGCGCCGTAAAACACACGCTGGTAGAGCCACAACATGTAACAGGCCGAAAGGATCACCCCGATTGAAGCCACTACCGACCAGGAGAAGTTGGCCTGCGCCGAGCCTTGCAACACCAGATACTCGCCCACGAAATTATTGAGCATCGGCAGCCCCATGCTGGCCAGCGTCGTAATCAAGAACACAGTGGAAAGCCAGGGCGCAGCGGAAGCGATGCCGCCGTAGTCGGCAATCTCGAGTGAATGCCTGCGTTCGTAGAGATAACCTACCAGCACAAAAAGGGCACCGGTAGAGATACCGTGGTTCAACATCTGGTACACCGCGCCATCGAGGCCGAGCTGCGTGAACGTGAAGATGCCGAGAACCACGAAGCCCAGGTGGGTCACCGAAGAATAGGCCACCAGCCTTTTCATGTTGGGCTGCACCAGTGCCACGAGTGCGCCGTAAATGATGCCGATAATCGCCAGCACGATGATCCAGGGGGCGCATCGCTCGGCGGCGCCGCCGAACATGGGCAGACAGTAGCGCACCATTCCGTAGGTCCCCATTTTCAGCATCACCGAGGCCAGCATCACGGAACCGGCTGAAGGAGCTTCGACGTGCGCATCCGGAAGCCAGGTGTGCAGCGGGAACAGAGGTACCTTAATGGCGAAAGCGATGAAGAAAGCCAGAAACAGTAGCATTTCCTCGCCGTTAGTCAGGCTCAGTTTACCGCTCGCGAGCATCTCGAGAATCGCTG
>WNFW01017398.1_pt1 | contig 13257 bp, 11 predicted proteins | sample 5400131 | NCBI WGS metagenome assembly WNFW01 (sample SAMN13153362, study PRJNA577476) | soil metagenome | isolation source: 20 cm soil or saprolite under grassland replicate 1 | place: USA:California | collected 2016-06-15 | reverse complement strand
CGCTACGTTTTCTGCGGCCGCTACCCTCGGAAATGTCGCCGGTGTGGAAGGTCCAGGCGACCTTGAGCGTGGAGACGTTGTCGCGATTAATCTGGGTGAGCGAGGAGTAGCGTATTCCGCCGGCATCGTGACCGTAATAGGGCCACGAGTCGTCTTCGGCGTCGGGCTTGGAGGGCGCAGCGGTCCAGGTGAGAAGGGCGCAGGCGGTCAGAAGCAAACCGAAGTATGGAGATCGGGCTCGATTCTTCATTCTTGGCTCCCCCAGAGAAAGACGGAATTGTACACGCGTTTGTTCCACATGACCGACAGCCGCCCCGATAAGTCCCACTCGCAGCACTCCTTCCCAGGAATACCTCGAGCACAAGTCCTCTTTGGGACAGGTGTGCTAGAGTTTTTGTGCGATGGAGAGACTGGGAATTTACCTGCAGGTGCCGTTCTGCCAGACCAAGTGTACCTACTGCAATTTTCATACGGGAGTGGTGGCGAAAGAACGGTTTGCGCCGTATGTTGCGGCGGTGTGCGCGGAGATTCGAGGGCATCGGGAACTATTGAGGGCGGCGGGCGTGGAGTTGGGCAAGGGGTCTGAAAAGCAAGAGGACAGCCAGGAATGGCTGTCTCATCTTGTGGACACGGTTTATTTTGGGGGCGGGACACCGAGTTTGCTGGAAGCGGGGCAGTTGCAAGAGATTGTGGACGCGATTCGGGAAGCGTTCAAAACCGAGTTTGAAGAGGTAACTCTGGAGGCGGATCCGGAGACGATTGAAGAGGGCAAAGCGACGGCGTGGGTGAAGGCGGGGATCAACCGCGTGAGTTTCGGAGTGCAATCGTTTTCGGATAAAGAGTTAGCGGCGGCGGGGCGGATGCATCGGCGCGCGGACGTTTACCGGGCCGTGCCAATTTTGCGGCAGGCGGGGATTCGAAATATCAGTTTCGATTTGATTGCGGGATTGCCTCACCAGACCAAGGAGAGTTGGACGCAATCGCTCGAAGCGTTGATCGCACTCCGTCCGGAGCATGTCTCCGTGTATTTGCTGGAGGTGGATGAAGGAAGCCGGCTGGGGAAAGAGTTGCTGGCTGGCGGGGCGCGGTACAGCGCAGGGGCAGTGCCGAGCGAAGATGAAATGGCGGAGTTTTATGAGAAGGCGCAGGCAGAACTGGCTAAGGCGGGATATCACCATTATGAGATTTCGAATTGGGCGAGGCCGGGGTTCGAATCGAAGCACAACTTGAAATACTGGCGGCGCGAGGCGTATTTGGGATTTGGGGCGGGAGCGCATTCGTTTTCGGGGAAGCTGCGATGGGCAAACGCGCACGACGCGGCAGCTTACGCGCACGCTATCGAGAGTGGGCGATTGCCGGTGGAGCAGTTGGAGGCTGTGACGGAAAAGATGGCGCTCGAAGAAGAATTGTTTCTCGGGCTGCGGCAGTTGAGCGGAATTGATGTGAGGCGGATTGAGCGGGAGTATGGTGTCGCGCTGGCAGGACGATTCGAACCGCTGGCTGCGGCGGGATTGGTGCAGCGAGAGGGAAATGTGGTGCGACTGGCGGAAGAGAAATTGAGCGTGTCGAACGAAGTGTTTGTGGAATTGATGAGATGAGCGCCCGCGACGCGTTGGCCAAGCTTGAAGTGGACGGTTGGCTTTTAACACAAAGGACGCAAAGAGCACACAGAGGGTAGAGCAAAGCGTTGGAGAAAGTGCTGCTAGAAAGAAGATTTAAGAGCAGCAACAGCGGAGCAGAAAGGGAAGACAAGATGAGTTATACGGTGGCGAAGGGGAATCAGAGAGTGGATCCGGATGAAGTGAAAGTGAGCGGCAAGGCTCTGGAAGGTGTCGTGGATTTGCGAAGCGACACGGTGACGCGGCCGACGGATGAAATGCGCCGGGCAATGGCGGCTGCGGAAGTCGGCGACGACGTGTATGGAGAAGACCCGACGGTGAACCGGCTGGAGAAGCGCGCGGCGGAGATTTTTGGGAAAGAAGCGGCGTTGTTTGTGCCGACGGGCTGCATGGGGAACCTGATTTCGATCAAGATTTGGACGCATCACGGGAATGAAGTGATTTGCGAAGAGCGCAGCCATGTGAATTTGTACGAACTGGCGTCGATGTCGGCGATTGCGGGATGCATGCCTCGCGTAGCACGGGGTGAAGACGGGATTCTGACGTGGGAAGAAATTAAGGCGGCCATCCGGCCAAAGATTTATTACGACTCCCAGACGGCGCTGGTGTGTCTGGAAAACACCAGCAACATGGCAGGCGGAACGATATACCCGACGGAGCAAGTGAACGAAATTTGCGACAACGCGCACAAGATTGGGCTGAAGGTGCATCTGGATGGGGCACGGATTTTCAATGCGGCGACGGCGCTGGGCGACCACGTCGCGGTGACGACGAAGAAAGTGGATTCGGTGATGTTTTGCTTGTCGAAGGGACTGGGTGCGCCGGTGGGATCGATGGTGGCGGGAACGAAAGCGTTCATCGAGAAGGCGCGGATTTATCGAAAAATGTTTGGCGGAGGGATGCGGCAGGCAGGAGTGATTGCGGCCGCTGGGTTGATTGCCCTGGAAAAATCGCCAGCCCGGCTGCACGTCGATCATGAGAATGCCAAGCTGCTTGCGGAAGGGATTGCCGAGATTCCGGTGCACGCACACGGTGTGTGGGCACAGGACACGGCGCTGTACTCGGTGCGCGTCGTGACGCATTGCGACGTGCACCGGGCAGGCTGCGAACGAGCACTCGAGGTGTTGAGAGAAGTGGTGACGAAGACGCGAAAGGCGGGGGCATGAGGGCAAGCCGGGCGGCAGTTTTTTGTGGGGCTGTGGCGTGTTTGCTTGTCGCGCAGGCAGTAGCCTTCGCGCAAACAGCTCGGCCGAAGAGCGCCGGCAATAAAGCAGCACCGACAACCGAGGAAGCGAAGAAATACATCGAGAACGCGGAGAAAGAGCTGTTTGATTTGGGCCTTAAGGCTTCGCGGGCTTCCTGGGTGGAAGAGAATTTCATTACCGAGGATACGGAACAGATCGCGGCCGACGCGGGCGAGGTGGTGAATACGGCGAGCGCGAAGTACGCGAAGGAGGCGCACCGATTCGATAGCTTGAAGCTGGCCCCGGAATTGGCACGCAAACGGCTGCTGCTGGAATTGGCGACGGGATTCCCCGCCCCGGATGATCCGAAAGCCCAAAAAGAGCTGGCGCAGATTCTGGCGTCACTCGATGGCGATTATGGAAAAGGAAAGTGGTGCCCGGACGGCCAAAAGGGAACGTGCCTGGACGTGACAGCGGTGGAGAAATTGATGGCAGAAAGCCGCGACGCGGATGAGCTCGAGCGCGCCTGGGTGGGATGGCATGCGATTGGCGCGCCGATGCGGCAGCGGTATGCACGGATGGTGGAGCTGGGAAACGCGGGGGCGCGCGAGTTGGGATACGCGGACGTGGGAGCGTTGTGGCGTTCGAATTACGACATGCCGACGGAGGACTTCGCGAAGGAAGAAGACCGGCTATGGGAACAGTTGAAGCCACTGTATCTGTCGCTGCACGCCTATGTACGCGGGCAACTGCGGAAGAAATATGGAAACGAACTGGTCCCTGCGAAAGGTCCGATCCCCGCGCATTTGTTGGGAAACATTTGGAGCCAGGAGTGGAACAACGTTTATTCGCTGATGGATTCGCCGAAGCCGCCGCAAGGTTATGACCTGACGAAGATATTGCAGGACCGAAAAACGGACGCAAAGGGCATGGTGAAGTACGGCGAAAGCTTTTTCACGTCGCTGGGATTTGTACCACTGCCGCCGACGTTCTGGGAACGTTCGCTGTTCACGAAGCCGGCGGACCGCGATGTGGTGTGCCATGCGAGCGCGTGGGACGTGGATTTCAAAGAGGACCTGCGCATCAAGATGTGCATCCAGATCCGGGAAGAGGACTTCCGGACGATTCACCACGAACTGGGACACAACTTCTATCAGCGCGCGTATATGACGCAGCCCCCGCTGTTTCAGAGCAGCGCGAATGACGGGTTTCACGAAGCGGTGGGAGACGCGATCGCGCTTTCGGTCACCCCGGAATATTTGAAACAGATCGGGTTGATCGAGGCGGTGCCGCCCGCTTCGGGCGACATTGATTACCTGCTACAACAAGCGCTCGCGAAAGTGGCGTTTCTGCCGTTTGGATTGCTGGTGGACAAATGGCGGTGGGAGGTATTTGCAGGGCAGGTCAAGCCGGGGGATTACAACAAGGCGTGGTGGGAACTGCGGAGAAAGTATCAGGGTGTCGCGCCTCCGGTGGAGAGAACGGAAGCAGATTTTGACCCGGGAGCAAAATACCACATTCCCTCGAACACTCCGTACGCGCGCTATTTCCTTGCGCGGATTTTACAATTTCAGTTTCACCGCGCGCTTTGCAAGGAAGCCGGTGTTGCCGGGCCGCTGCACCGCTGCTCGATTTATGGGAACAAAAGGGCGGGCGAGAAGCTGAAGCACATGCTTTCGATGGGGCAGAGCAAACCGTGGCAAGATGCGCTCGAGACGCTGACCGGACAAAAGCAAATGGACGCGATGGCGCTGGCGGATTATTTCGCGCCGTTGAAAACGTGGCTGGACGAACAGAACAAGGAGAAGGGGTATGCGGTGGGGTGGTGAGAAGAGCAGTTGTTAGTCTTAAGTCTTAAGTCTTAAGTCTTAAGTCTTAAGTCTTAAGTCTTAAGTCTTAAGTTGTAAGTGAAAACCAAGGAAAGAGACGAATAGAAATTGCGGCATGGGCTCGCAGAATCTTGCGCTCTTAAAAAGCGTGTCGAGCCACAAGTTCTCGGCCACGGGTCAGTCGAGGGCCATGTTCGCCCTAATACTTTGCTTTCTTCCCATCCTCCTGACAACTGACCAGGGAGCGAACTGTTAACTTCCCTCAGGCGAGCGGGCCGGGATGCTTGAGATAACGGTCGACGATGGCGTCGGCGGCGCGGTAGACGAAAGCGAGAATCGTTGGTGTGGGGTTGGCGGAAGCATTCTGAGGAAACGTGGAGCCGCCAAGAATGAAGAGATTGGGCAGTTGCCAATGCTGAAGGTAAGGCGAAACGACCGAGTGAGCGGGTGAGTCGCCCATGATGGTGCCGCCCTGAATGTGGGTGGAGTTGTAGCGGGTGGAGTCGTAAGAGCGAAGGCCGACGAACGGGTTGTGGCGAAATCAGCCATCTTGCGCTCGTTGTCGCGCCAGTCGAGCGTGAGGCGGAGCAGTGGGTCGCCCAGCTTGTCTTTGTAGACAGGATCGAGGTCCATGAAATTGGCTTTATAGGCGAGATGTTCCCCGACAAAGCCAATTGTTGCGGTGCGATCATAATAGCGGACCGCAGCTTTCTTCCATTCTGATCCCCAAGTGGCTTTGACGGAATTCGGCAGCACGCCGAAAGCTCCGATGGGTTGAAATCCGTAGCCACGCGCCGCGAAGTAACCCCCGCGAACGAAATTCATTGACGAGCGATGGAGATCGTCGCGGTCGAAGTCACTGAACAGGAATCCGGCGGAGCCGGAGCCCATGAAGCGATTAAGAGGTTGATCGAAAAAAGCGGTGGCGGAGGGAACGCTGACCTGATGGGTGAGATTGCTGCCGACGGTGCCGCCCCCGGTGGCGGGATCGTGCGATTCGCCGATGCCGGAGAGCAGCAGAAGGCGCGTGTTGTTGAAAGTCCAAGAGGCGAGAAAAACGAGAGACGCGGGCTGAAAGAATTCTTCACCTGCGCCGTCAACATAGGTCACGCCGCGAGCTGAGGGTTTGGGGGTTGGGTCAAAGAGCACTCGGCGAACCCAGGCGCCAATACGAAGAGAAACGTTCTTGCGCTTTTGGATGATGGGGAGAAGGACGTTGGTGGGCTGAGCTTTAGCGCCGACCATGCAGCCAAACCTGCCGCAGAAGCCACAATATGTGCAGCCGCCACGAGAAATGCCATCGGGATTTGTGTATGCGCGGCTGATGTTTGCGGAGGGAGCAGGATAGGGGTGGTAGCCGAGCGATTTCGCGGCGTCTCGAAATAACCAGGAGAAATAGGGAACTTTCGTCGGCGGCGTGGGATATTCCTCGCTACGCCAACCTTCAAAAATGTTGCCACCGTTGATGAGTTTTCCGCGAATGTTGCCAGCTTGGCCAGAACTGCCAAGCAGTTTGTCAACGCGCGTGTAGAAAGGCTCGAGCTCGTCGTAGGTGATGCCCCAGTCGCGGACGGCATGGTCTTCTGGAAGTGCGTTCGCGCCGTATTTTGCGGCGGTCTTGGTGAGCAATTCAAAACAATCGGGAAGGAACCGCGGAACCTGGGCGTTCCAGTGCTCGCCGGTGCCGCCCACGCCGGCGCCCGGCAGGAAAGCTCCGTGCTGACGAAGAGGCAGAGCGCGCTGCGTGGGGTCGTGGCGCAGGGTGACGGTTTCTTGTGAAAGGTCCTGCATCATGCGAAGGCGGATGGCAAAATCGAGCTCGTCCATATCGGTCGAATAGTCGGAAGATTGGCGGGACGGGCCTCGCTCCAACACGACGACGGAGAGGGAAGTGCGCGTGCCCAGTTCTTTGGCCATGAGCAGGCCAGCCCAACCAGCGCCAACAATGACGGCATCCACGGCAGGAAGCGCCTTCATTTCTCGTCCTCGCTAGGACGAACCTTTGCTCCGGTCGCCTGACGAAGGCTGACGGGCTTTGGACGATACGCCTGGCCGTAGTACTTCTCGATTTCGTCGAAATTGCTCATTCGCGGGCCCGGAAAGCCAACCAGTTGCCAGCCAACCATGCCAGCGTTTCCACCATGCAGGGGATCGCAAAACATGCCTTCGATGGTGTTTTGGCGGAGGACCGAAAAAAAGAGTGTAGGTTCGATTTTGCGCAAGGCTTCATCTTGCGCTGCGGGATCGAGGAGATGAAAACCTTGCAAACCCCTCAAACCCTCGCGGTAAATCTGCCTCGGGGTGGCGCTTCCCTGGTAACCGAGTTCGCGCGGGGCATCTTCAAAGGGCGGCTGCGTGTAGCGAAAACGATCGCGGCCGTAAGCGCCGGCGAGCTGCCGGTCAATGAAGATGGCGACTCCCGCTTCGCGTGCGCCAGGGCCAGAGTCATCCGACGGGAAGATGCGCGAGGCCGCAGCGGCGACTATAAGAGCTTCCGTTTCCGTGAAGGAACGAAGGGGAATTCGGACCGGTTTGTGTTGTGCGGCCAGAAGAGAAGCTTTGCGGTCCAGCGAATAAATGAGGACCCCGCCGAGAGTTGCTGCGGAAAGCGTGAGAAAATGACGGCGGCGCATGTGCGCGAGTGTAACAGAGGAACAGAGACGTGGCACTTGCGGCGAAAGGGAGGCAGATCCGTGCTATAAATAATATTTACGCCGGCTATATGAAAAACAGATAGCAGAAAGGGAAGACGTCGTGGAGTTCGCTTTTACGGAAGAACAACAGCAACTGCGGCGAAGCGTGCGGGAGTTTGCGGAAGGGGAAATTGCGCCGCACGTGATGGAGTGGGACGAGGCTTCGCATTTTCCAATGGAAATTATGCCGAAGCTCGCGGAGATGGGGCTGCTGGGCGTGATTTTTCCGGAGGGGTATGGCGGAGCTGGGCTGGGCTACATCGAATATGCTCTGGCGATTGAAGAATTAGCGCGGGTGGACGGCTCGGTGGGGCTGATCGTGGCGGCCCACAATTCCCTGTGTTCGAATCACATTTTCAAGTTTGGGACCGAAGCGCAGAAGAAGAAGTATCTTGCGCCGCTGGCGTCAGGAAAAGCGATTGGCGCGTGGTCGCTGACGGAGCCGGAAGCGGGTTCGGATGCGGGTGGGACGCGAACGACGGCGGTGCGCAACGCGAAGGGCTGGGTGCTGAACGGCGCAAAGACGTTCACGACGAACGGGCATTACGCGAATTATTGCGTGGCCATGGCGGTGACGGATAAATCGAAAGGATCGCACGGGATAAGCGCATTCATTTTGGAAAAGGGGATGCCGGGGTTCAAACCCGGGAAGAAAGAAAACAAGCTGGGGATGCGCGCAAGCGACACTTCGGAGGTGATTTTCAGGGTGCGTTGGAGGCCGCAACGAAATACGCCAAGCAGCGGAAACAGTTCGGCCAAGCCATCAGCGAGTTTCAGTCCGTGCAGTTCAAGCTCGCAGACATGGCCACGCAGGTGGAAGCAGCTCGACTGCTGGTGTACCAGGCAGCCTGGCTGGCGGACAAGAAGGATGTGCGCTTCACGCGAGAATCCAGCATGGCGAAACTGTTCGCAAGCGAGGTGGCGGTGCGCGTGGCCAACGAATGCGTGCAGATTCACGGCGGGTACGGATTCATCAAGGATTATCCGGCGGAGAAATATTATCGCGACGTGAAGCTGTGCACGATTGGCGAAGGCACCAGCGAGATTCAGCGCCTCGTCATTGCGCGGCAATTGCTAGGTAAGAAATAATAGGCGGGTGCATTCCGGCTCTCCGAAAGCTCCACAGGACAACCATGACCGTGCCCGTTGAAAGATGGGCGGAACAGGTGCGCGCAGGCGACGTACGCGCGGTGTCGCGCGCGATTACGGCAATCGAGAACCACGCGCCTGAAGCGGAAGACTTGTTGCGGCTGCTCTTTCCCCATACGGGCCGCGCCTATCTTACGGGCGTGACGGGTGCTCCGGGAACGGGGAAGAGCACACTGGTAGACCGTCTGGCCGCGTTTCACCGAAAAAGCCAGGAACAAGTGGGCGTGATCGCCGTGGACCCGACGAGCCCCTACTCGGGCGGGGCTATTCTGGGCGACCGCATTCGCATGCAGGGGCACGCGGGCGATACGGGCACGTTTATCCGGTCGATGGCGACACGTGGATTCCTCGGCGGGCTCGCACGGGCAACGGCGGAAGTGGCGTTGCTACTTGATGCGGCAGGGAAGAAGCATGTACTCATCGAGACGGTGGGCGTGGGGCAAGATGAAATTGATATTGTGCGCCTGGCGGATTGCGTGCTGGTGGTTCTGGTGCCGGGGCTGGGCGATGACATTCAAAACATGAAGGCCGGCTTGATGGAGATTGGCGACATTTTTGTGTTGAATAAGGCGGACCGCGAAGGCGCTGACCGCTTGGAACAACAATTGCTCGCGATGCTCTCGTTGGTGATGCCGCGTGACGGCTGGCATCCGCCGGTTGTGCGGACGGTTGCGACCGAGAACAAAGGAATCGAAGAGCTGGCGTTAGCCGTGAAGGAGTTTCAGAGACATTTTGAAACGAGTGGAGAACGAAAGCGCAAGCACGTGGAGCATTGGAAAAACCGGTTGGTGGAGCTGTTGGAATCGCGGCTGATCGAACGCGCGCTGGGTGGGCCAGGCGGCGAGGCACGGTTGACGGATTTAGCAGGAGAAGTGGCGGAACGGAAGAAGGACCCATTTACGGCGGTGAACGAGATTTTGAAACGCAGCGGGCTTGACCATTAGGAGAGCAGGGATGGCGGCGACGAAGACAGGGAAACGAAAAGGGAGAGCGAACGGGGCTCAGGCGAGCATCGGCATCATCGGAGGAAGTGGCCTCTATGCCATGACCGGGCTAACCGACACGAGAGAAATCCGCGCGAAGACGCCGTTTGGGGAGCCGTCGGATGCGATTGTGCTGGGAATACTCGAAGGAAAGCACGTGGCGTTTTTGGCGAGACATGGACGAGGGCATCGCATTCTACCGGGCGAAATAAACTACCGGGCGAACATTTATGCGATGAAGCTGCTGGGAGCGGAGCGCATCATTTCCGTAAGTGCGGTGGGGTCGTTGAAAGAAGACTTGCGGCCGGGAGAATTTCTCGTGCCGGATCAGTTCTTCGACCGCACGAAGAACCGGGTATCGACGTTTTTCGGAGAGGGGATCGTGGCGCATGTGGCATTTGCGCATCCCACGTGCGGACAACTGTCAGGCGTGTTGGGAGATGCGTGCGTGCATGAAACCGTGAAAGTGCATCGTCGTGGGACCTACATGTGCATCGAAGGGCCGCAATTTTCGACGCTTGCGGAAGCCGAGGTCAATCGCCAATTGCGATTCGACGTCATTGGAATGACCAACGTGACGGAAGCGAAGCTCGCGCGCGAAGCGGAGATTTGCTACGCGACGATTGCCATGATTACCGACTACGACTGCTGGCATCCGGAGCACGAGTCGGTGACCGCAGCGCAGATCATCGCCACGCTCAACCAGAATGCCGACAACGCGCAAAAGGTGTTGCGAACCGCAGTCCGCGAAGTTCCCAGCGCACGCTCGTGCAAGTGTGGGTCAGCGCTGAAGCATTCACTGGTCACAGACATGAAAATCGTGCCAAAAGCCACCAAGAAGCGTCTGGCGGCCATCATCGCGAAGTACATTTCCTAGGAGTGACGCGTGTCCTTACTGGTCGTTGGATCGGTTGCATTTGATGCCATGGAGAGCCCGTACGGAAAGGTGGACCGCGCCGTGGGCGGAGCGGCTACGTATTTTGCGGTGGCGGCCAGCTTTTTTACGCACGTAGACCTTGTGGGGATCGTCGGCGACGATTTCACGGAGGTGGATGCGGAGATCTTTCACGGGAGGACGATTAACCTGGACGGCTTGGAGCGGGCAGCAGGGAAAACGTTTTTCTGGGCAGGGCGCTATTCGCAAAACCTCAATGAGCGCGTGACGCTGGCGACGGAATTGAATGTCTTCGCCGAGTTCAGACCGCAGCTGCCTGAAAAATACCGCAAATCGGAGTACGTTTTCCTGGCCAATATCGCGCCGGCCTTGCAGCGCGACGTCCTCCACCAGGTAAAGAAAAAGCCGAAGCTAACGGCGATGGACACGATGAACTACTGGATTGAGCGGACAAACGCGGAGTTGCGCGAGACGCTGAAACACGTGGACATCCTGATGATCAATGATTCGGAGACGCGCGAGCTCTCGAACGAGCACAACCTGCTGCGCGCGGCAAAGCATATTTTCAAAATGGGTCCCAGCATCCTGGTGGTAAAGCGTGGAGAATATGGAGCGATGATGGTGGACCAGGGCGGAGTATTTTGCGTGCCGGCGTTTCCGCTGGAAGAACCACACGATCCGACAGGAGCCGGCGACAGTTTCGCCGGAGGATTCATGGGATACCTCGCGGGAAGCAAGGGCAGAAGCGATGCATCTTTGCGGCGCGCCATGGTCTATGGATCGGTGCTGGGAAGCTTTGCCGTAGAGAAATTCGGTTTGGACCGGCTGCGCCACCTGACCGGCAAAGAGATACACGCCAGAGCACGACACTTCGCGAAACTCACGCAATTCAAATTGTAAGCGGGTAAAATCTCGCAAAGGCGGGCGTTGAGACGCCGGAAACATGCTCCCTCTTCGTGACATTATATTGCGGTTGACGGTTGCTGCCGTTCTGGGCGCGATCATCGGCATAGAGCGCGACCTCCGACGCCGTCCGGCGGGCATGCGCACGAGTCTTTTCGTCTGCCTGGCAACCGCTTTGTTCACGATTCTTTCCGACGAAATCGCGCATTTGTTCGGCGATACGGGAAGCACGCGCATTGCCTCGAATATCGTTCAAGGCATCGGTTTTCTGGGCGCGGGGGCGATCTTGAAGGAGGCGGGCGGACGCGTCGGGATGACTACGGCCGCAACGATTTTTGTGGAGGCGGCCATCGGTATGGCCGCTGGCGGTGGACTCTTTGCCGTGGCCGCGTATACGGTAGCCCTGGTGCTTTTTGGGTTGGTGTGCCTGGGATGGCTTGCGCATCGGTTTAATCTGAAGTGCCGTCCGATAGTTTTTCGAGTTACTACGAGCCAGGCGGATAGCGTCGCTACGGAAGTACAGCGATTAATGGCGCATTTGAAAGTGCCCATGCAACATTTCCGCGTGTCCATGGCGGGAGGAAATTCCATCGTGGAATTCGAATCCGTGGTCACCCACAGCCAGCAGGAGAAGATTGTCCACCAGCTCAACCGCCAGGGCGTGATCACGGAAGTGATGGCGCTCGAGGGTTTTCACGAATGAGTGTTGGCAACGGGGCTCCGCGAAAGCCGAAATCACTCAAAGCAGGTTCGCGGCTTGGTGTGTTTGCTCCCGCCTCCCCGGCCGATTCCGTCGAAATGATTGCCGGGCTGACGGAGCTGAAGCGGCAGGGCTTCCAAGTGGTGGCGAATCAAAACAGCAAAGCGGAGGGCTACTTCGCAGGTCCGGCGCTGGATCGCATGAACGGATTTCTTTCCGGCATTCAGTCCGAGCAGATTGACGGGCTGATGGCGCTGCGAGGAGGTTACGGGTCGAATTACCTGCTCGATTTTGATCTCGACAAGAATCTCGAGAGAGCCAAGAGTGTGATTGGCTTCAGCGACGTTACCACGCTGCAGATTTATCTCTGGCAAAAATGTCGCTGGGTCACTTTCTACGGACCCATGGTTGCAGCAGGCATCAATGCCGGCGCAGGCGCCATGAAAGGCTATGATGAAAATTCGTTCCTTCAGGCGATTCGCAAGACGGACGGCAGCTGGAAACTAGGGCTGAAAGGCGAGGCCGTTCTTGCTGGTCAGGCCATGGGAAGAGTGTTGGGCGGATGCATGACGCTGGTCGAGGCGACCATGGGCACGCCGTGGGAGTTGGACACGAGAGATTCAATCCTGCTGCTGGAAGACCGCGCGATGAAACCGTACCAGGTCGACCGCGTGCTGATGCATTTGAAACAAGCGGGGAAGCTTGAAGGCGTGAAAGGAATTGTGCTGGGAGAATTTCCAGATGGAGCGCCGGTGGTGGCTGGAGCACCAACCATACGCGAGGTTTGCTCGCGCATTCTGCGGCCATTAGGAATTCCAATTGTGTTTGGCGCGCCGGTGGGACACACAGGACGCCCAATGCTGACGATCCCTCTTGGGATCAGGGCACGATTGGATGCGCAAGGCCAAGGAGCGTTGGAATTTCTGGAAGGGGCGGTGGAGGCTTGAAGGAAACAAAGCACGTCCATGTGATTGGAATCGGCGGCTCGGCCATGGCGCCACTGGCGGGGATGTTGCGCGAACACGGCTTTCGCGTGACGGGATCGGATTCTGGGGTCTATCCGCCCGCGTCAACGCTGTTGGACAGTCTAGGAATCTCCTTTTACCATACGTTCGATGCGGCTCACCTCCAAGCCGCGCCCGACCTGGCGGTGATTGGAAATGTCATTGCGCGGGGAAATCCGGAGCTGGAAGAGGTATTGGACCGGCGCATTCCTTATCGCTCATTGCCGGAGATGCTAGAAGACGTGTTTCTGCCCGGGAAGCATTCGATTGTAACGAGCGGAACGCACGGGAAAACCAC
>WNFW01003037.1_pt1 | contig 13257 bp, 9 predicted proteins | sample 5400131 | NCBI WGS metagenome assembly WNFW01 (sample SAMN13153362, study PRJNA577476) | soil metagenome | isolation source: 20 cm soil or saprolite under grassland replicate 1 | place: USA:California | collected 2016-06-15 | reverse complement strand
GCTTGAGCACTCGTTCTTTCCCCATCACTTCGAGCATGTGATACAAACTTGGCCCAACCGAACGCCCGCTCACCGCCACGCGCGCGGGATGAACCAGATCGCCGGTCTTGCAGCCGAGCTTTTGGGCAAGCGACTTGAGAGTGGACTCGAGTGTCTCAAGGTCCCACTTGTCGATCTTCGCGAATTCTTCATGCAAAGCTTTCAATCGCGAGAGCGCTTCGGAGTTACCAAAAACTTTTTTGACCGCCTCGGAATCGAATTCGTAATCCTCGGTGAAGAAGTACGACGTCCATTCCGGAACATCTTTGAAGAGCTTGATCTTCTCCTTTACGATCGCGAGCACTTCGCGCAGGTATTTTTCATTTGAGATGTCGATCTTCGCTTTTTCCAAAAACGGACGCGCCAGCTCGATGAAACGCTCGAGCGACATTTGGGCAACGTATTGGCCGTTGAGCCAAAAACATTTGTCGAGATCGAACGCGGCGTTGCGGCGATTGATCTTCTCGAGCTCGAACAGTTTCACCACCTCGTCGATGTCGATCTTTTCCCGGTTGTCCTTCGGCGACCAGCCAAGCAGGCAAAGATAATTGCGGACTGCTTCGGGCGCGTAACCCTGTTCAATGTAAGTCGCGACGGCGGCGCCTTCATCACGCTTGCTCATCTTCGAGCCGTCCCGATTTAAAATGAGCGGAATATGCGCGTAGTTCGGCGGCGACACGCCGAGTGCGCGGAAAATTTCAATATGTTTGGGCGTGTTAGAAAGATGGTCTTCGCCGCGGATCACGTGCGAGATTTTCATCTCGAGGTCGTCGATGACGTTTACGAAATGAAAAATCCACGAGCCGTCGGGACGTCGAATCGTCATATCCGGATGCGTACCGGGATTGGTGAGATCGAAATCGATTTTGCCGCAGACAAGATCGTTCACGACGACGTGCTCCCGCGGCGAACGGAAGCGCAACGCGCCCTGGTCTTCAAAGATGTGGCCACCGTCCTGAAGTTTCTTCAGGTAACGTTCGTAGATCTCAGTGCGCTGACTTTGAAAATAGGGACCGAGATTCCCGCCGATGTGGGGGCCTTCATCCCAATTCAGTCCGAGCCATTCGAGGCCTTCGTAAATCGCGGCTGCGGCTTCCTCGGTATTGCGCTTCAGATCGGTATCTTCGATTCGCAGCACTAATTTGCCGCCGTGATGGCGAACAAAGAGCCAGTTAAACAAAGCTGTGCGCGCGCCGCCGATGTGCAGGTAGCCGGTCGGCGACGGAGCGAAACGAACGCGAACTTCGGAACTCATCTCAATTTACCTAGCCACAGACTACACAGATTTTCACAGATGTTGTAGCGGAAGCGGTCTGCTTCCCATGGGACGCTAACAGCGTCCCCTACAGAAAACGTTACTCAATAAAGATTTTGCCGGCACGGCGACGCACATGTCGATCTTGCGGAAGATTAACTTTGGCGACGCGTGACTCATGATCCAGCAACGAGCGGACATTTTCCACGACATCGAACCCGACATTCATAATCTTTCGTGTGCGTAGCCATTTCAAAATTTCACGGCGCTGAAGCGCAACCGGTAAATCGCGCAACTCCGTGACCGAAAGAGCCGCCTCTGCCGAAGAGGCTCCGGCGCTCCGATTGCGCAGCGGCGCCAGATTCTTGTTCGACGCGTCCTCGCGGAATTTCAGCCGATGCTTGCGAACGTAGCGGTCAATTTCTCTGCGCCAAACTCCAAGAAAGGGCCGAACAATTGTAAGATCGACATCTTCAACGCGGCGTTTCGAAACTTCCCGCATCGCGCCAAGACCGGTCCTGCCCGAGCCGCGAAACAAATTAATTAAGAGCGTTTCAACCAAATCGTCTGCATGATGCGCGAGAAAAATGGTTTGGGCGCGCCTCTGTTTCGCAACTTGTGCAAAAAATTTGTAGCGGGCTTCGCGCGCCGCCGTTTCGATCGACATTTTTTGCTTGGGTGCAATGGCGCGCACATTTGCCGATCCCATTTCAAGCTCAACATCGTATTGGGCGGCCAGTTTTTCGACGAAACGTGCGTCGGCATCACTCGAGCGGCCGCGAAGCTGATGATTCAAATGACAAACGACCAGTTTTTTGTAGCCGCGCTCAACGAGGAAGTTAAGTAGCGCGACAGAGTCTCGCCCGCCTGAGACGGCGATGAGGTAGCGTCCGTCGGGCGGAAACCCGCGAAGAAAATTTTTATTTTGAATCCGATTCAACGCGACCTCGCATCCAATGTTCAAAGGCAATGATAACGCTGAGTGAGTTTAGACAAAAGCAACGCTCGGCGACGTCTTCACAACAAAAGGAAACAGCATGAAAAAGAGATCAACTTACCGGCTGCTCGTTCAGTCAGAAGAAAAAAGCAGGAACATTTTGGAAATCGCGCTCTATGCGCTGGTTGCGGTGAGCGCACTGGCTTCAATCTGGCAATTTGCGGAGCAACCCAACGCTCTGCCTTTGGACAAGGTTGGAACAGCGCCCGAGGAGCAGGTCGAAGTGCAAATTGCCTCGTAAAACAAGAGCCGTTTCCCCATTTGGCTATACCGATAACCGGACAACAGTTTTCACGCCGAAACGCTGTTTGACCCTGGACGACGACCGAACGCTGGCAATACGTTCGGCATATGATCAAACAAATTAAGTTGGGAGCGTGCCGGTCACGCTAGGCCGCCTCTATAGAGGGAGGATTTGACAATGAATGAACGTTCATTCATTGTCTCAGCTCAATGTCTTTACCTCAAACCGATACCAGTCTCGATCGACGAACGCAGATCCTTGATGCGGCAGTAGTTTGCTTTGCCAAACGGGGCTTCCACCAAGCGAGCATGCACGATATCAGTGCGGAGGCCGGGATCAGCGTCGGCCTGATCTATCGCTATTTTCAAAATAAGGAGGCCGTGATTTCGGCGATGGCCGATCGGCATAAACAGGAAATCCAGGAAATCCTGGAACGCGCCCGGCAAGCGCCGGGTTTGCTGGAATCGCTCGAAGTCCTGTTCACCGCACACTGCGGCGAAACCGAACCGCAAGTGGTTTCCGCTTTCGTGGTCGATCTTTTCGCCGAAGCGAGTCGGAACACGCACGTCGCGGAATTGGTACGCGACGTTTGTGAAACGTCGATGAATGGCGTGACCGATTTGATCGCGCGATCGCCACAAGCCACGGCCACGAATTTAACCCCTCGCGAAATGGCTGAGCTGATCTTTGCCGTGAACGACGGCATGTTGATGCGGGCCGTGCTCAAGATCGGTTCGACCTCTCAAGAACGACGCGACCAACAATTGAAAGTCGCGCGCAATTTGTGGCGGCTCTTATTTAAGAAGCAGACCGAACCAGCATATGCATGACGTGGCAAAAACTGTTTCAACGGCGGACAAGGTGAGCCCGAGACGCGGAGCGATGGGCGTTGCGATCGGCGGACTCGTTGCGGTGGTGATCATTCTGGTCGGCGTCAAGGTGATGCAAATCGCGAAGATGATGAGCAGTCCGATGGTCATGCCAGCGACCACCGTGACCAGCGCGCCGGTAAAAGAGGAAGATTGGGCGCCAATTCTTTCGGCAGTCGGATCGGTCTCGGCCGTGCAAGGCGCCGTGCTTTCAACTGACCTCGCGGGCACGGTGGCCGAAGTGAAATTTGAAAGCGGAGCGGTTGCGAAAAAAGGAGACGTTTTAGTCAGGCTCGATGTCTCATCGGAGGAAGGGCAATTACGAACGGCGGAAGCGGATTTGGAATTGGCCCGCCAAGATTTGGGGCGCACGCGCGATCTGGCTGCGCGCAAAGTGATTTCGAAAGCAGAACTCGACGCCGCCGAATCGAAATTCAAACAAAAAGAAGGCGCGGTCGACAACATGCGGGCGCTAGTTGCAAAGAAGGAAGTTCGCGCGCCGTTTGATGGCCAGCTTGGCATCCGGCAGGTGAACGTTGGGCAAACGATCAATGCCGGCCAGCAGGTGGTGGCATTGACGGCGCTCGACCCGGTTTATGTCGATTTTGCATTGCCGCAGCAGGAGCTCTCAAAACTTTCACCCGGCTTTGAGGTTCGGGTGCACACCGATGCGGTGCCCGGCCGGGAATTCAAAGGGAAGCTTACCGCCATTAACTCAATGGTCGACACCGTCACTCGGAATGTGACTCTGCAAGCAACGCTCGAGAATCCTGATCGCGCGCTTCGGCCTGGAACGTTTGCCAAGGTCGAAGTGATGCTGCCGGAAAAACATAAGGCGCTGGTCGTTCCCGGCTCGGCGATTTCATACGCACCGTTTGGAGATTCGGTTTTCGTAATCGAGAAAAAGAAGGACCCCAAGAGTGGCAAGGAATCGCAGACGATTCGTCAGCAATTTGTTCGGGTGGGCGAAGCGCGCGGCGATTTCGTGTCGATCAATGACGGACTGAAACCGAATGAAACGATCGTGAGCACGGGGGTTTTCAAACTGCGCAACGGAATGACGGTAACGATCAATAACGACCTCGCGCCGAAGCCGCAGCTGAATCCAACGCCAGTGGATTCGTAACCCAAAGACGAGATGAAATCCTTCACCGATCTTTTCATCAAGCGGCCGGTGCTGGCGATGGTGGTCAGCTTCGTCATTCTCATCGCCGGTTTGCAGGCGATGAAGACGATCAATGTTCGCCAATACCCGCGCAGCGACATTGCGTCGATCACCGTAACAACGGTCTACGTCGGAGCAGACGCGGAACTGGTCCGCGGATTTATTACGACGCCGCTCGAGCGAGCAATCGCAGCCGCGGACGGAATCGATTACATCCAATCACAAAGTCAGCAGGGCGTTTCGACAATCACCGCGCGATTGAAGCTGAACTACGACGCAAATAAAGCGTTGTCGGACATCAGCTCGAAAGTGGATGCGATCCGGCGCGATCTGCCACCGGAAGCAGAAATTCCGGTGATCGCAATCCAAGCGGCTGATTCGCAGTTTGCTTCGGCTTACCTCAGCTTTACTTCTAATATACTTCAGCCGAACGAAGTGACCGATTATCTGGTTCGCCTCGTGCAACCGCGTCTCACCTCCGTCGGCGGCGTGCAAAAAGCCGACATTCTTGGCGGACGCACATTTGCCATGCGCGTTTGGATGAAACCGGATCGGATGGCGGCGTTGAACATCAGCCCGGCTGATGTCCGCAGCGCGCTGACTCGAAATAATTATCTGGCGGCTGTCGGCAGCACCAAAGGTTCGTTGCTTCAAGTGAATCTGACCGCGAACACCGATTTGCACACCGCGGATCAATTCAAACAACTCGTCGTCCGCCAGGATAAAGGAACACTCGTTCGATTGGGAGACATCGCCGACGTCGTTCTTGGCGCGGAAGATTACAACACCGAAGTGCGCTTCTCCGGCCAAAAGGCTGTCTTCATGGGTATTTGGGTGCTGCCGAACGCGAACTCGGTCGACGTGATCAAGCGCGTGCGCGTGGAACTGGAGCAAATCAAAAAGGAACTCCCCACCGGCATGAACGCTGAGATGGCCTACGACGCGACCGCTTACATCAACGATGCCATCCACGAAGTCGTAAAAACTTTGATCGACACGTTGCTCATCGTCATGGTGGTGATCTTCCTCTTCCTCGGATCGTTCCGGTCGGTAATTGTTCCGGTAGTCGCGATTCCGATCTCGCTGATCGGGGCGTTGTTTTTGATGCAGTTGTTCGGCTTCACGCTCAACCTGCTCACCCTGCTCGCGATTGTGCTTTCGGTCGGATTGGTGGTCGATGACGCGATCGTCGTTGTCGAGAACGTCGAGCGTCACATGCGCGAAGGCCTGTCGCGAACGAATGCCGCGTTGGTGGGCGCGCGCGAATTGATCGGACCGATCATCGCAATGACGATCACTCTGGCCGCCGTTTACACGCCAATCGCGCTGCAAGGCGGATTGACCGGCGCGCTCTTTCGCGAATTCGCGCTCACTCTGGCGGGCGCAGTTTTTATTTCCGGTGTCGTTGCGCTTGTCCTGTCGCCGATGATGTCAGCGAATTTATTGCGCGAAGAGCATGTCGATGCCGGATTCAGCGGCTGGGTCAATCGAACGTTCGATCGCTTTCGCAATTGGTATGGCGAGCATCTCGATCGAACATTGCGCGCACGTCCGGCAGTTTATGTGGTTTGGGGCGGGATCTCGCTCCTCGCGATTTTCATGTTCGCGGCGATTCCAAAAATGGCGACGAAAGAATTAGCGCCGAAGGAAGATCAGGGAGTGATTTTTGGGATCATCACCGCGCCGGCGAACGCAACCATCGACGATACGATTCGTTATGCTGACGCGGCTGGAAAAGTTTTCCAGGATATCCCGGACACGCGCTTTACATTTCAAATTACGAATCCGAGCGGCGGATTTGGTGGAATGGTCTTAAAGCCCTGGGGCACTCGTAAGACGCCGACAAAGAATTACCTGCCGGTCGTGCAACAACAACTGGGCGCCATCCCCGGTATTCAAATGTTTCCGATCATGCCCGAAGCGCTTCCGGGCAGTGATAATTTTCCAGTCAGTTTCGTCATCGCTTCTACCGCGAGCCAGGAACGCATCCTTGAGTTGGCCAAGCAAATTTTCCTGAAAGCGATGCAGGCCCACGTGTTTCAGTTTGGTGACATCGACACGAAGATCGATCAGCCACAGGCCCAAATCGTTTTCGATCACGACAAAGTTTCGGCCATGGGTCTCGATATGCAGCAGGTCGGGGCCGACCTCTCCGCCAGCATCGGCGGTAACTTTGTTAATCGCTTCAACATGGAAGGCCTGAGTTACAAAGTGATCCCGCAAATCAAACGGGTGGACCGGTTGAACCCCGAACAGCTGAACAGCATTTACGTCACGGGCCCGAATAGGCAGCTTGTCCCACTGAGCACGATTGCGACGATCCAACACAAAACGGTCGCGCGTTCGCTCAATCGAATGCAGCAGCTCAACGCCGTGACCATCAGCGGCGTTCCGGCAGCTTCGGTCGATACGACCTTAAAGTTCCTTGAGGACGAGGCGCACAGAGTTCTTCCATCCGGATATGTAATCGATTACACCGGCGGCTCGCGCCAACTAAGAATTGAAGGCAGTAAATTCGGCGCGGTTTTCGGTCTTGCCATCGTCCTCATTTTTCTGGTCTTGGCCGCGCAATTTAACAGCTTCCGCGATCCATTTATTATTTTGCTAGGCTCGGTGCCCCTGGCCATGTTTGGCGCGGGCATTTTCATGTTCTTGAAGATGCCGTTCGGCGAATTCTTCACCGACGGTTGGACGACTTCTTTCAATATTTACTCCCAAGTTGGACTCGTCACACTTGTCGGCTTGGTCTCAAAAAATGGAATTTTGATCGTCCAGTTCGCGAATGAGTTGCAACGGAAGGGCGTGGATAAACTCGCCGCTATCGCGCAAGCGGCGCGAATTCGTTTGCGCCCGATCATGATGACGAGCGTGGCCACAGTGGCTGGTCACCTGCCGCTGTGTTTTGTCACCGGCGCCGGCGCAGCCGCGAGGAATTCGATTGGCCGGGTCCTCGTTGGCGGAATGACGATTGGAACAATTTTCACGCTGTTCATCGTGCCATCGCTCTACATGCTCATCGCCAAGCAACATCACGAGAAATCGTTGATGGATACGGACCTCGAAGGCGCCGAGGATGTCGATCTTGCACCGGAGCTTGCGCCCGCCCTCACCGGTGACGGAAACGGCTGGAAGCAGGGTTGATCGGGCCCGATCCCGGAGTTCTTTCACCGCCGCAGTTGCGGATGAAGGACACGGCCTCTTCGGTCTGATTACTGAAGGTCAACAATCAGATCAACGCTGGGCGCAGCCTGACGCCGCCCAGTCTTAACTTTCCCCGAACGCGCGGAATCGGTGCAACCTTGCGCGATTCGTGCTGTTTAATCTCGCGATGCGCGGGGAATCTCTCGGGTTGAGCGGCTTCTCAATCCAATCCGCGCTTCATCAACCATCACTCCGAGGCGAGAAACAACAGGAAAGGAACACAGATGAAAACTATACTTGTGTCGTTTAAAACCGCGTCGCTGGTGGCGGCGAGCATGCTTGCGCTCGCGGCAACCGCGCGTGCCAACTTCGACTGGGAAAATCTCGAAGGAGATATTCCAGGCGTGGCCGAAATTACCGATCAGAACGTAATAAATCCGTGGGGAATCACCGTTTCGCCATCGGGCACGTTGTTTGTCGCGGACAACGGTGCTGGAGTCGCTACTGCGTACTTTCAGGACGGCACACCTGCGCCGAGCTTCGGCAATCCGCTTGTCATTACAATTCCGCCGAGCGCCAGCAATACCGATGGCGCAAATCCGACCGGGACGGTGTGGAACAACACATCGGTTTTCAAAGTCAGCAACGGCACCAATTCGCTGCCGGCCAAACTCATCTTCGTCAGCGAAGACGGAATGATTTCCGGTTGGAATCCAAATCTCAGCAACACTCATGCGTTCCAAGCTGTGGACAAAGGCGCGAGTGGCGCGGTTTATAAAGGCGCGACACTCGGCGTCGCCAACAACCAGAATTTCCTCTACGTGACGAATTTTCATTCCGGACAGGTCGAGACTTATAATGGAAGCTTTGCCCTCCAAGCCGGTTTTCCGTTTACCGATCCAAATCTCCCCGCCGGCTACGCGCCATTCGGAATCCGTAATTTCGGCGGTCAGATTTTTGTGACTTATGCGAAGATCAACCCATCGAATCCGAATGATGATCTTGCCGGCGCGGGCTTCGGTTTTGTCGATGTTTTCAATACGAAGGGCCAATTCCTGCGGCGACTGGTTTCGCAAGGGCGACTGAATGCCCCCTGGGGTCTTGAAATCGTGAATGGCGCCCTTTGGGTCGGCAATTTCGGGGATGGCCGGATCAATGCTTACAATCCAAGCACCGGTAGTTTCGTCGGCACGCCGCGCGATGTTTTTGGAATTCCGCTCGAGTTCGACGGCCTCTGGGGACTGGTCCTCACGAATGGCGGGTTGTTCTTCAACGCTGGCATCGCCGATGAAGATCACGGCATGTTCGGCGTGATCTTTAGCAACTAAGTCTCTACCCGGATTTTCAGTTTAGGCAGGCTGTGTGTCCGGGCCATGTCCGACCAGCAATAAATTTTGCCGAAACTCTCGTCTCGCAAAACTCGCGATGCATCCGCGCTCCGTGCGAGGCACGATTCCCTTGACGAGGGAAAAGGGAAATTCAACCAAGGGAAAGGTAATCAGTTTATGAAAGCAATTCGAAGTTTAACCGTCATTATTCTGGCAATCGCGACGTCGATATCGTTGGCCGAGTCTGCGAGGGGGGTGAGTAGCAGCGCCAATAATTTTAGCTGGGTCAATCTTCAGTCAGACATCGCCGGCGTCGCCAAACATGTCGATCCCAACCTGGTCAATCCGTGGGGTATGGCGTTGTCCAGCTCCAATGCGATTTGGGTTAGCGACAACGGCCAAGGCGTGTCGACCTCTTATAACGCGGACGGCACATCCACGGGACTGGTCGTCACGATTCCGGCCAGCGCCACCAATACAGAAGGCGCAAATCCGACCGGCATCGTCGCGAACCACACGTCATTCTTCAAAGTCACGAAGAATGGCAATTCGCTTCCGAGCACATTTATTTTCGTCAGCGAAGATGGCGCGATTAGCGGCTACAACGCGGCCCTCGATCCGACCAACGCCATCATAGCGGTGGACAATGGAGCGAGCGAAGCCGTTTACAAAGGCGTGACCTTGGGCGTCGCCAACGGCCACAATTTTCTCTACGCGACCAACTTCCACTCCGGAAAGGTCGAGACCTACGACGAGAATTTTGCGCTGCAGGCCTCCGCAAGTTTCCCGTTCACCGATCCGACTCTTCCATCCGATTACGCACCGTTCGGTATTCGCAATTTCAACGGGCAGATTTTCGTTACCTACGCAAAGATCAATCCATCCAACCCGGATGACGATCTGGCTGGCGCCGGATTCGGTTTCATCGACATTTTCGACACGAGCGGCAATTTCGTGAAACGTCTGGTCTCAAACGACGTGCTCAATGCGCCTTGGGGACTGGCGATGGCGTCGGGAAATTTTAATCCGTTCCAAAACGATCTACTCGTCGGAAATTTTGGCGACGGCCGAATCAACGTTTATGATCCGAGCACCGGCGCTTTCGTGGGAACGCTGACCGAGAAGGACGGCACGCCTCTCGATTTTGACGGTTTGTGGGACCTGCTCCTCCTGGGCAAGGGACTGTATTTCACCGCTGGAATCGCGGACGAGGACCACGGTCTTTTCGGAGTAATCCAAAAAGCGCAAAGCACCAACTCGAAGAAACACTAGCGGTTTCTCGCACTTGCGGAGCGACTGGATACAACGTCACGTTGCAAAAAAAAGCGCGGTCCCGCAGGCGCGGGACCGTCGCTGCTGAAGCTGAGGAACTTTCAGTTTAGTTTTATTGACTTCCTAGCTTGCGCGGCTTCTAAAAGCAGCCGCGATGCCAGCCGTCTTGGAATTCAAATTTCATCGCGGCGAACCGGGGTAACGCGACCCGATAGAAAAGATTTCACAATACCCGGCTCCCGCCTCTAGCGACGCGCGCGTTACTTATCGGAGCGGCTGTGATCGAACGAATGCTTTTTCAAGGAAGGAAATTAGGTCGGCGCCTCTCAACAAAATAAGAGGTGCTCATCTCCGTGGCCTTGGCATAGTTGCCCGATTTATGCCTCGGAGATTTCTCGTCCTCTGCCTTCTTTTGCCGGTCGCGGCCATTTTTGCGACTGAACCATCGACCCAATTCAAATATCCGGCGGCACCGATCAGCGATCAGGTCGACGATTATTCCGGCACCAACGTGGCCGATCCTTATCGGCCGTTGGAAAATCCGGACGCGCCTGAGTCGCGAAAATGGATCGAGGCCGAAAACAAGATCACCTTCGATTTTCTCAAAACGATTCCGGAACGCGACGGGATCAAGAGCCGGCTGACCGAGGTTTGGGATTACGAGCGCTTCGGCGTCCCGTTTAAAGAGAAAAACCGCTACTTTTTTTCCAAGAATACCGGTTTGCAAAATCAGAACGTGGTTTATACCACGGCCAATTTTTCCGAAAAAGCGCGCGAGCTGCTCGATCCAAATGCGCTCGCCAAAGATGGGACGATCGCGTTGGGCGGTATGGATGTGACCGACGACGCCAAACTGATGGCTTACGGTCTCGCTACCGCCGGCTCTGATTGGCAACAATGGAAAGTGCGCGAGGTCGAGACCGACAAAGATCGACCAGATCTTCTCGACTGGATCAAGTTTTCGAACACATCGTGGAAAAAAGACGGGAGCGGATTTTTCTACAGCCGGTATGACCAGCCGGACGAGAAAAACAAACTGCGCTCGCAGGTTTACAATCACAAACTCTCCTTCCACCAGCTCGGAACGCCGCAATCGCAGGATAAACTGATCTACGAGCGGCCTGATCAGAAAGAGTGGCTCTTCAATGCCGAAGTCACGGACGACGGCCGTTATCTCATTATCACTGTCCAGCGCGGGACCGATCCGAAAACCCGGATCTTCTACAAGAACCTGGTCGACCCGAACTCGAACGTCGTCGAGCTGCTGAATAAAGCGGACGCCGAATACACTTTCATCGACAACGAAGGACCGGTCTTCGCGTTCCGGACGAATTTGAACGCGCCACTGGGCCGGATCGTTACGATCAACACGAGCAAACCGCTCCCTGCGCAAATCGACGAGCTCGTGCCGCAATCGAAAGACAAACTCGAATCGGTCAGCACCGTCGGCGACCGCTTCATCGCGGTTTACTTGAAGGATGCGCACAGCGCCGTGAAGCTATTCAAGCTGGACGGGACTCCCGACGGCGAGATCGCGCTGCCCGGACTTGGCACCGCCGGCGGATTTACCGGCAAACGCAAAGACCGCGAAACGTTTTATTCGTTCACCAGTTTCACCACGCCTACTGAAATTTTCCGTTACAACTTCGACAAGCGCGCGAGCGAGCTGCTTTTTAAACCGAAAGTAAAATTTAAACCGGACGATTACACGACCGAACAGGTTTTTTATAAAAGCGGGGATGGCACGCGCGTCCCGATGTTCATCTCCTACAAAAAAGGAATGAAACGCGACGGTCAGAACTCGACTTACCTTTACGGCTACGGCGGGTTCGATATTTCCAGCACGCCATCCTTCACGCCGGCCAATCTTGTTTGGATGGAGATGGGCGGCATCTACGCGCTGGCGAACATTCGCGGCGGCGGCGAGTACGGCGAGAAATGGCACGAAGCCGGAATGCTGCGCGTGAAACAAAACGTGTTCGACGATTTCATCGCCGCGGCCCAGTACTTGATCGACAATAAATATACGTCGACGCCAAAACTCGCGATCGGCGGCGGCAGTAACGGCGGACTTCTCGTCGGCGCGTGCATGACGCAGCGCCCTGATCTTTACGGCGCGGCACTGCCGAACGTCGGCGTGATGGACATGCTGCGCTTCCAAAAATTTACGATCGGCTGGGCCTGGACTTCCGACTACGGAAGCGCCGATAAACCGGACGAGTTTCCATTTCTCTACGCCTACTCGCCGCTCCATCACATCGCCCCGCCTGGGCGGGGCTGTTGTTATCCCGCGACAATGATCACTACCGCGGATCACGACGATCGTGTCGTACCCGCGCACAGTTTTAAATTCGCGGCGACACTTCAAGCCGCGCAAGCTTGCGACAAACCAACCTTGATCCGGATCGAAACCAAAGCCGGCCACGGTGCGGGCAAACCGACAACGAAGCTCATTGAAGAAACCGCCGATCGCTGGGCCTTCCTCGTTAAAGAGCTCGGGATGAAAAGTCCGAAGTAGAATCAGAAAACGCAAGAAGCCCCGGTGAGTTTCCCCACCGAGGCTTTCGATTTTGCTTACTCTCAGTTGTTTTCCTGCCTTAGCGTACCTCTCTGCTGGATGTCAGGCGAAATTCAGCGAACTCGGTGGAGTTGCTGATCTTGGTGACGAACCAGGGCTCAGGGCCAAGACTGGCCGACGGTTGTTGCTGGATGCCGCGGCCAATTGGCGTAGGCCCAAAGGCGATCGAGTGACCAGTCTTTGCAACAGTGATGTAGTTTTGTCCTCTGTTTTGGCAGAGGAAAAGCCCCTCCTCACCGTGAAGAAGGCTTGCCAAGTCCAGGCCGCTTACCGGCGCGTTTATATCGAGTTTCATTTGCTATGTTTTCTTTCCTTTCTAGCGTAAATCTCACGCACCGTTTGATGATCGCCAGGTAACTTAGGTTGCCT
>WNFW01006826.1_pt1 | contig 13261 bp, 16 predicted proteins | sample 5400131 | NCBI WGS metagenome assembly WNFW01 (sample SAMN13153362, study PRJNA577476) | soil metagenome | isolation source: 20 cm soil or saprolite under grassland replicate 1 | place: USA:California | collected 2016-06-15 | reverse complement strand
TTCGGGATTTTGTTCGGGAATATGGGGGACCGTCGGAGGAGCGGGACTCGTCGAAAGCTCTACGAAGCACCGTTGATCTGTTAAAGAACAAATACGCTGAAGATTTGAAGAGGTTTAAGACCGCGAGAGACAAGGTAGTTGCTCACAGCGAGTATCAGGCAATGATAAAAACTGTTCCGTCATTCGACTGCATGGAAAAGCTGTTTGAGTTTGGCGCTGACTTTTACGGTGCTGTGAGCCATTCATTTATCGGTTGTGGTCCAGACGACCTGAGGAAGCGCCGCGAGGTTAAACGAGATTTCTGTAAACTGTTAAAAGCGATAGGTGTCAAGGACATCAAAACCGAGATGGAATAACAGACTCGTGGCATGTTTCGGCTCGGTCATCGAGGCCACACATTTTGGCACTTCCGTTCTCGACCTTAATTCCACCGCGCAAAGTCTCTAACCAAATCATTCTCTTATCCTAGTCCCACGATTTCAGCCGTTTAAGCGTTATTAGCAATACCAGGACAAGTCATTGTATATTTGTTAAAGGAAGTCGTTCAACTCTTAAAGTAAGGGAGGCAATATGGGTGACGTACAATCAGAATTCGCCGAAGTGCGAGAGGCCATTCACGCCCTAGCTCAAGCATTAGAACTGATACCGCAGATTTACGTTCCACAGGAAGGCAAAGCTCACGGTCTTGAGGCTGGAATATTTTCCGACCTTGTAAAAGAGGCTCTGTCTAAGACTTCTAAGCCTCAGTAAAAAGGTATCTCGCCTGTTAATTATGGCCGTTGAGTGGAGCAGAAAAGGGGTCGGGAGTCTTTTCTTGACAGCGAAGCCGCACATCTGATAAAAGCGATGTCATGCCGCGTCGCGCGCGTATTTCCACCGGTGGATTGGCCTACCATATTCTAAACCGGCGTGTGGGTCGACTGGGGTTATTCGACAAGCCCGCCGATTACATGGCTTTTGAAAAGATTCTCAACGAAGCTCACGAGCGAACCGGCATCCGCATCGCCGCGTACTGTCTCATGCCCAACCACTGGCACCTACTTTTGTGGCCGCGAGACGATGGAGAGCTCTCCGAAGTGATGCGCTGGATCACGGTGACGCACACGCAGCGTTGGCATGCGCATCGGCAGAGCTTTGGGAGCGGGCCGGTTTACCAGGGGCGTTTCAGATCCTTTCCGGTGCAAACCGATGAGCACTTTTTGACGGTGGCCCGCTATGTGGAGCGCAATGCTGTTCGGGCCAAGCTGGTTAAGCGCGCCGAGCAGTGGCAGTGGTCGAGTCTGTGGCGCTGGGCGCAGGGAGATCCTAAGCTATTAGCGTTTCTAAGCGACTGGCCGGTAAAGCGGCCGCGACAGTGGGTGGGGTGGGTGAACCGACCGGAGAGGGCGAGTGAGTTGGAGGACTTACGTTGCAGTGCGCAGCGTGGACGCCCGTTTGGCAGTCAGGGCTGGGTGGTCCGTATCGCCAAACGGTTGAGCCTAGAGTCGACGCTGCGTCCGCGCGGTAGGCCGAAGGCATCGTGAAAAGACTCCCGACCCCTTTTCTACGTCCTTCGAAAGAAACGGCAGTTCTTGAATGTTCAAAAAAGAGGCAATTCTGAATTTGCTGCTGGGCTTGATACCTCTCGTAGCGATCGGTCTGCTTGTCGCTTGGATGCTAATGTCTAAACAAGCCGACGTCGACGAACTACAAAAGAGAGTCGATGAGCTACAAAAGGGCAATAAGATAATTCAGGAAAAGAAATAGTCCGAAGCATGATCGGAGTCCGGGGTCACCTATGAACGGTGGAAAAGGGGACATCTCTAAACGGGACCCCGCTGTCAAGCACTCACAGGAGGATTTTCTGTGTTAGTCGTATGGGGAGGCAGAAGGGTCACCCATTAGCAGGAGGTTAAGAAGCACAGACGGTTCCTGTGAAAAGAATTTTCTTCTTTTCCCTTTTTTTTCTCGCACAGTGCGTGATCTTTCGGTAACCGCCCTGTTTTCAATCATTCAGGAACGTATTGTTTGACAAGTCTGCCGAGACTAGCGACAATCGCGGCCGTCGAGTCAATGTCGAACGACAGAATACCCGCTCATATTCGGGCACTGCAGATCGCTGCACAGGCGGTGGGAGCGCTGGCCGTCGGCGCCTTGGCCATTGGTGCGCTGGCTATCGGTGCCTTGGCTATTGGTCGGCTCGTGATTGGGCGCTCACGAATCCGACGACTTCAGATCGATGAACTCGTGGTGGCTAGGCTCCAGGTCACGGATTCACTAACTACGCCAAGCACGCCAGCGGTTAAAAACGATCGGGCGGAGAAACCAGAAAGTGAGCTCTTCAATCAACCCACGACGCTCGATCGGGCATTCAACAAGCTCTTCGGGCTTCTCGTTGGCTTCGGACTAGGTCTGCCGCACAACTATCTGCTCCAAGTACGTGGCCGAAAGAGCGGGCGAGTCTACTCGACTCCAGTGGATGTGCTCAGTCGAGACGGCAAGCGTTACTTGGTGGCGCCCCGCGGATACACGCATTGGGTACGCAACGCCATCGCGAGCGGTACGGTATCACTCAAGAAAGGGCGGCGGTCCGAGGAGTTCGGCATACGCATGCTTTCAGACGACGAAAAGCCGGAGATCCTAAAGTCATATCTCGACCGTTACAAGCTGACCGTGCAGCGGTATTTCCCGGTGCCCCCCGGCTCTCCGACCGAGGCCTTTCGACCATTGGCCGGACAGTACCCGGTCTTCGAGCTGATACCCCGACGATGAACTGGCCGGTGTTGGCCCAGCGCAAGGTCCGGTGGACCGTGAAAGTATGAAGCTCCGCTGGACGCGTCCTGCACTGGCGGCGAAGATCTGGTTTGAGGATCAGAACTACATCGCACGCGATAACCCAATCCAGCTGGAACGCTCTCGGAACTCCGGCCTTCTACAACCCCTTCTTTAAGCTTGGCGCTGGTTTGAATCCTACGGTGCGGCTCGCCTTGATGTTGATCACATCCCCATTCTGAGGATTTCTTCCTTTTCTCGCTTTTCTTGCCCTCACTGAAAAGGTGCCGAAGCCTGGCACCTGAACTCGTTTATCTTTTTTTATAGCTTTGACGAGATTTTCGAAGGTCACATTCACGGCATCCTGCGCCGTTCTCTTGCTCGTCTTCGCTACCTTTGCCACCGTATTGATGAGGTCATCTTTAGTCATTTGAACTAGCTCCTTCCGTCCTTGAATTATTTTTACAAGTCTACTATCTGCGAGTTCGCATGCAGAAGTCAATGAAAAAAATCTCAAGAAAAAAGATTTTTTTCTTGTCAGTTTACTTTTTTTGTATTATAGAAAACCCAAAATGGTTCCCAACAAAGTTTTTTTCACCAAAGGAGTCGGCGTTCATAAAGAGAGACTGGCCTCCTTTGAGATGGCATTGAGGGCTGCCGGCGTGGCCCACTGCAATTTAGTTCTGGTCTCCAGCATCTATCCCCCAGGCTGCAAGATTATCTCCAAGGAGGAAGGATTAAAGCTCTTGGGGCCCGGCGAGATTGTCTTTGCGGTTTATGATCGGGAAAGTAACAACGAGCCAAATCGTCTGGTTGCAGCGTCCGTCGGGTTGGCGATCCCTTCTGATTCTTCCATGCATGGTTATCTTTCCGAGCATCATTCATTTGGTGAAACCGATGAAAGAGCCGGGGAATATGCCGAAGACCTTGCCGCCAGCATGCTTGCGACCACCTTGGGGATTGAATTTAATCCAGAATTGGACTGGGACGAGCGGGAGGATCTTTTTAAGATGTCGGGGAAGATCGTCCGTACGAGCAACATCACTCAGTCCGCTGTCGGCAACAAAGATGGGCTCTGGACGACTGTCTTCGCGGCAGCAGTTTTTATCAATGGAGACAACTTAGTCGCTGAGGTTGCAAAGTCCCCGGAGAGTGCAGCCTGGAACAATCAAGATTCGCCGCAGCGCCAAATATTGAAACAAGTATCAGAAGATCACCTTCAAACTCCCCAACTGCACGAGACCGCAGCTGACGACCAGAGCAGAGCCGCAAAGCACCCCTTTGTGCGTACAGGGCGCTAGACTTTCCAGGTTTCTTTAACGTTTCTTGCTTCATGGCGGACGGCGCAAGCCGCCCCCTACCAGGGTCTACAAAAGAGTTCTGGATTCCCGCTTCCGCGGGAAAGACGGAAGGGCTTTTGGGACAAGCGGAGTTTGCATTCTGGGAAAAGGCCCCGGACGTCAATCCGGAGGATTTACTACCGGCTCCAGCGCCGGAAAGAAGTCAATTTTTTCTGCGCCGCTTGCCATACAAATCGATAAACAAGTTATAGAAGGAGGCGATGCTTCGCTCTTCCATGCCGGGATGCCCATCTTGGTTTTGATACAAGATCGTCAGGCTGAGCGGCCTTTTATGAATTTCCAATAACTCAGCGCCTTTCCGGTCCAGATAAGATCCGACGGTGCGCAGGGTGTTTGACAGGCTGTATGAGTCAGGGAGACCATTGGGTTTTCTCCGCCGCAATCTGGCTTGCCGGTCAAGCTGCTCGAAATCGGCAAGCGCGTAGCTCATAGAAGAACCGAGCGCTTGGCCGCGAATTCTGTCCGTCCAGTCGCGCAATCTAGCTTTCAGCGACGGACCTTTCTCGGGGTCGCCACGGACGATATAGCGATCGCCATCGGCTTTGAGTTCAAATATGTTGATTCGTCTCGCTTCAAGAGATTGCCCAATCAGCCTGAGCTGTTGATCGTAAGACCTTTTGCCGTTCATACGAACCTCGCGCGCCACGACCGCGGTAAGAGCGATTCGCGTTCATAGCACCAACCGACTCAAGTGACAAGAGCTGACGGTCAACTTTCTTGACAACCAACAGGGTGGCACGTATGGTGAACAGCGTCTTTGTAGGAATGACTTTGCCGTATATTTCGCATATCTAAGGAGGGGCGATGGCACGTCCGGAGAAGATCGGAACGCGGCAGAGCGCGGTAACCTACCGGGGTCTCCGCGATTGGTTGGAGCAGGTGGAGAAGCTCGGTGAGCTTTTGAAAGTCAACGGCGCTCATTGGGATCGAGAGATGGGCGCTATCACGCAGATGTTAACGGAGGGCGGCAAAGGCAAAGCGCCGGCGATTCTATTCGATGAGGTTCCCGGTTATCCCAAAGGTTATCGTACTTTATACGGCCAGTTTTCCACGATTAAGCGCGTCGCGCTAACCCTGGGGCTGCCAAGCTGATCAAGCCGAAGGTCGTGAAGACCGGGCCGATTTTCGATAACGTTCTCGAAGGCGACAAGGTCAATGTGCTGAAGCTGCCGGTGCCGATTCATCATCAGGCCGATACCCACCGTTACATTGGCACCGCGGACATGTGCATCACGAAAGATCCCGACGCCGAGTGGTATAATTTCGGCGCTTACCGCTGCCAAGTCTATGATGAAAAAACCGTCGGGTGCCAGATCACGGAGGGCAAGCACGGGCGCATCCACCGCGACAAATATTTCGAGCGCGGACAGAGCGCGAAATTCGCCATCGTGTGCGGCCAGGACCCGCTGCTGTATTTGCTCTCCGCGAGCCCGTTACCGAGCGGGGTCTCCGAGTATGACTTCGCCGGCGGAATCCGCGGCGAACCGGTGGAAGTCGTCAAGGGGCCGTTCACCGGATTCCCGATTCCGGCCGATGCTGAGATCGTCATCGAAGGAGAGGCGGTTCGGGGGCAAACGAAACCGGAAGGGCCTTTCGGCGAATGGATGGGATATTATTCGGACGACGTCGTGCCGCGACCTCAGATCAACGTTAAAACCGTCCTGTACCGGAATAACCCGATTCTCACTTGCGCGCCGCAGCACAAGCCGGTCGATGAAACCGGGTTGCTCAAGGGCATCGCCGGCGCCGCGGAGATTTGGAAAGCCCTGGAGGCCTGCGGCTTGCCGGACATTCTCGGCGTCTGGAATCATGAAGGGGCCCCTGCGACTCGCTTCACCGCGATCCAGATCCGCCAGCGCTATCCCGGCCACGCGCGCAACGTGCTGCACGTCGCCGCAAACTGCATGGCGGGCGCCTACAACGGCAAGTGGACCGTGGTCGTGGACGACGACGTCGACTGCTCCGATATGGATCAGGTGCTATGGGCCATGGGAACGCGCTTCGATCCGGTGACTGATATCGATATCGTGCAGAAGGCCTGGTCATCCGGCCGTGACCCGATGTTTTTGCCGGGAAATTTCAACAATCGGATCCTGATCGACGCCTGCATTCCCTATAATCGCAAGCTGCGCGGCGAGTTCCCGAAGGTAGTCGAAGTTCCCGAGGACTATCGGGCCAAGATGAAGTCGAAGTTTCCACAGGTCTTTAAATCACAATCGTAATCGCAAGGAGCTGGTCGTGGTTTTTGCAAGTTGGCGCGGTGTCGTCGGGGTCGTGAAGCCCACCCATCGGCCCGGCTCCCTCGAGGAGTTCATCCGCCTACTGCCCGACGGCATTGGCGTCGTACCGGTTTACTTGAATTTCAAGCGTGGTACGGAAGACGAATTCCGCGGAGCTCTCAACGCCGTTGAAGAGAAAGTCGCGGAGCTAGCCACGGAAGGCGTCGATCTCATTCACCCCGAAGGCGCCCCACCTTTCATGGTGCATGGTTATAAGGGCGAAGAGAAGATCATCAAAGAATGGGAAGCCAAATACAAAATTCCCATGGTCACAGCGGCCCAGACTCAAGTCGAGGCGTTGCGCGCATTGAACGTCAAGAGATTCGTCGGCGTGACCTATTTCATCGGCAAGGTCAACGATATCACCACACGCTATTTCCAGGACGCCGGCTTCGACGTATTGGGCATGGAAGGGATCCCGGTGGCCTTCGAAGATGTCGGACGGCTTGCGTCACAGGAAATTTACGCGCACACGCGCAAGGCGTTTCTAAAAAATCAAAACGCGGACGGGATCTACATGCTCGGCACCGGTTGGCGCTGTCTGGACATCATCCACCTATTAGAAGAAGACCTGCAGGTCCCCATCATTCACCCGGTGCCCGCGCGCGTCTGGGCGATACAAAAACGGCTGCATGTGAGACAGCGGGTAAAAGGGTTCGGTAGGCTTTTGGAAGAGATGCCGTAGACCCAGGGTCGCCGGCTCCCCCTCTTACATCTCCCCCGTCGCGGGGAAGAGAAGAGAGGGGGCACGCTATTGAGATGAATAGCGTTTCGTCGAATGAGAGCACCGTCAGAAATTTGCGCAAGCCGCGCAATTCGTCTCGGGTTACTGGCTGCGATTGCTTGGCGTATCCGTGACCGGCTAAACGGCCAAGCAGAACCACCGGGAAGCTAACCACAAAGAACCCCTAGTGTGGTGTTCCCGAAATCCGTCGAATAATTCAGGCGTCATTCCGGGCAAGCTGGCGATAGCTAGCGCGACCCGGAATCCAGGAAAATCAAAAACTTCCGGATACCCGCTTTCGCGGTATGACCATTGGGCACGCGCGGATTTATTTTGAGAACTTTAGTTCCAGGACACTAAGAACGGATTCCGGTCAGAATCGTCCCTCCTTCTCCAATTTCCTCACAAAGCGATCGTCGACCAGCTCTTCCGCTTTCAGGCGGCGAAATTTTTCGTTGGTTGTCCCAAGAAGACGGATAACGTTACGAACGCCTTCGACGGTGGGGTAGATGCGACGACTGTATAGCAGCGGCAGGCTCTCGTAGCCCTCCACGGCCTGCTCTACCTTGGATAAATGGAGCCCCTTGGCTAAACTTTTGAGGACCGCGGGCTTGTTTTCCGGTTGGGCGATGAAGGCCAGGGAGTCGACGATGCCGCGCAAAACGCTTTCAACGACTTCCGGCGATGAGTTGATGAAACTCCGTTTCGTCATGACCCCCGTGCTTTGAAAAGGAATGGGGAGTTGGGCCAGATCGGCCAGGTTGGTAAAGCCCCGGCTTTTGAGTGGCGCTGCAAAGGTATATCCCAGGTGGGTTGCGGCGATGGCGTCGTTAAGAAGCGCTTGACTGCGCACTGCTTCGTCGCCCAGGATGCGAAACGTGATGCCGTCGCGCTTCGCGTCGAGGCCCCAGTACTCGAGGGCCAACGTCGTAAACATCCAGCTGCCACCGCTCGCGCTGGTGACGCCTATCACTTTGCCCTTCAAGTCCGCGGGGCTCTTGATTTTTGGCGACGCCATAATGTTGCCGATAAGCTTATTAATTATGCCGGCAACAAATACCAGATCGGTGCCCTCCGCGGCCGAGCCAAGCACAGCGCCGGTGACGGAGCCCTCGTGAAGCTGCGATTCGCCTGCCGCGAGAGCGGCCATGCCGATGGGCCCGCTGCGGACATGAACAAACGTCAACTCCAGGCCATAACGCCGGAAGAAACCTTGGTCTTGCGCGACGTACATCGCGGCCTCTCGCTCGCTGAACGAGCCGGTGGTCATCAGAACTTTGGTCAGCGGCTGGGCGGCTTGTGACGTCTCAAGATTGAGCGCGACCAAGAACATTGGAAAAAAGCAAAGACCGGAGAGGCTAATCTTCATCGCATCCTCCGTGACGTATCGATCTCGAAATGTTCCCGACACTAAAGAAATTGCCTGGTGGCGTCAAGCTAGAATTTTGCGTCTAACCATCGCAGGGGATCGGCTTGAGGCGGTGGAGAATGACGAGAGCTCGGGTCACTTTACAAGGTTCGAAAGCTAACGTAGAAACAGGAGTTGTCTCAACAGTATAAAATCCTGGATTGGGGCTTCATGTGTTGCAGTTATGGTTATCGAGCCTGAAAAATTTCGTGACTTTGAGCGCGCCGGATGGGAAAACATTCCGGGAGAGTATCATCAAGCTTTTGGCAGCCTCACGATCCAGGCGATCGGCGCGCTTTTGGATGCGGTTGGCGTAAAGAAGGGTGTCGATCTGCTCGACATCGCCAGCGGACCGGGTTACGTCGCGTCGGCAGCAGCCAAACGCGGCGCGGTGGTTGTTGGCGTCGATTTTTCATCTGCGATGGTCGCTGAGGCGCGGAAACTCGAACCCGACGTTGATTTTCGCGAAGGCGACGCCGAAACGTTACCTTTTGAGAACGATTTATTTGATGCTGCCGTGATGAATTTTGGCATTCTCCATCTCGGGAGGCCGGATCACGCGCTCGTCGAAGCGCACCGCGTTCTACGCGCCGGAGGTAAATTTGCCTTTACCGTATGGGCAAAACCGGAAGAAACCGTCGGCTTTGGGATTGTTTTGAGAGCGGTGGAGGCTCATGGAGAAGCAAAGGTGCCGCTGCCTCCCGGTCCACCTTTCTTTCGTTTCAGCGATCCGGATGAGTCGAAGAGAGCGTTAATCGCCGCCGGCTTCGACTCGCCAAAGGTGAAAAAGGTCGAGCAGGTCTGGCGTTTGCCCGCTGGCGATGGACTGTTCGAAGCGATGCGAGACAGCACGGTACGCACCGCCGGTTTGCTCCGCGCGCAGAAGCCAGAGGCGTTAGACAAGATCCGCGAAGGGATTCGACGGGACACACTTGCCTACACGAAGGACGACATGGTCGAACTGCCGATGCCGGCGATGTTAGCGTGGGCAAGAAAACCGTAGCGACGCGATGTTCGAAGAGCCGCTCAGATAAAAAAATAAATCTTCTGCGATTGTCCTCTTTGCTGATCGGTTTCGCTCTACTTTCCCTAAAGTAGTTTCGGCATCACCTCTTTCGCTACAAGGCTGAGCGAACGCCGGCGATTGGAGCCGATTATTTCCCATACGATCGGGAGCTTAAGACCTGAACCAAGAAATTGTCTTAGACCTGTTACCACTTGGTGGGGCGTGCCCGCTATCGTGACCTTGCCCACCAGCTCATCATCGAGGTCCGCGGCGGCTCCGACCAAGCCGAGCCTCTCGACGCTCTCCTTGACGATACTGATCTCCTCCGCGGTCACGCCGGCATGTCGGAGCATCTGTGAATGCCTGGTAGGCAGTTTCTGCGCGACAAAACGCCTGGCCGCATCGAGGGCCCTTTTTTCATCCTCGTCGACCGCCACGAGCAGGTATGCCGCGACCTCGAAGTTTTCTACCGTCCTTCCCGAAAGACTGAGTCCTTCCTCGATGAAGGGCATCGCATATTTGATGAAGCTCGGCGTGCAGGGATAGTTGAAGACGACTCCGTCCGCATACTGACCGGCTAGCCTGAGCATGGCCGGCCCGGTCGCACCGACATAGATGGGTAAATCTCTGGACGGCTCGAGTTCGAGCCGGCTACCCGGCGAGGAAATCTTAAATTTGGCACCTTCGTATTGAACCAATTGACCGCTCAAGAATCCTCTTATGACGTCAATTGATTCCTTGACCAACTGCGTTGTTCCCGCGCGCTCGAGCCCGTGCTTCCGCAGCGCGTTCAAGACCTTTCCGATCCCCAGGATCACCCTCCCGCGAGCTACTTCATCGAGCGAAGCTGCGTCCATGGCCAATAGCGCGGGATGCTTTGTGTGAGGACTGAGGATGCCTAGGCCTATCCGTATACTATTGGTCGAGGTCGCGATGACGGTGGCTCTAACAACCGCGCTTCTAGAATGGTATCCCTCTGAGAGCCAGAAACTGTGGAAACCTAATGCATCAGCCTCCTTAGCCAGCTCTAACGTCTCGGCCATGGAGGTCGTGCCGTCAATCCCAACGCCTAAATTTGCGAAGCTTTCGACAGCTGTCATCAACAGGATACCTAAGAAGTCATTGAGTCTCTTGTGCAGGCGTATTGGGAGCGCCCATCAGACGTCAATCAAAAATCAGAGCTGCATGATATCCATCGTGGTTGGAGCCGATGGCGTCGGCTCGATTCTCAGCAGACGCGCGAGATTCCGACCCAGGATCAAATCCAGCTGCTCCGAATTCAGATGCGCGTATTTGACGATCTTCCCGAGCTCGAAGCCGAACGGCAACGTTGGATGATCAGACCCATATAAGACGCGCTCGGGGCCGAGCTCGCGGACGACGTTCGAGGTGATGTCAGGATAACCATTCGAGGCTGTATCGACGTACAGGTTGTCTTGGTGACGGGCGACCGCGATCGCCTCCTGATGGCCGCCAAACCCCGCTGAGTGCGCCATTACGAAGTTGGTCCTGGAGAAATTGCGGGCGAGGTCGGCGATGAGCGCCGGCGAGCAGTTCCACCACTCGCCACTATGAACGAGCACCAGCAGGTTCGCCTCTTGAATCGCCTCGATTAACGGGAACATCAATTCTGGATCGTTTACCCGGTTACCGGAGAAGTCTCGAATCGGGTGAAGTTTGATACCCCGCACGCCCATCGCGGCATACTCCCGGATATCGGCAACCGCCTTCGCGCCGAAGTAGGGGTTGATCCTTGCAAAGGCTACGATCCGAGTCGGATGCTCGTTCATCGAGGCGATGATACGCTCATTCTCGACCCGGTAGTCGGTGTGCGGGTTCGCCTTTGGGAACGCCACCACCATGTCGACGCCGTTCGCGTTCATATTAACGATCAGCTCGCCCGGTAAGTACGAACTCGAAGCGGTCGTCGACCGAGCAGGCCTTAGCCCGACATGCACGTGCTGATCCATGACGAAGTGAGCGCGGCCCGCTTTATCGGTGATCATCAGTGAATCCCTCCTCAGATGCGAGTATGCCCCAAAAGGACGATTGTTCTAACGCAACCTATACCATGCGATTTGCGCGCTCTGTCAAGCGAGCGGATCTCCGCGACGCCGGTGAAATTGACAGGAGATCTCAAAGTGGACTACTTTCGATCAGAGGGGTTCGGCAAGAAAAAAGGGATTCATCTGATGAGAACATTCTCGGCGGTTTTGTCGCTCGTGATTTGGCTTTTTTCCGCTCATCCCAAGGTTCTAGCTGAAGACAAGCTCGTGTTGCCGGTAACCTTTTCCGCCTTCAATGCCAACATGCTGAGTCTTTGGGTGGGCAAGGACGCAGGATATTTCGATGAACAGGGACTGGATGTCCGCATGCTTCTTATCCGCGGGGGCTCTCTCGCCGTCCAGGTGCTGGTGTCCGGCGAAAGTCCCATCGGCCTGGTCGGGGGAACCGCCATGGGTTATGCGTACCTTCAAGGCAACAAGGACGTGGTGATAATCAGCAGGCTCCAGAATGTCATGGCATATATTTTGGCCGCAAAGCCGGAGATCCAAAAACCGGAGGACATCAAGGGTAAGAAATTAGCCGTCAGCCGCTTCGGCTCGACGTCTGACTTCGTTGCTGAGTACGGGTTGAAGCACCTGGGGCTAAAAAAGGGCGACGTCTCCATGATTCAGATTGGTCTTGAGGGTGATCGGCTGATCGCGATGCAAAGAGGAGACATTTCCGTGTCGGTTTTTTCTCCCACCATTGCTCCCGCGGTGAAGAACGCGGGGATGAAGATCCTGCTCGATTTGGAGGAACTTAAGGTTCCCTATTTGCTTACCGGCCACGGGACGACGCGCAGCTATCTGGAAAAAAATCGGTCGGTTGTTGTGAATTTTATGAAGGCATCCATCAAGGCGATCAGACGGATCAAGAACGACCATCCATTCGCTGAGAGGGTTCTCGCCAAGTACGTGCGAACAACGGATGAGGAGACTGTAAAAGCGGCGCTCGATCACCAATTGAGAATTCTTCCTGACCTCCCGTATCCATTCGAGGATGGGATAAAAACCATTTTGGAAGATCTTGCCAGAAGCAGTCCCGAGGCTCGGAACATTCCCCCGAGCGCCCTGATAGATACGACGGTGGTCCGTGATGCGATCAAGGGTCTGTGAGGCGAAATCAGTTCTAGTTGATACACGGAAAGTGTTAAAAATTGGACAAACTTATCGGCAACCCTCGGACTTTTCTTGCCTCGACGAGCGACGAATTTTTTGCTTTATGATCAACTTGGTGAGCCCGATCGAGAAAGATAATTTCTAATAGCCAAGGAGGTATCGCAATTATGATGGCCTATCCTTTTGACGATGCTCGGATCCTATTGGCGCTGCAGATCGATCACTCCCGAGTTGCAGGATATTTCGCCGCTCATTGGGGTAATAAAGATTTCGACAGGCCGCAGGCCTACTCTTCGGTGGTGTTGGCTGCCGGGGAGCACGACATCGGTTGGTGGGAGTGGGAGATGAAGCCGTCGACTCTCAATGACCAAGGCTTGCCAATGGACTACCATGACGGCAGCAGGATCGGATCGTGGTCAGAGGGTAAATGACCCGTGGCGTATATCGGCTCGAGAATTAAGCGCAAAGAAGATCCAAGGCTCCTACGCGGAGTGGGCAAATACGTCGGCGATATCCATCGCGTCGGAATGGTTCATGCCGCTATCCTGCGCAGTACTCATGCTCACGC